>Ga0114898_1000158_pt1 | contig 64442 bp, 56 predicted proteins | sample Malvired_Geostar_FD_83496 | JGI IMG/M metagenome (GOLD analysis project Ga0114898, IMG submission 83496) | Marine viral communities from the Global Malaspina Expedition - Malaspina viral metaG DeepMed_Geostar | ecosystem: Environmental > Aquatic > Marine > Oceanic | place: Mediterranean Sea...
TATGAGAGTCCGCGCCGCAGGCGCGACTCCAACAGCTTGCTCAGTGAACATAGCTGTGTGGAACCACCCGATCCCATCCCGAACTCGGAAGTGAAACGCACATGCGCCGATGGTAGTGTGGTTTAAACCATGCAAGAGTAGGTCATCGCTGAGCATTTACACCAAAGGCCGGTCCCCAGAAGGGACCGGCCTTTCTCTTTTGGGCTTCTTGGGCCCGGTGACGCGTGGGGCGGCCGGTTGGTTGCGGATTGTCCCGCCGGATGGCGCTTCAGGTCGGTCCGACTTTGTCCAGCGCCAGGAATGTCACCACCAGCACATCCCGATGCGCCGGTGCGGTGGGATCCACCGGCTCCACGGCAGTGACTCCGTGGAAGACCTTCGCGTCGTCGACGACTGCCATGTCGAGCGGGCGGCGCAGGGTGAAATGTCCAAGTTCGACACCCGCGGCGTGGATCGTCGTGGTTCCGCTCCGGATGTTATGGCGATCCACCATCAGCACCAGGACATAGTCCACGCCATCCCGATGGGAGCCTTCCGGCGTGGGTTCCCCGACGCGGCCGGGTGCGGCTTCGATACGGAACTGGTGGGCTTCGATCTTCCATTCCCGCGTCGCCGGGGCGAGCTCCCCGAACGTCTTTGCAGCGAATGCCAGGATCGTAAGCATCGACTCGCTGCCACATACCCTGGCCTCCATCGGCTCGAACCAGCGCTGGATGCTGCCCTGCAGCGGGTTGTACTGGATGTGCTGGTAGTGCGGGCCGTGGGGTTGGAGCTCGAAGCCCCCGGCACCCAGGTGGAAAATCGCATGTCGCCGTCGACGATGGCGGCCGACGGCGGCCAGGTAGTGATCCTGGCCGAGGTCGTTCCAGCTCTCGGAGAAGGTCTGCCAGTCGGACAGCCCGCCGCAACGGAGCAGTAGCGGCTCGGCCAGCGCGGCTTCGACGAACGCGAAGCCGTCGGCCCGGACAGTGGCAGCAACGTCGAGGCAGGATTCGCCGGGCACCGGGCTTATGTCCGTCAGGATTGTCGGAGCGGGAGAGCCCCCGTCAGCCCAGGGGCAGGACGCGGTCCACATTGAGCGCGGCCTGGACCAGAAGCGTCAGCACGCAGGAAAGTGCAGCGAACCAGCTCAGGCTGCGCAGCTTGTCCCGGTTGCTTACGTAGAACAGGCCATGGAGCACGCGGAAGACCAGGAAGACCACCGCGAGCAGCGCGATCCGGTCGTGGGCGACCCCGGCCAATTGGGCAAGTACAACGGCGACCGCAAACGCCGGAAACGCTTCGAAAGCGTTGAGCTGGGCCGCGTTTGCCCGGATTGACCTGGGGTTGTCCTGCCGTGCGAGCCATTCCCTCGGATTGCGGTTGTCGAAGCGTTTGCCGCTCGACTTCGCCACGACCGTCCAGACGTATGGCAGCAACGCGGCAATCAACACACACCAGTAGGCAGTGGACAGGGTCATCTTCGGGCTCCGGTCGGGATGTGCAAGCCTAGCCGAAAACGAAGACGGCGCCCGCAGGCGCCGTCTCCGGAGAGCGCGGAAGGTTATTCGCTGCTGTTGTCGGCGCGGGCCTCGTCGCGGGCGGCGCGGAATGCGTTGCCCTCGTACCAGTTCGGCCAGGTATCGCCGCCGGCGAGCTCCCGGCCGACCGCGTACAGAGCTTCCAGATCCTGCACGACGCCTTCCATGTTCCAGCCCGGATCGAACTCGTCGCCGGCCTGGTGGTAACGGTTGTCGCGATAATCCATCTGCGCCTGGCGACCACCTTCCACGCCGCCTTCGACCAGGTCCTCGCCGCCCTTCGCATAAAGCGCGGGCACGCCGGCCTTGGCGAAGTTGAAGTGGTCGGAGCGGAAGTAGAAGCCGTCCTGAGGCGTCGCCTCTGCCACGAGGGTGCGTCCCTGGCCGGTGGCGACTTCCGAGAGGATGTCCTCCAGCTCGGAGTTGCCCAGGCCGATCACGGTCATGTCCCTGGAGCGCCCGATGACCGGCATCGCGTCCAGGTTGATCGCCGCCACGGTCTTGTCCAGGTCGATGGTGGGCTGTGCGACGAAGTACTTGGAACCCAGCAGGCCGGACTCCTCCAGTGTCACCGCCAGGAACATCACCGAGCGCTCCGGTGCAGGCTCCTGGGCGGCAAAGGCTTCGGCGATTTCGAGGATGCCGGCAACGCCGGTCGCGTTGTCGATCGCGCCGTTGTAGATGCTGTCGGCTGCCGGAGCGTCGCCGCCTTCACCCTCATGGCTGCCGAGGTGGTCCCAGTGCGCGAGGTAGACGATCGTTTCTTCCGGCCGCTCCGAGCCCGGCAGCAGCGCCAGCACGTTCTGCGAGGACTTCTCGGTGATGTTGCTCTCCAGGTCCAGCGATAGCGTGGCGTCCAGCGGAATCGCCTCGAACCCCGGCTTGTTGGCCGCGGTGTACAGTTGGTCGAGGTCGTGGCCGAGGTCGTCCAGCAGGCTGCGCGCGGTGTCGGCGGTGACCCACCCCTCGGCCGGAAGCCGCGGCTGCGGATCGTTGGCTGCCGGCAGCTCGAACTGCGGGCCCGACCATGAGTTGCGGACCACGTCCCAGCCGTAGGAGGCGCCGGCATCATCGTGGATGATCAATGCCGCTGCGGCGCCCTGCCGGGCCGCCTCTTCGTACTTGTAGGTCCAGCGCCCGTAGTAGGTCATGCGCTGGCCTTCGAACAGTTCCGCATCCTGCGCATGGAAGCCGGGATCGTTGACGAACATGACCACGGTCTTGCCCTCGACGTCGACGCCGGCGTAGTCGTTCCAGCCCAGCTCCGGCGCATTCACGCCGTAGCCGACGAACACCAGCTCGCTGTCTTCGATCTGCACCCGCGGTTCGCCGCTGCGGGTCCCGATGACCATATCGGTGGCGAACTCCAGCTCACGCTGTTCGCCATCGACGTCCAGTTTGATCACGGTGGCGTCGCTGGCGGTCGTCTCCACCATCGGCACGGTCTGGAAGTAGCTGTCGCCATTGCCCGGCTGCAGCCCGAGACGCTTGAACTCGGCCTCGAGGTACTCGGTGGTCTTGTCTTCGCCGATGCTGCCGGGTGCCCGGCCGGCGAACTCGTCGGAGGCGAGCGTTTCCACGTGCCGGGCGAAGTCGGCGACGTTGATGGCGGCATCGGAATCGGCCGCGGCCGGCGCGGTCGCGGCAGAGTCCGCGGATCCGGCAGGCGGCGACGGCGCGCGGTCGCAGGCGGCGAGGGCGATGGCGGCCGCGACCATGGTCATGGCGGGCAGGAACGGGGTGCGTTTCATGGCGGCTCCATGGGTGTCAGACAGCCGATGGTAGCAGCGTCGCTTGCACCCCTCCGCAGTGGCCCGGCCGGGCCGCGTCAGTCCCCGGTGGGCGCCCGGCTGCCGCTATAGGACACGGCCTCGGCGCCGGTAACCGTGCCGATGGTCGCGGTCTCGTGGACGTACAGTTTCACGTCCCGTTCGAACACCAGCGGCCCGTCGACGCGCGCATCCGGACCGATGACGACCCGCGGTTCGCGCTTGCGGCTGAAGCTGATGAACGAGACATTGGGCTTGGAATAGCGGATGCCGCCACGGACGTGCGAATTGATCCCCACGGTCAGGTCACCGTTCACGGTCTCGATGTCGCCGGTCACTTCGGTCGCGACCAGGCCGATCGCGCCGTTCACCGTTTCCACCCCGCCGTCGATGCGCCCACCACGGTCGATGAACACGCTGCCGTTCACGGTCCCGACGTCGTCGCCCATGCGCACGTTGGTGCCGGCCCTGATGCTGCCGTTGACGGTCGAGAGGCCACCGACCACCGCGTCGTCGGCCACCGTGATGCTTCCGTTCACGGTTTCCGCATCGCCGCTCTGCGCCCCGGTCCCGACCTTGATGCTGCCGTTGACCGTGTCGAGGTCGCCGGCACGGCCGGCATCGTCAACGCGGATGGCGCCGTTGACCTTGCTGATGTCGTCCCGTGCCGCGAACGCCTGCGGGGCGGCGGCGAGCGCGATGGCGAGCGCAAGGGTCGAAAGTGCATTGCGATGACGGGTCATGGGTGGTCCTCGGGTTCGGAAGGTGCCGTGCTGGGATGCGGTAAGCAGCGCCGGGGTTTAACCAGGTCCGCGTGCGCCGGCGACCACTGATCCAGGCCTGCACGGGATAGATAGCGCGCTTCGCTACAATCGTCACCTGCCTGAAGTCACCGGAACCATCGACGTGCCAGCCACCCCAGTGCCCGCCATCCGCCCCGTCGTCCTGCTCATCCTGGATGGTTGGGGGCATCGCGAAGAAGTCGCCGACAATGCGCTCGCCCAGGCCACGCTGCCGAACTGGCATGCCCTGTTGGAGGCGGCGCCGCATACGCTGATCCATACCGAAGGCAGGCATGTCGGCCTGCCGGACGGGCAGATGGGCAACTCCGAGGTCGGCCACATGAACCTGGGCGCCGGGCGCGTGGTCTACCAGGACCTCACCCGGATCGACGCCGCCATCGAGGACGGCAGCTTCTTCGCCAACGACGAGCTGCTGGCGGCATGCACCGCCGCACGCGATGGCAACGGCACCCTGCACCTGTTGGGCCTGCTGTCGCCCGGTGGCGTGCACAGCCACGAGGCGCACATCTTCGCGATGATCGAGATGGCCCGCCGCGAAGGCGTGGGGCGCGTCGCGGTGCATGCCTTCCTCGACGGGCGGGACATGCCACCGCGTTCGGCGCGCCAAAGCCTGGAGAAGCTGCAGGCGGCCTGCGAACGCGCGGGCAACGCACGCATCGCCAGCATTGGCGGGCGCTATTTCGCGATGGACCGCGACAAGCGCTGGGACCGCCTGCGACAGGCCTGGGACGTGGTGGTCGAGGGGCGCGCGGAACATCAGTCCGACGATGCACTGTCCGCGCTGGATGCCGCGTACGCCCGTGGCGAAAACGACGAGTTCGTACTGCCCACCGTCATCGGAGAGCCGCTGCAGGTGCAGGACGGCGATGCCGTCGCCTTCATGAACTTCCGGGCCGATCGTGCCCGGCAGCTGACCACAGCCTTCGTCGACCCTGGCTTCGACGGGTTCCAGGCGCGACGCCCGGCCCTGGCCCGCTTCACCTGCCTCACCGAGTACGACGCACGGCTGCCGGCGCCGGTGGCTTTCGGCCCCGAAGACCTGCGCAACACCCTGGGCGAGGTGCTGGCGTCGCGCAAGCTGCGTCAGCTGCGCATCGCCGAGACCGAAAAGTATGCCCACGTCACCTTCTTCTTCAGCGGCGGACGCGAGGACACCTACGAGGGCGAGACCCGCGTGCTCGTGCCCAGCCCGAAGGTCGCCACCTACGACCTGCAACCCGAGATGAGCTGTCCGGAGGTGACCGGGAAGCTCACCGCGGCCATCCGTTCCGGCGAGGTCGACGTGGCGATCTGCAACATCGCCAACCCGGACATGGTCGGCCACAGCGGCAACATCGAAGCGGCCATCAAGGCCGTCGAGGCGGTCGACGTGGCGATTGGCGCCGTTGCCAGCGCGGTACGCGAGACCGGCGGGGCACTGCTGGTCACGGCCGACCACGGCAATGTCGAGATGATGCGCGACGCCGCCACCGGACAGGCGCACACCTCCCACACGGTGGGCCCGGTGCCGTTCGTCTACGTTGGCCCACGCAAGGCGCTGTTGCGCAGCGGCGGCTCGCTGCGGGACGTTGCCCCGACCGTGCTGGACCTGCTGGGCATTCCGAAGCCGGACGAGATGACCGGACAGAGCCTGCTGCTGGACGAGCCGGCCCGCTGATGCCACGCCGGCGCGCGACACGGCTGCTCGGATTGGGCCTGGTGGCCGCGGGGGCGCTGGTAGCCACCGGTGTGCCGGCCCAGGACACCGGCGACACCGAACGCAAGCTGCGGACCGTCAAGCAGGAGCTGGAGGCGGTGGCGGCGGAGCGACGGGAGGTCGAGTCCGAGCGCGGCGCCGCCACCCGCCAGTTGCGCGAGGCGGACGAGCGCGTCGCCGCATCGGGGCGGCAGCTGCACGAGACCGAGCAGGCGCTGGAAGCGCTGCAGGAACGCCTGCGGGCACTCGAAACCGAACGCGACGCACTGGAGTCGCGCCGCGGCGGCCAGCGCCGGGAGCTGGCGGAGTTGCTGCGCGCCGCCTATGCCCAGGGCGAAGCCGCACCCTTGAAGCTGCTGTTGGCACAGGATCGGGTGGAGGACGCCAACCGCCTGCTGACCTATCACGGCTACCTGCAACGCGAGCGGGTGGAGCGCATCCGGACGCTGTCCGTCGAGCTGGCCAGGCTGGACACGTTGGAGGTCCAGGTCGCTGCCCGTCGCGCCGAACTGGAGGAAGCGCGCGCACGCCAGCGTGCGCAGTTGTCCCAGCACGAGGAAGACCGGGCGGCGCGCAAGGCACTGGTCGCGCGCCTCGACGAGCGGTATCAGGACAGACGCCAGCGCGAGCAGGCGTTGGGGCGGGATGCCCGTGGCCTGGAGCAGGTACTGGAGAGGCTGCGTGCTGCCGCTGCGCGCGCTGCGGCCGAGCGCAAGGCCGCCGCGGAGCGTGCCGAACGTGAGGCGCGGGAGGCGCGCGAAGCTGCTCGAAGGCAGGGCCGGCCAGCGCCTGCGCCTGCTCCAAGGCCCGCCCCTGTCGCCAGCGGGCCGGCAGTGGGTGGAGCCGGCTGGCCGTTGGCGGGCAACCTGATCGCCGGCTACGGCGCCTCCATGCCCGACGGACGCAAGAGCGACGGGCTGCTGATCGGCGCGAAGGCCGGCACGGAGGTCAAGGCGGTCGCTGACGGCACGGTGGTGTATGCCGAATGGATGAGTGGTTTCGGCCTGATCCTGATCGTCGACCATGGCAATGGCTACATGAGCCTCTACGCACACAATGACGCGGTGCTGATGGATGCCGGGGACCCGGTGCGGCGTGGCGATGCCGTGGCCACGGTGGGTACCTCGGGCGGACATGGCCGTCCGGCCCTGTACTTCGAACTGCGCCGCAATGGCAGTCCGGTCGATCCCGCTGGCTGGTTGAAGCGCTGATGGGCTTCAAGCACCGTTGCAACGACAGGGCCTACTGTCGGTGATACCGCGATCTGCGTTTGCCGTGCTGAACCCGCGCCGCTGCGCGTGGTCCAACCTGCACCAACCCGGAGCTTCCATGCACCTTCGCCATCCGCTCGTTGTTCCACTTGCCATCGCCCTCGCACTTGGCGCCGCCCCACTGCAGGCCCAGGAGCAGGCGGGCCAGCAGGACCCGCGCGTCGAGGCGGCCGACGGGCAAGCCGCCGTCGACGCCTCGCGCGTGCCCTTGGACGAAATCCGCCGCTACGTCGCCGTCTACGGCGCGGTGAAGCAGGCCTACGTCGAGCCGGTCGAGGACCGCGAGCTGATGCAGTCGGCGATCCGCGGGCTGCTGCTCGACCTGGATCCCCACAGTGCCTACCTGGAAGGCGACGCCGCGGAGAACTTCGACGAGCAGTCCCGGGGCAACTACGACGGCATCGGCGTCGAGATCGTTCGCCAGCCCGACGGGATGCTGCGCGTCATCGCCCCCATCGATGACACACCGGCCGCCCGGGCGGGCGTCATGGCCGGGGACCTGATCACCGGGATTGACGGTGAGCCGCTCACCGAGACCAATTTCGACAGTTCCGCGCCACTGCGTGGAGCGCCGGGTACCAGCGTCGAGCTGACCATCGTGCGAGACGGCGTCGCCGAACCGCTCACCATCGAAGTGCAGCGTGAAACCATCCGCATCGCCAGCGTCCGCAGCCGCCTGCTGGAGCCGGGCTTCGGCTACGTGCGGATCAGTGCCTTCCAGGCCGACACGGCCGCCGAATTCGAGCGGCAACTGGGTACGCTGGCCGAAGAAGCGGGCGGCGCCCTGGAGGGGCTGGTCATCGACCTGCGCAGCAACCCGGGTGGCCTGCTGAGCTCTGCGGTACAGATCGCCGATGCCCTGCTGGAAGACGGGGGCATCGTGAGCACCCGCGGCCGCATCCCGATCAGCGATGCCGAGTTCCGGGCCACCCCCGGCGACCGCCTCGATGGTGCGCCGGTGGTGGTGATGGTGGATGCCGGTTCGGCCAGCGCTTCGGAAGTGCTGGCCGGCGCCCTGCGCGACAACGAGCGGGCGCGGGTCGTTGGCAGCCGCACCTTCGGCAAGGGTTCGGTGCAGACGCTGCTGCCGCTCGACAATGGCGACTCGGTCAAGCTCACCACCGCGCGCTATTACACCCCCAGCGGCAAGTCGATCCAGGCGCTGGGCATCACCCCCGATCTCGTGTTTCGTCCGGCCAAGGGCGAAGAGGACCTGGCGGAGGTGCGTCCCACCTACACCGAGGCCAGCCTTCCGGGGCACCTGCAGGGCGAGGAAGAGGGCGACCGCCCCGGCGACAACGCCGGGGATGTCCTCAATGGTGAGATCCACATCGATGCCGCCCTGGCCGAGCTCAAGCGCATGGCTGCAGGGGCGCCGGCGACGAGCGGCTGACTGCCCGTCGCCGGCTCAGAAGCCCCGCCGCTGCCGCATGCGCCGGGCGATGCCGGCGCGCGCGATCAGTGCGAACGCGCCGCCGAAGGCAAATCCTGCGAGGTGGGCCGACCACGCGACGGCGCCGAATGCCGGGCCGATGAAGGTGAAGACCAGTTGCAGCAGTGCCCAGACGCCGATCAACAGCGCAGCCGGGACCCTCACGAACTGCAGGAACAGGCCCAACGGCACGACCAGCCCGAGCTTCGCCCCCGGGAACAGCGCGAGGTAGGCGCCGATCAAGGCCGACACCGCACCGCTCGCGCCGATGATCAGGCGGTCGGGCGTGGCAATGGCGATCACCGCGGCAAGATTGGCGACCGCCCCTCCCAACAGGAACAGCAACAGGAACCGCCAAGGGCCCATGGTGCGTTCGGCCGGCAGCCCGAAGATCAGCAGGAACACCAGGTTGCCCAGCAGGTGGGCCCAGTCCGCGTGCAGGAACAGGGCACTCATCAGGCGGAGCAGGCTGTCGTCGAATAGCGCCGCATACCAGTCGGCCGGCGTGGTCAGCCCGCCCGACAGCGCGCCCCATTCCAGCAGGAGGTGCCGTTGGGCGCTCTGCGGCAGCAACGTGGCCCATGTAAAGCAACCCCAGAGGGCGGCGAACATCAGTGGGGTCGCCCAGCGTACGGGCGGCTTCTGGCGGGAGGGAATCGCCACGAACATCATCAGTCCCCGGTGTCTGCAGAAGGCGCCGCCGCCGGCAGCCGGGCCCGCTGAACGGTTCCCGGCGTGCAGGGCGTAATGGCCGCGTTCATTGTTAGCACAAGGTTAATCGTGGCGTTATAGTGCAGACGGCGCCGTATGGCGGCGCGTGGCGCCCCCCGATGCCGCCACCGAGATCAATAAGACTCCAACGGAGATTACACGCATGCAACACGCACACAGCATCACCCGCCTGTCGGCGCTCGCGCTCGGCATCGCTGGTGCATTGGCCATGGGACAGGTCCAGGCTTCCGGCTTCCAGCTCAAGGAGAACAGCGTCAAGGGCCTGGGCAGCGCCTTTGCCGGCGCCGGCGTGAAGACCGGTGACAGCTCGGTGGTGGTGAACAACCCCGCCACGATGACCCAGTTCGAGGGCACGACGGTCCAGGCCGACGCGACCATGATCGACCTGAACTACGAATACACCGGCGACGGCTGGGACGCCCTCGGCCGTCCGCTGACCGGCGGTGACGGCGGCAACGCCGGCGACTTCACCCCGATCCCGGCGTTCTCGGTGGTGCACAAGTTCGACAACGGCACCGCGGTTGGCGCCATGGTCAGCGCGCCGTTCGGCCTGGCCACCAAGTACGACAACGACTGGATGGGCCGCTATTCCGCGGTCGAGTCCGACGTCCGGGTGGTCGAGCTGGCGCTGACCGGTGCCGTCGACATCATTCCCGACCACCTGTCGGTGGGCGTTGGCCTGACGTTCTCCCAGGCGGACGTGACGCTCTCCAAGGCGGTCGACTTCGGTGCGGCCCTCGGCGGCGCCGGCGTTCCCGGCTTCCTCCCGCAGGGTGCCGACGGTTTCGCCGAGATCCAGGGCGACGACACCGGCATGGGTTGGATCGCGGGCGTCAACTTCCGTCCCAACGACAAGCTGAGCATCGGCCTCAACCATCGTTCGGAGGTCAAGTACGACCTGCGCGGCGATGCCGACTGGACCGTGCCCGCCCCGGCGCGCGCCACCTTCGACGCGATCGGCATGGGTCCGCTGTTCCAGGACGGTGGCGCCGGTGCCAAGCTCACCACGCCGGCGATGACCACGGTCGACGTGAACTACCAGTTCACCGATCGCTTCTCGATGGCCGCGACCTACGCCGAGACCAGCTGGGAGTCGCTGCAGGAAGTGCGCGTCGAGTTCGACAATCCGGATCCGGACAGCGTCGAGCCGTTCGAGTGGGACACCACCCGTTTCTCCTCGATCGGCGCCGAATACGTGCTGAACGATGCTTGGACCGTGCGCGCCGGCTATGCGTATGACGAGACCCCGACCACGTATGCGCACCGCACTCCGCGCCTGCCGGACGAGGATCGCCAGTGGTATTCGATCGGCGCGACCTGGAACTTCAGCGACAGCCTGGAGTTCAACATCGCCTACACCCGCCTCGAGCCCGATACCCCGTACATCGGTATCGATGGCAGCAGCTACACGCTTGACGGCGCATTTGACGGTGGTGCCGACCTGTACGGCGTCTCCGCCCAGTACCGCTTCTGATGCCGCTTTGACCGTATAAGAAAAAGCCCCGCTTCGGCGGGGCTTTTTCGTGGGACGGTGCCGGCCCGGCGATCAATCGCCGAGCGTGAGCAACGAGGCGTTGCCGCCCGAGGCGGTGGTGTTGATGGTGATGGTTTTTTCGGTGGTGAAGCGCGGCAGGTAGTGCGGGCCACCGGCCTTGGGCCCGGTGCCGGACAGGCCCTGCCCACCGAAGGGCTGCACGCCGACCACGGCACCGATCTGGTTGCGGTTGACGTAGCAGTTGCCGACCTTGATCTTCGCGGCGATCTTCTCGACGGTGGCGTCGATCCGGGAGTGCACACCCAGGGTCAGGCCGTAGCCGGTGCCGTTGATGGCATCGAGCACGCCGTCGAGTTGCCCCGCCTTCCAGCGGATGACGTGCAGCACCGGCCCGAACACTTCCTTCTCCAACTGGTCGAGCGATGCCAGCGCGTACGCGCGGGGCGCGAAGAAGCTTCCGTGTGCGGCCTCCTCACCCATGGTCACCGTCGCGATCGGTGTCGCCTCGCGGTCCATACGTGCGGCGTGCTTCTGCAACGTCTCCAATGCGTCCTCGTCGATCACCGGGCCGACGTCGGTGGACAGCAGGCCGGGGTCGCCCACCTTGAGCTCCGCCATCGCACCGGCCAGCATCGTGGTGACGCGCTCGGCGATGTCTTCCTGCACGAACAGCACGCGCGCGGCCGAGCATCGCTGTCCGGCCGAGGTGAAGGCAGAGGAGATCGCGTCCTTCACCAGCTGTTCCGGCAGTGCCGAGGAATCCGCGATGAGCGCGTTCTGGCCGCCGGTTTCCGCGATCAGCACGCCGATGGCACCGTCGCGCGATGCGAGCGCCCGGTTGATGGCGCTGGCGGTTTCGTTGGAACCGGTGAACGCCACGCCCGCCACGCGCGGGTCCTTGGTCAGCGCCGCACCCACCACCGCGCCGTCGCCCGGCACGAACTGCAGCACGTCCTCGGGCACGCCCGCCTCGTGCATCAGGCGGGTGGCGACGTAGCCGACCAGGTTGGTCTGCTCGGCGGGCTTGGCGATCACGCTGTTGCCGGCCGCCAGCGCAGCAGCGACCTGCCCGATGTAGATCGCCAGCGGGAAGTTCCACGGGCTGATGCAGACGAACACGCCGCGCCCGGTCAGGTGCAGCACGTTGGTTTCGCCGGTCGGGCCGGGAAGCTCCTCGGGCTTGAAGATCTCGCGCGCCTGGCAGGCGTAGTAGCGCAGGAAGTCCACTGCCTCCCGCACTTCGCCCACGCCATCGGGAATAGTCTTGCCGGCGTCCTTGGTGCACATGGCGATGAACTCGCCCATGCGCGACTCCAGCATGTCCGCGGCGCGGTCGAGGATGTCGGCGCGGGTCGACGCGGGCGTCGCATCCCAGCGCGGCTGGGCAGCGACCGCGTTCTGCAGCGCCTTCTCCACGGTATCGGCATCCGCCGGCAGCCAGTGGCCGACGACTTCGCGTCGGTCGGCGGGATTGGTCACCGGGACGCGCTCGCCACCCAGTGTCGCGCCAGGTACCAGGGGCTCGGCATACCAGTTCTTCAGCGACCCGTTGACCGTCTCGGCCAATGCACGCAGTTGGCCGTCGTCGGCGAGGTTCACACCCATGGCGTTGTTCCTGTCGCAAAACTTCATTGAGGTGGCATGGCTGCGGTAGACGTCCACCGGCAACGGAATGCGCGGGTGCTGGATGGTGTCGAAGGCAAGGACGGTATCGACCGGATCGCGCACGAGGTCCTCGACCGCGATGTCCTCGTCGGTGATCCGGTTCACGAAGCTGGAGTTGGCGCCGTTTTCCAGCAGGCGCCGGACCAGGTACGGCAGCAGGTCTTCATGGCTGCCCACCGGCGCATATACCCGGCAGGGCGCGCCGAGCCGGTCGGCGGGCATGACTTCGGCATAGAGGTCATCGCCCATGCCGTGCAGTTTCTGGAACTCGAACGGTCGGCCCGCGGCCATCCGGTGAACGGTGGCGATGGTGTGGGCGTTGTGGGTGGCGAACATCGGATAGATGGCATCGCCGGCATCGAGCATGGCCCGGGCGCAGGCGAGGTACGACACGTCGGTGTTGGCCTTGCGTGTGAAGACCGGATACCCCGGATGGCAGTCCACCTGGGCGCGCTTGATCTCGCTGTCCCAGTAGGCTCCCTTTACCAGGCGGACCGGGATGCGCCGCCCGACACGGCGGCCGAGGTCGGCCAGCCACGCGATCACTTCAGGCGCGCGCTTCTGGTAGGCCTGTACCGCCAGCCCACATCCTTCCCAACCCTCGAGGCTGGGATCGGCGTAAGCGTCGGCGAAGACGTCCAGCGACACCTCCAGGCGATCGGCCTCTTCGGCATCGACGGTGAAGCCGATCCCGCTGGACTTGGCCAGCCGCGCGAGCTCGAGCACGCGCGGGGTCAGCTCCGCCAGCACCCGTTCGCGCTTTGCGTGCTCGTAGCGCGGATGCAGGGCCGAGAGCTTCACCGAGATGCTGGCGCGGCCGAAGATGTCGTCCCCGGGCCGGCCGCCTTCGGCGCCGATCGCGGTGATGGCGTCGCGGTAGGCCTGCATGTAGCGCTGGGCATCGGCGTCCGTCAGCGCGGCTTCGCCGAGCATGTCGTAGGAGTAGCGGTAGTTGGCGTTGCCACCCTTCTTGGCGCGGGCCAGCGCTTCACCGATCGAACGCCCCATCACGAACTGGTGGCCCATGATCTTCATGGCCTGCCGCACCGCCATGCGGATGACCGGTTCGCCCATGCGGCCGGCCAGGCGCTTGAACGCATTGTGCGCATCCCGCTTGGTGTCGTCGGCAAGCTCGACCAGGTGGCCGGTCAGCATCAGGCCCCAGGTGGAAGCGTTCACCAGCACGGAATGCGACTGGCCCATGTGCCGCTTCCAGTCCGCATCGCCGAGCTTGTCCCGGATCAGCTTGTCCGTGGTCTCCTGGTCGGGGATGCGCAGCAGGGCCTCGGCCACGCACATCAACAGCACGCCCTCTTCGCTGCCCAGGTCGTACTGGCGCATGAACGCCTCGATCGCGCCCTGGTCCTCCGCGCGTTCGCGCACCCGCCTGACCAGGTCGGCCGCCGTCGCCAGCGCCGCCGTCCGCTCGGAATCCGGCAGGCGGGCCAGTTCCAGCAGGTGGTGGACATGCTCGGCTTCATCCCTGATCCAGGCCGCGGTGATCGCCGCGCGCAGCGGCGCCGGCGGCGGGGGCAGGTCGGGCGTGATCAACGAGCGTGCCGGCGGCGCCTCGTTGCGGGAAGAAAGTTCGATGTTCATCAAGGACCGCGGGCACCGCATCTAGGGGCGCATAGTCTAGGGTCAAAACGATCCCCGGCGGGTGAGTACGCAGGCGTCTGGAAGCCCCGGCGGACGGGGCATTCAGCGTAATGAGCGTCGCGTCACGATGACCTGGTCGGGGTCGAGGCGGCCGGGCACCGCCCGCCGGGCCCGCTGCGCGCCCCGGCAGGGCTTCGCGCTTGCCGCAGGTGGGCTCGCCGGCTAACATTGCCGCGATATTCCGTATGCGCCGAACTGGCGCCAATGGCCCCGGGGCGGGCTCGCCAGCCACCTCTCGCGGACAACCCTGTACCCCTGCCTGTCGTCAACGTGGGGCACAGGAGGGTCGGCGCGTGGAGCAGGAACAACTAACCGCATGATTAACAAGCTGATTCCGGGACTCGAATTGATGAAAGCCGGCCGTTTGAAGCAGTGGGCCACCGGCATCGCCGCCCTGGCGCTGCCCGTTGCCGCCTTCGCCCAGGATGCCGATCCGGTGCGCTGGCAGCTCAACATGAACCGTGGCGTGACGCACCTGTCCAACAACGCCTACGAAGCCCACATGGTGGCGCTGTGGGTGTGCGTCGGCATCGGCGTCCTCGTCTTCGGCGCGATGGCCGTGGCGATGTTCAAGTTCCGCAAGTCCAAGGGGGCGGTGCCCGATCGCGAGTTCACCCACAGCACCCGGCTGGAGATCCTGTGGACCGTGATCCCGGTGGTGCTGCTGGTGATCATGGCGGCCCCGGCCACCACCAAGCTGATCAAGATGTACGACACCCGCGATGCCGAGATGACCATCAAGGTCACCGGTTACCAGTGGATGTGGAAGTACGAATACCTGGGCGAGGGCGTCGAGTTCACCAGCCGCATGGACCGCGAGAGCGACCGCATCCGGCAGAGCGGCATCACGCCGAACATGGACGAGCACAACCACTACCTCCTGAACGTCGACAACGAGCTGGTGCTGCCGACGGACACCAAGATCCGCTTCGTCATCACTGCCGACGACGTCATCCACGCCTGGTGGGTCCCGGCGCTTGGCTGGAAGCAGGACGCGATCCCGGGCATCGTCAACGAGGCCTGGACCGACATCTCGGTACCGGGTGTCTATCGCGGCCAGTGCGCCGAGCTGTGTGGCAAGGACCACGGGTTCATGCCGATCGTGGTGCGGGCCCTGCCGCGGGCCGAGTACGACCGCTGGCTCGCGGGACAGAAGGCCGGTGCCGACGCCCCCGTGGCGCAGCAGCCGGCTCCCGTCGACCCAGAACAATCCTCCGATGACACCGAAGCCGCGCCTGCCGTCGCGGTTGCCGGCTGATCCGCGTCGGCCGTCGAAACAAAAATACGTATTCAGAGGTAGGCCATGGCTGCCACGCACCCCGTTGTTGACCACCACGATGCCCACGACCACAAGCAGGGCTTCATCGACCGCTGGTTCTTTTCGACCAACCACAAGGACATCGGTACCCTCTACCTGATCTTCAGCTTCGTGATGTTCATCATCGGCGCGGCGATGTCGGTGGTGATCCGCTCCGAGCTGTTCGTCCCGGGCCTGCAGCTCGTGGACCCGATGTTCTTCAACCAGATGACCACCATGCACGCGCTGGTGATGATCTTCGGTGGCGTGATGCCGGCGTTCGTCGGGCTCGCCAACTGGATGATCCCGCTGCAGATCGGTGCGCCGGACATGGCGCTGCCGCGCATGAACAACTGGTCGTTCTGGATCCTGCCGTTCGCGTTCACCCTGCTGCTGCTGACGCTGTTCCTGCCAGGCGGCGGCCCCGCCGGCGGCTGGACGCTGTACCCGCCGCTCTCGCTGCAGGGTGGCAGCAACGTGGCGTTTACGATCTTCGCCATCCACATGATGGGCGTCAGCTCGATCATGGGCGCGATCAACGTGATCGCCACCGTGCTCAACATGCGCGCCCCCGGCATGGACCTGCTGAAGATGCCGATCTTCTGCTGGACCTGGCTGATCACCGCGTTCCTGCTGATCGCCGTGATGCCGGTGCTGGCCGGCGCGGTGACGATGCTGCTGACCGACAAGTTCTTCGCCACCTCGTTCTTCAACGCGGCCGGCGGCGGCGATCCGGTGATGTACCAGCACATCTTCTGGTTCTTCGGGCACCCCGAGGTCTACATCATGATCCTGCCGGCGTTCGGCATCGTGTCGGAGATCATCCCGACCTTCAGCCGCAAGCCGTTGTTCGGTTACCAGGCCATGGTCTACGCGACCGCGGCCATCGCCTTCCTGTCGTTCATCGTGTGGGCGCACCACATGTTCACCGTCGGCATGCCGCTGGGCGGCGAGCTGTACTTCATGTACGCGACCATGCTGATCTCGATCCCGACCGGCGTGAAGGTGTTCAACTGGGTCACCACGATGTGGCGCGGCTCGTTGACGTTCGAGTCGCCCATGCTCTGGTCGATCGCCTTCGTGCTGCTGTTCACCATCGGCGGATTCTCCGGCCTGATGCTCGCCATCGTGCCTGCCGACTTCCAGTACCACGACACCTACTTCGTGGTGGCGCACTTCCACTACGTGCTGGTGACCGGCGCGCTGTTCGCGATCATCGCCGCCGTCTACTACTGGTGGCCGAAGTGGACCGGCCGCATGTACAACGAGGGCCTGGCGAAGATCCACTTCTGGTGGACCATGATCTTCGTGAACCTGCTGTTCTTCCCGCAGCACTTCCTCGGCCTGGCGGGCATGCCGCGCCGTATCCCGGACTACAACGTGGTGTTCGCCGACTGGAACATGATCAGCTCGATCGGTGCCTTCGGCATGTTCGTGACCCCGTTCATGATGGCGTTCATCCTGTGGCGTTCGAAGAAGGTCGGCGTGGTCGCCGGCGAACGCGCCTGGGAAGGTGCACGTGGCTTGGAGTGGACCGTGCCGAGCCCGGCCCCGCACCACACCTTCAGCACGCCGCCGGTGATCCGCGATGGCGACCTGGCCCACGGCGACATCAGCCACTGACGGCCGGATCGACCACGCCATGACTCCTGCCCACGACCCACGCAGCGACATCGACGCACGCCGCCGGCGCGCCCGTCGTACCGCTGCTTGGATCGCGGCGGTGGCCGTCGCGATCTACGTCGTGTTCATCCTGAGCGGCGTGGTGGCGCAATGAGCGGCGCCGGATCCCCCCGGAAGTCGACCAGCGGCATCGCCAAGATGGTGGTGGTGGCGATCCTGGCGTTCGGCTTCAGCTTCTCGCTGGTGCCGCTGTACCGCATCGCGTGCGAGCAGGTTTTCGGGATCCGGCTGGACAACACTGCCGTCGCGACGCCGGCCGCGGGCGCCGCCGAAGGCGAAGAGCGCTGGGTCACCGTGCAGTTCGACGGCGGCGTCAATTCCAAGTTGCCGTGGGAGTTCCACCCGAACCAGCTCACCATGAAGGTCCAGCCGGGCGAGCAGTACGAAACCACCTACCTGGCAAGGAACACCTCCGACCGTGACATCGTCGGCAGCGCGGTCCCGTCGGTCGCACCCGCGAGGGCCTCGGGGTACTTCAGCAAGACCGAGTGCTTCTGCTTCACTGCGCAGACGCTGCTGGCAGGGGAGGCGCGCGACATGCCGGTGCGCTTCATCGTCGACCCGGCGCTGCCAGACGACGTGAACACCATTACCCTGTCCTATACATTCTTCAAGAACGACGCGCTGACGGCGCAGCAGGCAGCCACTGCCCATCCGGTGGCCGCCCATCCCGCCTCCGCTCCCTGAGCCCGCGCGCTCGCCCGCAACCACTGCATTTGGAAACGCCGCCATGGCCCACGCCCACACGCCAGACGCCAACACCTACTTCGTGCCGCACAGCAGCCGCTGGCCGTTCCTCGGCTCGATCGCGCTGTTCATCACCATGGTGGGCGCCGCCAGCTGGATGAACGATGCCAGCTGGGGCATGTGGACCTTCCTGGTCGGTGCCGCCCTGATGATCGCGGTGCTGTTCGGCTGGTTTGGCGACGTCATCGGCGAGTCCGTGCGCGGCAACTACAACAACCAGGTCGACGTGTCCTTCCGGATGGGCATGATCTGGTTCATTTTCTCGGAGGTGATGTTCTTCGCCGCGTTCTTCGGCGCACTCTTCTACGCCCGCCAGTACGCGTTGCCGTGGCTGGGCGGAGAGGGCGACGGCGTGGCGACCAACAACCTGCTGTGGGAAGGCTTCAGCGCCGCGTGGCCGACCAATGGCCCGGGTCAGGTGGGCGGCGCCTTCCAGACCATCCCGGCCTGGGGCCTGCCGCTGCTGAACACCCTGATCCTGCTGACGTCCGGCGCCACCGTCACGGCTGCCCACCACGCCATCAAGGCCGGCCACCGCAAGCAGCTGCTGGTGTGGCTCGGAATTACGGTGCTGCTGGGTTGCGTGTTCCTGTTCTTCCAGGCCGAGGAATACATCCACGCCTACCGCGACCTCAACCTGACGCTGGGTTCGGGCATCTATGGATCCACGTTCTTCATGCTGACCGGCTTCCACGGCCTGCACGTGACGCTGGGCACCATCATGCTGGCGGTGATCTGGTTCCGCTGCCTCAAGGGCCACTTCGACCGCGACAACCACTTCGCCTTCGAGGCGGTGGCCTGGTACTGGCACTTCGTTGACGTGGTCTGGCTGGGCCTGTTCCTGTTCGTCTACGTGGTGTAGCGCCGAGGCGGCCACGGCCGCCGAGCGCCCCCGCAGGAATACCGGCAACCGCGCACGGCGCGGTTGCCGTGTTTTTCAGGCGCCGACGCCGTGGAACTCGATCCAGCCCATCTTCGCGGCGAGAACCACCAGGACGATCAGCGCGATGGACAACCCGATGCGGCGCGTGAGCGCGTTGACGGTGCGCTTGCTACCGCCCTTGTCGACCAGCATGTAGTAGAGGCCGGCGCCAAGGTTCCAGAGGATCAGAACCAGGAAACCGACGATCAACAGGGTCTTCATCAACATGCTCCAGCAGCGGCCTGCGCCCTCCGGCACGGCGGCCGGTGACTGCGCATTATCGCAGCCCGCGGGGGCGTCCGCATGAGCCGGCGGACAACGCTCGTGCTGGGCTGGACCCTGGCGATCGTGGGGGTCGCGCTGTTTGTCGAGCTGGGCCTGTGGCAATCACGGCGCGCCCTGGAGAAGGAGGCGGTGCTGGCCGAGGCGGCATCAACCGTTGCCGGCCGCGCTGCACAGCCATTGTCGGCCGCATCCGATCCGGGCCGGGCCGGCCGCATCGAGTGGGCTGCCGGCCCCGGGGTATTCGTCGACGTGCCGGCGCTGCTGCTGGACAACCAGCAGCGTGGTGGCAGGGTCGGCGTCAGGGCCTATCGGGTTTTCGCGCCGGTATCGGGCGGGCCGCTGCTGGTCGACCTGGGTTGGCTGCCCTTGCCGCCGGACCGGGAGATGCCGGCGATCGCGCGTCCAGAAGGGGAGGTCACCCTCTCGGGCCTGCTGGCACCGCCCCCGTCCGCAGGCATCCCGATGGGCGAAGGCATACATCGCAAGGACACCCATTGGTTGCTCACGCGCGTCGACGCCCCGGCGATCACCCGGGCCATCCGAATCGAAGGCGAGCTCGCGCCGCGGGTGCTGCGGCTGGACCCGGCGCTGCCGATGGGCTACGACCGCGACCTCGAGGTACTGGCAAACACCCTGCCCCCCGAGAAGCATCGCGGTTACGCGCTGCAGTGGTTCGGGCTGGCCTTGACCGCACTGGTGATCGCCCTGGTGCTCACCTTCCGCCGGCCAGGCGGACCCTCCAAGCGGAGCATTCCATGAACGCAGACCACCAGGACGGGCAGCGCCCCGTCGACCCCCGCGCCCGCGGGCGCAACCGGACGATGCTGGTCGCCGTTGCCGTGCTGTTCTTCGGTAGCCTGCTGCTCGCCGGTGTCCTGCGCTTCTCGGGATGGCAGCCGGAGGGCCGGAAGAACAACGGCGATCTGCTCGAACCGCCAGTGGACCTGCGGGAGCAGGTGCCGGTACTTGTGGACGGCGGCGAGTACGACTGGAATCCCGGCGAGCGGACCTGGCGGATCGCGGTGGCCCCTCCTGCCCAATGCGGGGACGAGTGCGCACGCCTGGCGAACGATCTCGACAAGGTGTGGCAGCTGTTCGGTGCCAAGGCCGATCGCGTCCATGTGCTGTGGATCTGCGCCGACGAGGGTTGCATGCCGCCCTCGGGGGCACCGCAGCCGGCGACGCTGCAGCAGGTTCGGCCGGACACCCGCCTGCGCGACGCGCTGCCCGGGGTCGATGACCCCTCCGGGGTGCCGGTCTACGTGATCGATCCCAACGGGTTCGTCATCCTCCGCTATGCGCCCGGATTCGATCCCGTCGGCCTGCGCGAGGACGTGGCCCGGCTGCTCAAGCTGATTTGAGGTGCGGCCCGGAGGCAACAGGGGCCGCCACGACCACACGAACCGGACCGAGATGAGCAACGACCCGAACCCACAACCTGCATCCCCGGCCTCGACGGCGAGACCCGGCGTTGCCGTCGGCGCGGCCCGGCGACCGCCACGCAACTTCCATCGCCTGGCGTGGCTGGCGGTCGTGCTCGCGCTCGGGGTGATCGTCTTTGGCGCGTTCGTGAGACTGTCCCACGCAGGGCTGAGCTGCCCTGACTGGCCGACCTGCTACGGGCAGGCCGCCTGGCCGACCGAGCCCCACCACGGGGCCGACCACGCCGCCACTGCGATCCGGCCGGTGGAGGTCCACAAGGCCTGGCGTGAACAGCTCCATCGCATGATCGCCGGCGCACTGGGCGTCATCACCCTGGTGCTTGCACTGTGGGCGGCACGCCGTCGCCGCTTCGGCCTGGCGCAGGTGGTGGGGGCTTCCGCGCTCGTCGCCCTGGCCATTCCGCTCTACATGGGTGGCTGGTACGTCACCGCCTCAACGCTCGCCCTGACAGCGGAAGCGATCCTGCTATGGGCTGCTTGGCGCTGGAGCAATGCTGACCTGTCGCGTGCCGCGGCGTTGACCCTGGCCGTGATCATCTTCCAGGCCCTGCTCGGCATGTGGACGGTGACCTGGCTGCTCAAGCCGATCGTGGTCATGGCCCACCTCATGGGCGGCTTGCTGACCCTGTCGCTGCTGCTGTGGATGGCCTGGCGCGCCACCAACCTGCCGATCCGCCTGGCTGACGCCCCGCGCCTGCGGAAGCTGCTCATCGCCGGACTGGTCCTGCTGGGCGTGCAGATCGCGCTGGGTGGCTGGACCAGCGCCAACTACGCGGCACTCGCCTGCGGTACCGATTTCCCGACCTGCGTGGGGCGATGGTGGCCGCCGACGGACTTCCGCGAAGGCTTTGTGCTGTGGCGTGGGATCGGCGTGGACTACGAAGGCGGGATCCTGGACGGCGCCTCGCGCATCGCGATCCAGATGGCGCACCGGATGATGGCGGTGGTGGTGTTCGTCTACCTGCTCTGGCTGGCCATCAAGCTGGCGCGCATGCCGGGCGTGCGCGGCTGGGCAAGCCTGCTGGGTGCACTGACGCTGGTACAGGTGGCCCTGGGCATCGCCAACGTGAAGCTGGCCCTGCCGCTGTGGACGGCGGTGATGCATAACGCGGGTGCGGTGGCGCTGCTGTTCGTGCTGGTGTCCCTGCTGGCCCGCCTGCGCAATCCGGAGTCCTGATGGAGCCGACCCTGCGTCCGACGCTGCGGCAGTACTGGAGCCTGACCAAGCCCCGGGTGGTCGCGTTGATCGTGTTCACTGCCGCGATCGGCATGTTCCTCGCCGTGCCCGGGTTGCCGCCGTTGCAGGAGTCCGTGCTGGGCTTCATCGGCATCTGGCTTGCGGCCGCGTCCGCTGCCGCGATCAACCAGCTGCTCGATGCCCGCATCGACGCGCGCATGGCGCGCACCTCGTGGCGACCCATCGTCGCGGGACAGGTAAGTCCGAGGCAGGCACTGGTGTTCGCGCTGGCGCTGGCGGCGCTGTCGATGCTGATCCTGGTGCTGTGGGTGAACGTGCTGACCGCGCTGCTCACCTTCGCGTCGCTGATCGGGTATGCGGTGATCTACACCGTGTTCCTGAAGCGGGCGACGCCGCAGAACATCGTCATCGGCGGCATCGCCGGCGCAGCTCCTCCCGCACTGGGTTGGGCCGCCATCACCGGCACGCTTGATCCCCATGCCCTGCTGCTGGTGCTGATCATCTTCGTCTGGACGCCGCCGCACTTCTGGGCGCTGGCGATCTTCCGGCGGGAGGACTACCGCAAGGCCATGGTCCCGATGCTGCCGGTGACGCACGGGGTCGAATACACGCGGTGGCAGATCCTGTTCTACACGGTGCTGCTGGTCGCGGTGACGGTACTGCCGTGGGCGACCGGCATGAGCGGGTTGTTCTACCTCGGCGGCGCCCTCGTCCTGGGGCTGGTGTTCCTGTACTACGCATGGCGGCTCATGGATCCGCCCGACGAGCTGTACGCGATGGAGGTCTTCCGCTACTCGATCGTGTACCTGATGGCGCTGTTCGCCTTCCTGCTGGTCGACCACTGGCTGCTGCCCTACATGCAGCCCTCACCGGTGATGGAACTGCAGCGGATCGGGTGATCCTGCCAACCGTCCGACGCGGCTACTGCAGCAGCGTCGTCGCGCTCGAAGGGCTGGCGGAGAGCGTGGCGCTCAGGGTCGGATCGCTGGGATAGCCTTCGCCGTTGAACTGCAGGGCGACGCTGCCCGGGGCGCCGCCATCGTCGATTCCCACGATGAGGTCCTGCCAGCCACTGCTGCGCTTGCCGGTGGCCGCAATCGGTGCGCGGGTGTGGTCGGCCCGGGTGACCAGCCGATAGCTGCCGTCCGCTTCTCCATGGAACACAAGCAGCGGGCAGCCACCAGCACTGCACCACGCCGGATCGTCCAGCAGCATCAGGACGTCCTCGGTGCCATCGGCATCAAGGTCGACCCACGCTTCGCGATACTCCGGCACGCCGGCGCCGCCTTCGGACTCCACAAACTCCGCCAGGGCCGCGCGGGCGCTGGTTACAGGGTCGGGACGCTCCAAGGGAGCCGGCTGCGGGTCACGGATGGCGCTGGACTGGGCGGCACCGTCCTGGTGCTGGCAGGCGGCCAGCAGCAGGCAGCCGGCGGTGACTCCGGCCAGCATCAAAGCCCTGTTGAGGGGCGTCGCGTGGATCGGGCGGCGCAGGGTAGGGGGGTTCATCGGCATGCTCCATCGGACGCCGTTACGCTAGCGCCGATGCCGTCACGGCCTGGTGTATTCGAGGAGCGCCCTGTTCAGGCCAGGCGGGCCATCAGCAGGCCACGCAGCTCCGTCTTGTCCTCGTCGTCCAGACCGGCTTCGCGCTGCTTGGCCTGCAGTTCGTCGATGCGTTGCTGCAGGGTCTGCCGGTCGAGTTGGGCGATGACGTCGAGCAGTTCGCGCCGCCAGTGGATTTCGTCACCGGGCAGGGAAGACACCGCCAGCTTCTGCAGGGCCGCCTGTTCCTCGCGCCCCGAGAAGTGTTCGATCAGCGAGCCGGTACTGATGTCCGGCCGTTCGTAGATCACCTGCAACAGGTCGACCAGCAGGTCGACGCCGGGCTGGCGCAGCGCGGCGAACCGGAAGGGCGGCTCCAGTTCCAGCGCGAGCGACGGCTGCTGCAACAACAGCGAGATCGCACCGCGCACGAGGCTGCGCTTGGGCGCGGGGGTGCCATGGCCGGCGGCGCGCGCACGCTGGACCGGCACGTGGGTTTCAGCGGTGCTGGCGCGGGCACCGACTCCGGTCAGCTCGGTGAGCCGCTGGCGCATCAGGTCGGCGAAAGCGCCGTCGGGAATCTGCGCCAGCAGCGGCTTGGCGCGCTCGGCCAGCCGTCCCTTGCCCTCGAGCGTCCCGAGGTTGACGTCGGCACCGAGCGAATCGAACAGGAACTGCGAGAGCGGCGTGGCTTCCTGCAGCCGCCGGTCGAAGCCTTCGGCGCCCTCGGTGCGCACGATCGAGTCCGGGTCCTCGCCTTCGGGCAGGAACAGGAAGAACGCCTGGCGGCCATCCTTCATCCGGGGCAACACCGACTCCACCGCCTTCCACGCGGCAGCGCGCCCGGCGCGGTCGCCGTCGAAACAGAAGTAGACGTCGGGTGCGTTGCGGAACAGCAGCTCGGCATGGTCCGGCGTGGTCGCCGTGCCCAGCGTCGCCACGGCAGTGTCCACGCCATGCTGGAACAGCGCGACCACGTCCATGTAGCCCTCCACCACGATCAGCCGCGGGATCCTGTTGTGTGCCTGCCGGACCTGCCACAGGCCGTACAGCTCCCGGCCCTTGTGGAACAGCGCGGTCTCGGGGGAGTTCAGGTATTTGGGGCCGGGATCGCGGCCGTCGGCGGGCGCGGCGATGATGCGGCCACCGAAGGCGATCGGGCGGCCGCGGCGGTCGTGGATCGGGAACATCACCCGGCCACGGAACTTGTCGTACACCCGGCCGCTGTCGTTCTTCGAGAACATCCCGGCGCGCTCCAGCAACTGCATGCGGCGCGGGTCGGTCCCCAGCGCATCGCGCAGCGCGTTGAACCCGTCCGGTGCATAGCCGATGCCGAAGCGGGTCCGGGTGGCGGCATCGACCCCGCGTTCGTCCAGGTAGCCGCGCGCGGCTTCGCTGGCTGCCAGTTGCTGACGGAAGAAGCGCTCCGCCTCCTGCACGATGTCGTACAGCGCCTGGCTGTCGGGATTGCTGTTCTGCTGCCGGGTATCGCGCGGCACCTCCATCCCGGTGCGTCGCGCAAGCTCCTCGACCGCGTCGAGGAACTCCAGGCGGTCGTACTCCATCAGGAACTTCAGCGCAGTGCCGTGGGCGCCACAGCCGAAGCAGTGGTAGAACTGCTTGGTCGGCGACACGGTGAAGCTGGGCGAGCGCTCGTCGTGGAACGGACACCGCGCGGAATATTCCTTGCCCTGCCGCTTCAACGGAACGCGCGCGCCGATCAGCTCGACGATGTCGGCGCGGGCGAGGAGGTCGTCGATGAAAGCGTCGGGAATACGGGCCATGCGTCGTGCCGCCAGGGCACCTGGATCCGGTCGGGAGCGGGTCCGCTAGGATGCCACGCCCGGGGCCTGCTTCCCGGATCCATTCCCTGCCGATTCCTCCTTCCCGGCCTGCCTGCGCTCATCCAGCACCGACGTGATCAGCGCACCCGCCAGGAACACCACCGCGCTGTAGTACATCCACACCAGCATGACCACCAGTCCGCCAGCCGGACCATAGGCGCTGCCGAGGCTGGCCTGGCCGAGGTAGAGGCCGATCGCCCAGCGGCCGAACATGAACATGCCGGCGGTCAGGGCGCCGCCCACCAGCGCCATGTGGCGGTCGACCGGGCAGTCCGGCAGGAGCCGGTACATGGCCGCAAACACCGCCGAATACAGCACGAAAGAAAACAGCGAGATGATCACCGGCAGCAGGTCCGGCAGCCAGGCCGCCAGCATCGCCAGCCCTGCCTGCACGACCATCGACACCACCAGCAGGAAACCGATGGCGATCGCCATGCCGAACGAGAGCAGGCGCTTGCGCAGCCACGCCAGCATGCCGCCCAGTTGCTCGGCGTCGGAGTGGAATACCCGGTTGAGCGAGGTCTGCAGGTGGGCGAACACGATGGACGCACCGAACAGCAGCGCACCGGTACCCACCAGCGCGGCCATCGAGCCGGTACCGGGCTGGCTCTCGGCGTTGGCCACGATCATCCGTGCGGTGCTCTCGACCTGTGGCCCGACCAGCATGGCGATCTGCCGGAAGAACTCTTCCTGGGCGGAGGGGTACAGCGATGTCGTGAGCCAGAGCAGGAGTACGACCAGCGGCGCAAGCGACAGCATGGTGTAGAAGGCGAGGGCCGCGGCCAGCGCCAGGATGTCGTATTCGAAGAAGCGCGAAGCCACCTGTGCCGGCCAGCTTCCGGCGGCACGCGCCTGCAGGGCCTGCAGGCGCGCCCGCAAGCCGGTCCCGCCCGTGGCGGCGCTGTTTCTCGTGTCCTTGCCCGTGTCCGTCGGCATGCGGTTCCTGTCGGTGGTGTTCAGACCATCGGCAGTATGGAGCGGACCAGGTTAGGGTCGCGTGGGCCGTCGGGCCGCACGCGAGGTTTCAGCCGGCGAGGCGCTGCTTGACCAGCTTCGACACCAGGCCCATGTCGGCTTGGCCGGCAAGCTTCGGCTTCAGCACCGCCATCAGCTTGCCCATGTCGGCCGGCGACGAAGCCCCGGTTTCCGCGATGGCCGCGTCGATGGCGGCGGTGATCTCCGCCTCGCCCAGCTTGGCAGGCAGGTAGCGCTCGATCACCACGATCTCGTCGCGCTCGACCTGCGCCAGGTCCTCGCGGCCGGCCGCCTCGTACTGGGCGACCGAGTCCCGCCGCTGCTTGACCATCTTGTCCAGCACCGCGATCACCTGGGTATCGTCCAGCTCAACGCGCTCGTCGACTTCGCGTTGCTTGATGGCCGCGTTGACGAGCCGGATCACGCCGAGGGACTGCTTGTCGCCGCCCTTCATGGCGGCCTTCATGTCTTCGTTGAGTCGCTGCTTCATGGACATGGGCTTGCTTCCTTGGTATTTCAGGGGTGTCTCAGCGGGGGCTGAGCGGTGTAGGGGAAACGCAAAAAGCCGGCGGCGCATCGAGGCGCGGCCGGCTTGGTGCTGCCAGCCCGTCACCACCTTGCGGCGGCACGGGCCAGTGCGCGATCAGTACAGGCGCTGGCGCTTGGTCACGTCGCGCGAAGCACGACGGGACTGGCGCTTCACCGCAGCGGCGGCCTTGCGCTTGCGCTCCTGGGTCGGCTTCTCGTAGTACTCGCGCTTGCGGGTCTCGGCGAGCACGCCGGCCTTCTCGCAGGTGCGCTTGAAGCGACGCAGGGCAAACTCGAAAGGCTCGTTCTCGCGGACTTTGACGCTGGGCATACGGTATCTCGGTTCGGGTGGTCGGCCCGGTTCCGCCGGGCGAGCCGCGTATTTTAGCGGGACCAGCGGAGCGAGTGCAAGCCGCCCCCGCGGAAGGGTGCCGACCGGCCGCCGCGGGCGCGTGCAGGCGGCCGCGCACCCGCATCCGCGCTAGGCTTTCCACCCGCCTGCCCCCACCTACCACCTGATGAAAGTCCTCGGCATCGAAACCAGTTGCGATGAAACCGGCGTGGCCGTCTACGACACCGACGCCGGCGGCCTGCGTGCCCACGCGCTATACAGCCAGGTGGCCCTGCACGCCGAGTACGGGGGCGTGGTGCCCGAGCTGGCCAGCCGCGACCACGTGCGCAAGCTGTTGCCGCTGATCCGGCAGACCCTGCAGGAGTCCGGCATGGAGGTCGGCGACATCGACGGGGTGGCCTATACCGCCGGCCCCGGCCTGGTGGGCGCGCTGCTGGTGGGTGCGGGCGTCGCGCGTTCATTGGCCTGGGCACTGGATCGGCCGGCGATCGCGGTCCACCACATGGAGGGCCATCTGCTGGCACCACTGATGGAGGACGACCCGGAGGATCCGGGCCGGGGGCCCCCGCAGCCGCCTTTCGTGGCCCTGCTGGTCTCCGGTGGCCATACCCAGCTGGTCGCGGTGGAAGCGGTCGGACGCTACCGGCTGCTGGGGGAGACCCTGGACGACGCCGCCGGCGAGGCCTTCGACAAGACCGCCAAACTGATGGGCCTGCCCTATCCGGGAGGCCCGGAGCTGGCGGCGCAGGCGGAGCGCGGCCGCCCCGGCGTGTTCAGGTTTCCGCGGCCGATGACCAACCGGCCCGGCCTGGATTTCAGCTTCAGCGGCCTGAAGACCCAGGTGCTGCTGGCGTGGCGCGACAGTGGCAAGACCGACAGCGACCGCGCCGACATCGCGCGGGGCTTTGAGGACGCGGTCGTCGACACGCTGGCGATCAAGTGCGAGCGCGCCTTGGACGAAGCCGGTTGCGACACGCTGGTGGTGGCGGGCGGCGTGGGCGCCAACCGGCGGCTGCGCGAGCGGCTGCGGAAGATGGCAGTCGACCGTGGCGGTCGCGTCAGCTTTCCGCGGCCGGCCTTCTGCACCGACAATGGCGCCATGATCGCCTTCGCCGGCGCCCTGCGGCTGCAGGCCGGCCAGTACGAGGACGCCTCGGTCCGGGTGGCGCCGCGCTGGGACATGGCCGCGCTGCCGGCGCTGTGACCGCAACCCACGGGAGCCCCATGGACAAGGTATTCATCGAAGGGCTGCAGATCGACGCCCTGATCGGCATCTACGACTGGGAGCGTCGCATCCGCCAGCCGCTGGTGTTCGACATCGAGATGGCGTTCGACAACCGCATCCCCGCTGCCAGCGATGCCATCGAGGACACGCTGAACTACAAGGCAGTGAGCAAGCGCATCATCGGCTACGTCTCCGAAACCGGCTTCGGGCTGGTGGAGACGCTGGCCGAACGGGTCGCGGCGCTGATCCTGGAAGAATTCGGCGTGGCGCACGTCAAGCTGCGGCTGGCCAAGCCGGGCGCGGTGCGCGGCGCGCGATCGGTCGGGGTGGTCATCGAGCGTTCCGCCGCTACCCTGTGACGATGAATCGATTGAACGGAATACGCGAAACAGTCTCCGGGGTGCCCTACGCCGGGCCGGTACTGGCACTTGCCGGACTGGTGCTGGTGGCCTGGCTGGCCAACTGGGTGGTGCGCAGGATCGTGCTGCGCATTGTCGAGCGCATGGCGATGGCCTCGTCGTTGAAGTGGGACGATGCGTTGCTGTCGCGCGGCGTGCTGTCGCGGCTGGTGCACGTGGTGCCGGCGCTTATCATCGCCACCGGCGTGCCGCTGGTCGCGGGCCTGCCCGAAGGGCTGGTGCTGGTGGTGCGCAACGTCGCACTGGCCTACGTCGCCCTGACCATCGCGATCGCGATCAGCAACCTGCTCGACGCGCTCAACGACATCTACGTGAGCCGGAGCACGCGCGCCAACCAGCGGCCGATCAAGGGCTACCTGCAGCTGGTCAAGATCGTGGTGTTCGTGCTGGCGATCGTGATCATGATCGCCACCCTGATCGACCGCTCGCCGCTGTTGCTGCTGTCGGGCTTCGGCGCGATGAGCGCGGTGCTGCTGCTGGTGTTCAAGGACACCATCCTGTCGCTGGTGGCGAGCGTGCAGCTGACCGGCAACGACATGCTGCGGGTGGGGGACTGGATCGAGATGCCGTCGCTGGAAGCCGATGGCGACGTCATCGACATGGCGCTGAACACGGTCAAGGTCCAGAACTGGGACAAGACCATCACCACCATCCCGACCTACCGGCTGATCAGCGACAGCTTCAAGAACTGGCGCGGCATGCAGGAGTCGGGTGGCCGGCGGATCAAGCGGCCGCTGCTGATCGACCAGGGCTCGGTGCGTTTCCTCGAGCCGGAGGAGCGCGACCGCATGCGCCGCATCGCCCTGATCGACGAATACCTGGACGCCAAGCGGCAGGAGCTGGAAGCGTTCAACCAGAAGCTGCTGTCGGCCGGCAAGGACCCCGTCAACACGCGCCGGGTCACCAACATCGGCACCTTCCGCGCCTACGTCCAGCACTACCTGCGCGCGCACCCGCGCATCGCCCAGCAGATGACGCTGATGGTGCGCCAGCTGGAGCCGGGCCCGACCGGCCTGCCGCTGGAGGTGTACTGCTTCACCGCGACCGTTGACTGGGTCGAGTACGAGGGCATCCAGTCCGACATCTTCGACCACCTGATCGCGATGCTGCCCGAGTTCGGGCTGCGGCTGTACCAGGCACCGGGCGGCGCCGACGTCGCCGGCGCACTGGCGCGCCTGCAGGACACCGGTGGAAACAACGACGAAACCACTGCCGCCGTGGATGCCTCGGCCACCGATGTGTCCGCGGCCGCAGCCGGGCCCGGGGTTGGATCCTCGACGACGGCAGCCCCCGGTGGCGCGTCGCGGACCGGGGCAGGGAAGGGCGAATGAGTCGCGCCTATCTCAGCCTCGGCAGCAACCTGCGGCCCGAGCACCACCTGCGCATCGCGGTGGCGGCGCTGCGCCAGCGCTTCGGCGAGATCCTGCTCTCGCCGGTGTACCGGACCGAGGCGGTGGGATTCCAGGGCAACGCCTTCTGCAATGCAGCCGCCGTGATCGACACCGACCTCGACCCGGAAGCGCTCAACGACTGGCTGCACGCGCTGGAAGACGCCAACGGCCGCGACCGCAGTGGCCCGCGCTACGGCGACCGCACCCTGGACCTGGACATCGTGCTCTACGACGAACGCATGCTCGACGGCCCCGGCCACCTGCGCATCCCGCGGCCGGAGTTGCAGCATGCGTTCGTGCTCAAGCCGCTCGCCGACATCGCCCCCGACGCGGTGGTGCCGACCGATGGCCGCACCCTGGCACAGCTCTGGTCGGTGCATCCCGACCGCGACAAACCCTTCGAAACTGTGGACCTCTCGCCCGCACCGATGTCGACGCCCACCCCGTAGGAGCGACGTCAGTCGCGACCATGGCGCCGGTGATGGAATGTACAGGTCGCGACTTACGTCGCTCCTACATCACCGTTCCCTTGTAGGAGCGACGTCAGTCGCGACCACCCACCTCCCTATCCCCGCGCCACCCGCATCCATCCGCGTCGACGCCCGCCCGCACGCGCCCCGCGCATCAAACCGCCAGCATCCGCCCCCCATCCAGGTGCAGCACCTGCCCGGTGCTGTAGCGCGCATCCTGCAACAGCCAGCGCACCGCCTCGGCCACCTCAGCCGGCTCGCCGGTACGCCCCAGCGGCGTGCGCGCCAGCATCGCCTGCCGGTCCTCGCCGCTGTCGCCTTCCGGCCACAGGATGGCGCCGGGCGACACCGCGTTCACCCGTACTGCCGGCCCCAGGTCGATCGCCAGCGCCCGGGTCATCATCAGCAGCGATGCCTTGGCCATGCAGTACACCGCGTGCCCCGGCAACGGGCGTTCGCCGTAGATGTCGGCGATGTTGACGATCGCGCCGGCGCCGGACCGCTGCAGGTGCGGCGCCGCCGCCTGGGCCAGGAAAAACGGACCGCGCGCGTTGCTGTCGAACAGCTCGTCCCACTGCGCGGTGTCGATGCCACCCAGCGGCGTCGGCTTGAAGGTGGAGGCGTTGTTCACCAGCGCGTCCAGCCGGCCGAAGCGCTGGACCACGGATTCGACCATCGATGGCAGGCGGTCGAAGTCGGACAGTTCCGCCTGCAGCAGCATCGTGCTGCCCGGGCGCGAAGCCTCCAGTTCCGCCGCCAGTGCACCGGCCTCGCTGCCGGAGCTGCGGTAGTGCAGGGCGAGGTCGAAGCCGGCGCCGTGCAGCGTGCGCGCGATGGCGGCGCCGATGCGCCTGGCGGAGCCGGTGACCAGTGCGACGGGACGTGCGGACATGCGGGTCTCCTACACGGACGGTACAGAGGGGCACGGTATCCTGCGCGAGGACCCGCCAGGATGCCAACGTGACCGACTTTCAGCTCCCCACGCCCGGGGCCGATGCGCTCGAACACAGCGCGCGCCTTGACGCCTTCATCCGCGAACAGATCGAGGCCGCCGACGGCGCGATCCCGTTCTCCAGGTTCATGGAGCTGGCGCTCTACGCGCCGGGACTGGGCTACTACAGCGCCGGTGCCACCAAGTTCGGCGAGGAGGGCGATTTCGTCACCGCCCCCGAACTGGGGCCGGTCTTCGCCGCATGCGTGGCCGAAGGCGTGGCCCCGGTGATGCAGCAGATCGGGCCGCAGGCGCGCTTCCTGGAGCTGGGTGGTGGTACTGGCGCATTCGCCGAGGTCGCGCTCAAACGGCTGCTTGAGCTCGATGCCCTGCCGGACCGCTACGCCATCCTCGAGCCCAGCGCCGAGCTGCGCGAGCGCCAGCGTGAACGCCTGCAGCGGCGGCTGGTGCCGCCGGTGTTCGACCTGGTGGAATGGCTGGACGCGCCGTTCGCCGACGATTGGAACGGTGTGCTGTTCGCCAACGAGGTCATCGACGCCCTGCCGACGCCGCGGTTCGCCATCGAAGCCGGGCAGGTGCTCGAGGAGCATGTCGTCGTCGAGGAAGGCCGGCTGTCACGCGCGCTGCGACCGGCCGATGCTTTCCTCACCAACGCGGTGCGGCACATCGAAGCGCGGACGGGCCACGCCCTGCCGGACGGCTACCGCAGCGAAGTGCTGCCCCAGCTCCCGTACTGGGTGCAGGCGGTGGCCGGCGGCCTCAGGCGCGGCGCGATGCTGTTCGTCGACTACGGCCACGTGCGCTCGGAGTACTACCAGCACGACCGTACCGACGGCACCCTGCGCGCCTACTACCGCCACCGCATGCATGCAGAACCGCTGCTGTGGCCGGGCCTGCAGGACATCACCGCCTCGGTCGACTTCACCGCGCTGGCCGAGGCGGGCGTCGCCGCCGGGTTCGACTTCGCCGGCTACTGCAACCAGGCCAACTTCCTGCTTGGCAACGGCCTGGCCGGCGTGCTGGAGCGTATCGAACAGGTGGCCGATCCCCAGGAGCGCCAGAAGCGCCACAACGAGGTCAAGCGCCTGACGCTGCCCAGCGAGATGGGCGAACGCTTCCAGGTGATGGGCTTCGAGCAGGACGTCGAGTTCGGCGCCGCCTTCCTGGCCGGCGACCTCAGCTACCGGCTGTGAGCATGCCTGTCCGGGCGCCTGCTCGCTGGCTGCGGCCTTTCCGACGCCCGGCCCTCTGGTGCGCGGGCTGGGCGGTGCTGTTCGCGCTGGTTGCCGCCGGCTCGCTGTTGCCCGCCAGCGACGTGCCCTCCATTCCGGTGCCCGGCCTCGACAAGCTCCAGCATTTCCTCGGCTACGCAGCGCTCTCCGCGTACGGCGTGATGCTGTTCGGCCGGATGCGACCGCAGGCCCTGGCGGCCGCGCTGGTGGTGGCTTTCGGCGTCGGGGTGGAGTGGGCCCAGGGTGCAGTGACCGCCGACCGCAATCCCGAAGCCGCGGACGCGATGGCCAATGCGCTGGGCGCGCTCGCGGGCCTGCTGCTGGCATCGACGCCGGCGGCCCCGTGGCTGCAGCGCCTCGACGGGCGCCTGTTCCCGCCCCGGCAGCGCCCGGAACGGGACTGACGGGGCGGTATTCGCGCCAGGTATCCGGCCAGGCAACGTGGGATCGGGACGAATTGTGACAAGCGTCACCGCAGGTCTTGCGTGGGTTCACCCGTTGTCCGACGCTTGGCGCGGGCTAGACAGGGGAAGTCCACCCACCACCTCAAGGAACAGAGCGCATGTCCATCCAGCACACCCGCCTGGCGGCGGCCGTGGCCGCCATCGTCGCCGCCGGCGCGTTGACGCCTGCCACGGCCCAGGCAGCAGCAGACCCGCAGCCGGTCCAGAACGCCCCGACCGCCACCGCGCAAACGGATACCACCACGCTCGACTCGGTGCAGGTCACCGGCTCCCGCGTACGCGGCCGCACCGCTGAAGACACCGCCGCGCCGGTCGACATCATCGGCCGCGAGGAGCTCGAAGCCAGCGGCTCGCTGGAGATCGGCCAGGTCCTGCAGACGCTTGAACCCTCGTTCAACTTCTCGCGCACCTTCGTCTCCGACGGCACCGACATCCTCCGCCCGGCCACGCTGCGCGCGCTGGGGCCGGACCAGGTGCTGGTGCTGGTCAACGGCAAGCGCCGCCACCAACAGGCGCTGGTCAACGTGCAGCAGACCATCGGGCGCGGCTCGGCGGGCACCGACATCAACGCGATCCCGATCTCCGCCATCGAGCGCATCGAGGTGCTGCGCGACGGCGCCGCGGCGCAGTACGGCTCCGATGCCATCGCCGGCGTCATCAACATCATCCTCAAGCGCCAGACCGAACACACCGACGTCTCGCTGATGGGCGGGCAGTACTTCGCCGGCGACGGCGAGATCATGCACGGCTCGGTCAACACCGGCTGGAACTTCGGGGCCGACGGCTTCGCCAACCTCAGTGCCGAGTACCGCAACCGCAATGCGACCAACCGCGCCGGGCCGGACAGCCTGCGGGTGGATCCGCCACGGGTGACGCAGGGCCTCGGCGATGCCGACGCCAGCGACGCCTACCTCTGGCTCAACAGCGGCATGTCCGCCGGCGCCGGCGAGCTCTACGCCTTCGGCGGCCTGTCCCGGCGGCAGGGCGAGTCGGGCGGCTTCTTCCGCTCGCCCGGCGACAACCGCACCGTGCCCGAGCTGTACCCCGACGGGTTCCTGCCGAAGATCCTCACCACGGTCGAGGATGCTTCGCTCGCAGTGGGCTACAAGGCACCCATCGGCGACAGCAGCTGGGACTGGGACGTGTCGATCAACCACGGCCGCAGCCGCTTCGGCTTCGACGAGAGCTACTCGGTCAACGTCAGCTGGTGGTACGAACCGATCGACCCGGCCGACCCGACGGGGCCCATTTATGCGTCCTCCCCGACCTCGGCCGACACCGGCACGCTCGAGTTCGACCAGACCACGTTCAACCTGGACTTCCGCGGCAGCGTGGAAGGCCCGGGCGAGCACCTGCTGTACCTCGCTACCGGTCTCGAATGGCGGCAGGACAACTACCGCATCGAGGCGGGTGACCCGGTCTCGTACATGTACGGCCGCAGCAACGACCATGACATCCCGATCACCGGACAGACCGGCGAGGTGGCGCAGCCGGGCATCCAGGGCTTCCCCGGCTTCTCGCCCAACGAGGAAGTCGATGACGGCCGCCACAGCGCCGCGGTGTACTTCGATGCCGAGACCAACCTGAGCGAGCGTTTCCTCGTGGGCGGCGCGGTGCGCTTCGAGGACTACTCGGACTTCGGCAACACCACCACCGGCAAGCTGTCGGCGCGCTTCGACGCCAACGAGTCGTTCGCCATTCGCGGCACCGTCGCCACCGGCTTCCGCGCGCCCGGCGTGCAGCAGCTGTTCTACAGCCAGCGCTCGACCAACCTCAACGCCGAAGGTGTGCTCACCGATACCCTGACGGCGCGGCAGGACAGCAACGTCACCCGCGCCTTCGGCATCGAGCCGTTGCAGGAGGAGACCTCGGCCAGCGGGACCCTCGGCTTCGTGTTCTCGCCGGGCGATCGCTTCTCGCTGACCATGGACGTGTTCCGCATCGACATCGATGACCGGATCATCTTCTCCAGCAACATCCAGCCCGAAAGCGTCGGCGGCAATGGCCAGCCCTGTGCGCCCGACAACGCCAACTGCCCCATCCGCGAGATCCTCGACCCGATCGGCGTCGGCCAGGTGTTGTTCTTCACCAACGCGATCGACACCCGTACCACCGGCCTGGACGTGGTCGCCAACCACGGCACCGAGTTCGCCGGCGGCGCCCGGCTCGACCTGACCGCGTTGCTGCACTTCAACAAGACCGAAGTGAAGGACCGCCGTTCGCAGTCGCCGATCCTGTCGCCGGAACAGCTGTTCGACGACACCCAGGTGACCCTGGTGGAAGAGGCCAGCCACGCGTGCACCACGTGCTGCAGGCCGTCTACGAGGACGGACCATGGCGCTGGACCGCCCGTGGCAACTATTACGGCTCGGTCAGCGGCGAAGGGTTCACCCCAGGCGTGAAGCACACCTGGGGCGGGAAGGCGCTGTTCGACCTCGGAGTGCGCTACTCGGTGTCCGAGGCCCTGCACGTCACCGTCGGCGGCAACAACATCTTCGACGAGTACCCCGACGAGTGGGACCGCGACACCGGTGCCCCATTCCCGCAGATGGGCTTCAAGTACGGCTGGGAGACCATGCCCTTCGGCATGAACGGCGGCAGCTGGTACGTGCGCGCCGACTACCGGTTCTGAGCCATGCAGCCGGGCGGCCCGAGCGCCGCCCGGCCGATGCACCGCCCCGGCGCATGTAGGAGCGACGTAAGTCGCGACCCCGCAGCGCCGGCCTCCCCGTAACTGTAGGAGCGGCTTCAGCCGCGATCGTGAAGTAGGCGCGGGCGTACGGTCGTCCGATCGCGGCTGAAGCCGCTCCTACAAAAGCGGATGGCGGCATGTCTGCCTACGGCTTCTTCCCCGTCGCCTCCACCACCGCGCGGATGCGCGCCTTGCGCATCGCCTCGCCGATCGCCGGGCCTTCCAGCCCGGGCGGCAGGTCGGATGCCTGCACCCGGCGGGCCGCTGCATGGGCTTTCCGCAGCAGTTCGCCCTGCGGGTACGGCTCGTCCTGCAATCCCGCCCGCCCGCGTTTGTCGGCCTCGCACACGGTGGCGAGCTGGTCGATGCGCTCGGGTTTGCGGAAGCCGTCGCAGCGCTCGATCAGTTTCACCGCGGTACTCGCGCGCAACTCATCGAAACGGTGCACGTTGAGGTGCTCCCGGCAGCACGTCACCGCCAACTGCCGGTGCCCGGTCGGCACCTTCAGCCGATCACTCACCGCCCGCACCGGCTCGATCCCGCCCTGCTCGTGCCCAATGTGTTTGGGCAGCACATCCTCCGGCGTCAGCGCCTTGCCGAGATCGTGCACCAGCGCGGCAAAGCCGATCAGGTCGTCACCCGGCGCCAGCTTGGCCGCCATGTCGCAGACCAGTTCCACGTGCACGCCTGTGTCGACCTCCGGGTGGTACTCCGCGCGCTGGGGTACGCCGTACAGCGCCTCCACCTCCGGCAACACCACCGCCAACGCACCGCAGTCGTGCAGGGTGCGAAGGAACGCCGAAGGACGGGTGCTCGCCAATGCGCGCCGCAATTCCTGCCACACCCGCTCCGGCACCAGCTCGGCCAGTTCGCCGCTGTCGACCATCGCCCGCATCAACGCCTTCGTCTCGTCCGCGACGACGAACCCGTGTTCGAAGAAGCGCGCCATGAACCGCGCCGCCCGCAACACCCGCAAGGGATCTTCGACGAACGCATCGCCGACATGGCGCAATACCCGCTGCTCGATGTCGCGGGCGCCGCCATACGGATCCACCAGCCGGCCCTCCGTGTCCTGCGCGATTGCATTGATGGTGAAGTCGCGCCGGCCGAGGTCCTCTTCCAGCGTCACCGACGGATCCGCATCCACCACGAAGCCGCGGTAGCCCCGCCCGGACTTTCGCTCCGTCCGCGCCAGCGCATGCTCCTCGCCCGTCTCCGGATGCAGGAACACCGGGAAATCCCGCCCCACCGGCTTGAACCCCGCCGCCTCCATCGATGCCTGGGTCTCGCCGACCACCACCCAATCGCGGTCGCCGGGCTCCAGCCCCAGCAACCGGTCACGTACTGCACCGCCGACGAGATAGGTCTTCATGCGTCGCAATGATGCCCGCTTCAGTGGATAGATACCGCCACCAGCAGACGGGGACGTAGCGGACGGGGCGGGGCCGGGGCTGGCGGAGAGCGCGCCATGGATGGCGCGCGGCCCGACTAAAGGCAGGACAGCCGTCCGGAGGGCGCAGCCAGCCCCGGCCCCGACCTGGCCGCGGGCGCCACTCCTCCTCAGCCCCTCCGGAGGCGTGTTGCTCGTAAGACTGCCGGCCTCAAGCTGCCGGCGAAGCAGGGCACCGGAACTGCTTCCGTGGCCCCTGCGTCCGACCCTCCATCCGGTCACTCAACCGCAGCGCGTCCCCATCCAGCCTCCAGTCGTAGATCACGCTGAACGCGAACACCCGCGCCACGTACTCGCGCGTCTCCTTGTAGCTGATCGTCTCGATCCAGAAATCCGCATCCATGCCCGGCCGCTGCGACTGCCAGCGCTGCAGCGGCGTCGGCCCCGCGTTGTATCCCGCGATCGCGAAGTAGGGTTTGCCACCGTACTCGTCCATCATCTGCCGCAGATAGGCCGTGCCCAGCACGATGTTGGTCTCCGGCTGGTACAGGCTCGCCGCACCGCCCCACGGCTCCCCGATCCGGCGCGCGACCGAGGCACCCGTCGCCGGCAGCACCTGCATCAGCCCCAGCGCATTCGCCCCCGAGCGCGCCTTCGGATTGAAGATGCTCTCGGCGCGGATCTCCGCCGCGACCCACGCCGGATCGATGTTGTTGCGCGCCGCCTCCCGGCGGATGACGGCATCGTGCGACAGCGGGAAGCGTAGCGAATAGAAGCGCAGCTCTTCGGGCTTGCCGCGACCCAGCGAAAACACCGCCCGGTCGTACCAGCCGTTCGCCTGGGCCATCTCCACGGCGAGGTGGCGGCGGCTGTCGTCGAAATCGTCCATCGCATCGTGCCACTCCTTCACCGCCCACCCCGCGCGGCCCAACTGGTGCAGGCCCATCGCGCGGCGCAGTGCCGGATTGGCCGAGACCGAGGCGCGCAACGCGGCGTCCGCCGAAGGCTCACGCGGGCACAGCGCATACGGCTGGTCGATGCGGTCAGCGGCGAGGAAACCATGGAACTCCGGAACCAGCGCCGCGGCTCGGTACTTGGCCTGCGCAGTCGCGGCATCACCCGTCAGCTCCGCGAGTCGCGCCTCGAAGTACGCATAGCGCGAATCGTTGCGCTGGTCCGGCCCCATCTTGCGGATCGCCGCCAGCGCCGCCGGCCAGTCCGAACGCGACAGGGCTTCGCGCACCCGCCACTCGTGCAGGCGCTCGTCGTAGCTGGACTCCGGCACCAGGTTGAGCCGGCGCTCGGAGTCGGGCAGGTACGAGGCGACCGACCACAGCGCGATCCGGTACATGGCACGGCCGCGGTCGGCCTCGCTGAAACCCAGGGCGCGCGCGTACTGGGGCAGCAGCGACTCGGCGCGATCGGGATCGTCCTTGCCCAGCTTCGCGAGCCCGTGCGAGGCCACCAGCCGGCTGCGATCGGTCTTCGGCCATTCCAGCGCGCGCGGGTGTGGGGAGTCGATGAAAGCCGCGTAGTCCTCCGCAAGTGCACGTTCGGCCGGCGGCAGGTTGCGCGCGGCCACGCGCATCACGCCCGGCTGCCACTCGGCCGCCGCCTTCTCGATGCGTTCCCACGACAGCGCCGGGGGCAGGTGGCCGGCATCGGCCAGGGCCGCGAATACCGGGTCGCACTGATCGGGCCTGGACTCGCCGCTGCCGCGCCAGATGTCCTGTGCCTCGCGGGTCCACTCGGCGCCGGTGCGGCCGAGGCGCCGCTGTGCATCCAGCTTGCCGCAGCGCAGGCGGATGTCATCGATGCCGTCATCCCATGCCGCAAGGAAAGCGGCAGCATCCTCGCGGCGCGCTGTGGCGGTGAGCCATGCCTGCCGGAATTCGGCGGCAACCGCGTCGCCCTGGTAGCGCTGCAGGAAGGCCTGCGCCCGCGCCGGCGGCAAGGTGTCGATGTCCCGCTTCAGCGCGGCGTATTCGACCCACCGGTAGAGCGGGTGGGCGGCGATGTCGCCGTACCCGCTGGCGTCATGGCGGCCCAGCTCTGCCTGGCGGATGGCTTCGTCGATGCGGGGCAGGGCGGGGTCGACCATCGGCTCGAACCGGTTGTCGGCCGGGCGTGGCACGGCGGCCGCCGGCGCGGTCTGCGTAGCCGCCGGCTGGCCGGGGCTGGATTGGGCACACGCGGCGCTGGCGCAGGTCATCGCGAGCGCGGCACAGAGGACGGAGAGGGGTCGTGATCGCATTCGCCGGACTATAGCGACGGTGGAATGAACATCCCGCTGCATATCTTTCACGCCGCGGTAGGCGCCCCTCGGCCGGTATGGTATCGGCGGCGGCAACGATGGCCGCGAGGAGAGATCGATGTCACTGGCGTGGTTGCTGTTTCCGCTGCTCGGCGTGGTCGCCGGCGTCCTGGCGGGCCTGCTGGGTGTGGGCGGTGGGTTGGTGCTGGTCGCAGCGCTGGCGTGGCTGCTGCCGTTGATGGGCGTGCCTCCGGAAGCGGCCATGCATGCCGCACTCGCAAGTTCGCTGGCGAGCATCGTGTTGACCGCGGCGGCGTCGGCGCGCGCGCACGCAAGCCGCGGCAGCGTGCTGTGGCCGACGGTGGCGTGGATGGTGCCGGGCCTGCTGATCGGCGGCTGGCTCGGCAGCGGGCTGGCGGTCCGCATGGACGATGCGGTCCTGCGCTACCTGGTGGCGGGCTACTGCCTGCTGGCGGCGGCGCAACTGCAGTTCGGCAAGCCGCGCCTGCATCCCGGTGGCGAGGCGCCCGCACCCGCCGGCTGGCCCATGAGCGCGGCGGGGACGGGTATCGGCGCCCTCTCGGCGGTGGTCGGCATCGGCGGCGGCAGCATGACCGTGCCGCTGCTGGTCTGGCGCGGCGTCGCTCCGGTGCGGGCCGTGGGCACCTCGTCCGCCTGCGGCGTCGCCATCGGGCTGGCCAGCGCACTCGGCTACGCGCTGCACGCACCCGCCGGCGCGTTGCCCGAGCACGCCGTGGGGTATGTGTACCTGCCGGCGGCCATCGGGGTGGCACTGGCCTCGGTGCTGTCCGCACCCTTGGGGACGAAGCTGGCGCACCGCCTGCACGGCGACACCCTCAAGCGGGTGTTCGCGCTGTTCCTGCTGGCCGTGGCGGTGAGCCTGCTGGTCTCCGCCTAGGGTGCATGGCCGGGACTGGCGTTTTCGTCCCGCGCCCGCCGGTGGTGGAGGATGTCCAGCCGGAGGCTGTAGGCCGCCGTGAACGCGGGAAACAGGTTCTGGATCACCCCGACCGAGTCCTGGTTGTGCGAGAAGACGAAATACGAAAGTGTCATCCCGCTGCCCAGCAGGCTCATGACCCAGAACAGGCGGGGAATCACCGGCCTCCCGGCGCGCCTCGAGGCCAGGAACTGGACCAGCCACCGGGACCCGAACATCAGCGCACCGGTCCAACCGGTGAGTTTCCAGATCGACAGGTGCAGCCCGGTCCAGGCCAGGAACGGAAGCGGAGTATCCATGAAGGTCATCGTTCGGGCATCCCGGTTGCTGGAGGCGAAGCGGGCTCTGGAGCAGCCCGCGTCCTGAATATGATGCGCCCCCGGTAGGGGCTGCCAAGGACGGTCGTGGTGTGGCCCAGCGCGGCGATGCGCGCCTGGATGTCCGGCCATCGTGCCTCCTTGCATATCCAGACCGCCCCCGGCTCGTTGACCGCTTCAATCAGCTCGGTCGCGAGGTCCTCGTCGTTCAATGGATTGAAGTGCCCTTGCAGACCCGGCGGGATGGGATCGAGGCTGATCTTCTCGATCTCCGCATCCAGGTGCAGGCGCAGGCCATAACGTGCCATGTCTTCCACGAACACCACCTCCGTGACGGGTGTGCCCGTGCGCTCCCGGATGGCCATCGCCCATCTGGAGGCGTCCTTGTGAGTTGGCCAGAAGGCCGTCGCGAAGCTCAGGCCCAGCAGGGCAAGGAACCACCCGGCCAGCCAGGGCCACCTTGGCAACGCGCGCTGCTCCTTCCTGCGCTGCATCGCGATGATGATCGCCAAGGGAACGAAGAGGGGTAGCAGGTAGAGCGGCATGCGTGACCGCGACAGGCTGAAGACCAGCAGAGGTACCAGGACCCAGAGGGCCAGGAACACTGCAGCCTTGTCTCCACGGCGCGCGTCACGGCTTCGCCATCGCCTGATGTCGGCGGGCAACCCCTTGGCCCACCGCCACGCAGTGGCAGTCCACGGAACCGTTCCAAGCACCAGCGTCGGAACGTAGACCGTGATCCATCCATACCATTCGCCGTGTCGGCCGAACTCGTCGGTCGTCACCCGGTTGATGACCTCGTCGCCGATGAAGTATTCGAACAATCCGGGATTGCCGGCGATCACCGCGGCATACCAAGGAAGGGCCAGCGTGCAGAACAGAACGGCGCCGGCCAGCTGGAAGCCGAGGTGGCGGCGCCAGGACCGGTGGTCGTATGCCAGCAGCACCACGAGCGGCAGCAGTCCCGGGGGGCCCTTCGCCAGGAAGGCCAGGGCGAACCCCGCCCACATCAACGCGAACCAGGCGAGCGGTTGCCGGCTACCGCTGCGCGCCTCGACGAACGCCCACACCGCCAGGGTCTCGCTCGCCGCGAGGATGAAGTCGGTCGTGACCAGGTGCGAGGCGCCAAAAGGCAACAGCATCGTCGCGAAGGCCAAGGCGGCGGTGGACTCCGTTCCCGGCGCCAGCCGCTTCGCGATCCGCCATGTCAGCAGCACGCACACCAGGTAGGACAGCGCGACTGGAACCCTGGCCGCGAACGGTGTCTTTCCGAAGGCACCCAGGCTCGAGGCGATGGCCCAGTACGTCAGAGGCGGCTTGGTCCAGTGGCCGACATGGCCGCTGCGGTGCGGATTGAGCCAGTCGCCACTGTCGAGCATGTTGACGGCGACATTGGTATAGCGCCCTTCGTCCGGATCCCACAGGCCGCGACTGCCGAGGAACGCGAACGCCAGCACGATACTCAGCGCGATCAGTGCATACCGCTGCCAAGCAGCACTATGGTTCATGGACGTTCGCCTCAGGGGCACTGGGTACGCAGCCTGGAAGATGGGCGGATCCCGGCACCAGCACCCATTCGCGGCGGCTGGAACGGCCCAGCGGGATCAAGCGTGCCGGATCCACGCACTCGCGCGCGACACCTTCCAGTGCGAACAGCCAGCGTTCCCGCGGCGCCTCCGCCAGCCACGCCACGGCGTCGCGCCACTGGGCATCGAAGTCCTTCTCGAACCCGAACTCGAACACCGGCGGCGCTGCCTGCAGGAGATGCTGCTCCCGCCAGGCGACCAGCCCCAGTTCCGCGTCGTCCCCGATCCGGTTGCGCACGTCGTGCATGAGTTTTCGTGCCGAGCTGTCCGCATCCAGCGCCGGTCCCAGTGCCAGGCCATGGATCGTCCACAACAGCAGGCTCGCACCGACCACGGCGATCGCGGCCCGCTTCACCCGCGCCCAGCAGGCGAGCAGCACGAGCAGCACGAGCATGCACCCCAACACCACGAGCCAGGTCGCCAGCGACTGCAACACCGGGGCGTCCAGGCCGCGCTCCAGAGCGATGCGGTTGGCCCATCCGGCACCCGCCAGTGCGCTGGTGCCCGCGACCGCCAGCAGCAGTCCCAGTGCCACCACGTAGCCGATCAGGGTGCGCTGGACACCGGCCGTGCGCAGCAGGCCCGGCAGCAGCGGGGCGGCTGCGATGCACATGGCCGGCAAAGCGGGGAAGAGATAGACCTCGCGCTTGCCCGGGCTCAGGCTGAAGAAGACCAGCACAAGCATCGACCAAGCCACCAGGTACAGGATCCTGCGGTCCCCGCGGCGGATCCGCCTCCACCACGCGGGCAGGAGCCAGGGCAGCAGCAATGCGCCGGGCAGCCAGAGCGTCGCGATGACCTGCAGGTAGTACCAGGCCGGACGGACGTGGTGCCATGCGTCGACGTAGCGGGTGCCGGTCTGCCTGAAGAGGATGTCCGACGCGTATCGATGCAGCATCGGGTCATTGCTTCCTGCCACCGCCAGCAACATGGGCAACAGCCAGACCGCGACGCCGGCCAGGAATGCGACGGGCAACCACGGCCAGAGACCCGGCGACAGGGTGGCCGCGCCGGCATCGCGCCGGATCCTGCTCCGGTCGAGCCACCATGGCAGCAAGAGCAGCAGCGGCAGGAAGCCCACCCCCTTCGTCACCGTGCCGAGGCCGGCGGCGAACCCGCCCCACAGCAGTGCGTTGCGTCCGCCATCGCAGAGCAGGTAACGCATCAATCCCCAAAGGGCGAGGGTCGTCCAGAACACCAGCACCATGTCGATCTGCCCGCGCTTCGCCTGCAGTCCGAACTGCAGCGTCGCCAGCAGGGCGAAAGCGGCGTAACCCGCCACCTGGCGGTTCCAGAGACGCCGGGCCAGATCCCAGGTCAGCCAGAGCGTGCCCAGCGACGCAAGCAGCGATGGCAGCAGGAATGCGACCCGCCAGTTGCCCGTCCCCTGGTAGGCGAGGGCCTGCAGCCACATGAACACCGGTGGCTTTTGGGCATACAGCTCGCTCCCGCGACGCGGGATCAGCCAATCGCCCGACTCCACCATCTGCGTGGCGGCCAGCACGAAGCGCGGTTCGTCGGGTGGGGATGGATCCCGCAGCCCCAATCCCGCAGCGAGTGCGATGGCGGCCAAGGCAAGCATCGCCCAGGGGGTGGTACGGAGTTGGAGACGGGACACACTTGCTCACCGGCAGCACGTTCGATGGGTGCATCATGGGGAGACAGGCATCGGAAATTCGTCGCAAGCCTCCGACACGGCTCCGACGCTCCGGGGGCCAGCCTGCCTGTGGACCACCAGCCTGGACGATCCATGCGCCTGCTCCTGATCGAAGACAACCAGAACCTGGTCGCGAACCTGTTCGACTACCTGGAGCCGCGCGGCCATGTGGTGGACGCCGCACCGGACGGGCGCACAGGGCTGCACCTCGCAAGCACGCAGACGTATGACGTGATCATCCTGGACTGGATGCTTCCGCGCCTGGATGGGCCGGGCGTGCTCGCCGCGCTGCGTAACGAATCCGGAAGCGACGTGCCGGTGATCATGCTCACCGCCCGCGATGAGCTGCCCGACAAGATCGCCGGTTTCCGCGCCGGGGCCGACGACTACCTGACCAAGCCATTCGCCCTCCCCGAGCTGGAAGTGCGTCTGGAGGCGCTGGTGGCTCGCGCGCAGGGACGGGGGCGTACCCGGGTGCTGGAGGTAGCCGACCTGCGCTTCGACCTGGCCACGCTGGAGGTGACCCGGGGCGGGCGCCTGCTGCACCTGTATCCCGCGTGTCGCCGCTTGCTGCAGGAGCTGATGCAGGCGAGCCCGGCGGCAGTGACGCGCGAGCGACTGGAGCACGTGCTATGGGGGGACGAGCCACCCGACGGGGACATGCTGCGCTCCCACATCTATGAACTCCGGCGCAGCGTGGATTCCGGGTTTTCGCTCAAGCTGATCCATACGCTGCCGCGGGTCGGATACCGTCTTGCGGCACTGGACCCGACCGAATCCAATGGAGGCATGCAGTGAAGGTCCGGCCGCGGCTGCAGAGATCCTTGACGGTTGGCGTGCTGGTCTACGTCGTCCTGCTCAGCCTCGTGGTCATCGGCCAGGGCTGGTTGATCAATGAACGGGCAGAGAGGCTGGCCTGGGAGTCACTGCTCGCGATCGAGATGGACTACTTCATCGACCGCGCCCGCGACCCCGGGTGGACCCCCCGCGATTCGGGAGCCATGGATTTCTTCACCGAAGGCGACGGGCCACAGGCGCCGCCAGCACTGCAGGGCCTGGGGCCCGGCCTCCACGACGAAGTCCGGGTCGAAGGCCGCGAGGTGGTCGCGCTGGTCCGCGTCAGTGAGGGGCGCCGGGTCGTACTGACGCTGGACATCACCGAATTCGAGCGTACGGAACACGAGCAACTCAGGCTGCTTGCCCTGACCAGCCTGGTGGCCGTCGCGTTGCTCGGGGTCGTGGTGGCCTGGGGTGTAGCGCGCATGATGGCGCCACTGCGGGACCTGGCGCAGCGGATAGCCCGGTTGCGCCCGGACCTTCCCGGGCAGGAAGTGGTGGTGCCGGATGGGGCCAGCGCCGAACTCGCCGTCATTGCCGATGCACTGAACCTCTACCTGGACCGGCACGACCAGTTCGTCGAGCGCGAGCGCGGCTTCATCGACAGCGCCAGCCATGAGCTGCGCACCCCGGTGGCGGTCATCCTGGGCGCAAGCGAGCTCGCACTCGAGTCCGACATGCCGCCGCCCGCCCGGGCACAGGTACAACGGATCCAACGCACTGCCCGGAACATCGAGGAGCTGACCTCGGCGCTGCTGGTCCTGGCGAAGGATCCCGAAAAGCTGGCGCGGACCAGTGACCTGATCGAGCTCGACCAGTTGCTGCCGGACATCGTCGCCGACCATCGGCACCTTTGCGAAGACAAGGCGCTCTCGCTGGAGATCCCCACCCTTGCGCCCTGCAAGGTGGTCGCACCGATCACCATCGTGCAAGTGGCGGTCGGCAACCTGCTTCGGAACGCGATCGAGAACAGCGATACGGGCGTCATCACCATTGAACTCCAGGCAGGTGCGCGGGTCGTGGTCGAAGATCCGGGGCACGGCATGTCACCGGAACAGATCGCGGCGTTGTACGGGCGTGGCGCGCGGTCCAGGAGTCCGGGCGGTGGGATCGGCCTTGACCTGGTGGCGCGTCTCTGCAGCCACCTCGGGTGGCGCCTGCGGATCGTTCCCAGGGAGGACGGGCGGGGTACCCGCGCCACACTCGACCTGGGTTCGTCCGTCCCGCCGTCCTGAGGGGCCGGATCCTCCAACGGTTCTCCGACAGGCGCCGGCAGAGCATGGCAATGAACCTCACAGGTCCGATGCCATGTACTCGACTGCCACGCACTCCAGACCCCCGCACTCCGCCACCGACATGGGACGGGGGCGGCCGGCGCTTTCGGTCGTCATCCCCGTGCACAACGAAGGCGGCAACATCGCGCCGCTCATCGAGGAAGTGGTTGCCGTGCTCGGGCAAACCGAGCATTTCGAGATCGTCTGTGTCGATGACGCCAGCACCGATTCCAGCCTCGAAATATTGAAGGATCTGGCCCTGGCGCATCCCCCACTCACGGTGCTGGCCCACCAGCGACAGGCCGGACAGAGCACCGCGCTGCGCAACGGCGTGAAGGCGGCTCGTGGCGCCTGGGTCGCGACCCTCGATGGCGACGGCCAGAACGATCCGGCCGATCTTCCCGCGATGCTTGCCGCGCTCAGGGGGGCACCCGCCACCGTCAAGCTTGTCGGTGGCTGGCGCACGGATCGCCGCGACAGCTGGAGCAAACGCGCCGGGTCCCGGTTTGCCAATGGATTGCGCAGGTGGTTGCTTGCCGATGGCACCCCGGACACGGGATGCGGCATCAAGCTGTTCCACCGCGAAGCATTCCTGGAGCTGCCGTACTTCGACCACATGCATCGCTATCTACCGGCCCTCGTGCAGCGTGCCGGCTGGGAGACGATGAGCGTGCCGGTACGCCATCGCGAGCGCCGGAGCGGAAAGTCGAACTACACGAACATCGCGCGCGCCCGGGGCGGCATCGCCGATCTGTGTGGCGTCGCCTGGTTGATGCGCCGGAGCCGGGTGGTACCGGTCCAACATGTCACCCGCCCGGCGATGGACATCGTTTCTTCGACGGGTGCCCGGTGAAGGTCCTGGTCACCGGCGCGGCAGGCTTCATCGGCCATGCGGTCGCCGCGCGATTGCTCGAGCGCGGAGACGAGGTGGTTGGCGTGGACAATCACAATGACTACTACGACCCGGCCCTGAAGGAAGCGCGCGTGGCACGGATCATCGGCCGGACCGGCTACCGGCACGTCCGGATGGACGTGGCGGATCGTGACGCGATGGAACGGCTCTTCGCGCTCCACCGTCCGGCTCGCGTGGTGCACTTGGCTGCACAGGCCGGTGTCAGGCATGCCTCGGTCGATCCGCATGCCTACGTCTCCAGCAACCTGGTGGGGTTCCTGCACGTGCTCGAGGGGTGCAGGAACCACGGGGTCGAGCACCTGGTGTTCGCGTCATCGAGCTCCGTCTACGGTGCGGGCCGACAGCTTCCGTTTGCCGAACACCAGGGCACGGACCATCCGCTGAGCCTGTACGCGGCGACCAAGAAAGCCAACGAGGTGATGGCGCATGCCTATGCCCACCTCTACGGGCTGCCCGCGACCGGGTTGCGGTTCTTTACCGTGTACGGCCCGTGGGGCCGCCCCGACATGTCGCCGATGCTGTTCGCCCGCGCGATCATGGGTGGCGACCCGATCAGCGTGTTCAACCACGGCAGGCACACCCGCAGCTTCACCTACATCGACGACATCGTGGAAGGCGTGCTCCGGGCACTGGATCACCTGCCGACGCCCGATGCGCACTGGGATCCGGCAGCCCCCGATCCGGCGACCAGCCCGGTGGCGCCCTACCGGCTCTACAACATCGGCAACGGCCGGCCGGTGGAGCTCATGCGGTTCATCCAGTTGCTTGAATCGCGCCTGGGGAGAAAGGCGAAGATGGAATTCCTGCCAATGCAGCCCGGTGACATGCCCGACACCGTGTGCGACGAGTCGGCGCTGGAAGCCGCCACCGGCCATGTTCCGCGGATTTCCATCGAGGAAGGCGTCGCGGGCTTCGCGGACTGGTACCTCGGATATACGGCCTCGCCCCCGGTTCCTTCCAGGCAGGCGCCGCGACCGGTCACCGCTCCGGATACCGCTCCGGTCCGGGCGCCGGCCGTCGCCGGCCCAGCCTAGGCGCCGGGCCGGCAGGGTCCGTGAAATAGAGAACCAGCGACCTGGGACCCCCGAGGGGGTCCTTTGCCGGTTGTGGCCGGATCACATTTTGTTTACAACCGTCTGACCGCCGCATACAGGGGTGCGGCGCTTCGCTACATTTCTTAGGGAGAGAGAAGTCGATGAACGTACCCCCCCGCCACCGGTTGGCGTTAGCTGTCTCGTTGTCCTTGCTGGTTGCCGCCCCCGGGCTGGCCGTCGCGCAGGACAGTCCACCCCCGGCCCAGCAGGCCACCACGCTCGACAGCGTCCAGGTCACCGGCACGCGCATCAAGAAGGCCGAGATCGAAACCGAGGTGCCGGTCCAGACGCTCACGCGCGAGGACATCGAGCGCACCGGCCTGACCTCGATCGGCGACATCCTGCAGGAGCTCACCGGCTCCGGTTCCGCGCTCAACACCAAGTTCAATTCCTCGGGCAACTTCGGCTTCTCGCCCAACGGCGACGGCGTCGGTGCCGGGTCCGCCCAGGTCGACCTGCGCAACCTGGGGGCCAAGCGCGTCCTGGTGCTGGTCGACGGCATGCGTTGGGTCAACGAGTCCTCCGCTTCCGGCGTGGGCGCCACCACCGACCTCAACACCATCCCGCTGGCCATCGTCGAGCGCATCGACGTGCTCGAGGACGGTGCGTCGTCGCTGTATGGCTCCGACGCCATCGCCGGCGTGGTCAACATCATCACCCGCCGCAACTTCGAAGGCGGGCAGGTCACACTCAACTACGGCGAGTACGGCGAGGGCGACGGTGCCCAGACCGGCATCGATGTCGCCTGGGGCATGAACACCGACCGCAGCAACCTGTTCCTCGGTGTCAGCCATGTCGACCAGGAGGAGATCTACTCCAACACCCGCGAGCAGGCGAGCTTCCCGATCCCGGGCACCGGCCTGACCTTCGGCAGCTCCGGTACGCCGCGCGGACGTTTCATCTTCACCGACCCCAATACCGGGATCACCCAGGACATCACCCCGAACGAAGGCAACAGCGACCCGACCTACGATCCGACCCAGACCTGCGACCGGACCGACGGATACCACTGCTTCGGCACGCCGGACCGCTTCAACTTCTCGCAGTACAACATGCTGTTGACGCCGTCCGAGCGCACCGGTGCCTTCGGCCAGTACCGCTTCTACTTCAACGACAACGTGCACGCCTACGCCAAGGCGCTGTTCAACCGTCGCGAGTCGGTCAACCAGGCCGCGCCGGAGCCGATCTTCCTCGGGCCCGACGCGGGCACCGGCAATCCGCTGGCCGACGAGATCTTCATTTCCGCCGACAACCCCTACAACCCGTTCGGTTTCGACCTGGTATCGGTGGACGATCCGGACACGCCGGAGAACGAGGCCAACCTGATCATGGTGGGCCGACGCCCGGTGGAGGGCGGGGCGCGCGTGTTCGAGCAGCAGGTCGACACACGGTACTTCGCCGCCGGCCTGGAGGGCAGCTTCGAGGCCGCCGAGCGCAGCTGGTTCTGGGACGTCAACTTCGCCACCAGCAAGAACGAGGCGGAGCAGACCAACTACGGCAGCTACAACATCCGCAACATCGCGCTGGCGCTGGGTGACCCGGACGTCTGTGCCGCCACCAGCGGCTGCGTGCCGCTGAACGTGTTCGGCGGCCCCGGCACGATCACCGACGAGATGCTGGCCTGGATCCAGCCGGTGGTGCGCGACCGCAGCGAGCAGACGCTCGATGTGTTCACCGCCAACATGTCCGGCGAGCTGCTCGACCTGTGGGCCGGTCCGCTGTCATTCGCCGGTGGCCTGGAACACCGGCGGTACGAGGGTTCGTACCAGCCCGACCCGTTGACCGTCGCCGGCTTCTACAACGGCGTGCCGTCGCTGCCGACCTCGGGCGAGTACGACGTCAGCGAAGCCTATGTCGAATTCGACCTGCCGCTGCTCCCGGAAGGGTCGTTCGGCCAGGGGCTCGACCTGAGCCTGGCGGGACGTTATTCCGACTACTCGACCTTCGGCAGCCAGTTCACCCCGAAGTACGGCCTGCGCTGGCAGGTCGCCGACGAGTTGCTGATCCGCGCCACCTACGCGGAGGGCTTCCGGGCCCCGTCGATCGGCGAGCTGTTCGGCTCGGCCAGTCGCGCCGACCTGCAGATCGACGATCCGTGCCTCGTGGGCCTGGATGGCAGCCCGCCCGACGGTGATCCGGCGAACTGCGACGCGCTGGGGGTGCCCGACGGAGCGGTGCAGACCAACGGCCAGATCTCGGTCACCACCGGCGGCAACGAGGACCTGGAGCCGGAGACGGCGCGCAGCTTTACCGCAGGCCTAGTCTTCAGCCCTGCCTTCGCCGTGGGTACGGGCTGGTCCGAGCGCCTGGACTTCGAGCTGACCTTCTACCGCCACAGCCTCGAGGGTGCGGTGCAGGCGATCGACGCGCAGACCCAGTTGAACCTGTGCGTGGAAACCCTCGACCCGCTGTACTGCGAGGGCATCTCGCGCTCCTCGGTCGGCAGCATCAACGGCTTCAACAACCGGCTGACCAACCTGGGTTCGATCAAGACCGACGGCTGGGACGCCGACATCTTCTGGACGCTGCCGGCGACCGATGCAGGCCAGTTCAAGCTGATCTGGCAGAACACCATCGTCACCCGCTACGAAGCACTGGGTGCGGCGGGACAGCGCCAGCCGCTCGGCGTGGGTATCGAGGTCACCGACAGCGCGATCCCGGAGTGGACCTCCAACGCCACGCTGGACTGGCGCCGGGACAACTGGAATGCGTCCTGGACGGTGCGTCACATCAGCGAGCTGGAAGAGCAGTGCGGCGACGCCGTCACCTTCCCGGTCTGCAGCAATCCCACGGAAGGCACCAACACGCTCGAAGCGATGACCTACCACGATCTCCAGGTGGGCTACCGCTTCGACATGTTGCAGGGGCTGCAACTGACGGCGGGCGTGAACAACGCGCTCGACGACGATCCGCCGATCTGCCTGTCGTGCTCGCTCAACGGCTACGACGCGTCGACCTACGACATCCCGGGCGGGCGCTACTTCTACATGCGGGCCAACCTGCGGTTCTGATGGTTGTTTGATCGTTTGATGATGGGGCGGCTGGTGACACCACCAGCCGCCCTTTTTCTTGCTTGTGTGTAGGAGCGGCTTCAGCCGCGATCGGGGCAGCGATCGCTTGCGCCGACTTCAAGATCGCGGCTGAAGCCGCTCCTACAGGGACTGGAGCGCCGGGCCGTCAGCTGAGCGCCGACTCGGGCACGTCCAGTTCCAGCGACAGGGCCAGATGGTCGGACTGGGCCGCCGGCATCGCGCAGGCGTCGGAGCACTTCAGGCCATCGCCGATCAAAATGTGGTCGATCGCGCGCTGCGGCCGCCAGCTGGGGAAGGTTGGCACGTTGCACGCCGGTGGCTGCAGCCGGGTGTTGCGGAACAGCGTCTGCATCTCCGGCCGGTCCACCGCGCAGTTGAAGTCGCCCATCAGCACCGCGTGTGGGTGGTCGTGCAACAGCTCGGCGATGAAGGCGAGCTGGCTCGCCCGCGAGCTCGCCCCCAGCGCAAGGTGCGCCACGGCCACCAGCAGGCCCTCGTCGCCGTCGCCGAACTTCGCCAGCAGTACGCCGCGCCCACTGATGCGGCCGGGCAGGGAGTGGTCGTTGACCTCCCGCGGCTCCAGCTTGCTCAGCAGGCCGTTGGCGCTGGATGCCACGCCGCCGACCCGCCGGTTGGGCTGGTGGCTCCAGTAGTCGAAGCCCGCGCGCTGAGCCAGGTAATGCGTCTGGTTGGTGAACCCGGAACGCAGGCTGCCGGGGTCACTCTCGTTGAGGCCGACGATGTCGTATGCGCCGGCCAGCTTGGCGATCAGGTCCAGGCTGCCGCGCTTGTTGCCGGCAGGCAGCACGTGCGACCAGCTGCGCGCGACGTAGTCACTGTAGCCGCGCGTGCTGGATCCCGCTTGGATGTTGGCGCTGAGCAGCCGCAGCCGGCGCGTGCGCGACGTGGCGTCCGCGCCTGGCGCGGGGGTGGATGCGTGCTGTCCGCCGGAAAGCGACATGCCCCGGCTGTCAGCTCTCGCTGTCGGCAGTGGCTTCGGCGTCCGTCTCCGCCTCGGCCGGGTCGGCGACGGGCGCGGTCGCCGCATTGCCGGCAGCGGCGCGCTCCATCGCGATCAGGTGCTCGGTGGTGTTGATCACCTCGTCCCATGCACGGCCACCGATCACCCGGTACTTGCCGTTCACGACCATGGTCGGGGTGGAGTCCACGCCGCTGTCCTGCAGGAAGGATTTGGCACGGTTGAGCTTGGTGGTCACCGAGAAGCTGGACATGGTCCGGGCGAACTCTTCGGGATCGACGCCGAAACGGGCGTAGTACTGGGCGATCTCCTCGTCGCTGGACTCGTGGTTGAGCGCACGCTCGACGTGGAAGGCATGGAACATCGCCTCGTGGGTCTGCGGCAGCACGTCCAGCGCCTCGGCAGCATAGAAGGCCTTGGCGTACGGCATCCAGAACCCGCCGAAGGGGGCCGGTACCGGTGTGAACTCGACGTCCTCCGGTGCGGTCGCCGCCCAGGAGGCGACCACCGGCTCGAAGCTGGCGCAGGCGGGGCAGGTATAGCCGAAAGCCTCGACCACCTCGATCTTGTTCGTCCCGCGGTTGAAGGGTTGGCCATTGGGGATGCGCTCGTAGTGCTCGCCCTCCACCGGGGCCGGACCGGTCGGCGCTACCACCGGGCCGGGGCGGCGTTCACGCTGCGTGATCTCCGGGGCCGCGGCGGCGGCACCCGGCGCGGCGGCGGCGCCGCTGGTGGCGGGGCCGGCCGGCGTGGACGGTGTCGGGGCCTCCGAGGAGCAGGCGGCGAGCAAGACCAGGGCAGCCAACGTGGTGCCGAGGCGGGACAGCAGGACCGGGCGCGAAGTCATGGGCGGATCTCCAGCTATGGGGCGGGCCGGCGGAGGTTTCCGCGCGGCAACGATGGACCAAGGATAACCAGCAGGGGCGTGGGCAGGGAGTGCAGCGACTGCAATCTCAATTCCGATACTGGAATTCCCCGCATTGGACGCGTCAGCGCGGCGTGCGTTATTTCCGTGCGCGCTCGCGCTCGACCAGTGCCCGTGCATTCTCGAGGATCTCGCTCGCGCTGTTGCCCAGCACGCGGTACTTGCCGGCCACGACCAGCGCCGGCGTGCCTTCCACCCCGGACCGGCGCAGGAAGTCACGCGCCTCCTGCAGCTTCTCCTCGACTTGCGGGCTGGCCATGGCAGCCGCGAATGCATCGGGGTCGGCACCGTGTCCCGCGTAGAAGGTCGAGATCTCGGCGGGGGTCGCACCGGAAATCGGCAGGCTGCGATCCTGGTGCAGCGCGCGGAATACCGCGGAGTGCGTGCGCTCGGCCAGCCCAAGCGACTGCGCCGCGTAATAGGCCCGCGCATAGGGCATCCAGTAGCCACCGAACGGAGCGGGAACGCTGACCACCTCCACGTCGCGTGGCAGGCGCTTGCGCCAGGCGCTCAGTGCCGGCTCGAAATTCGCGCAATGCGGGCAGGTGTAGCCGAAGACGTCAGCCACCTCCACCTTTCCGGCGCCGGTGCTGAAGGGGGCGCCGCCGGGAATCTCGACGTAGTCCTCGCCGGCGACGAGCTCCGCGGAGAAGGCCACGATAGGCATCAGGACAAGCGCGGCAAACATCGAAAGCCTGGCCAGCAGGGACGTGCGGCGCGAAGGCCGGGCGGCAGCATGGGAGGTCATCGTCGGTCCTCGTTCAATTCGGGTGGGGCACAAACAAAAACGCCGGCCGTAGGATACGGCCGGCGCAGTGAATGCCGGGATAGCCGGGCCGGGCCATGCGTGGCAGGCCTGGCGCCAGGGTCACTCCTGCTCGGGCGGCGTCACCGGATCCTGTGCATCCGGGGTGGCGTCGACTTCGGTGGCCACTTCATCGGGCTGTTCGGCATCGGCACCGGCATCGGCGCTTTCGGCCTCGCCTTCACCGGTGGTCGCGATCTCTTCCTCACCGGTATCGACCGGTGCCGCCGCGGCCGGGGCGGCCACAGGCGCGGTGCCGGCTGCGGACGCAACCAGGTCGTCGGCTGCGGGATGCAGGCCTTCGAGGTAGCTGGACAGGGCGCCGATCTCCTGGTCGGTCAGCTCGGCAGCCACGTCCGCCATGATCCTGTACAGGCGTGAGTCGTTCTCGGGATCGCCGCTGCGGAAGTACTCCAGCCGGCGCTGGGTGTAATCGGAACCCTGTCCGGCAACGCGCGGATAGGCGGGGCCGGGGTTGCCGGCGCCGGCAGGGCCATGGCAGGCCATGCAGGACGGAATGCCGCGTTCGGCGTCGCCGCTCAGGTACAGCTGCTGGCCGACCTCGAAGAAGCGCATGCCCTCGTACGGGCCTTCGGTGACCAGGCCGTCGTCGGCCACGCCAGCGCCGGACTGCTGGGTGGCGTAGTAGGCGCCGACGTCGCGGGCGTCCTGCGCGCTGAGCATGTCGGCAAACGGCTTCATGACCGCGGCCATGCCGTCGTTGCGCTTACCGCTCTTGAACAGTGCGATCTGGTGCGCGATGTAACGCTCGCTCTGGCCGGCCAGGCGCGGGTACTGCAGGTCGGTCGGGTTTCCGTCCAGCCCGTGGCAGGCCGCGCAGGTGCCGGCGATGGTGGCACCGTTCTGGGCATCCCCCCACGAAGTCACTTCCGGGGCCGGCGCGACCTGCTCCAGCGGCGCGGTCTCGACCGGCGCGTTCTCGGGAATCGGGGTGACCGTGGTCTGGGCGTAGGCGACGGCGGCTGCCGCGAGGGCAGTGAGGCCGACGATGCCGAGGACGCGGGCGTGGCTCATTGGGCTGGGCTCCGGAAAACGCGGGGCGACGATCTGAAAATGACCGTCGGAACCGCGGAATTATCGTTGCCGGGCGCAACCGGGTCAACGCGCGCGCCTGTCCGGCCGTAGTCCGGACGTCCCTGCGGGCAGTCCGGGGCCGCCGCCGGGGTGCCCGCCGTGCGATCCTAGCCGCATGGCCAATCCCCTCGCACGCGCCCAGTACATGCTGGCGGCGCACAACACCGGACAGCTCCCGCCCGACGGCGGCTTCGAAGTCGCCTTCGCCGGGCGCTCAAATGCCGGCAAGTCCAGCGCACTCAACGCGATCTGCCAGCAGAACGCGCTCGCCCGGGTGTCCAAGACCCCCGGGCGCACCCAGCAGCTGGTGTTCTTCGACATCCCGCCGACCACCGACCGTTTCCTGGTCGACCTGCCGGGTTACGGATACGCGAAGGTGCCCAAGGACCTGCAGGCGCACTGGCAGGCCTTCATCGACAAGTACTTCCGCACCCGCGAAGCCCTGAAAGGGCTGGTGGTGGTGATGGATATCCGGCATCCGCTGAAGGATTACGACAAGCAGATGCTCGGCTACGCGGTCAGCCGCGGGTTGCCGGCACACGCGATCCTGACCAAGGCCGACAAGCTGGGCCGTGGGGCACAGGGCAACGCACTGCTGGCGGTGCGCAAGGAGATGCAGGCTGAATACCGAGATGCGGTGAGCGTGCAGCTGTTTTCCGGCGAGTCCAAGCAGGGCGTCGACGAGGCCCGCGCGGTGATCGGCGGCTGGCTGGAGCTGTAGCGGCGCGGCTTCCCGCAGCTTTGTAGGAGCGGCTTCAGCCGCGATCTGGGGCTGTTCGCTCGCGCCGATTCCAGATCGCGGCTGAAGCCGCTCCTACAAAAAGAATGAAGGCCCGCCGGAGGCCGGGCCACGCCACAGTCCCACCGGTGGGGCAGAGCGTTGCATGCGGCGACGCGTCGGTGACGCGGGCGCTCGTTAAACTGCCGCATCCTGCGATGGCCGGCGTGCGACCTCCCGGTCCACCCGCATGTCGCCCGTTTCCTGCCTGCGAGGTGTGCGTGTCCGGTCCCAGCCAGCTCAAGGATGTCCCGATCGAAGCCGGCGCTGCCGGACGCGCGCAGTTGGTGGAGTTCCTGTCCTCGGGTGCCAGGCCGGCGGATGATTGGAAGATCGGCACCGAGCACGAGAAGTTCGGCTTCCGCACCGACGACCTGCGTCCGCCGCCGTTCGATGGCGAGCGCGGTATCGAGGCCCTGCTCAAGGGGCTGGTGCAGTTCGGCTGGGATCCGGTCGAGGAACACGGCCGCGTCATCGCGCTGAGCCGCGACGGTGCATCGGTTTCGCTGGAGCCGGCCGGACAGCTGGAGCTCTCGGGCGCGCCGCTGGACAACCTGCACCAGACCTGCCGCGAGGCGGCGACCCACCTGCACGAGATGCGCAGCGTCGCCGGGCCGCTCGGCCTGGGCTTCCTCGGCATGGGCTTCCAGCCCAAGTGGCGTCGCGACGAGATGCCCTGGATGCCCAAGGGCCGCTACAAGATCATGCGCGAGTACATGCCCAAGGTCGGGTCGCTCGGCCTGGACATGATGACCCGCACCTCCACTGTGCAGGTCAACCTGGACGTGTCGTCGGAAGCCGACATGGTCAGGAAGTTCCGGGTGTCGCTCGCCTTGCAGCCGATTGCGACCGCCCTGTTCGCCGATTCACCGTTCACCGAAGGCAAGCCCAACGGCTACCTGAGCTACCGCTCGCACATCTGGACCGATACCGACGCCGACCGCACCGGGCTGCTCGACTTCGTGTTCGAGGACGGCTTCGGCTATGAGCGCTATGTCGACTACCTGCTCGACGTCCCGATGTACTTCGTCTACCGCGACGGCCGCTACATCGATGCTGCCGGCCAGTCGTTCCGCGACTACCTGGCCGGCAAGCTGCCGGCCTATCCGGGGCACACGCCGACACTGGTGGACTGGGCCGACCACATGACCACCGCCTTCCCCGAGGTCCGGCTCAAGAAGTACCTGGAGATGCGTGGCGCCGACTCCGGCCCTTGGAACCGCATCTGCGCGCTGCCCGCTTTCTGGACCGGCCTGCTGTACGACGATGCCGCGCTGGACGCCGCCTGGGACCTGGTCCGCGACTTCAGCGTCGAAGAGATCCACGCCCTGCGCGACGGCGTGCCGAAACATGCGTTCAAGCTGCCGTTCCGCGATGGCACCGTTCTCGACCTCGCGCGCCGCGCGCTGCAGATTTCCGCGCACGGCCTGGCCCGCCGCAACCGCGTGAACGAGAACGGCAGCGACGAGAGCATCTTCCTCGGCCCGCTGATGGAGCTGGTGGAGGCGGGCGTCACCCCGGCCGAGCGCAAGCTCGAGCTGTTCCACGGCGCCTGGGGCGGCAGCGTGGATCCGGTGTTCAAGGAGTTCGCGTACTGAGGGAGGCGACGTGCTGATCCCCGCCCCTTCTGATGATGCCCTGTAGGAGCGGCTTCAGCCGCGATCGGACGGCCGTCCACCCGCGCCGGTTCCACGATCGCGGCTGAAGCCGCTCCTACAATGGCTGGCGGTGCGGGCGCGAGTGTTCGCGCGACCCGTCGACACCCGCTGCGGTAGCCTTGTCGGATGACAGATATCACCGACGAACCACTGCGCACTTTCGATTTCCAGCCCACCGACGCCTTGCTGCGCGAGGATGTCAAAACCCTCGGCGCACTGGTGGGCGAGATCCTTGCCGAGCAGCGTGGCGAGGATTTCCTGGCCGAGGTCGAACGCCTGCGGCGGGCGGCGATCGAGCGGCGCGAATCCGGTGCGCCGGTCGCCGACCTGGCGCAGGCACTGACCGACATCCTCTCCGCCGACACGCTCGAACACGCCAACGACCTGGTGCGGGCGTTTTCCACCTACTTCCAGGCGGTGAACCTCGCCGAGCGCGTGCATCGCATCCGCCGCCGTCGAGACCACGAGCGCGCCGGCGATGGCGCGCAGCCGGGCGGGTTGCGTGCCGTGCTGGCGGGGCTGGCGAATGATGGCGTCGGCGCCGACGAGGTGGCGGCGCTGCTGCCGCGGTTGCGCATCGAGCCGGTCTTCACCGCCCACCCGACCGAAGCCGTCCGTCGGGTGCTCCTGCACAAGGAGCGCCAGATCGTGTCCGCGCTGGTGCGCGACATCGACCGCTCGCGCACGCCGGCGGAGCGCAACGCCGACCGCGAGCGGATCCGCCTGGCCCTGACCACCAGCTGGCAGACCGCGGAGACGCCGACCGCCAAGCCCAGCGTCGGCGACGAGTTCGAGCACGTCGGCTTCTATCTGTCGGAGGTGCTGTACCGGGTGCTGCCGGTCTACCACGAAGCCTTCGCCCACGCGCTGCGCGAGCAGTTCGGCGAGGATGCGCCGGAGCTCCCCGACGTGCTCGGCTTCGGCAGCTGGGTCGGTGGCGACATGGACGGCAACCCCAACGTCGGCGCGGCGACCATCGCAGCGACCCTGGCCGGGCAGCGCGCGATGGTGCTGGCCGCCTATCGCCGCGACGTCGATAAGCTGGCCGAAATGCTGAGCCAGTCGCAGGGGCGGGTCGGCGTGGACCAGGCGGTGGTCGACCGGCTCGATGAGTATCGCGGGCTGGTGCCCGAGGGCAGCGCCAGGCTCCACCCGCGCCACGCCGACATGCCGTATCGCAACCTGCTGGTGCTGATCGGCGAACGCCTGGCGGCGACCCAGGACGACGAGCCGGGCGGCTACCCCGATGCCGCGGCCTTCGTGGCCGACATCGACCTCATCGCCGCCAGCCTCGCGCGCCACCACGGCCGCCACGCCGGCGGGTTCGCGGTAGCGCGCCTGCAGCGACGCGCCCGCTGCTTCGGTTTCCACCTCGCCAGCCTCGACCTGCGGCAGGATTCGGCGATCCATGATGCCGCGCTGGCCAGCCTGCTCGATGATGGGCAGTGGGAGTCGCACGACGCATCCGAACGAGCCGGGCGCCTGCACGACGTCATCGCCGACCCCGCCTCGGTCAAGGTCAACGATGACACCACCGCGGTCCAGACCCTCGACGTCTTCCGCACCGTCGCCAGGTTGCGTCCCCGCTATGGCGAGCGCGTGTTCGGCCCCTATATCGTCAGCATGAGCCGCAGCGCCGCGGACGCCCTGGCGGTGCTGGCCCTGGCGCGCATCGCCGGTTGCGTCGAAGGCGGACAGGTGCCGCTGGACGTGGCGCCGCTGTTCGAGACCGTCGCCGACCTCGATGCCGCCGCCGCGACCCTGCGCGAGCTGTTCGCGGACCCGGTCTACCGTGCCCATCTCGAAGCGCGCGGCAATCGGCAGGTGGTGATGCTTGGCTACTCCGACAGTGCCAAGGACGGCGGCATCGTCGCTTCGCGCTGGGCGCTGCAGCAGACCCAGGTCGCACTGCAGGCACTGGCACGCGAGAGCGGTGTACGCATCGCCTTCTTCCATGGCCGCGGTGGCTCGATCAGCCGCGGCGGCGGCAAGACCGAGCGCGCGGTGATCGCGGCGCCGCGTGGCTCGGTCGATGGCTACCTGCGCCTGACCGAGCAGGGCGAGGTGATCCACCGCAAGTACGGCATCCGCGCGCTGGCCCTACGCAACCTCGAGCAGACCACCGGCGCGGTCTTGCGCGCGACCCTGCGCCCGCGTCCGCCGGAGCCGCGTGAGCGCGAATGGCGGGACATCGCCGCCGTGCTGGCCGCCGATGCACGCACCCACTACCGCGCGCTGGTGCATGAACACCCCGACTTCGCCGCCTACTTCCGCTCGGCAACGCCGATCGACGTCATCGAGCGGCTGCGCATCGGCTCGCGCCCGAGCAAGCGCGGCAACAAGGGCGGGGTGGAATCGCTGCGCGCGATCCCGTGGGTGTTCTCCTGGGCGCAGAACCGCTCGGGCCTGACCGCCTGGTATGGCGTCGGCATGGCGCTGGAGCGCGCGCTGGACCTGCACGGCCGCGACAAACTGGCGGAGATGGCGCGCGACTGGCCGTTCTTCGGCACCCTGGTCGACGACGTCGAGATGGTGCTGGCCAAGTCCGACCCCGGCATCTTCGAGTGCTACTCGCGCCTGGCCCGGGACCTCCCCGAGGGCGACCTGCACGCGAAGATGCACCCCGGCATCGCCGCCGAGTTCGAGCGCACCCGCGAGACCATCCTCGCGATCAAGGATGAAGAGGAGTTGCTCGCGGGCGACCCTCGATTGCGCCAGTCGATCCGCCTGCGCAACCCCTACGTCGACCCCATCAGCCTGCTGCAGGTCGACCTGCTGGCCCGCTGGCGCCGGGAGGGCTCGCCCGACGGCGAGCTGTTGCACACCCTGTTCGCCACCGTGAACGGGATCGCCGCGGGCATCCAGAACACCGGGTAGGGCGGCGGTCGACAGCGTTTGCCGGAACCCCCTGTAGGAGCGGCTTCAGCCGCGACCGGATGCATGAACGTCGCGCCGGTTCCACGATCGCGGCTGAAGCCGCTCCTACAGTCCGTCGGAAAGTCCATACGGAGGCGGAAGCGACACCCGCCTTGTAGGAGCGACGTCAGTCGCGACCGCGAAGGCCGGCAAACAACGTACAGGTCGCGACTCACGTCGCTCCTACACGTGGGATCGGGCCACGGTACGGACGACCGATGTGGCATCGGCTCAGGTGTGGGGCGACCACGTGCGCGTCGGACAAGATGTGCGGCGCGGCCTCGAGCGGCTCCGGCCAGACTCCGCCGGGCGCGCTCCGGCAGCGGGGCCTATCATTGGGACCGTCCCCCACACACCGGAGTTGCATCGATGAAATCCCGTGCCGCCGTCGCTTTCGAAGCCGGACAACCCCTGCAGGTCGTGGAGATCGATGTCGAGCCGCCGCGCGCCGGCGAGGTGCTGGTGAAGATCGATGCCACCGGCGTCTGCCACACCGATGCGTTCACCCTGTCGGGCGACGATCCGGAAGGCGTGTTTCCGGCCGTGCTCGGCCACGAGGGTGCCGGCGTGGTGGTCGAGGTCGGCGAAGGCGTCACCAGCCTCAAGCCCGGCGACCACGTCATCCCGCTGTACACGGCCGAATGCGGCGAGTGCAAGTTCTGCAAATCCGGCAAGACCAACCTCTGCTCGTCGGTGCGCGCCACCCAGGGCAAGGGCCTGATGCCCGACGGCACCACCCGCTTCAGCTACAACGGCCAGCCCATCTACCACTACATGGGCACCAGCACCTTCAGCGAGTACACCGTGGTCGCGGAGGTCTCGCTGGCGAAAATCAACCCGGAGGCGCCGTCGGAGAAGGTCTGCCTGCTCGGCTGTGGCGTCACCACCGGCATCGGCGCCGTGCACAACACCGCCAAGGTCAAGGAGGGCGACACCGTCGCCGTGTTCGGACTCGGCGGGATTGGTCTTGCGGTGATCCAGGGCGCGGTGCAGGCGAAGGCCGGCCGCATCATCGCGATCGACACCAACCCCGGCAAGTTCGAGCTGGCGAAGTCCATGGGGGCGACCGACTGCGTCAATCCGAAGGACCACAACAAGCCGATCCAGGACGTCATCGTCGAGATGACCGACGGCGGCGTCGACTTCAGCTTCGAGTGCATCGGCAATGTCAACGTCATGCGCGCCGCGCTGGAGTGCTGCCACAAGGGCTGGGGCGAGTCGGTGATCATCGGCGTCGCCGGCGCCGGGCAGGAGATCAGCACCCGTCCGTTCCAGCTGGTCACCGGCCGCGTCTGGCGCGGCTCGGCCTTCGGCGGCGTGAAGGGCCGCAGCCAGCTCCCCGGCATGGTCGAGCAGGCGATGTCGGGCGAGATCGACCTGGATCCTTTCATCACCCACGAAATGCCGCTGGAGCGCATCAACGAAGCGTTCGACCTGATGCACGAGGGCAAGTCGATCCGCACCGTCATCCGCTACTGAGCCGTCACCCGCCGGGATCCAGAATCCTGGCCTGGAACTGTAGGAGCGGCTTCAGCCACGATCCGATGTCCCGTTACCCGCGCCGACTCCACGATCGCGGCTGAAGCCGCTCCTACAGGTTGGTACGCACCACGAGGGAGATCCATGGAACGTATCGAACAACACGCCTGCTTCGGCGGCAGCCAGGAAGTCTGGCAGCACTTCTCCAGCACGCTCGACTGCGACATGCGCTTCGGGGTCTACCTGCCGCCGCAGGCGCGGCAGGGCGCGTGCCCGGTGCTGTACTGGCTCAGCGGCCTGACCTGCACCGAGCAGAACTTCATCACCAAGGCCGGTGCCCAGCGCTATGCCGCCGAGCACGGGATCATCCTGGTCGCGCCCGACACCAGCCCGCGCGGCAAGGACGTCGCCGACGACGAGGGCTACGACCTCGGCCAGGGCGCCGGCTTCTACATCAACGCCACCGTCGACCCCTGGTCGCGGCACTACCAGATGCACGACTACGTGGTGCAGGAGCTGCCGGCGCTGGTGGATGCCCATTTCCAGACCACCACCGCCCGCGCGATCAGTGGCCATTCGATGGGCGGGCACGGCGCGCTGGTCGCGGCGCTGCGCAATCCCGGCCGCTATCGCAGCGTTTCCGCGTTCTCCCCGATCGTCGCGCCTTCGCAGGTGCCGTGGGGCGAGAAGGCCTTCATCAGCTATCTCGGCCCCGACCGCGAGGCGTGGCGCCAGTGGGACGCGACCGCATTGATACCGGCCGCCACCGAACGGCTGCCACTGCTGGTCGACCAGGGCGAGTCGGACGAGTTCATGGCGTCCGAACTGCGGCCCGACCTGCTGCAGGCGGCCTGCGCCGCGAGCGGGCACCCGCTGGAACTGCGCATGCAATCCGGGTACGACCACAGCTACTACTTCATCGCCAGCTTCATCGGCGACCACATCGCCCACCACGCCGCCGCGCTCAAGGCCTGAGCGGCGGCACAGGAGATCCCCATGGCCGACAGCGACCTTGTCTTCTACGTGAAGTGCCACGTCCGCCCCGAGTGCATCGATGCCTGGAAGGAAGAGGTCGGCAAGGTGATCGAGCAGATGTCGCGCGAGGAGACCTTCGTCTCCTGCTACCTGCACCAGGACACGGCGATCCCGGAGCTGTTCACCCTGTACGAGCGGTGGAGCGAACCGTCGCTGGAGGCTTTCCTGCAGCACCAGGACAAGCCCTACCGCCAGGCGTACGACGCGAAGTTGCCCGACCTGCTGCAACGCCCGCGCGAACCGGCGGTGCTGACGCCGCTGGGCGAATGGCACCGTAAGCGCGACTGAGTGCGAGCCTCACCCGGCGGTGTGGGGGGCGCCGGCCAGCAGGAAGTCGGTAAAGGCGAAGCGGCCGTCGCGCAGAACCGTTTCCCCCCGCACCACCTGCAGTGGACGGTCGAGCATCGGGCCCCTGGTGAGCAGGGTGTGGAACTCCCCGTTCTCCCCGCATGGATCGCATCCGGCGGGCAGCGCGTCCAGCAATGAGCGGTCGAACGTCCTGCCGCTGAAACCGCCATCGAGTTGCTGCGTATCGACGCAGCACAGTTGCGCCTCAAGCCCGGCCGCGACCATCTCACCGGCCAGCGCGGTGGTATCCATTCCGAACAGCGGCGTCAGGATCTTCCAGCCGTGCCGGTCGCACAGCGCCTCGCGCCAGGCCCGCACGTCCGCCAGCAGCAGGTCCCCGAAGGCGATGGTGTCCAGCGACGGCCAGCGTGTGCGGGCCTTGGCCAGCGTGGCGGCGAAGGCCTGCTCATAGGTGTCGTTGTCGCAGCGGCTGGGGATCACCGACTCCAGCAACGGCAGCCCGGTAGCCGCCGCCTGCGCATGCAGCACGTCGCGGCGGATGCCGTGCATGGCGATGCGGTCGTAATCCGCGGTGACGGTGGTCAGTAGGCCGACCACCTCGACGTCGGCGCGCTGCCGCAGCACGTGCAGGGTCCACGCCGCGTCCTTGCCGCCGCTCCATGCGAGCAGGATCTTCTGTGTCATGGCCGCCATTGTAGGCAGGCGAGTGGAGCCCGGGCCGATGCGGCCCGCTGGTATGGCCGGACCTCAGCACTTGTAGGAGCGGCTTCAGCCGCGATCGGATGGGCGGCTGCCCGCGCCATTCTCACGATCGCGGCTGAAGCCGCTCCTACACAAGGCCCTATCTCGCTGCGGGGCGGGATGGAGGGTCGCGACTGACGTCGCTCCTACAGGGCGAGCGCAAGGCGGGAGGCGCTCAGGCTGCGGTGACGTTGCGCAGCTCCCATTCGTTGCCGGCCAGCAGGCGCAGGCGCTGCTTGAGTACGGAACCGGGGATGGTCGACGTCACCACCAGGTCGATGTGCAGGTCGCGCTGTTCGCCCTGCACGGTGGCGTTGGGGTCGGTCGCGCCCAAAGACGGATCGACCTCGTCGGGCTCGTCCTGCTTCATCCGCCAGCGCTCGAACAGCGTGTCGGTGCGCAGCGCATCCTGCAGCTCGCCGGCGAACGCGGCGCCGCTCTGCGCGGTGAAGGAGAGTTCCGGATCGCTGCCGCGTGCGCGGGCGCCGTCGGGCAGGCTGATGTAGTAGCGGGTGGCCATCTGTTGTCCTCGCTGGGTCTGCCGGCAGCTTAGGCGTGCCGGCATCTCGATTGCGTTAACGGCCGCGGCCGCGGCCGCGGGCGTGTGCGTGTGTTTCCGATACAACTGTAGGAGCGGCTTCAGCCGCGATCGTGGAGCCGGCGCGGGCCGCTAGCTATCCGATCGCGGCTGAAGCCGCTCCTACA
>Ga0114898_1000160_pt1 | contig 63996 bp, 52 predicted proteins | sample Malvired_Geostar_FD_83496 | JGI IMG/M metagenome (GOLD analysis project Ga0114898, IMG submission 83496) | Marine viral communities from the Global Malaspina Expedition - Malaspina viral metaG DeepMed_Geostar | ecosystem: Environmental > Aquatic > Marine > Oceanic | place: Mediterranean Sea...
AGACCAGAAAATCAAGAAAAAGAAGAAAAAGCTATTGACAATTCTGAAGCAGAAGCTATAATAGAGACTAAGACAGTGCAAAAGCGACCTAAAACTCGCAAAAAGGGAACTAAGACAGTTCGGAGCACTAGAAAAGAGGATTAGTGTCTGCAAAGAAACATATATCTTTTAGCGAGCTAAAGGATTGGAAATTATGTCCGTTTTATCACAACTTAGCATGGATCAAGAAATTAAGCTCGTTTGAGGGCAATGAATACACCGCTTTTGGTACGGCTATCCACGACACCTGTGAGAAAAAGCTTCTAGAAAAGGGTTTTGACGAGAAGGAGCATTTTCTGACTTCTTTCAAGAAGACCCTGCAAATTCTAGAAAATAAGTCCGTAGTAATCGACACCTCTTTGATAGAAAAGATGGTTGAACAGGGCGTCGGCCTTCTTCCGGAAATCGAACCGGCCGTGAAGGAATATTTTCAAGAATTTGAAGTCGTTTCGACAGAAGAACAACTCTATGAACCCATTGAAGGTGCTGATGGCCTTTGTTTTAAGGGTTTTATCGATGCCGTGATCAAGACGCCGGATGGAAAATATCATATTATAGATTGGAAGACTTGTTCCTGGGGCTGGGATGCCCGGAAACGCCAAGATCCGATGGTGACATATCAGCTAACTTTATATAAGAAGTTTTTCTGTGAAAAGCACAATCTTGATCCGAAAGATGTTGAAACCTACTTTGCTCTATTGAAGCGCACGGCTAAGAAAGACAAGGTTGAAGTTTTCAGAGTTACCTCAGGGCCAAGAAAAACTGAAAATGCTTTTAAACTTTTGATGAAGGCTGTTTATAATATAAAAAACAAGAAGGTCATCAAGAACCGTCTTTCTTGCACGCGGTGTGTGTTTAGGGGGACCGAACACTGCCCTTAAAGGAATAAAATGGCAAAAAAGATTAAAATTTTCACATTAAGCGACCATCCGCTTTCGCCCTCTGGTGTGGGCACACAGACAAAGTACATGATAGAGGCTATGCTTAGAACTGGAAATTACCAGTTCGTAAGCTTTGGCGGCGCAATCAAGCATCACGACTACAGGCCAGTTAAAACAGAAGAGTGGGGTGATGACTGGGTAATATACCCTGTTGATGGCTACGGAGATCAAGAGTCAGTAAGATCAGTAGTGTGGTCTGAAAAGCCAGATGTGCTGTGGTTTATGACAGATCCTCGCTTCTGGGACTGGCTATGGGCGATTGAAAATGAGATCCGGGCCAATGTTCCTATGGTCTACTATCACGTTTGGGACAACTATCCTTACCCTAAATTCAACAAAGCTTTTTATGACTCCAACGATCATGTCGCATGCATATCGAAGCTAACGTATGATGTTGTACAGAACGTATCACCAGACGTAGGTAGCTCCTATGTTCCTCACACGGTTGACACAGGCATATTCAAGAGGCTCGATGAAGCGACAGTTGCGGAGTTTAAAGAAGAGCACTTCAAAAGCGCGAATAATCCAGATCGCTTAGTTTTCTTCTGGAACAATAGAAATGCAAGAAGAAAGCAGTCCGGCACTGTATTATGGTGGTTTAAAGATTTCTTAGACGTTGTTGGCCACAGTAACGCATGTTTGATAATGCACACCGAAACGGATGATGTACATGGCCAGGATCTGGAAGCTATAGCTAGAGAATTAAACCTCACAGATGGCCAAGTTCGCTTTTCGAAACAAAAAGTCCCACCGGAGTACTTAGCGCTCGCCTATAACATGGCCGATTGTACTATCAATCTCGCCGATGCTGAAGGCTTTGGTTTGGCAACTCTAGAGTCCTTAGCATGTGAGACTCCCATTATAGTCACAATGACCGGCGGTATGCAGGAGCAAGTTACAGATGGTGAGAACTGGTTTGGCATAGGCCTGGAACCGGCCTCAAAGGCAATTATCGGATCGCAAGAGGTTCCGTACATCTATGAAGACAGGCTAGCCCGTAAAGACTTTTTAGATGCCATATTAAAGATTTATAACATGACTCCAGCCCAACGCCAAGAATTGGGCGCCAATGGTCGTAATCACATCATGACAAACTATTCGTTTGATCAATATAGCAAAAACTGGGATGAGCTTTTTATGAGCATTCATGAAGAGTGTGGTTCGTGGTCGACAAGAAAAAATTATGAGTCTTGGACCTTCAAGGAGATAAAATGAGAAAGAAGATTTTAGTCAAGGGCCCCGCCCTCTCACGTTCAGGGTATGGAGAACAGACAAGGTTCGCCCTCAGATCCCTCAGATCCCAGGAAGAGAAGTATGACATTTATTTACAGAATATCCCATGGGGTGCCACTGGGTGGATCTTTGAGGTCAACGAAGAGCGCGAGTGGATCGATAGTACACTAGCTAAAACTGTCAAGCATACAGCCTCTGGTGGCAAGTTTGATATGTCCTTGCAGGTCACAATCCCAAATGAGTGGGAAAAGTTAGCTCCGATAAACATCGGATATACGGCCGGCATTGAGACAAGCCAAATCTCTCCACATTGGATTGAAAAATCAGAAGTGGTTGATAAGATAATCACAATATCCAAGCACTCCCGGGACGTTTTCTTAAATACAGTCTATGATGTGCAGAACAAGGAAACCGGTGCTGTCGTTAAGGGCTACAGATGTGAAACACCCATCGAAGTAGTCCACTACCCAGTGAGAAGCGTTGAACCGGCCGCTTTGAGTTTGGATCTAGAAACAGATTTTAACTTCTTGATGATAGCTCAATGGGGAGTTAGAAAGAACCTAGAGAATACCTTACGATGGTTTGTTGAGGAATTTATTGATCGTGACGTTGGCTTAGTCCTCAAGACGAATCTAGCGAACGATTCGGTTATGGATCGCGTACATGCAGAAGAGCGCCTAAAAAGTCTTCTAGATTCGTACAAAGACAGGAAGTGTAAAGTGTACATGATACACGGCACAATGTCTGATAGTGAATTGGCCGGACTCTACACACATCCGAAAATTAAAGCTCTAATTTCTTTAACTCACGGTGAGGGCTACGGCCTTCCAATTTTTGAAGCCGCTTATAGTGGCCTACCGATTGTCACTGCTGGCTGGAGTGGCCATGTAGACTTCCTAAGTGCCCCAGTCAAAGATAAGAAGGGCAAAATGAAAGTCAAGCCACTTTACGCATCGGTCGATTACGAAGTCAAGCGAATTCAGAAAGAGGCTCGATGGGAAGGCGTCATCGAAAAGAAATCAGAGTGGTGTTATCCCCGCGAAGGCAGTGCAAAAATGCGCATGCGAGAGGTCTTTAAAAACCATAAACTAGCCCAAAGTCGCGCCAACAAATTGCAGAGTTGGATCATCGATAACTTTACAGAAGAGTCGAAATATGAACAATTTGCGAATGCAGTTTGTAATGAAACGCTTAACTTAGATTGTGAATATGTTTTTGTCAGCGACAGGTTCGCTGATCAAGCGCCCGGCGGAGCAGAATTGAGCCTGCAGGCTGTAATCGACAGCACACCAGCCGATTATATTAAACTTAACGCAGCTGACGTTAGTTTGGGTTTGATTGAAAAGTTGCAAGACAAAACTTGGATATTCTCTAACTTCACTTCTTTGGACAAGACTCTGATTCCTGTAGTAGCAAGAGACTTAAAGTATTACTTTATAGAATCAGATTACAAATACTGCGAACACAGACTACCACAACTTTGCCAGATCTTCAATGGCTGCGAAGATTGTGATTGCGTCGAAAAAGAGTCCGGACAATTAATTAAATTGTTCTGTGATAACGCGCAGTTACTGTTCTTCCGTTCTGAGAAACAGCGCGAACATCATTTATCTGCCCTGGCTCTAAATAAGAAGAAGACGAGAATAATGTCCGCTGTGTTCACATCGGAGATACTAGACTTACTGCAAGAAATGCGCACCACGTTTGCCGACAAGAAAGTGGATGTTTGGGTTATTAGCTCCTCCCCGTCGTGGGTCAAGGGTCATCAAGCTTCTAAGAAATGGTGTGAAGAAAATAAGAAGAACGTATTTGAATTGCATGGTCGATCATATAAAGAATCCCTAGCTTGCTTAGCTCAGGCCCGCGGCCTCTGCGCATTGCCTCCGGGTTATGATACTTGTCCGCGGATGGTGATCGAAGCAAAATTATTAGGCTGTGATCTGGAATTGAATGATAATGTTTTACATGCGAAAGAGCACTGGTTCGATACAGATGATTTGGAGGTTGTAGATACACACTTAAGATCTGTCATTCCATCCTTCTGGGAGGCAGTAACTGGTTAAAATGTCAGATACTCATTTTAAAATTGTTACTTCGATGTACAACGTTGAAGATTGGATTAAAAGAACAGCGTCGAGCATAAAAAATCAGAACTACACAAATTTTCAATGTGTCTTCATTGATGATGCGTCCACTGACAGAACTGTGGAGATCTTAGAAAGCCTCGTAGGCGATGATGAGCGGTTTGCTGTTCTTAAGAATTCAGATAAGAAATATTCGCTAGGCAGGATCAACCAGGGTATCGAGCATGCTTCTCCTGCCGATGAAGATATTATTCTGAGTGTCGACGGAGATGATTGGCTAGCCACAAAAAACGTATTAACTTATCTGGATGAGTTTTATAAGAAGGAACAATGTTGGATGACATACGGAAGCTATATGGAATACCCAACAGGTATGAAGGGTATCGAAGCTTCGGCATATTCTCCGGAAGTCGTCCAAAATAACACATATAGAACAGATCGATGGCGTGCCTCCCATTTAAGAACATTCAAATACAAACTTTGGAAGAACATCGAAAAAGAAGACCTTCTAGACTGGAATGGCAATTTCTTCAAAACGACTATCGATAAAGCTTTCATGTACCCTATGCTGGAGATGGCCGGCCCCCGTGCCAAATATATAGACGAAACGCTCTACGTGTACAATCTGACAAATCCGCTTAACGTGCATAAATCCCGTCGAGAGTTACAATTAAAAACAAACGATTACCTGAGAGGCAAAGAAGCATATGACCGCAAAGACATATTGCATTAAAGAAGAATACATCCACAGAGATGAATATATCCAGAATGTACAAATAGGCTCTGGAGACAAGTTCCAAGATCGAGTGTACGCAAAAGCCCACGAGGTTTGCGAGCGTAATAATTGTATGACTGTACTGGATATTGGATGCGGATCTGCCTATAAGCTGATAAAATATTTTGGTGATAAAATTTTTTTAGGATTAGAACTTGAACCGAATCTGAGTTGGCTTAAAGAAACTTACCCTCATTACCACTTCCGACGTTCTGATTTTGACAACCCTCCCGGTGGCCACTTTGACTTGGTAATCTGCTCTGATGTTATCGAGCACTTAATAGATCCAGATCAGCTGCTAGAATTTGTACAAAAGCTAAGCTTTGGCACATTCGTTGTTTCAACTCCGGAGCGAGACAATATGCAGATTTTACAAAAGGGTCACACTTGGGATGGCCCACCACACAATGTCTATCACGTTAGAGAATGGACGGCACCAGAGTTCAAGCAATACATTTCTCAAACATTCAATGTCGAAGAACAGATATTAACGAAAGGTGAAGAAGTTAGTACAGTTGACGAGTGTCAAATCGTCGTTGCAACTAGAAAATGAAAGTTCTTCTAGACAATGTGAATTTAAATTCCACTAGTGGTCCGAATCACTTTGGATCAAAACTAAATAAATACATAAGTCGCCTGGGGTCGGAACTAGTATCACACCCTTCAGCTGCAGCTCCTGACATTCAATTGTCTTTTATAGAATCCTTCATCGATACGAATTTACCATTAGTTCAGCGCCTCGATGGAATCTACTTCGATATTGATAAAGATAACAAGTTGCTAAACTCAAACATACTCAGGACATATGAGAGATCATCAGGAGTGATATTCCAATCCGAATATTGCAGAGATCTCTGTTTTAGATATTTGGGAGAACACGACAATCATGCCGTCATTCATAACGGCGCCGATTATGAGCTAATAAGAGAGATTACTCCCATGGAGGTCCCTATGCTTAACAAATTCGAAACAGTGTGGTCTTGCGCCGGCCGCTGGCGACCATGGAAGCGCCTCCGACAAAACATAGAATATTTCATTAACTTTTCTGGACCCAACGACTGCTTGATTGTCGCTGGAGATGGTGGCGCCAGTGAGATGATAAAACACGATAGAGTATTTTATGTTGGTAGACTTCCGGTTGATATCTTATTTTCTTTATATAAGAGATCTAAGCACTTTATACATTTGGCAAGATATGACGCTTGTCCAAACGTTGTAGTCGATGCCCGCGCCAGCGGCTGTCAGATCATATGCTCTTCTTTAGCAGGAACAAAAGAAGTCGCTGGCCCAGACGCTACCATTGTCGAAGATATCCCATGGGATTTGGAGCCGGTAAGCACAACGAGAATTCCAGATATTAAGTTCGATAACATAACAAAGAACACATACGATACGAACATCGACATGTCCTTTGTTGCAAAAAAATACTTAAACTTTCTAGAAAAAACTTTACAATAGGATTATTATGTTAGTACAAAAACAAGTTGATAAATTTATGATGAACCTGAACGTTGAGGATGGAGGCATCTCCAGAGTGCTCTATCACATCGGAGAACGCGAGCTAGCGTTTATGTCTCTTTTGCGAGAGACAGTGCAGGAGGGCATGACATGTGTAGATCTGGGTAGTAATATCGGGTACACAACTCTTTTTATGCTCGACAAGGTTGGGCCCCGCGGCCGCGTTTATGCAATTGAGCCCGACCCAAACAACCTAGGTCTCCTTCGAAGTAATGTTAGCCAGAACCACTTCCTAGAAAACTGTGAGATCACTCAATGTGCAATTTCAGATACAGATGGTCAGTTAGACTTTTGGCAGGCCAGCGCTCCGAACCTGAGCAGTATCACCAAACACAAAAATAGCACTCACAAAATCACCGTTGATTCTTACTGTCTTAACACTTTCTTGTCTGAGCGTTCCTATCCAAACTTTATAAAAATGGACGTTGAAGGAGGCGAAGTCAAGATTTTTGAAGGTGGGCTGGAATACTTTACGAAAAATAGAGGCACCACACACTTCTTGGTCGAGGTGCATCCAGCAACCTACAATGAAGACAACGACTTCGAAGCAGTGCTCAAAGAGTACTTCAAGATAGGATTCAACCCCAAATATGTTGTAACCACACCGGTGCCACAGCCGGCCTTATTTGCTGATGCTGGTTACACTCCGTCCCGCACTGTTGAAACCGATGGTTTTCATCGAGGCGTCTACGATGATATTTCACAAGAACATCTACTAGAATTTTCTTGTAGAGAACATCCCGAGGGCCGCAGCAAGAAAATCGTAAGAAGCTTCATGCTTTCCAGAGAAGAGTAAAACATTAAATGTACTTTGACAAAGGATTGAATGACTTTGGGATAGTTCTAAAGGGGGCTAGTGTTGCAAGGATTCATAAGATAGTCGACAATTATCAAGACTGCTATATGGTTAATAATTTTGACCGTAATGCGAATAATGAAGAGTCTGAGTGGAGTTTAGTAGCTCCATTACTTCATGGAAAGAACATTGTTCATTTTGTCAATCGACTTGAAACGGCCCCCCTTCTAAGAGAACATTATGAAGAATTGAATATCCAACATATCCAGTTCACGAAAACAGAGCTGGACGCCCGCCTCCGCGACATGAAAAACCTTTATGAAAGCTATGACCTAACTTGCCATATGCTTCCAGAGGAACTGTTAGAATATAATAGCTTCTTTACGGACAAATATTATATGCGCCCGGGCGATTCCAATTACGCTGTGAAGCACCCGAACACAGGTGTTTTATCGATCATTTATGCTGCTCATGTTTTGAAACCCAAGAACTTGTGGATTGCTGGTTTGGACTTTTATCAAAACGATTACCTGTTCAGAAGGCCGTGGATTGCGCCCCTAAAGAATCAACAGTTGAAAATGAAAAACACTCAGATGGTAGAGCACTTTGTCGAGATCATCAAAAAGCATCCGGATATTAATTTTAAGATGATAACTAATGCGAAATTACCAAGTTTAGATAACTTGGAGATCATAGAGTGACAGAGTATAAAGATCTTTTTGGGCCCGCCGAGTTACGTCTTTTTCTAGAGAAGATCAAACCCGATGAAAAATATAATGATTATCTTAGAGGCAAGCGCGTCGCCATAGTGGGCCCATCGAAACATATGCTGGCATATGACGCCGGCAGTGTTATTGATGAATATGATGTTGTTATTAGAATGAAGTGGGTTGATATCCTACCACTCTCAGAACACTGCAATGGCAAATATGTAAAACACATCGGCAGTAAGACTGATGTTGTATACGGTAATAGGTTTCTTATTGTTAACAACATGATGCAGGAATATCTAGAGTATTTTAAAAGATCTGAAATAGATCACTATAGAATCCCCGATAATAAGGTTTCGAACCACTTTTTCTCCAAGGAACTAGCATGCGGCACGACGTATACAGAATACGCATGCGGAGATTTTGGACTTCAGTATCAATCTATCACACAAACAGATGGTACAAGATATTGGCCGCAAACAGGAACGGTGGCCATCATGGAAGCAATTGCTAGCGATGCTGCAGAGATTTTCGTTAGTGGCATAACCATGTATCATGGCGGTGGCCACATCTTCCAGAAGAATAAGAACCCCACACACAATCAGCCTATTGTGGGAAAACATCACGGCGTGTTAGAAACAGCAATGTTAATAGATTGCTATGAATTATCAGAAAATCGTGGTAAAATAAGATTTGATGAGCCCCTGTATAACATTATGAACATGTACAAACAGGGTTTAGCCACGAAGGAAATTACAAAAACAATAAATGAGTTTGTAAATAAACTGGAATGATAACAGACAAGAAAATTTTAGCAGTCACTCTCGCCCGCGGCGGCTCAAAGAAGATTCCGAGAAAAAACATAATCGACATCAATGGTAAGCCGCTGCTAGCCTACACAACAGAGATCGTCAAGGAGAGTCAGTATGTGGATAAACATATTGTATCGACGGATGATTTGGAAATTGCAATGATCGTAGAAGAATGTGGAGCCGAGTTGCATATGAGGCCCCCCCTTTTGGCACAAGATGATACTACCTCTGCAGCTGCGTTGATGGATGTTGTGCAAAGCAACCCCAACTATGACTATGTGGTGGAAGTCATGGCCACAAATCCATTAAAAACGACAGAAGACCTTGACAAAGCACTAGAGAAGCTTTATGATACTGGAGCTGACTCTGTTGTATCGGTAGTGAGAATATGGGATCACCACCCCTCTAGAGTCAAATATATCAAAGAAGACAAGTTAATGGATTTTTACCCAGAGATACCCGAATCCCGCCGGCAAGATTTAACACCGGCAGCATATGTCAGAAACGGAAGTATATATGCAACGACTGTGGAGTCTTTCCTAGAACATGAGGTTCGCCTAGGCCCAGATACAAGGCCCTATATTATGTCAGAAGAGAACACGATTAATATCGATGAACCTAGAGATTTAGAGTTAGCAAGAATAATACTTAAATGAAAATTATATGTATAACACCAGTGACTGATACCATGATGCAGAACCTTGAGACGAAAGGTGATGTCACATACTGTCCAAATATTAACAAAAATCAGCTGTCAGAGGCTCTTAAGGAAGACTACGACGTTATATTCACCAACCCTAACAAACAGGGTTTCGTGCTTGATAAGGGCCTCCTGGGGCCCTCTAGCGTGTCTGTAATCTGTACAGCCTCGACGGGTACTAACCATATTGACAAAAAATACTGCCAAGACAACAATATTACTATATTTTCTATAACGACGGATTATCCACTTTTGAGGAAAATCACATCAACAGCAGAGCACTCTTTTGCTCTAATGATGGCCTTGTTGAGAAATCTACCTAATTCACAGAATTCTGTTATTGCCGGGGCATGGAACTGGGAACCGTTTTTAGGTCGCCAAATCAACTGTTTGAAAATTGGTATTGTTGGCTATGGCCGCCTAGGCGAGATGATGGCGCGCTATTGTGCCGCTTTCGGAGCAGAGGTTTATATCTGTGATCCATATAAAAGTACAGACATGAAATACCCCCAGGTTGATTCTTTAGAGCGACTGTTCGAAATTTGCGATGTGGTTTCTCTCCATGTGCATGTCACAGATGAAACAAAATATTTTATTAATAAAAAATTGCTTGCAAAAGTAACCAAATCAGTGTATCTTATCAATACGTCTCGTGGTGAGGTTGTTGATGAGAAGGACATCATTTCCATGTTAGAATCAGGTAAGTTAGCTGGATATGCGACAGATGTCGTTGAGGATGAATTTGGAGACGTATCGAACAGTCCAATAATCCAACACTTAGAAGATTTAAATATTATTGTTACTCCTCACATTGGGGGTATGACAAGTGATGCTAGGGAACTAGCTTATAATGGAGCAATTAACAAATTGGAGAATACAAAATGACAGAAATTATTGCTGAAATCGGTTGGAATCATATGGGAGACATCGAGTTGGCTGATCGTATGATCGGTGCTGCAGCCCGAAGTGGCGCCACTTATGCTAAATTTCAAACTTGGTCTGTTTCTAGGTTGAAAGACGGAGAGTGGGACAGGGACGGCCGCCGCCAAATCTACGAAAATGCAGAATTAACCGCAGCTGATCATATAGACTTGATGAACCTGTGTGACAAGCATAGCATTAAATTTCTATCATCAGTGTTTAGTGTTCCAGATGCTCAACTGCTAGCAGACTTGGGCCAGTCATCGGTTGTTAAGATTCCGAGTTTTGAATGCAGAAATGTAGAATTAATTGATTTCTGTAATGAGCACTTTAAGAAGGTTTATATGTCAACAGGCACATCCAAGTGGTCAGAATTACAGGAAATCGTACCAAGGTTCGATAAAGCTGAACTCACCCTTCTTCACTGTGTCTCTTCTTATCCATGCTTGCCAACCATGGCAAACATTTCAAAGCTAGCTGACTTAAAAACTCTTTGCCCTCGTATCGGCTATAGCGACCATATCATGGGAGTGGAGTCCGCGAAAGTGGCGTTAGCCTATGGTCTAGACGTTGTTGAGAAGCATTTTACGGTAGACCATGACCTTCCGGGCCGCGACAACAAGTTTGCAGTACTACCAGAGGAACTTAAGAGCCTATCGGAATTTATCACACTTGTCAAAGAGATGCATCAGTTTCACGGGCTAGACTATCAGGCCGCAGAGGAAGGTGCCCGCAATGAATACGCGGGAAGATTTAATGGCTGATAATATCTCTATTATTATTCGAAACAGGAACGAGGAGAGGTGGATAGGTTATGCTATTCAGTCTTCTCTAGACACATTTGAAAATCCGGAGATTATTGTCATTAATAACAATTCAGTGGATCAGTCAATGGAGATCGTGAACGAGTTCTGTTTTTCTAATATTAAGATTTCAAACATTGACAATTATACCCCTGGTCGCGCCTTGAACACTGCAGTGAGGGAGGCATCAAACGAAACAATTTTGATCCTATCAGCTCACAGTGTTATAACGAAGCCAGTCGATTTGGAAAAAGTCCAAAGACAGCTTCAGGAACATGTTGCTGTATTCGGAAAACAAACACCAGTATATCGCGGCCGCAAGATCACAAAGCGTTACGTTTGGTCACACTTTACAGACGAATCTGTGGTTAATATGTGGTCTGAGCCCGAGAGCAGACACTTCCTTCACAATGCTTTCTGCTTTTATAACAAAGGGGCATTGCTGGAAAATAAATTCGATGAACGGCTTTCTGGTAAAGAGGATCGTTACTGGGCTAATAAGGTTGTATCACGCGGCCTGACGTACCTATATGATGTAGAGTTACAATGTGACCACCATTGGACCCCAGCCGGCAACACTTGGAAAGGTTTGGGCTAATGAGAATTGTTGCGTTTATACCAGCCAAGGGGAATTCGAACAGACTTAAGGGGAAAAACATGTTTCCTCTGAAAGATAAACCTCTAATTTGTTGGACTTTCGACGCGATCAAAGAATCAAAATACTTAGATGAGGTATATATTTCGACAGATAGTGAAGAAATCTCTAACATTTCCTTACTTTACGGCTTTAACGTCATAGAAAGGCCTCCGGAGCTTACGCTACAACATGTTGGAAAACAAGAGGTTTTAGAACATGCGATTGTTGAAATAGAAGATGTGGAAAAAGTAGATTATATTTGTATGCTACAGGCAAATTCCCCTCAGATTGAGGCTTCTAAGATAGACGAAGCTGTCGAGAAAGTTGTAAATTCGGCCGGCGAGGTGTGGGAGTGCTTATCGATAAACAAAGAAACCTTGTTTACTGATGGTGCTATAAGGGTTTTTCACCGAGATTGCTTAACTCGCAAAGGCCTAGGCATGTATATAAGTACTGTTTTGACCGATTACGTTGACGTACATACGATTGAAGATATAAGAAATATAGAGGCTACAGGCGCTTAGATGTATAAAGTTACTGTTGGTATATGCTGTTTTAATCAAGACGATTGGGTGTATCGTTGTTTGAGGAGTCTATCATCTCAAAGTATGCACAAAGACGATTTTGAAGTTGTTATTGTAGACGATAACCACAAACCCAGCCAAACGCTAGAGGATGTATGCGCCGCAATGTCTAACGTATTGAACATACGACTGGTAAGGAACGAAACGAACATTGGCCTGCCCGCCTCATTGAATAGGATTCTAAAAACGGCCCGCGGCAAATACTTTGTTAGAGTAGACTCTGATGATTATGTGTCCAGGCATTTCCTCTATATGTTATCGACGTTTTTAGAGATGAATGAGAACTATCAAGCCGTTTATTGCGATTATATGAAAGTCAACCATGTTGGCCAGAAGTTGGGGTATTATGATGCACATACTGCCCCTATAGCGTGCGGTGTCATGTTTACATATGAATCACTTTGTTCATTAAATTTTTATAACGAAGAGTATAAAATGAGAGAAGGGCATGAATTGTTGGAGAGATTCCAGCAGAATTATTCAATGTACCACCTAGAAGCACCACTGTATCGGTACAGGATACATGAAGAGAATAGAACAAACAACAAAAAGCAAGTAGAATACTACGATTCAAAGCTTAAAGGAGAAGAAAATGGCTAGATGTTTAGTAACAGGGCATAAAGGGTATATTGGTACCAAGCTCGTTGAGGAATTAGAACGACAGGGGCATGAGGTCGTAGGGATCGATCTGCAAGATGGAAAAGATGTAATATTAGAATTGCAAGAACATACAGATGGAGGGTTTCACCCCCACTACGTAAATTTTAAACCAGAATATCTGTTCCACTTAGCTTGTATCCCTCGCGTCGCCTACAGTGTAGAGCAACCTGTTGAAACAATGCAGAACAACGTTCTAGCCACTAGCGTTGCCCTTAATTTTGCGCGCAAGAACGGGGTAAAGCGGTTTGTATATTCAAGCTCCTCTTCGGTACGTGGCAATGGGAATGGTCCTGTTAGTCCATATGCTCTTCAGAAGTACACATCTGAGTTAGAAGTGGGAATGTACAGCGCCCTTTATGGCACGATGGACACTGTGTCTCTTCGTTACTTCAATGTTTATTCACACGATCAACAGGCCTCTGGCCCATACGCTACTGCCGTCGCAGCATATATGAGAGCCGTGAGAGAGGGTACCACCCCTCACATCACTGGAGATGGAGAGCAGCGCCGCGATATGTCTCACGTACTGGATATTGTTTCTGCAAACATATTCGCCATGGAACACACTAAGGATTTTTCTGGCCAACACTTTGACGTTGGAACTGGAAGTAATATATCTCTTAACCAGATAAAAAATATTGTACAAAAACACCACCCTAGTGTAGAATTTGAATATGTTGAAGACCGCGCCGGCGATGTACGCAATACAAAAGCAAATATGGTGCCACTAATGGAATTGGGATGGACGCCTAGCTGGAATATTAACGATGGCATTGAGGACTGTTTTGAGCGAACGAGAGTAGGGTAGTATGAAAGAGAAGATCGGTATTATAGGAAATGGATTTGTAGGCTCTGCAATTGCGTCCGGCTTCGCGCTGCATGCAGATGTGAAGGTCTATGATGTAGATACAACTAGGTCGACCCACAGCATGGGGCATGTCATAAATGAATCTAATGTTATTTTTGTTTCGGTACCGACTCCAATGCTTCACACCCTAGGCGGAAAGATTGATACAACAATCATGGATGGGGTTTTCGAACAAATTTCCATGTTGAATAATCGAAAAGACAATATCTTTGTGGTGAAATCTACAATTGTACCCGGAACAATCGAGAGGTACATAGAAAGATATCCCAAGCTCAACATCGTGTTTAGTCCCGAGTTCTTAACCGAACGTGCTGCGCGCTTTGATTTTATTAATGCATCTAGGATTATTTTAGGTGGAGAATCCAAGCTAACTGAGCAAGTGGAAAACACTCTAAGAGTAAGGTTCCCCCATGTTAGAATCATCCACACAGATGTAGCTACGGCTCAATTTATCAAGTATATGGCAAATTGCTTTTTCGCAACAAAAGTTTCATTCATGAATGAGATGAAACAAGGAGCAGACAAATTGGGCGTTAATTGGGATGATGCCATATTAGGCTTCATCACAGACGGCCGTATCGGGAATTCGCATATCGATGTCCCAGGTCACGATGGTAGCCTAGGTTTTGGAGGCAAATGCTTTCCAAAAGACTTGAATGCATTTATTGAACTGTTCCACGAGAATGGTATTGATCCGGCAGTTATGGAATCAGTTTGGAAGAAGAATTTAGAAGTAAGAAAAAACTTAGATTGGGCCGAGATTGTCGGCGCAGTAACTAACAAAAACTAAGAGGAGTTTTAAGATGAAGTTAAGTAAGCAAGCACTTGGGGCAATCATGATGACCCTACAGAAATCATTAATGGAACAAAGCGATATCGTTCCAGTTTTAGAGGGGTTTAATTTGACTCCAGATGAGGACGATGGAAACGTATTGCACGTTGCAAACCCCCCTGTCGTCAGTTTCGAAAACGTTAACCCTGAGGTCGCAACCGCAGAAACCACCGAGACTGATACTACAGATACAGAAGCATAAAACATGCCGAGATACACATATCAATGTAGTTCCTGTAATGACATGTTGAATGTGTATCACTCCATTAAGGACGTTTTGGAAGATTGTACCTTATGCGAGACTACGGGTTCTTTGGGCCGGCTATTGAGTCGACCTTTATACACTACGAAAGTTGCAACAAAAGCAAAAATCGGAGAAGTCACAGAAAACTTTATCGAGGATGCTAAGAAAGAACTAGCCCAGCAAAAGAAAGGGCTAAAGAAAAAAAGATGATAATAGTTGTTATACTATCTGTATTATTGAATATTCTTTTAGTCTGGTATCTGTATAAGGTGCTGGCCAAATTATTGTATACTTCCGACAACTTGGGCGACTTATATCTCATCACTAGAACATACAAAGAAATGGTTAGCTCCATGTATGGTATGGATATGTTTTATGGAGAGCCTGTGATACAAGAACTACTCGCGCGATCCAAAGAATTGGTTGAAGAGATTGAGAAGTTTGAGGAAATATACGAAATTACAACGAATATTGAATTTGAGGATGAACTAGATGCCGCCGAAGAAGAGAAAAAAGAGAACTAAAAATTTATATTTTACCAAAGATCACGAACTAGCGATCATTGAATATACAAAAACTCCGTCAAGAGCTAAGAGATCAGAGTTGTATATCGAGTGGATTCAGCCGGCCTTTGATCAAATGGTAGACAAAATTATTTATACTTACCGGTTTGGTAATCTGCCAAACATTGAGTACCTTAAGCAAGATTGCAAGATCTGGTTAACCACCATTTTAGATAAATATGATCCAAGCAAAGGATCGAAGGCGTTCTCATACTTTTCAGTTGTTACAAAAAACTGGTTTATTCATAAAGTAAAAAAGAACAACACTCGGGCCCGTAGAGAAGTCTTTCTAGAAGATATAACTAGCGAAAGAGACGTTGAGAAGATCAGCGAAGAGTTGAGTTATATTAGAGAAAGGCAAATGAAAGAGTTCTGGTTGCACTTTTACCATGAAATGAACACGTGGCACAGCGCAAACCTCAAGCCGAATGAACGAAAAGTTTTAGAAGCTATCCGAATTTTGTTTGAAAGTTCGGAAGATATTGAAATTTTCAATAAAAAGGCTATTTACTTATACTTACGAGAGCTTACAGGTCTTAACACCAAGCAGGTTGTTAACATACTTAACAAGTTACGAGCGAAATACAGGAATTTTAGGAACAAATGGGACGCGGGCGAGATTTAGAAGAGTACATAGAGGAGATCACGAACAACGTGCGAGAAGATCGCGCAGTTGCTAAGGTCCTTCTCATTGAAGCAATGCATGAGATGAAAAGCTCCGATGTCGCGCGCAAAGATCTAGGGCCCTTGGCAGCAAAATACGTCGAGAACCTGCAGCGTTCCAACGAACAACTCGTTAAACTGTCGGCTATAATTCAGAGAAAAGACAACAAAAATACAGGCTTATCCGCGGAAGACAAATCAGACATATATGAGATGATCAAGGATAAGGAGTGATGGGCGAGATAGAGCGTTTTGTAAGACTCTGGCCAAAAAACACAAACACTGGAGCAGAAAAAAACGCCATCAACACAAGGCAGCACGATGTTGCCAGAGCCGCAAGAAATCTTCTTAGTGAAGCCTCAACGTTAAATATCACCAAGGGTGTTGTATTACATGAGGCGCTAGTACTGAAGGTTAAAGAGTATTCTCCACTTCGCGGCTCAGCACTAGATCCCGATATGGGATTTTTTGAAAATGTGCCACCAAACATAGAACTAAAATGTTTGGTTTTAACCGACCTACAGGCAGAAGCCGTCGAATTACCAAAGAACATTCCAGCTGCAGAGAATTCAGCTGATGATTACTTGATCGAAAATTCTTTTCCATCTTTTATCGGCCGAGCTTTCGGAGAGCATGCCGTCGAGGTCGGCGATATTGTCATAGTTCAGGTAAGGAACCCGAACTCCAAAGACGGATATTACATTAAAAAAACAGGCAACAGATATACACCAGATACTGGAGGCCAACATACTAGCCCAGAAGAAGTACACAGGAATTTAACTGCAGGGCCCGGGACCATGGGCAATCTTCTCGGCGCCGCCCCCCCTGTCGGTCGCCCCGATACCGTTTTAGTCTTTGGCGATAGCCAAATACAGGGCGCTATCGGCCGAAGCTTAGAAAAACAGCTGCCAGAGCATGGCTGGACTATAGTCGGTGGCGGGCGCCTAGGGAAGACCGGCTCTCGACCCTCTTTCTGGGTTAAAAACGACGGCCTAAGCGCAGATCTTAGACAGAGACTACAAGCTCGCCCGGCGATAATAGTAATCAATCTTGGGGGCAACGGGCTTAGTGGCACTGAGAGTCTATTAAGCTTAATTGCCGAATTGTCCCCCTTATCGAAAGTTATTTGGCTTGGCCCCCCTCCTGCAGTAAAACCAACCCAAGAACCTTCAATCCATCAGCTAGTTTACGCGACACCGTGTCCGGATGAAACAGATGAGCAACGTTGCAATCGCTATTATCTTAAATACGCTGAAAAGAGAGAGGACTTGTCGATGAAACTCTTCGACAAGATCAGCTCCCGCGAATCCCAGCAGAATGTAATATCAATTAATGCCATCGCTGCATTCGCGCAATTAGGAATGGCTTCTTCTCCAGATGGTGTACATGTTGTTAATCCATGGGCAACTCGATATATTGAGAAGATAATAGAAATGCACATTGGCCCAGCGCCGGTTTAATGAATGCATAAAATATAAAATATAGCTAATTATTAACAGGACTTATAATGACAAACGAAATTGAAAGATTTTATAGAACTTATAAAAAGAATGTTTCTACCGGGAACACTCTGCCTGCTATTGATCAAAGACAGACTCGCGCCACTAGGCACCTTCGGGAATTAATAGAGAAACGATCTTCGCTCGATATAACAGAAGGCATACACGAGTATGACGCTTGGGTATTGAGAGTCGACCCGTGGTCACCTGACCCTGGAACGTCCCTAGACCCTGATATGGGGTTTTTTGAGAACGACGCAACTAACTTTAAAATTTACTGCGCGATACTAGACTCCCCAATAACTGATTGTTATGACCTGCCCGCCGCCGCCGAGCTTGGCTCTCCACCCGGTACCCCCGGCGGCATGAAAATAGAGAGCTTTCCTGAGTTTATCGGCCGAGTTTTTAATGGCACCGAAGGCTGGCCCGAGATCGGAGACGTTGTAAGGGTTACATTCAATGGCCAGGGTTTCACTCGGGGGTACTACCTAGGAAGAACTGGCGCCAAATACCTTCCGGGTGAAGGCGGTTCAATTTCGCCACCTCCGTCCGGACCTTTTGGTGCCCTTGGTTCGCAGGCGGGCATGATTGGCGGAGGTTCTTGTGTCGAAGGTACCGGCGCCGCCGGTTCTGTGCGCTTCACTTACAATGAGCTTAAGATCCTGCGTCCGCCCTTGCAAGAGCTTTTAGAATATATCGCCGCGCACGAATCTAGGGGTAACTATAACGCCGTTAATCGCGGCGTCGGCGGAGACACCAGGGGCGGCTCAAAACCTTTAATTGGCAAAGAACTGACTGAATTGACAATTGGAGAATTATTAAGTTATATGAAGGGCGGCTCGCGCGCCGCAGAGACTGGTGTCGGCGGAAAGACTGAAAAGCACCCCAATGGGACAGTCGGTTTCCTAGCAACAGGAAAATATCAAATGATCCCAGTAACGCTTCGAAGTTCAATATCTAGTGCAGGCGTGAGCGAGGGTGAACTCTATAATGTAGAAACTCAGGAGACTTTAGGTGTTTATTTATTATTAAAGAAACGGCCAAAATTGGGTAAATACCTCCTAGGCATCAGCAATGATGAGTGCGGCGCCGCCCAATCGGCAGCATTAGAATGGGCATCTCTACCGCTACAGTATGCTCGTTCGAACGGCTGTCAACGAGGCTATAGCGCATATTGTGTAGGTGGAGCAAATGCAACAGGGAAATTATCCCGCAGCCCCGAGGAAGTGATTTCAGTACTTCGTTCCGCTCGATCCAAGGTATTACAAAATTCTAGTTCAAGACAATTAATAGCTAGCAAGGGCTATGAGATACAGGAGGCGGTTGTATAAATCATGGGCGAAGAGAGCAAATACACAAAGCCGCGTACAATAAAGCCGGCTAAAGACTTATCCGGGCTATCCCCGGGCGCCATAGCTGCAACTGAAGCAATGCGCAACGCCCGACTAGCCCACATGAATTCTGGTATTGGCGGCGGCCGGCAGACTGAAGCTATCCCTGAATTCAACAATACTCCATCTGAGCACATAATCTCTGCCAGAGATTTAGGACGAAACGCCTCGATAGTATTAGGTTTCGACCGACAAACTACGAAAACCACCGGCTACGGGGGCCGCGGCCACACTCAAGCAGCTGCAATCGATATTGTCGTCGGCCGCGGCGGAGCGTACGCCACTCAAGTAGACGAACTGGGTAAAAAGGTTAAAGCGAATGTAGGCTTCGAAGTTGATTCGGCGAGGATATACATAAGTCAAAAATCAGATATTGATGATTATTTTCGTATCAATGAGGGATCCGTAGGTAGCCCAAAGGGCAGATCTGCAATTGCTATGAAAGCCGATAGCGTAAGGTTAGTGGCTAGAAAGGGTATTAAACTAGTAACAGGAACGGACACAAGGGATTCAATGGGTTTCAGACAAATGGAATTTCAAGGGATCGATTTGATGGCTGGCAATCCAGAAGATGAGACAGCCATGCAGCCACTAGTACGAGGCGATAACTTACAAGAAGCCTTAGATTCCCTGTGCGATCAGATAGTTAAACTAAGAGGTATCGTGCACGGATTTATAATGTCACAAAGAGAATTCAATGGGCAGATTTTATCGCATACTCACAATTCTCCATTTTTTGGCATTCCGACCGGGCCTTCTTTTGTTTTGATGCCGGGTGGTGTCAAGACAATCATACAGCAGGTTGCAACCACGGAGAAGGATATGAATTTACACGTTACGACTTTGGAAGCATGGAGAACCATGTACTTGAATCCAGTCAAAATGGACACCTACATTAACAGCAACTACAACAGGACCAATTAAAAGAAGCTCATGACAAAAAGAATGCCAAACAGTAGATGGAGCCTAAAAGAGCTTAATAAACCGTACGAAGAAGACGGTTTGTATAAAATTGTTGTACGTTCTGATAACAGAACAAAAGACGGTATGTTGGTCGATTATGCGTCCACCGAGGTTCTTTTAAAAGCAATTGAACTCGCATATGATTACTATGGGAAATTAGATATAGGCCCGCGGGCAATATCTCCAATAATAACAACGGAGTCTGCAATTGCGGGACAGTTTTCCCCTCGTCTTACTGTACAGGACTTTTTTGTAGACGGCCGCCCCAACTCGGCTGCAAAATTGTTGGTTACTTTCGACAAAGGTGCCATGGACGCATATCCGGAGATCCAACCCGCTATATTACCGACAGATGTGCAGCGACATATCTCGACCCTTTCTTTAGGGCAGAACATAAAGAAGCTTAAAGGACTTTTTACTGATTATCACAATACTGCAAAGTTCTTTGATGGGAAGATTAGCCCTCACGTTAATTTTCTAAAAGAACATCAAAGGCTTGAACTGTGGTACGAAGCTCTAACCGATATGGTAGAGATGAACGGCTATAAAATAAGAGAAGATGAAGATGACACGATCATATTAACGCTAAGCTCTAATTATGAGCTGGTTTATGCAGAGATGCTGCAGTCCGGAATCGACAGGCCACTGACAAGGGGATTTAAATACTTTAAATCGAAGACTGTTTTAGGAAACCCAAGGACAAACGCCTTAGCGCTAAATGTAAAAGAGATGATGTCAATCCGTAAGAGGCCCCCTTCTTGGAGCCAGTTCTTACAAGACTATATAATCTCTGGCAAAGAAGACGCAACAATCAAGATTATGCACTCTGGGCGCCCCAGGACTGACAAGATGTCAGAAATTCTAGCAGATATAGCTAAGAACGAAAACAAACTATTCCAGTCTGCGAAAGCTTCAGAAGAAGAGAAAGCCCGAATCCGCGAAGACATTGCCACTGGAAAGATAATGTTTAACGAAGCGGCAAGCGAAAAAGAAGAGAATATTCAACAAAGCTTAAGCGCCCTAGCTGAGAAGATGAGGAAAGTAAACAGCGCGAAAAAACTGGTTAGCGAGGTCATAATGAAATATGGCATCGACAACTTGATTAGTGCCGGCCTTGAGTGTTTGATGCTTAGAACTGGGATTGATATTCCAGATCTTCCAGATATTCCCGGTATATCTCCGTTCGAAAAACCAACTCCGCCCAAAGAGTTTAAACTTCCAAAATTTCCAACTGAACTACCAACATTCGATCCTACAGTACTCATGGCCCGCGGCATAAAGGAGGCTCTTAAAGGCGCCCTCGATGGAGCGATCAAAGCCATGATAAGTGCTGTCGCCGATATCATCACCGATCTATGTGCTGACACAAACTACGGAGAGACAGAGCCGATATCTCTTGCCGTAGCTGGAAATTTAAGCCCCATCGAAACAGGTAAAGGCCCGGGCGCCCTGGACTCCTGCTATCAAAACTATTCCTTGACGACTGGCGAAGGGACCGTACTCATAGATGCAGTCTCAGATGTCCTATCTCCAATTGAAGTGTGTGATCTGTTGAATATGAGTCCGTCTTCTAGCGTTCTAGAGACGATAACGGATATTGTTGAGCAACAGAATCTAAAAATGAATTTCATGACAGATGAGGATATTATCGATTTCTTCGGCTGCTTGGGAGATTTGATTGATCCAAGCTATTGCGATGCAATATATAATCCTCCAATTTTGCCATCTGACGTAGATCCATGCTTGTTCGAAGATCAGCTCGTAGATGCATTGAATGACACTGACTTATTTAATGATCTAAACGATCTGCTGGACTTAATAAATAACAATGAACAAATATTGGATCCGATTGACATATGCGCCACAGGAATAGTTCCACCATTTAGTGGCATGCCCACTCTCGTTCATTCGCTGGGTTCTGCCCTCGATGCATCCCTCATGCCCGCGCAGACTTCATTCATTAACGATGTTAGTGGCATAAAGAGTTTATATCTCATAGTTGATCCAAAACAGCCAAATGCAGAATTAATAGAAGAACTTATCGCCGCGGAAGCAATAAAGGAACAAGACGACGAAGACGAACGCGAACGCAGAATGGGACATCTAAACAACTTTTTAGCAATAGATGCCTTCGCCGGCCAAGAAGATATAGCAAACGTCACTAGGCTTATCGAAGCCGGCAACGCGGCCATAATGGCCAGCGCGCAATACAGCGTTGTATCTGATTTCAAGAGGAAATTAGAAAGGATTGAAACAGATATTATAACTCCATTTGACGCTTCTGTTTTAAATATAGAAGATTGGACTTTCTCCGTGAATTCTGGATCAAAGAAGATCCACTATGGCGCCCCCGATATGCTTCTTTTGGAAGACACTATAGACTCAGAGAATTCTCTGCCTGTCAATGCTAGTGCTCTAGACTTCAGCACACAAGCTTCGCCATCTGTGCTTAAGCAGCGCGACGCTACGTCTAGAGACTTCTCTAATATCATCCACGATGCAATTGCCACCCTCGCTTCGGCGCCGGCTAATAACGCCGATGTCACGGCTGATTTGTCAAATAAACAATACTTTAACTTAGTTTTGTCAATGTTGAGGTCTGCAGCCCATGGCATAACAAAATCTCCCTTGTTTGAGTCGGACAACTTCAGAAAGTTCGCACTGGTCCCAGTTCCGTGTCAAGATGGAACAGAGCTAAACTCCGGAGATCTTCTAGATTTGGAGAACATAAAAAACAGCGCTCTACAAGATTTCTTTCAAGGCACTTGTTTAGATGGTGAATTTGAAGTTGGCCCGGTCGAAGATGCAATGCTTTTTGCAACTACAAACGTGTACATCCAAGTTTATGTTATAGAACAGTTAATAAAGAACCTGTTCTTATTTAATGTTTATGGAACGGCCGAAATCTTATCTGATCCAATGTTGGTCCAACAGATGGTTCGCGATATCAAAAGTGGGTTCTCTATGGAAGCAGAGAGAATATCCCCGGAAGACCCAGAATCTGTTCAACCATCTTTGCATACCACAATCGAAGAATTGAGCATAATATACGTCAGAAAATTGATTGCTGCTCCAATTGAAGGTCAGATTCCGGATCTAATAAATGAGGGTGAGTTCATACAAATGGCCCCCGAAAATGTTACTGCAGACTTCGCCTTAGAGTACATTGTACAAAAGAGATTAATCGACGCATCGGAGACTATAGGAACGATATTATCATCGGGCGCCGTTGGTAGTTTCGGTGCTCAATACTTAGCTTATGGCATACCAACATGTGATCTGTGGATGCCCGCCACGGAGCCAACAGAGGATCATCCCACCTTGCGCACCACCTCAGGGGGCCAAAACACTGAAGGATTGACTTACAAATTTTTGAAGCACGATCCGGTTAACTCCATGGATCCAGAGCAGGCCCCCGACATCTATACAAATATCGGCTTTGACGGTGACATTGCCGACTATATATCGGACAAGGGAGCCCTCGCCAACGAGAGGTATGTTACATTCGATTTCGACAGTGCCGCTTTTGACGCTCTAAGTCCATTCGAACAACTCCTAACCGAGACTTTAATTAGCGTGAATATTCCTGCAGAACATATCAAGCAGACTGGGAATATAAAAAGATATACTACCTCTTTTGATGAGTTTACGAACCTACTCAGAATGGCGAACTATTTCCACGCAGGGCCCGGCCAAGGTCTAACCGTCAATGATATGTTCGAAAATTTACCTCCAATTACTTTAAAGGCCCCGAACGCTAATGGCATTTCTACCAAACAAATTAGATTAACACAAGATAACTACGAACAGCTCAGGTTTATGTCAAACCTTATCTCTGATCGATATGACGGCGGAGCCCGCGTCGGCGGCCTTCGGGTATTAGATCCCGACGAAATCCAATATCAGGCCTTCGATATGGCTGAAGAATTGGGCATACCTGAATCATTCTGGAGTACTCCTCGCATCGACTGGGTGGCGCCAAAACTCATCGACTGGCCATGGTGGGGTTCAGACAACCCCGGTCCGGCCCATGACTGGCCTGCCTCATGGAGTAATTATAATTTAGAAAATGGCGAAGGGGACAACGAAGCCCCGCAAAGAATATATCTAACACCACCGATTGACAGCGCGTATGAATACCCCAGCGGATGGCCAATCTATCCGAGTAAATTTGTTTATAAATCAGGAGTGAACGATCCAGCCGAAATAGATCCTGACGCTTCACAGCCCGCCGGTTTAAACTCATTTTGGCGGTCTGTTGAAGACTTCCCAGATTTCTTAAGGCACATCACGATGTCTCAAATAGAAGATATACTGACCGCCGGCGGAGCTGCTTCGACTACTAATATACTTACTGTAGGTGAGCCACCGCCTGTGCCATTAGCTTTACTCTCTATCTTTGAGAACATAAAAATTGGTACAAGGTTGGTGTACTACACGGGATATCGAACTTTCGATGATCTATATAATAGCGGCTATTTCAATCTATACGCAGCTGCAACTCCAGAAGAGCAGGAAACTAAATGGATCGAAGATAGAATAGGGCTGCCCATCAAAGGCCGCGGCCCAAACTACGTATTCCCAATTGATCTAGGTGTAAAATCTGAAATTGGGATCCTGTCAAATCTGACATCCACTGTTTCAAGCCCCGGGTCATTCATTCACACATCTTTTGAGAATTTGAAAAAAGACTTGTACGAGGGCATGACCGCGACAACTGCGTACAGAAACTTATTCGTTTTACCCGGACTTGAACGCGAAAATGCGATCTTACCTGCAAAACAAGTGATTGCTTTTCTGGCCCTGCTGGGTCAGGCCGTCAACAGCGACAAAGCTACTGAAATTAATAAGATTTTTGATGATACGAAACTTAGTTTAAGGTTCGTATTAAGGGCTCTGCTAGCCGGAAATGACTTCGCATATGAGGATCCGGAAAACAGGACATCTGCACAGGCAGCTCGCGATGCTGTGTTGAACATTACTGGCGCCGGCGCCGCGCCATTCGCACAGATGGGGGCATCTTTTATTATTAAAATGCTGATTGAGGCTCCGAAAATGATCCTCAAGGGTCTAGCGGAATTGGTAGATCCGCACGTTGTTATAGGAAACATGATAAAGAATATATCAGGCACCGCGTTGACACAAATACCATCTAGCTTACCGTTCGAAGAATTGTTAGATTTGATACAAGGTCAGATTGACCGACAGGCAGAATCTGACCTTATACCCCCGCCCCTGGTGCCCCAAGTTAGAAAGACTGGAATAGATCTTGTTGGCAAACTTCCATTGCTATTTTTGATACCGCCGACGCCGCTTGGGCTAGCATATATTCTATTGAACATGAATCTGGAAGACTTAATACCTCTACCTGATTGCGAAACCGAGGAAGAATAGGAGAATATTTAAACCTTCAACTAAATATAACAGATAAAGATATGAGCGGACTGTCACCAAAATTTCCATTAAGTCTTGACACTGGGGATATTAATTATAAACTTAATAAAACCTACAAGGAGCTTATTGCGCAAAATTTAAAAAATTTGTTGCTAACATCTCCTGGCGAACGCGTCATGGAACCACGATTTGGCGCCGGCCTCCGGAGGTATTTTTTTGAACCAATGCTTCCGGAAACCTTCATGGAAATAAAAGAAAGTATTTTCGAACAAGTGCAGGTGTATATGCCGTTTATAGAAATAATAGAGGTTGGCTTCCATGAATCTGACGATATATCGGTGAATCCAAACTTCCTCTCAGTGACTCTCAAATATGCAATAACTCCACTGCAAGAGACGGATGTTATTGTTTTAGAAAACAGCTTTAGTGAATTTTAGGAATATATTACATGGCCAAAAAAATTAAATCGATTGATTATACGAGCAGAGACTTCGAATCCATTAAACAGGATTTGATGAACTATGTAAAAAAGTACTACCCCGACACGTTTAAAGATTTTAACGAAGCCGGCTTTGGTTCTTTGATGCTTGACAGTGTGGCCTATGTTGGTGACATGCTTTCTTTCTATTTGGACTATCAAGCAAACGAGAGCTTCCTAACGACCGCCATGGAATATAACAACGTTGTGAAACATGGCCGCCAATTGGGCTTCAAATATCCCGGCGTCCCCTCCTCTTCTGGAATTGTCTCGATTTATATTACAGTTCCCGCCAACCCAGATGGAACAGGCCCGGATATGTCCTATGTGCCAACTCTAATAAAGGGGACTAACTTTGCTTCTGCAAACGGCGGCATCTTTACCTTAATGGAAGATGTTTATTTCGGAAATGAAAACAACGAGATTGTAGTTTCAAGCGTCAATTCTTCTACGGGCGCCCCCGCATATTACGCAATAAAAGCGAAAGGTCTAGCAATATCCGGCCAGCTCTCTTCTCAGGAAGAGGAAGTTGGCAATTTCGAAAAATTCTTAAGAATAGGAATTAAGAACGTTAACGTCACAGAGATAGTATCTTGCGTTGATTCAGAGGGGCATGAATATTTTGAAGTAGATCATCTGTCACAGAACGTTGTGTACAAGGCAGTTAGGAATAACAATTCGTTCAGGAAATCCACCCCATCAATTCTTAAAGCGGTTCCAGTACCAAGAAGGTTCGTTTTAGAGAAATCTCCATCCCTAGCCTATCTACAATTTGGCTACGGCAGCGACTCTGAACTAACAAACGCTAGTGTTGTTGATCCGAGCAATATTGTCATGAATATACATGGTAGAGACTATTCAGTTGATGAGGGGTTTGATCCCACCAAGCTCACATCGACAGACAAATTTGGAATATCTCCGTCTAATACCACTCTTACAATTCTTTATAGAAGCAATTCTGTTGAAGACGTTAACGCCGGCGTCGGTTCAATTAATAAGGCCGTCGCACCCCTCTTCAAATTCACAAACCAGGGCGCCCTTGATGCGGCCAAAAGGAATGTTGTACGTTCTTCATTAGAAGTGTTGAACGAAGAAGCCTTCGTGGGAGACGTTGAACTCCCAACAGCAGACGAGCTGAAACAAAGGATGTTCAGCCATTTCGCCTCACAAAACAGAGCGGTGACTGCAGAAGATTACAAGTCTATGACATATTCAATGCCGGCAAAATTTGGAGCAGTCAGGAGATGTTCGGTTTCTAGAGACTTCGACTCTTTTAAAAGAAACTTGAATTTGTATATCATATCCGAGGATAATGATAAAAAATTAACCCTAGCCAACGAAACAATTAAAAATAACCTTAAAACTTGGCTAAATCGGTATAAAATGATTAATGACACAGTTGACATTTTAGATGCTAGGATCGTTAACTTTGGAATCAAATACATGATAGTCGCAGACTATGAAGAAAACAAGTTTACCGTTTTGAATAGAGCAACCGCAGCATTAAGAGAATTCTTCCTTAGAAACAACTATGATATCGGGGAGCCCATTTATATTACAGACATTTATAAAGCCTTACAGAAGGTCAAAGGGGTTGTAGATGTGGTGGATGTTATTATTATGCAGAAGCGCGGCGGAGTTTATTCGAACTCAACATATGATTTCCAATCAGCCGTTTCAAACGACGGAAGGTCGATTATGGCAGATGAGAACGTTATATTTGAAATGAAATATCGAAATACAGATATCATAGGAAGCGTTTCGTAATGGCTATCAAAAGATATAAAGCAAATAAAGATACGACAATCTCAAATGCGTATGACTTTTCTCTGCTACCCAGGAATAGGGCCACTGGCTCAAACATGGGCGCCGCCGATGTATTAGAAGTATTCTCAATTTATGGCCAAGTCTCCTCTTCGGGCAAGCAAGAGGCTGTTGGTATTTCCTCAGAGTTATCAAGAGTATTAGTTGGCTTCCCGGTCAGTGGATCCACAGAATCTATCGGCGCCGACAGAAATTCTGGCAAGATCCCTGTATCCGGAAACGTGAAATTCTTTTTACGAATGTTCAACGCTAAACACTCATATACAACACCAAGAAACATTAAATTGGTGGTTGCTGCAATCTCTTCAAGTGCAAATTGGGAAGAGGGCACCGGAGTAGACATTGACGAATATAAAGATAAAACACATGGAATCGAAGGTGCCAATTGGATAAACTATGCATCCAATCAAGCTTGGGACCGAGCCGGCGGCACGTTCTACATTGACAGAACCTCCTCCTATAATGCTACTTTGGAAAAGGGCGACGAGGATCTAGAGGTCGATGTCACCTCTATAGTCGAGTACTGGCTTAAGCCCGAGGGCGACGGACAGCGCCGAGAGGACCGCGGCTTTGCGGTCTTCCTCACATCAAGCCAAGAGGCTTACCACTCCGCGTCAAAGGGCTATAACCTGAGTCTATTTCAGGGCCAAGGAGCAACGGGTTCGATTATCCATAATCCAGCCGGCGCCAAAAGATCGTATTATACAAAGAAGTTTTTTGCAAGAACTTCTGAATTCTTCTTTAAACAGCCCGTGATCGAAGCGCGCTGGGACAGTACAGTTAAAGACAGAAGGGGTGACTGTCACTATAGTAGCTCCATGGCTACCATGCAGGACAATTTAAACACCATATATCTCTACAACTACGTTCGTGGAAAACTTCAGAATATCCCCGAAGCGGGCACTGGCCGGATATTCGTGACCCTGTATTCAGGTTCCGCTAACAATAACTCTCCATCAGTCAACACTATCAGTTTACCTCAGGGTGGTGGCGTTCCCACGGCAGCAAACACAGTAATCACTGGCGGCTATGTATCGACCGGTGTGTATTCTGCCTCGTTTGCAATCACGGCCGGCGTAAATCCCCCAACTAGAGTCTTTGATGTGTGGCACAATGGCGCTCTGGCTCAGCATGAATTTTGGACAGGTAGTATCAATGTTAAGTCCTTTGGGACATACACACATGCTCCAAGTTTCCAATACGTCACTGCGATGCCGAATCTTAAATCGAAGTATTCAAAAACAGAGACAGCGAGGTTCAGGCTTTATGTGCGAGACCAAAACTGGAATCCAACAATTTACACGAAAGCTACCAACCGGCCCGATAATACTATCATTGAAAGTGGATCATACAAGATTATGCGTCTATCAGATAACACGAACGTAATTCAATACGGCACGGGCTCGCAAAGACACACACACTTATCCTTCGATGTATCAGGAAACTACTTTGATTTAGATGTCGATCTTCTACAGGAAGATTATGCATATGGAATCAAGCTAGCGTACTATAACGACTCTATCGGTGGCTGGGTAGAACAACCGGAAATATTTAAGTTTAGAGTCGAGAGCTAATGAGCATTAAGCATCTTTTTGATAAGGTACATATTGATAAGAGTACCGCCGGCACGAACTCGGACCAACTTGGTGGCGAGGTCGAATCTGAGCGTTTTCATAGTGCCAAGATCGCAAAAGATGATAGAATCATCCCGCAGGTTGATTTCTCAAAACCAGAAAATTTTGTATTTTATGGTTCGGCTGAACGGTACTACGATGACGCAATAAAGAACATTTATCAAACTTACCCGTATGATGGCTCGCTATACGAGAAGCTAGACTGGGAGAACAGCGCTTCTTATATTGATCTATATGTTTTTGAGAACCTATACCCCAGAACGAACGGTTACATAAGGTTTGATCGCGACGGCGCCGATAGTTCTACTAGTATCGTATCTGATTACGGTATCTTCAACAGTGCAGATCAGGAATACATCACAATAAAGGGTGGTCCCGGCATAGGCGGCGGCCCACAGAATGCCGGCGCAAATATATACAACACGGGCTCCTTCCAAGAATCTAATTTAAAATTAGATCCAGTTGAGGGCACTACAGTTGAATTCTGGTTAAAGAAGAAAGCATTTAACACTTCTAGGACTAAAAAGGAAGTACTTTTCGATCTCTGGAACGGAGAACATTCTTCAAGTTCTGGATATGGTCGCCTAACAATCGAACTAACTGGCGCAACATATAGTCAGGCCACTACAACTTCAGGTAGATCTTTCCGCGTCACTTATCAGTCAGGCAACCTCGCCGACGCCGGCGCACCAACACACGGGTTCCAAAATGAATCGATTGGTACAGTTGACACTCTAACCTCCTCCGTTGCAGACAACACGTGGCACCACTATGCATTCTCTTTCTTATCTGCATCCAATGGCGTAAAGACCAGACTATACGTCGATGGCGATTTAAATGAAGAAAAAATTCTAGGTTCGAACGGTGCACGAGAGATAACCGGCTCTTTAATTGCGCGCATCGGCGCCCTGCGAACAGCCCCATCTGGCGCTGTTGGGGCCCACGGATCAACAGCTTTAGACGGCGCCGGCAAGCTATCAGGCTCCTTGGATGAATTTAGATACTGGAAGACTCAGCGCTCATCGAAAGAGATAGGTCGCCACTGGTTCACGCAAGTTGGCGGAGGTACCAACACAGATACTGCCAATACAAAGTTGGGCGTCTATTACAAATTCAATGAGGGGATTCTAGGAAATAGCACCGACGCCACGGTTTTAGATTATTCTGGTAGGGTGACGAATGGAGCTTGGACGGGTTACATCGCCGGCGCAAGAGAAACTGGTTCCGCTATCAACGAGGCTACATCTACAAATCAAGAATTCTTAGATCCGATTCTTTATAGAAATCACTCATCTGTAAATTCTTTAATTTCAAGGATGCGACTTTCCGGCTCTTCATTCGACCATACAAACACTACATCTCTCTTTAGTTCCCTGCCCAGTTGGATGCAGGAAGAAGATCAGAAATCTGGAGACCTCCTCTTAGATTTGACTCAGATAATGTCAAGTTACTTTGACTCTGTACAATTACAGATATCAGAACTTCCAAAATTGAAGGACGTTGAATACATCAGCGGTTCTTCGAAACCAAACAACTTCAACAGCACCTTATTGAGTTCAATGGGCTTCTTGGCTCCAGAAATATTTATTGATGCGGAGATTATTGAAAACCTAGCTGCACGAAGCGAAGACAGAAAATACGAAAAGTCCCTAGAGCACACCAAAAATCTTATATATAAGAACATTTACAACAATTTATCTTACATTTATAAATCGAAGGGTACCGAGAAGTCTTTTAGGAACTTGATTCGCTGCTTTGGCATCGATGATGATATAATCAAGCTCAGTACATACGGAAATAATGTAACTCACAAGTTTAGAAACAACTATAGAGTTGTATCGACACCTAAGAAGTATGTCAATTTTAATGACAACGGAAACTTCGAAGGCACTGTGTTCCAGATGTCTTCTAGTAAGAATTCTAATAGTTTGCCTTATATCGACGCGGCAAAACAATTGACTGGCGGCTATGGATTCACACTACAGACTGAAGTAGTCCTTCCAAAGAAAGCAAACACGGGCGACTCTTTCTATTCAAGACAGAGATACACTGACCTGACTGCTTCTCTGTTTGGCGTACATACTGCCAGAACCTCATCGACAAATACATCAAACACCCAATGGGCCGAACCGGACGTTGTAAACTTCCAAGTACATGCTGTACGAGATGAAGCAGAATCAGACAACGTACGTTTTGTTTTGACCGGATCCGGCGACGGGTATTTTCCCGAACTATCAAGTAGCTTGTTTGAGGGAGCATATGACAACACTAAATGGAACTTAGCAGTAAGAGTTAAGCCGGCCAAATTTCCACATGTCGACTCTATCCATGGTACGACCGGTTCCAACTCCGGTGCAGATATAAATTACAGTAGGTATTACACAGTTGAACTTTATGGCAATCAGACTGATGCAGGATCCATTCAGAACGAATTTACTGTTACTGGGAACATTGATCTGCAGCAGCTTAGTCCCGGGACATCTGCAGATCAGTTCATATACGGCGCCCGCCGTATATATATGGGCGCCCATAGAACAAACTTTACTGGCGCAGTGTTGCAAAGGACTGACGCCAAAATTTCTTCGTGCCGTTTCTGGCTAGATTACTTAGATGATGAAACACTGAGGGCTCATGCTCGCGATGTGAACAACCATGGTGCCAAGAATCCATACAGAAATGCCTACCTTTTTGAAGGAAAATCAATATATAATGATTCTAGAGAACTAGTCGGCCGCGGCCGCAACTTCGAAGTGCCGCAGATTGAGACGCTGGCACTTAACTGGGACTTCAATCAAGTCACTGGCTCCAACGCTGCCGGCGAATTCAACGTTGTAGATTTCTCCTCCGGTTCGGTTGAGAAGAAAAAGAGGTACGGCTGGATAGGCGATATCACAAAGGCCCAATATACAGCCCGGGGCTATGGGTTTGCAACCTCTTCAATAAAGGTGATTGACAAAGAGTATATCACATCAGCTCGTCAGAACATGCCAGAAAACATGCAGTCTGAAGATATGATCTCTGTTTTGTCGACGCAAGATGACATACAGTTCACTAGAGACACGCGACCAATAAATTACTTCTTTGCTTTCGAAAAGAGCATGTATCAGACAATTTCTGAAGAAATGCTCAATATATTTGCTAGTATAGTCGATTTTAACAACTTAATTGGTGAACCGGTTAACAAATATCGTCATGAATATAAGCAACTTAACAAGCTTCGATCACTTTTCTTCGAAAGGGTACAAAACACACCAGATTTAGACAAATACGTTGAATTTTACAAGTGGTTTGACGATGCATTGTCTAAGATGCTGGAACAGATGATACCAGCTTCTGCCGATTTCTCTGATGAAATAAGAACAGTCGTTGAAAGTCACATCTTGGAGCGAAGCAAGTATCAGCACAAGTTCCCGACGCTGGAGATGAAAACAAACGAAATCATCGGATCCGCCGAAAATGTACTTCCGCTGTCTCCAGGCTGGGCCAAAACTCACCACCCGGTGTCTGGAGATGAGGCTGATAATGCCAATTGGTGGAAAACCCGCGCTGAAAGGCACGATGTCATATCTTCGTCTGCCGGTATTGCGGTCAATTCTGCAAAGAACCAAATCCTTCGTGTGGTTAAGAGTGTTATTGATAGAAAGAAGACAACACCGTATAGATTCAGCCAAGTACAGAGAAGAACAATTCATGGCGGTATCAACTACCATCAGAATAAACGACGAGACATAATTTATAACTCAGTATATCCATTTGGGCCAATACTCTCCGGCACAAACGTTCCGTTGAACATCGCAATCACGTTCCAATCCGATCTAGACGCCTTGCCTCAAATTGATCACTTGGATCCAAATCAGAAGCGATATATGTCCAGTCGAATGACGCTTTCTAGAAACCAAGAAGACGGCGCACACTACACCCTCAAGGGGGATATGGTAGCATTATATAACTTAGTCAGTTCCTCTCGCGGCACTGCTCCAGAAGCTGGCTATAACAAACATGTAGTTCGTGCCCTCACGGGGGCGAATGTTCCAGCTGGCCAGATTGAATTGGTAAACTTGCACAGTGATACTGTCGGTGAAAGCAATGAGATTCCAATGCAGGGTCCGTTTACTGAAAAGTATGTTGGTGGTCGCCAACACAGGCACATTGATATAAACAGGGTCAGTTCAACAAAATCTGGCAAAAACAACTTAGATTCGAAAGCCGACCGCCCCGAAGGCTGGAGGCTGCTTTTGGATTGTTGCTCAGATGAGGATGAGACCGGCGCTATAGCCTTTGTTGGCCCTCAGTATCCAGATGATGGAGTCGGCGGCCCTCTAGGCTCACCACCTTACTTGATCGATAGGCCAAAAGCTCATCTTTATAGAGAAGTAGCAGCAAAGCGCCCGATTAACATTCGAAACATACGTCAGACAACCGGATCTCCAACAATTATTGGTAACTACTCTCATAACTACGAGGTTGTACATACCGTTGGTAGGACACATAATGATCCGTTCTTTAGGGACCAGTCTGTACAATTTGCACCATCGGCCGAGATACCATTCCTTCGCCGCGGCTCAAAGAATAAGACCGGTTCTGTTGGATACAGAAATCCATTAGGTTTGGTCGATGTACAAAAGGAGACACCACCGAAAGAGCAATTAAACTATCGATTGCCGACAAGGACGACAAACAAAACAGTTATAGTTAACAGATTTAGCTCCCCCGGCGGATTCGAAGTAATGTCAAGAGGTTACCTCGACCCTGCGCACGAAGAACTCTCTCCTTACAACGCGCTCCCCTATAGAAACCTAGGCATCCGAGGCTCTGGCAGTGGCGAAGCTGGAGATCAGCTAAGAGCTAACGATCACACCGGCCGCCGCCGCGGCCTGCAGACACTACTGAAACAGAGGTCCGGACAGTTTGGTCATGATGCCGACTTCGGCAGTGTCAATGCATTACAGTATGTCACAACGCCGGCCTATCACAAGGTACACAGAAACCGAAGGTTAGTACCAAAATTAGCTAGCCCTACAGACGATCAGAGTTTTATCACAGGCTCTCGCTACGATAACGCGTATGTTACACACGTAATTCCACAAAGTGATATGCAATATCGCTGGATTACAGCATCTGCTCTGTCGGTCGCTTCAAATAAGCTGCTAGGCTTTGCTCAGTTGAGTGGCGGTATTGCCCCCTCTACGGACATATTGTTCCTCAGTGCAAGTCAGTTTGTCAGTTATACTAGCTCCGCCGGCCAAAGATTCTTTGGTTCAGAGGATGACGATCTGGAAGCAACTTCCGGCGCCCAGAGAACCGTATGGACTGATTTTGCAGGAATTAACTTCCACATATATGAGCCGCTTACAGCATCAACTGGACATTTGGGCTATATCTCTACAGCTCCGGCAACAACATATGCAAATGTCGACATTCTAGACGCGCATAGAGACTTAGATACAGCTGTGACTTCCGGTTCCATGCTAAACGCACTATTGTTGCACAGGAATGGTCCGTATCAGTACCCATCTTGGAAGCAGGTTCGCACAGGTCAACATCCAGTCGCGCGATATCAGAGGCGAAACAACATTCTGACAATTAGAACTCAGCCAGAAACAATTGAAACAACATCAGGTGGTAAGACGAAAACCATTCAGGGACTCGGGGGAAACTCTTTCATTACATATGTTGAGCCGGCCGTGTCTAACGAGAGCAAGCCTCTGGTTCATATTTTTAAGAGTAGATTAACCGGATCCGATGTCTCCCGATCCCGCCGCCAAACTATCAAAATGGCCCACAGTTATACAAATAACTTGACTTACTTTGCAAACATTGAACTTAACAACAAATTGGGGACGATCAAAGACTCAGATACAGACTCAATGTTGAATCGCGTAAACAAGGTTCTTTTCGATCCTAATACTGACTCTCCGCTTGATAGTTCTGAGTCTATACGATTCATCTACTCCGAGAGGATCTTCCCTCGCCGAAAGAACTCTCCGGGTTTCAACAAGATTCGTACAAGAGAGAACTTTAGCATTGCCAATTATTGGGCAGCTGACAGAACATCTAGGGCAAGAGCAAACCCTCTCCCGATCTTCTCAGGTTCCCTCTCAACAGTAACGGGGGCCCTCCCTCCGAAGGTTGGACTCCTATCTCAAAGCATTTGGCCGCTTGACGCAGAACACGATGGCACATCGATGTTATCTAATGCTCGTACTCCCGGCAAAGGTGGCCCGGGCCTTTTGCAAAACAATTACACAACATATCACACAGCCAGCACGTATGCGCCGCTTAAGCAGTATGGCCCACTATATTGCAGAAGAACTCCTGCATCCATATGGGTCGATGCCGTCGAAACTTCGGCCAGTTTCTTCCCCGGCGCGACTGTTTGGGAGGCAGCGACTCAAGCAGGCAAGCAACCATTCCAGGCATATGAAGATTTTTCTGAACATTTGAGATTAGTCGGCAAAGACTACTCCATAATACCAGAATTCAGAATGAGCGAACATCTAGATTATTATATCAACGAAAAGAGGGGCGACTTCTTAGCAGATCGAAATAGTGTCCTAGAGATCACCGGCGCAACAATAGCAGATAGCTCTAATGAGGATTTCTACAGTGTGTACGCTCACACTGACTTCATGAAGTATTTTGAAACTGTCGATGAACAATATCACGAGAAAACACTAACAGACGGTACAGAAATTTCTAGGGACAGGATCGCCCTCAAATGTTCCGCGCTACTTAAATTCCTACCATACGATGGATTCTACCCAGTGCAGAGAACTGTTGAATTGTCTAAATTATTCTTTAAGGACTTTGTTAGCGGGTCTGATGCAAAAGGTGAAGGCGCCCGTCTGCTGAGTACCCAGCTGGCGCTTAAGTCGACTGCGCGCAGGAACTCAATAAGCCCCGCAGTTACCTTAAACTCGTCCAGGCCATATGTTGAACCGTTTTTCGCGCCCGGCATCATGTATAACACCATCAAATCAGGTATCGCTGTAGACTATCCGGTCGCGATCAGTACAATGGTCACAGCTAGCTTGAGAAGGCACACCCTACACGGCACATCGAACACAGACCAATGGTATGTCTCCGCATCTGTTGGCGTCGGCGTCGATAAGCACTTCCATCGCGTTCCATTTGAGGCAATCATAAAACCATCATCTTATGTTAACCAAGGTACGATTAGCGGTTCTATCATATTCGATATGGAGCCCCATCCGAGTGGCAACTTGGCCGAAAAGGGGGCGCCGTTCCCCAATGTAGTAGTCACGAGAGAAGGCGGCGGAAAACTTTACGAATTGGCCGCAGAAAACTTTTTTGCTGAATGCTTAAATTTCTTCATGAAAGAAGACGAAGAAAAATCTCTTTTGACCACATTCGCATCGAAGCCTGAAAGTGACTTTGGGACCGTAGTGAGTGGCAACTTATACTCAATGAGAGTCAACTTGGATCGCGCCCCTATCGCATTGTTTGGCAGAAACTCTGCCGGCGCCGCAGCAAATTCAAACCCGGGATTCTATTCGATAAACGAGAATACCTTCAATATGTATGACAGGCCGTCTGCTTTTGGACCAGCATTCTGTGCGCACCGCACGGTTACGGGCAGTGCCATCGAAGAGCAGAAGACATTCGCATACCAGCCGGTCACTCCCTCCTACTATGATGGAAAGTCCTCTGCTCTTATTGTTTATCGCCCCGACACGACCGGTCGACCAACGTTAGATGATATCTTTGCAAAATCGAAGATCATATGCCAGAGGTCATTCGCCGAGCGCGCTGATGGCAAATACGTTGCATATAGTGATACAGATGGCACTGTTGTTGAATATGAACACTCTCTATCTCAACTATTAGCGATGCAAATAACATCCTCCGTTGACATATTAAAGAGCGAAACAATACCAATCCCAGACTCGGATCAGGTTAGTAAGAGATGGATAATCCAGCCAAAGTTTGAAACTCCTATATTAAACTTCGATAATTCAGTTGACGTTAATATTCCATCCGGACTTAATTTGCTAGAGTCTGATTACAGTAACGATAGTGCAAATAATAGACACATAAGGCAGTATTCCAAGGGCATGTGGCACCAGTACGGAAAGGTCCCAACTGGATCTGCCGGGGTGTGGTTGTCCCTGACAACAGACAGCAAGATATCAGACCCAACTGTTGAGGCACAACTGGCCGGCACATACAGCGACTCAAACTCTCTAGCTGATGTGGTTGGCATGCCTTTGCGCAGAGACCGAATAGGCGAAGTCAAAACATCTAAGATCATCTCCGAGGCCGTCGTCGCAGTTCCGTTCTTGGAGAAGCGCGGCCAGAAGGTTTTCTTCAATATATCCCGATCTGATATTGATGCCGCACTTGAGGGTTTTGATGGCGTCGGCGACACGATACAAAACATGGTTGATATGATGCAAAAATATGTCTTACCTCCGAAGTTCGACTTTATTAAGAACGCAACAATCCAGCCTTTCGCAATGTACATGTTCGAATTTTCTGCAGAGCTAACACAAAAAGATTTGACTGATATTTGGCAAAACCTCCCTCCAGATCTCTCAGACAGGTTTGAAAACAAGGAAGCGGTCATTGAGCATGATCTGTTGGCTAATGAGTTTTATGGCCTAGAGGGTCAAGATTTAGATGGTTCGCTCAAATGGCTAGTCTTTAAAGCTAAACGTCAAGCGGAGAAGAGCTACTTCAACTTACGTAAGGGCATCACAGCCTATAATGCTGTCGAAGACGGGAAAGAACTTGGCGACTTGTCAAACCTATTCAAAAATAGAAAAAACAAGCCCAGGCTGGTTAAATTAGGTCAGCGAAATATCAATTTATCTCGACGGCCAGCGGCCAAGGTATCTAGAACTCGGCTTTCTAAAGTTGGTACCCTCATGTCCGGTAGATCGAAGGTGGACCTAACAGAAGAGAGAGTGCCGAAGTACAGCTACAACTGGCCATACGATTATTTTTCATTAGTCGAGCTAATTAAGATTGACGCAGCGGTCCAATACGCAACAGAAGAGAGGGACGAGAATCCGATGATTCCTATTCCGTCTGAGGGTGAAAGATAGTGACAACATTCTTTAATAAGAAAGAAGAAGTTATAGAGGTCAAGCTTACACAATACGGAAAGCACAAATTGGCCCAAGGGAGACTTAAACCAGCCTATTATTCCTTCTTCGATGAGGGTGTCGTCTATGATTCTGAGTACGCCGGATTCACCGAAGCACAGAACGATGCAGACGTTAGAATTCAAAGCACAACCCCTAGCTTGAAGTCGCAGCACGTATATACGGGGATAGAGACTTCTGCTAGTTTCGCTTCGCAGATAGTCCGCCAAGCGATATCGGATCAATTGGCCAACTCCCCAACTTACGCCACTCAGAATGATCCGTACTTTCTAGAGGATTTACAACCATCCGCGGACAAAAATGGCTTTTTAAGAAAGCCCTTGGGTACTTCAGCGCTCGTGCAAGACAAGCTCCCTGCCTGGAGAGTTTCACCGCTGATAGGGGAAATGTGCTCCTCCGAACAGAACCTCTCAGCCTCCGATGGGATCCAAAACATACCTCAGATCAATATAACCGTCGATTATGAAACCTTCGTTGCGCGCTTAAGTCCAGATGAAGATTTTGTAAACATAGCAGAGATTGACTCTGAAGTTTACAGTGATGGGACGTACGTCGTCATCCGCGAACATGATATCCTTTTATCCATAGAGGAAGAAAATGTCGATTTTAATAAAGAGAACTTCGATATAGAAGTGTTTGAACTATCCGGCCCGGAGCCTATGAGACAACTGACCTTTACGGATAGGACTCTGATTAGTGAAACACAGTTTTCGCAAACAGATTTCACAACAACGAACGTCGAATATTACTTAGAAATAAATGCCGACTCAGAAGTTGAAGCCGCGATGGTGCGAAAGGCAAACATAAAAGATCTCGTTTCGCCAGTACTTGTTGACAATGAGATTGGCGTAAGTACCAGAAAATATCTCATAAAGGATCTGTATGAGCCAGAGCCGGAGCTGTGCGACTAATGCAAATCAGCCCAGAAGGATTGACGACATCAACCGTCCCCCGCGTTTTTGTAAAAAACGTTTTGCTGGAAACGGATGGGGCCGATGGCATGGCTGTTACAGCAACTGTTATTGTGAAACAGCAGACTGGCCAAACCTCTCCGTTCAGCTTGTCTAGACTTCGGCTCAAGGGGTTGCTGACATCGGATCGTCTATTGGCTAAGGATATAGCTCAAGACACTACCATCTTGGCTAAAGATTTAGCAGATAGCCCAGAGACAGTCTCAAGGAACATATCGGCTATAGATTCCCTGTATTCAAGTACCATGTCGACAGAGACATATACTACGACCGGTAATTTAACCACCAAAGATATAGCTTACACAATAAAAATAAACTTTCCTTCCGATAGGCCAAAAGATTTGGCACTGTTTGTTCTTCCATACGTAATTTCCGAAGAGGAGAGTCAACTGGGCTCAACTAATGCACAATTATCGGAATATGGTTTTGGTACATCCGATATTATTATCAAAAATAGTAAGATTAATCAAAGTGGCTTAGTGTTCTTGCTGCCACATGCTCCCGGCGCAACAGGTGGCCAGCTTTGGTTAGGTCCCGTACATAAGCATGCTGACAACACTTGGATGACGGGAGTATATCACACAGCCTCATCAAAACTTTTAGTAACTAAAGAAGTGCAGAATTCTAAGGTTAAAGATTTCAGAATCAGAGAAAAGCTGCAGAAGCTTTATATTAATCAGAATTCTCTCAAAGGAGGGGAAACTTTAAATAATACTGTAATACAGCGCCTCAAAAAATTATCAACTCTCAATAGCCTAAGAGAAAGAAAATCTGATTACATTTCTCCGATACATCTCGCTACGGATTCAAGCAATAATGTCAAATACCACTTCACTTTAGACTTTTTGAACATGGTTAAAGAAAATTGTGAATTCGCTTCCCTGTATGCGAATGAGGGTGAAATCCTATCATCGGCAAAAATTCTGTCATTTAAAATAATCAGAAGAAGGGTTCATGATGATTTTGTATTCAATCGCCTGACTGGTGGTGGTGTTTCAAACAGACTATTCTCTAAGAATGAAATAGAGGAAACCATCTCATCTGGCATAGGAGACTCCCTAGAAAGGGTGGATGTTTCCCCTTCAATTCCCGGCTTGCTTCATTATTTCGGAACAGACGAATCCATGGACGGAATAACAACGGGAAAATACCAATATGGGGTCGTTATAGACGTAACTGATTTAACGAAGGTTAAAATATTAGACTTCTTGTTTTCTCCACAATCCGGACTCGCTTCGAAACTATCAGATCTAAAGAATTACTTGGCCTTGGCCTCTCTGCCAAAAAATTATAATCCTTCAACAAACTCGTTTACCGGTAACTTTATGGGACTTGGCTCTTCTCCCATATGGCAGGAAGCTACGTCTAAATATATCGATCTTATTTCTATGATATTAGGCCCGAATCACATGATTGACGATATGACTCTAGAAGATTATGAGAACATATTACAAAATATATCCAGTCCACATTCTGGAAATCCCTCTGGCATAATGTTGTTGATTAGTTTAATTGAAAAACTAATTCAAGATCTCTCTTCTTTGTTGAAGGCGACCAACAATCAGAAACCACATACGGATAACTTCGGCGCATCGGCTCGACAGGCCACCGGCGTACCTAAAAACATATTCTCTTTCAAATCGTTCTTCAAGAAAAGCTATGACAGTGACCATCCCGCACAATATGGGCTGGATTACTTATCGGCCGAAGGATTGACTGCACAGCCTTCGGGCCCGCTCATGCGAACAGTCAGTTATTCAGCATGGGAAGAGAGAATTAGATTTGAATCAAGTAAGTATTTTGAAGAGGGCTCTGGCGAAGTTAACACTCACGGTTATCTGGGAGCATCATACATCAAACTTCCAAATCAAGAGGCTGTCAAAATAGTCTCTGAAGGCGAAGGCGCAGAAGATACTGCATCTGCCTTATATAATATACTTGCAGCCAATGCACGAAAATCTTCTCCGGTTAATTTAGTAACGCGCAAAGCAAATTTTGAAAAAGCAAATATTAACACAGTTGCGGCCGTGAAAGTGAGTAACAAAGTGTCAGCCCTGGAAGCTGCCGGAGCATCGATGGAGAATTCTAATCGAACCACCGGAAATATTTTTAAGATAGCCGCGGCCAGCGACCAATCTCATTTGAATACAACTGCAATATTGGGCAAGGACTCAAGTTTTGTACAAGAAGCGCCCCCTTCGCAGAGAATCAGCGGTTCTTCTGAAAACGTAACAAACAAGAAGGCTTCCTTTGCCGGCTCAAAACTCTTAGAGAAGCTTGAAGCAAACGACAACTCTATCACGAACCAGCTTTTAGAGTCGGACGCGTTTAATGGATTCTCATCGGATCGACCAACGACCACAAAGACGGTTGGAAACTCTAAGGCCGCTCCTGCCTCTAAAACTTCAAAGTCTTTGGCCGAAGCCAGCTTCAAAAGCGCAGTAGGCAATACACAACCGTTGCCGGCAGATGTTGCACTAGTCGCCGCCAAATTTGGATTTACAAAGAAGATAGAATACCTTTCAGGATTTAAGAAAGACGAGAGCACTGGATATACTTTCATTAAAGAGCCCACGTGGCTAGAATTAGCAGAAAACGTGTACGAGAATGCGAAAACATTAAACAGGGTTATTCTTTGCAGAATTGTGGACCACGACTTATCACTTCCTTCGTTTAAAGGTTTTGATATGCCAGTGTATAATGAATACTTCTTAATCGGTCCAGCTCGTTCGAAGAAGACGAACAGCACAAACGTTGGAAGCATCCCGTCCATCCGACGGTCGACTAAGAGAGAGGAGTTCATTTTGCAGGAAGCTGTTTCTTCGTATGCAGATTTTGGAAAATCATCCAAACTTCCAAGCTCGATAAGGCTAATAGTGGAAAAGGCCAACAAACATCAACAAAAAATAGCAAAAACTCCTGAGGAGCTAGCGCCTAGTCGTCCCCCTGCTCCAATTGGGACTCCTAACCTAATTGACACAGCAAACAGTAAGCTAGGCACCTCTACGGCCACCAGGGCAGCATCGGCCGACATTTCAACTCCAAGCGCCGCGTCAACAAAGGGCAACACTGGATACTAGTAGGGAATTAACGATTATGGGTAAATTACAAATAATATTAGAGCCTTCGCTCCATGGTCCGACACTAGCGCAGAGGAACAACCCTCAAGATCCGTCCGTAAGACAGTTTGGAAACACGACACTCGGCGCACACTACAAAACTCACGGAAACAGCCCCGCGACATTCAATCAGCCAGACATGTTTAGGGCCACATGTGGCCGCTATTGGACAACGGACCTCGCTCCGGGCCATGGTCCGTTGATATACAGGAACAGGAGTTCGGAAAACCCCACTGGTGATCCCGCGTTTGTCAACGCCATATGGCCGGTGTCACTTCAGGGAATGAACGAGAATAGTGAATTAATCCATGTTCCCTTTGAAATCACTTCCATGGTGTCCATCGGTCACGCCTCGATGCTGCCCGGTAGTCTTTACACTGCTCTTTTAGCAGATCCAGAGAGTGTTGGTGCCATATATCAGCTAGGCAAACTCTCCAATGGCCCCGGCCCCGGCCCAGTGAGGACAATTAGCATGACAATGAGCTATTCTCATGAACACTTTGCCATGGGATCGTACGCGGGATCTGTGCCGGAAACTTTAGCAAACCCAGGTTATACGAATTGGAGAAAGTATATTTTAGGTGGTCCGGTAATCTCGGGTCAATTGGCCCCCATGAAGGGCTTGTTTAATTTACATTCGCCGACCCTCTTCCCACAGCACATGACAGATCATGTGTTCTATATGAATCGCCCATATGATCGCGGCGAGGCAGCTTACATACAAAATAATTCAGTTGCAACACTCATGAGTGCCCGGGCACAAGGGACTTATAATTACTTCCTTTCCAGTCGGTATGAGATGGAACTCGATGAACTTCTCATGCCAAATTCATATGTGGTCTACAATGGAATGAATACATCAACCGATGTACAGGGTTTCGAAGCGCAGAATCAGACGATCAACAATGATCTTATAACCTATGATGGCGCTGTCAATCTACCAACAAATACCCTTCAAATACATGAAGAGGTTGTGCCAACGACGCATCCCGGAGCAAGGCCCCGTCCATATCTATCTGAAGTTGCGCGCCGTATCAATCGAGTGATTGAGGATGAACCAGAATTTGTCGATGCAGTTAGAAAAAAGCATGCATATATCGGAATATCGAATAATATTACGAGCCGCAATGAACAATCGGTAGATTATCTAAACAACCATGAACTATACCCCATGAGCGTTGTCTTGGACTTTGATTCTAAGGCCGATGGCGTAGACTTTTATTCTGTTCTCTCTTCGCCAACATATTCTCCGACATTTAATATGGTCGACCCCGTTATGTATCATATTATGAGAGCAGACATAGCTACAGATGGCGTATTAATACCGCCCGCGTCCCCCGCGTCGGAGAACTATATAGACTTAAGTGCCCTTTCACAACACCTTGCGGGACAGATAACAACACCTGGGGCATACTATCAGACAGCGCGTATGTCCTCTCAGATATCGACTTTAGATGGCTTAGAGAATATTAACCTCACTGGGTATCCGAATGGAGCCTCTACGGGCCCGTACGATCTTAGATGTCTGGACCTTTTCGGCGTTATGACAGAACTGCACAAGACCTCTCCAGTTGGTGAATATGCTTCCGAAGAGATCGGCGCCGTGCCCTCTGCGCTCTTTGGTCCAACAAAAGAACATGGAATTATTAATGGATATGGTACGATTGTTGGTTCGGATGTTTCCACCGCCGGCGAAACCCCCTTATCACACCCAGTGTCCCACATCAAATTCCAGAAGCTTAAAGATACCTACAAAGCGCTCTGGGATATGGTTATAAAGAATCAAAGAAATTGGTCTCAAATAATGGATGGAGAGACTGCATATGTCGAACCTCTATTGTATAAGATCATCAAATATGATGAAAATAACAATAAGTTACAGACATTTTATTTACCCCGATCCGCAGACAAAGATTCTGCCGGCAACCCAATCCCTAGCACGAGAAACCTAAATTTCGCAGACACGCAAATATCCCATGGGAAAAGATATAAATATGATGTTTACGAGTATAATCTAGTTGTAGGATCCGAGTATAGGTACCGCGATGCAGAGACCAGCCCAGCCCTACCGACGCCGCCCCAATACCGCCCCGGCATTAGCAAGATTTTAGGATATGGGAAAGCTTACGGTAATGCATGGTCGTCCGTAATGGGCCCCGAAGATTCAGAAATAAGTCGATTTCACTTGGCACCACACGAATCCCACTTCAACAACCCGGCCCATCCCGCGATGGTCGATTTTGATATACCAGTTGATCCGACCACTGCCGTTGCCGGCAACGCCGAAACGCTTCATGCCGAAGTTTTCAACGGAGAACCCGCCGATCTGCCATCTGGCCTTAACCACTTTTTCTTAGACCTTATTGAATATGACTCATCCGGCAACCCAATTCAGTCAGAGGCAGTAAGACTAGATCTAGGTGAGACCCTGACCCAAGAAGTTCGGACTGAGAAGTACTCATGGAAGCTAAGGGTGGAGTCGATAGAATCTGTGTTGAATAACCATCCGGATTTAACATATACGTATCACTGTAAATATGTGTCGGCCCAATATTCCAGCTATGCACCCGATGGTAGCCCGAACGGTTCTCCCAACCTTACAGAATTCCTCCCCGGGCTTCCGATACATTTTGTAATAGCCACAACATCCGGCATTATAGAGCAAGGTCTAGAATCTCTATTCGGAATCCCGTCTTCGGCGGCAGCTCAAGTTCCAGCCGCTCTAGCTGCAGCCGCCTCAAATCCCAGCGCTAAATCAAGCACATCGAATACTCAGCTAACTGCAGTTGCCTCAACTTCCGCCTTTGCGCATACTCAGCTAGCCGCAGCCGCCTCAAATTCCAGCGCTAAATCAAGCACATCAAACACTCAGCTAGCTGCAGCCGCCTCAAATTCCGGCTTTGCATCAAACACTCAAGTTGCCGGCGCTGCAGCGTCGACCCCTTCCTTGGCCCCCACGGACCAGTCAGGGTTTAAAATGCTTTGGCGAACGGGCCCGCACGGCTGGGAGCCAGATTTTATTCCATCTTCCGAAGACGGTACCGCCACAGTTAACATAGATCATGCACCCTCTGTTAAGATATATGAGTGCCCATACTACACAACCGGTTTGGTCCAAGCCAGAGATCACGCCCCCAGTTTACCCGAAGTGAATGTGGTACCATACAGGGGAAATAACAGAGATATATTATTTTTACTCAATTCGCCGGCCCTTAGTTATTCAATGGAGCCCATTGTTATAGAACCATCCGACGATGAAATATTTAACGAACTAAGGAACGCCCACAATCGCCCAACTGGCCCACTAGTCTTTAAAGCAGATGATAGAAATATCAGATATCAAGTATATAGAACAACCCAGAGGCCAAGCAGTTATAGTGATTTCTCTGGCCGGCTCTTAACGACGGTTAGTTCAGAATTGGAAGAATCAAAGCTTTCTACGGGTGCTGCTCTCAAGGACCAGTTACAATCAAACACAAAATATTATTACACCTTTAGGGCTGTCGATGGACACCATCAGGTTTCAAACCCAACAGCAGTGTACGAGATTGAGCTGGTTGATGAAGATGGTCGTATCTTCCCGATTATAAAAACTATAGAATTTGAGGGTGCCCTGCCGACTTTGACCAAGCCACTGAAGAAATACTTGAGCATTGCTCCCGCACTGAGTCAGAGGATGTTCAATGCAGAACAGATTCCTACTACGGGGTCGGCAGGGGATCCAGAATATCAACTAGAGCACAGAGTCTTAGGCGTTGAGTCAGATTCGATTTGGGCCCCATCGAGTCAGTCTGGCCCCGTATGTGATAGAACATCTACAAAAACTTATAAAATCCGAGTTACTTCAAAATCTACGGGCAAAAAGCTTGATTTAAATATAAAGTTCACAGAATCTTCAATTGTGAACCCCGAGCATGAATAAATTCGATTTTAAATGATTTAAATACTAATTAACAAAGAGGAATATATTACAAAATGGCATTTTTAGACAATTCAGGTGACATCATCCTAGACGCAGTTCTTACCGACACTGGTAGAATGAGACTAGCTAAGGGCGACGGAAGCTTTAAAATAGTTAAGTTCGCGCTAGCTGATGATGAGATCAACTATGGCCTCTATGACTCAAATCACTCAAGTGGTTCTTCATACTACGATCTTTCAATTTTACAAACGCCCGTCTTGGAAGCGTTCACAAACAACGCATCTTCTATGAAGTCTAGGCTTCTGACAATTTCTAGGAATGATCTCCTATATCTTCCGGTTTTGAGATTAAACACAATTGCCGGCAACGGATCCGAAAAGCACTCTGCTTCCTCTGCATTCGTTGTGGTTGTCGATGAAAACACTGTTGGCGTTGACAGTTCGAATGGATTGGGTCAGCAACTGGGCACAGGAATCCTAAACGGCAACATACCGGGTGATAGCACAAACTCTGTACGAATAGACCAGGGTCTAGACACATCAGAGATCTCTAAGAATCTAGTACTCGATCCGGATTTAGTAGAGACACAGTACATTGTTGAGATGGACAACCGGTTGGGTTACCTTGTTACTCCGAATGGTTCCGCTGCAACACCTGCGCAGATTAGTTTTGTCGATGATGACCAGATATCCAGCTACTACTTGACAGCAAACACTGATGCATCTTTTATTAGTAACCTAGGTCCAACGGCTCAATCTCCAATCAATGGCCCACGCGGCACAATATTGGAATTTAGAATTGGTGCTAGCATAAACTTGAGAACAAATTCTCATTTGTTTGATAAACTAGGCTCTTCTGGTGCCTCTCTAGCTAACGACGCCGGCCTTGCTTTGGGAACCCATAAGTTTATTGACTCAATAATTCGTGTCTCTGGGGTGACAACCGGGTACTCTGTGGATATTCCAGTGAGATACGTTAAGAAGTCTTAATAAAAGGATACAAAGATGGCAAGCAATACTTCTACATTTAAAACATTTCTAAACAACGACGTTGTTTCGACGCGCACTCTACTTCACGAGGCGCTTCCCATTACGGGCGCAATTGTTTCTGGCACATACGGCGGCAACAATATTAAAAACTTTTCACATGGTATGTTCCAGAGTGTTTATGATTACCCGTACCTAAGTTCCTCTGCGAATCATATTTTTGATATTGCAGTTGGATACTCTCCCAACTCTCACATGTCTTCTTCGACTTCTGTACAGAACGCAAAGAAGATTAACATCTACAATCAGATGGCACAGCTTTTAGTTGGCTACGATTCTGATGGAAAAATCAAAGAGTTCGATTCCGATGGCGATTTAAGTGGCGGACGTAAAATCAAGGAAGCTTTCTTTATCAACTTTTCCAGGCTTCTCACTAAAGATGAGATTAAGAAGCAAAGCTTCTCCATGACAGTTGTAACCGGTGGCGCATGCACTAACCCAACAAAGAACTTAGCAATTGCTGATTTAAACGCAAACACTAACTACAAAATCAACTCGCCGGCCGGCGAATATGCTGTCTTATACACCGGCTCCACATCCGGCGATACAGCGCAGGGCGTCGGCCTACTATACTATCAGGCGGGAATCGCCGTTGTTACAGCTAGCGTTTTCCGCGGCCGGCCAAACGACATTGGTGGCTCTGGCGTAGCAGATTATTTTGGCCCACAGAATGTCCCAACGCTGAGAAAGAACAGCATCACTGGTTCATTAACAGGATCTCAGATTTCTTCTTCCGCAGATGGGTTTAGAAACAGATTGAAGAACATCTCCTTCAACAACACGACGGAGTTAAACTCAACAATCTACTTCTGCAGAGCAAACAACAATGAATTCAATTACAGTTCCAATCCGACCTATGTTTCAGGAAGTAAGATTCAGGTTAAGACAAATGCAGTCGACAACCCAGTCTCTTACATCACTACGGTTGGCTTATATTCTGCAGACAATGAACTGCTAGCTGTTGCTAAATTGTCCGAACCTCTTAAGAAAGATCCACAGAACGAATTTACATTGCGCGTGAGACTTGATTACTAGCCTATTTATTGAAGGGAGTAATCGTGTCTTACATATTTAAATTTAATCGCAATGACATTTTTGTTAATACGATAGAGGCTAATCCTCGCGTTGATTTTCAAATCTACAGTGGCTCCGCTTATTATAATAACAGAACTGCCATCTCTGGGGCCTTTACTTCAAGTGTGGTAGCACCACCGGGCCATTTATCGTTATATGAGATGAATGTTGATAGATCGGGCTTAGTGGCCGAACTGGAAGGCAACCACGCCCATCTCGCAGGTACTGACGCAACTGCCCATTGGGCCGGAGAAAATCCAAGAATCCACTCATTCGTAGTCAAAGACGGCACAAGACTATCTTTCAGGACCGCAACGACTGCGCAATTCAACTCTGCCACCCAATTCGGCGCTCATATATACAAGCAATATCCCCTGGTCTCCTCTTTACACAGAGAATTTTATTACCCAACTACTGCGCGAACCACCCCTTCGCGAACAGCTCCTTCTGAGACCGGCGACTATCCTATATCTTCCGGAGCAATATCTCACCTATACGCCCTCAAGACAACAATGAACCACTATACGAGGCTCAGTCCCCACTATGCGTATACTTCCTCTAGAGGAGATTTGAGCTGGGATAAAGAAACACAGTATGTTAACTTGGTCTCCGTACCGTCTATATTCTATGGTTCGGCGATAGAAAAGGGTACTGTAGATTTAAAATTCTATATAACTGGTACACTAATTGGGCAACTTCAAGACATAAGAAGGAACGGTGAACTAATTCAAGTTGCTCCCCGCGGCAGTACTCGTTCCGGAAGCATCGCCGGCACAGTTCTATACAATGAGGGGTTCCTTATATTAACGGGCTCTTGGCCACTAAGCTCAAGTGCTAAAGAAGAATATTTTAAAACAAACTCGCAAGACTACCCTAGGTGGGTTCACTTTGCCAGCTGTCTTTCTCAGAGTGCCGAGACTACTCCATCCTCAAGCTATAGTTTAAACTTCAACGGGACAACGCGTACGCCAACAATGACGATGATGGCCCATGCCAAAAAGGGCATGCTCAATCATTCGAACAATCCAACATATGTTAAATATGGGGAGTCGGCCATACCCTCTACAGGTTCGAACGGCTATATAGAAAACACCGAAAAAGAAATTAAAAATATTGTTAAATCGCCGTATAATGATCCTACAGGGAGTTTTAAGAAGGTTACATATATCACAAAAATCGGAATATATGATGAGAACAAAAACCTTATTGGGATTGCAAAATTGGCCAATCCTGTAAAGAAGACCGAAGAGCGCGCGTTTACTTTTAAATTAAAATTAGATATATAATGATCCTAGGATTAGACATCAGTACCAGTATAACTGGTTACACTGTATTAGATGAAGATAGTAAAATTGTTTTGTGTGATCATATCGATCTACGTAAAAAGAAGAACTTTTTCGAAAAATCTATTTGCGTCGAAGAAGTTCTAGAAAATATTAAAAAAGAATATTCCATAGATCAGGTCTATATTGAATCGCCCTTTACTTTCTTTAGGTCCGGTGGTTCTTCAGCAACCACGATGGCCATTTTACAAAGATTTAATGGCGTTATTTCTTGGATGTGTTATAATATCTTTAATACAGAACCGAACTATCTCGGCGCAACTGCTGCTCGTAAACTCTGCGGCATCACCGTCCCCCGCGGCCAAAAGGCAAAACAAGTTGTTGTGAAGTTTGTACTTGACAACGTGGATGGCTTTCATGTAGAATATACAAGAAGTCAGAATCCAAAGCCCGGTTATGCCGACAGGGCGGATAGCTATGTGATTGCAAGAGCCGGTTTTATTGAGTGTACGCAGAAAAATTTAAAATAATAAAAGAAGTTCTTGGTGTCGGATATAAGTCTAATGACGAATATCTGTTTTTTTGCCCATTTTGCAAGCATCATAAACGAAAGCTTTCTGTAAACGTCGAGAAAGACGTTTTCAAATGTTGGATTTGTGACACAAGAGGTCGCAACCTTCAGAGGATTGTTAGAAGGTTTGGTACATTTCATCAAAAGCAAAAATGGAAAGAGCTAACGCAAACCGTCGATATATCCTTGTTCGACGAACTGTTCAGTGGTGTACTAGAGGAGGAACCAGATGAGCCCGTTTTCCTTCCGCCCAGTTTTGTGTCTCTAGTGAATAGCCATTTACCTTTGACTTCTTTGCCGGCCCGAAAATACCTTAAGAGCCGAGGGATAACAAAGAAGGAAATAACTAGGTGGAAGATTGGATATTGCGCTTCTGGAGATTATGCCGGCCGAATAATCGTTCCATCCTTTAACGAGGACGGGAAGATAAATTACTTTGTCGCAAGAAGTTATGGTAACGAATATCCAAAATATAAAAACCCACCATCCAGCAAGGATATGGTGTTTAACCACCTTTTCATCGATTGGTCTTCGGACCTAGTTATCGTTGAGGGTATCTTTGACGCGTTCGTCGCCGGCGCAAACTCAATTCCCCTTCTGGGCTCAACTCTTCGCGATGACTCAAGCTTATTTAAGCAGATCGTCACAAACGATACACCGGTCTACATCGCACTGGATCCAGACGCAGAAAAAAAATCTATGAAATTAATAGAAAAGTTGTTGACATATGATGTTGAGTTATATAAAATAGATATAAGTCCCCACTCAGATGTTGGGGAAATGACAGCAGAGGACTTCCAAAAGAGAAAGGACGAAGCCCCCCTCATGTCTTTCGATTCTTGTTTGATGAGAAAGGCTATGATGATTTAATTATGATTAAAATTGCACACGCCGCTGATATTCATATCAAAAACCTTAAGTACCACTGGGAATACAACCAGATCTTCGACAAAATGTACGACCACCTTCGACAAGAAGAGGTCGACTACATTTATATCGGAGGAGATATTGCACACACGAAAACTCAAATCTCTCCGGAATTTGTTGAGATGTGTTCAAGATTTTTATCTACCCTTGCAGACATCGCACCTACTGTTGTAATCTTGGGAAATCACGATGGAAACCTGAAGAATTCTTCTCGCCAGGACGCAATCACTCCGATTGTGGAGGCCCTAGAGCATCCAAACTTGCACTTGCTTAAAGATTCTGGAGAATTCACGTTAGACAACAAAGTCGTTTTCAACGTATTGTCTGTGTTTGATGAAGAGAATTGGATCGACCCTTCGAACAGCGAAGCAATTAACATTGCTCTGTATCACGGTTCAGTTTCAGGTGTACAGACCGACGCCGGCTGGGTCATGGACTATGGCGATCATGATGTATCTATTTTCGCCGGCCATGATTTCGCGATGCTTGGCGATATCCACAAGACAAATCAGATCCTTGACGAAGATGGCCGCGTACGCTACTCTGGATCAATCGTACAGCAGAATCATGGCGAAACAAACGATAAGGGGTTTCTGATTTGGGAGATCGAGAGCAAAGATGATTTCACTGTACGACATGTTGAGTTAAAGAATCCGAAGCCTTTTATTACAATTGAACTGACCCGCAAAGGGCGCATGCCACGTGGCGTCAATATCCAATCCGGAGCACGAGTTCGGTTGGTTTCAAACAATAACTTACCCCTGGAAGCCATGCGCCGCGCTGTCGAGGTGGCCAAACATAGGTTCAGCCCAGAGAGTATTACTTTCTTAAATCGCGCTGCAGGTGAGCGAGGCACCGTCGATGGCGCCTCAAGTAATCTTATTGAGGAGAATCTCAGAGACATCTCCGTGCAAGAGAAGTTTATGCGCGAATACTTGAAGGATTATGAGGCCTCGCAAGAGGTGATGGAAAAAGTTTTTGAGCTGAATAGGAAATATAACAAGGCTGCTGAGTCAGGTGAGGACATCTCCAGAAACGTCAACTGGAAGCTTAAGAGTTTCAAATGGGATAATTTGTTCAACTATTCTGATGGAAACGTTGTCGATTTTGAAAAGCTTTCTGGTATTGTTGGGATCTTTGGTAAGAACTACTCTGGAAAGTCTAGCGTTATTGATAGCCTTCTTTTCACATTATTCAATTCCACTTCGAAGAACGAGAGGAAGAATCTCAATGTTATTAACCAAAACAAGGAGTTTGGCCAAGGCACAATTGAAATTGAAATTGGAGACAACTGCTATACTGTTGACCGACGCTCCGAGAAGTATATAAAGAAACTCAAGGGTAAGGAGACTCAAGAGGCGAAAACAGATCTAGAGTTTAATTCTAAAAATAAGATTACTGGAGATAGTACCAGTCAAAATGGACTAACGAGGATGGAAACTGACAAAAACATTCGAAAGGTTTTTGGTTCTCTAGATGATTTTCTTCTTACATCTATGGCTTCGCAGTTGGACTCCTTGTCTTTTATTAAGGAAGGTTCAACCCGCCGTAAGGAAATCCTTGCTAAGTTTTTAGATTTAGAAATTTTTGAGAAAAAGTACAAGCTAGCGAAGGAAGACGCCTCTGACCTACGCGGAGCCCTTAAGCGATTATCCGCCAAGGAATACGACGAGGGCATTGAGAAATCGGAAGAAGAGCTTCGCCTGAATGAGAAGCATCTTAAGAAGCAGCAATTGCTTTGTGCCGATCTTAAGAAAAAAATAGAAGAAAAAGAAGAATCAATAATCCAACTAGAAGAGAAGATTGGTTCGATACCTACGGAGATAATTGACCTTCTTGCTGTCTCTACAGAAAGGGAGAATAAGAGCCTTGAGGTGTCTTCTTTAAAAGAGAGAGTGGAAGAGCAGAGAAAGAAAATAATCGATTGTGATTCTACTCTAGAAAACATCAACGAGTTTATGGACAACTTTGACGTTGAAGAGCTAGGCCAAAAGGAAGAAGATGTAGAAGCCCAGCGCATAAACTTAGCGAAGATCGTACAGTCCGCGCGCGATACAGAAAAGGATATCAATAACAAGAAGTCCAAGCTAGCTCTACTAGACGAAGTTCCGTGCGGCACCGAGTACCCCACGTGTAAGTTTATCCGCGACGCCCACCGGGCCCAGAAAGCATTGCCAAACTTGAATTCGATGTTGTCGAAAACCCTTGTCAGCGCAAAGGAAGCCAAGGAACAGATCGATCAACTGAATCCCGGCAATATCGGTGATATGAGAAATACGTACAACGATGTGCTATTTCACAAAAACCAGCTGGAGATCAGAACGAAGGATTATAAGTTAGATCTAGAACAGACTAACGCTTCGATCATCTCTTTACAAAAGGAGGTTGGCGAACTGGATGCGAAGATAAAGCAATATGAGGACAACAGGGAGGCCATTGAAAACCTAGAAGCCCTAACAACTCAGAAATCGAATTTCCTAGGAGATCTGGAGACACACAGAACTGGTCTAGCTCAGTGTGATGTGGAAGTCATGGAACTCTACAAGCTTCACGGCTCCCTGGAACAACGACTTCAAAATCTAAAAAATCAAAAGAAGGAATTGCAAGGCCTGCGAGAAGAATATTCAGCTCACGACCTTTATATGAAATGTATGCATTCGAACGGAATTGCTTACGATATTATCAAAAAGCAGCTTCCGGTGATTAATGAGGAAGTTGCAAAAGTTTTGGCGAATATTGTTAGTTTTGAAGTTTTCTTCGAAGACGACGGACGACGCCTCAATCTCTTTATCAAACACCCGTCCCATGAAGCGCGCCCCCTAGAGATGGGTTCCGGAGCAGAGAAGACAATTGCTTCCATGGCGATCCGCTTGGCGCTACTATCTGTGTCGAGTCTTCCGAAAGGCGATATTTTTATTCTTGATGAGCCCGGTACCGCACTGGATGAAGACAATATGGAAGGATTTGTGAGGCTTCTGGATCTTGTTAAGTCTTACTTTAAAACAGTTCTCCTCATATCTCACTTAGACAGTCTCAAGGACTGCGTAGATACCCAGATAACTATTGAAAAAGTAGATGGTTACGCAAATGTAAGGTTGTGATTCCTTAAAGAGAATACTAGTTATGTTGTAAGGAGCATATTACAATGCAGAACATTATAGACAAACTAGTAGAAAAATTAATATCTAGAAAATTATTAGCATGGCTTACAGCAACGGCTCTCTTAGCATTTTCGGATTTGCAATCGGGTGATTGGGTTACGATCACGACAGTCTATATCGGTGGCCAGACAGTCATCGATGCAGTGGCCAAGCTCAAGGGTCATTAATGACAAAATTAAAAAAGGCCTGGGTGTGGTTTAAAAATCACTGGTACATACCTTTTGTAGCCCTGTTGATGCTTTGTGCTTTTTTAATATTCTTAATCACGAAGAATTCAATGTACGTGGGTTCTCTCTTGGGACTCTTAGATTCCTCTAAGGCAAATTATGACAGAGAGCGACAGGCGCTAGAGGATATCGGAAGAAAAGAAAGAGAAGCCAAAGATAGAATATTAAAAGAATACGATTCTCGTCTTAAAGAGTTGGAGAAAGAATACTCCGACCGCGGCATCGAACTTGATGAATCAAAAAAGAAAGAACTTAAAAGAATCGTAGAAGAGGGCTATACTGATCCCGAGAGTCTTTCAAGAGAGTTAGCTCGACTTTTTGGATTAGAACATGGTTAAAAAAATAATAGCAAATATTTTAATATTGACGTTTCTATTTTCCACATCTGCTTCTGCTGCAGATGTTGTTAATTTGGACGCCGGCGACCCTGCACCGTTTGCGGGCGTACTGCTCTCTCCAGCTGCAGCTGCAAAAATTATAGTCGACAAAAAGTTTGAAGATACAGAGTGCGATCTCCGAGTTGAATATGAGCTATCATTACAACAAGCCAGATTCGAACTGATGTTAGAAAACAAAAGCATATCTTTAGAGGCTGCGAATGATCGATACGAACAGATGATGATTCTTAAGACGGCCGAGATCGAGAACCTAAGAGAATTAGCCCTCAAGCCAAAGCCAGTAAATGGCCAACTCTTAATTGCGCTGGGGTTTGGAATAGGGACTTTAACATCCTTAGGGATATTCGCCCTATCGACAGAAATAATATCCCAGTGAAAAAAGATCAAGATTACGTTGCGAAGGTAGAGCAAGCTATAGCTCAAAAATATGGCGTTGCTACAGTGCAGAGTCCTAAGGCTACGTGGAGCGAAAAAAAGGAAAAAGAATACCTAGCTCAGTTAAAAGAAGAGGCAAAGAAAAGCAGCGAATTTGCAGATAAAAATGAGAAAGCCGAAACTGACGGCTTTTTTATAAATAAAAAACTACTTATTAAAGATCATAATAGGTCTTGTCCTGTTTGTAGTGTTTACTCATTTAACAAATTAGACGACGCCTATATGGTTAAGTTTGAATGCTGTTTCGACTGTTACGTACAATGGGTTGAGGACAGGGAAGAGCGCTGGTTAACGGGCTGGAGGCCCAATAAAGAGGAAAAATAACATGGCATCAACACTAGAGATTATACAGGGCATCGCCCAAGCCGCCGCAAATGCATATGATGGCGCCCACGACGAATCTATCACGGCCGATGGCCGCGCCAGAAAAGTTGGTTTAAAGAGAGAAGACGGAGACTTCTTAAAAGATCGCCGTGTTATGGACGGCTTCGGAGTTCAATTCCGCGGCCCATTCTTAAGAATCACATACCAATCAGAATTGCAACTTAAGGAAGTTCACGGCAACGACTTTGAGAACGATGTATCTGCAATGATACAGAGTATCGCACAGTTCCTCAAAAAAGAATACAAAACAATAAGAAAAGAAAACCTCACTCTAACAAAGCAGGGTGAGATTGATATTATTGTACAGAAAATATCCAACGTTAGAAGTGACGTTCAAGCTTATTGCGACTATAAGATCGGCGGCCTGGGAGACGTACTTGGCGATTCCGAAGAAAGCAGTGCCGACAGATTAGACGACACAATAAAGAAGTTCCTCTCCGAAGGACGTAGAGGCATTAGGAATTCACAGAACGTCATCGAGGGCTAGCCGCTAGCTGCAATGTCTTATAATCTTTCCAAGAAACAGATTGTAAAAGAGATAGTAAAATCCGGAAAAGATTCGGTTTATTTTATAAATAGTTATTGCAGAATCTCTCACCCCTTAGAGGGGCTAGTCCCCTTTAGTACTTATGACTATCAGGACGAACTCCTAAGAGACTTCCAAGACCACCGCTTCAATGTGGTGCTCAAAGCTAGGCAGCTTGGTATATCGACTATCACTGCCGGATACGTTGTCTGGTTAATGCTTTTCCATAGAGACAAGAATATTCTTGTCATGGCAACAAAGTTCAACACCGCAGCCAACTTGGTAAAAAAAGTAAAAGCCATCATGAGGACGCTCCCAGAGTGGATGCAGATATCAAAAATCTCAGTCGACAACCGTACCTCCTTTGAATTAAGTAACGGCTCTCAGATTAAAGCGTCATCAACTTCTTCGGATGCCGGCCGCTCCGAAGCTCTTTCTTTGTTAGTAATCGATGAGGCCGCGCACGTTGAAGGTTTAGATGAACTGTGGACCGGCTTGTATCCGACCCTATCAACTGGTGGTACCTGTATTGCACTGTCTACCCCAAACGGTGTCGGCAACTGGTTCCATAAGACTTGTATTGATTCTGCGAATGATTCGAATGATTTTCATTTGACAACTTTATCATGGGACGCACATCCGGACCGCGACCGAGAGTGGTTTGAAAAAGAAACCAAAAACATGTCCCGCCGGCAGATCGCTCAAGAGCTTGAATGTAACTTCAACATGTCCGGTGAAACGGTTATTCACTCCGAAGATATGGAGCGCTTAGTCATGGCCGCAAGTGAGCCGAAGCATAGAACCGGCTATGATAGAAACTACTGGATATGGCAAGAATATCAAAGTGAGGGGAGTTACTTACTGACAGCCGACATCGCCCGCGGCGACGGTAAAGACTTTTCAGCTTTCCACGTATTAAGGATCGACACTATGGAAGTGGTTGCCGAATATCAAGGCAAGCCCACCCCGGACGCGTACGCTGATATACTATGCTCTGTTGGGAATGAATATGGTTCCTGTATGATTATTGGTGAAAACAATAATATTGGCTTTGCAGTGCTTAACAAGTTGATTGAAAAGGGTTATTCTAATATATATTATTCAAGGAAGGGCAATCATGAGTATGTCGACAGCTATTCCGCAGAATTTCAATCAGGGGTTGTTCCAGGGTTCACAACGTCTGCAAAGACACGCCCTTTAGTAATAGCAAAGATGGAAGAGTTTATTAGAAACAAACTAATTAAGATAAATTCCAATCGTTTATTAGGTGAATTGAAGACCTTTATTTGGCAAAATGGCCGACCACAGGCTATGAGAGGCTATAATGATGACTTAGTTATGTCTTTGGCTATTGGTTGCTGGGTGAGGGATACAGTGTTGATCGAGAATCAAAGAGATATACAATACAATAAAGCTATTCTAAACACTATTTCTAAAAGCAATAGCACGATAAACACTTCAATTCCCGGTATGATGGCACACAAGCCAGTGAAGAAGGAACAACAAAAAGCAGAGGCTGCAAAGATAAATAAAGAATTTATCTGGCTACTTAAAGGTTAAAAACAATGGCACCAAGAGATAAAAATCCAAGAAATTCCAACTCCGCTCTTTTCAAGAGGCTGACCAGACTATTTTCTGGCCCTCTCGTAAACTACCGCGCGCAATTTACAAGAGAAGAAAGAAGAACAGATTTAGATAAATACCGGTCCCGTCTTAAGACAAGTAGTGGCCAACAGTTCAAGAGATCCCACGACAATTACGGTCATAATTTAAATATGGCCAGCGACATGATGCGCAACCAGAACCGCGCTGACCGATATATCGATTTCGATCAAATGGAATACACGCCCGAGATCGCATCCGCCTTAGATATTTACGCAGATGAGATGACGACTTCAAATACATTTAATAAAATTCTAGATATTAATTGTCCAAACGAAGAAATAAAATCCGTACTAGACTCTCTGTTTTTTGACATCCTGAATGTCGAGTTCAATCTTTTTGGTTGGGCCCGAACCATGTGTAAATATGGAGACTTTTTCTTGTATTTGGACATTGATGACAAAATGGGCGTTCAGTCTGTTATCGGCCTGCCCGGAAACGAGATGGAGCGCCTAGAGGGTCAAGACAAAACAAACGCGAACTATGTCCAATTCCAGTGGAACTCTGCTGGCATGACGTTAGAGAATTGGCAGGTTGGTCACTTTAGAGTCTTAGGTAACGACAAGCATGCCCCATACGGGACATCGGTCCTAGAGCCAGCCAGAAGAATCTGGCGCCAGTTAAATTTAATTGAAGATGCTATGCTAGCTTATCGCATTGTTCGCGCCCCCGCCCGCCGAGTATTTAAGATCGATGTTGGAAATATCGCACCACAGGATGTTGAACAGTACATGGAAAAGGTCAAAACTTCCATGAAAAGAAATCAAATTATTGATGATTCGACCGGCCGCGTCGATCTTAGATACAACCCTCTATCGTTGGAAGAAGACTACTTCATTCCCATGCGAGGTGGCCAAGGATCCGACATAATCACCCTCCCAGGTTCTGCAGCTCTAAATGATATTGATGATGTGAAGTACATGAGGGATAAGCTGTTCGCAGCCCTTAAGATTCCCCAGTCTTACCTGACTATGGGCGAGGGCGCTGAAGATAAGGCAACATTATCACAGAAAGATATTAGGTTTGCCCGGACCATCGAGAGGCTTCAGAGGATTATGATATCCGAACTAGAAAAGATCGGTGTAGTTCACTTATATACGATGGGATATCGCAGTCAAGACTTAATCTCATTTAAGCTATCCTTAAACAATCCGTCTAAGATTGCAGAATTACAAGAACTAGAACACCTTAAAACAAGATTTGACATTGCAGCATCGGTAACAGAGGGTATATTTAGCAAGCAGTGGATTGCTAGAAACATATTTAATATGTCTGATGACGAATTCCTAAGAAACCAGCGCGAGTCTTTCTACGATAGGAAGATCGCTGCAGCCCTTGAAGCCGTGACAGAGGAAGCTCTTGGTGGCGGCGAAGGTGGAGGGAGCCTAGGAGATCTGGGCGGTGATTTGGATCTGGATGCTGGAATGGAAGACCTCGACCTCGATTCCCCTGAGGCCGACATCGGTGACATCGAAGTTGCTGCCGCGGCCGAAGAGATCCCCGGCGCTGAAGCCACTGGGGACGAGAGCCCATTATTGGTCGCCCCGGGCCGAAGAGACACCGAGAACTCAGCGCAGTATTCTTTTAAAGATGATGGCTCTTACTTAACAAAAGGTTCAAAGGGGAAAAGATATACTCCCACTAACGGTGATGGTCGCCGATATTCTAAAAAGAGATCGACTTTAGCCCAGACTGGCAGAGAAAAGGGACTTAATAACACAAGAAATGTTTTCCCCGGGGCCTACCAACTACAGGAAATGTTTGAGCTAAATGGACAGAAAGATGTCGAACAGGACATTTTTCAGTTAAATAACGATATTAAGAAACTAATTAATGAGTTAGAAAGCAAAGATACGGAGAAATAGGGTGCCACGCGCAAAACACAACAAAAAAAGAAATACAGCCTTTCTGTATGAAATGTTAGTGCGACAACTAACAAAATCAATAATGGAGAAGGACGATCAGAAAAGAGTACAGATCACCTCTTTAATTAAAGAAAGCTTTCACAAAACAGAAGTATTGGGCCAGGAGCTTAAACACTATGATACCCTCTTAGAGACTTCTGACTTAAAACCACACATTGCAGAAAAACTTCTGCAAGAGGTAAAGTACGAGCACTCTAGATTAGATCAAGAAGAAATCTTCGAAAAGCAGTCTCGCCTGATAGGGATGATAAACAAACATCTGTCCAAAGAGGTTTGGACGACCTTTGTACCGAACTATAAGTCAATTGCTACAATATCTGCAATCTTCAACACCGATACTTCAACGAAACAAAGGGTTTTGTTTGAAGAAGTCGTAGTTGACCAGTTGAGCGACCGGCCGGCCAACGCGCCACAAGAAGATTTGAAACCCATTGACAACATCGTTTATCACTCCTTTGTTAAAAACTTCAACGAAACATACAGCGAGTTGCACGAAGAGCAGAGAGACCTGCTGAACAGGTACATCGTATCGTTTGCCGACAACGGCCTAGAGTTGAAAATTTTCTTAAACGAAGAGCTTGGCCGGCTTAAGGGGGAGTTGAATGAAGCACTCTCCAATGCAGAGTTCGAAGCCGATAGAGAAATGTCTACTAAAGCTAAAGATGTTATCTCATTACTTGATGGGTATAAGAAATCTCCAATTAGCGAAACACTGGTTAATAAAATTCTGAAGGTGCAAGAGTTGGTTCGGGAGATTAACCTCAATGACAATTAAAGTCACCGTCGAAGGTCCCGACGCCACAGTCACCTTAAACGCAAGAAAAAGCCTAGACGGGAATCTTATGATTTTCGATCATGATCAGATTGATATTGTTGTCATGACTGAAAAGAAGAAAGTCGTCGTCTTTCCCAAGCAGAACGTAACAGAAGACATGTATACGACCCAGGATAGACTTTTTAGCCTACTGACTAGAAGAGGCATCATCTCGCAGGAAACTGTACAGGGCGGAAATATATTCAATTCTCTAGAGGGAGAAATTCTAGAATCTAGTTTTGCAGATCCGGTACAGGCCGCGATCTACGTTATATCAGAATTTATAACGACCGAAAGAGAAACAGTCGATATGGCACAGCAGTACCAAGATGAGATCGAAAAGCACTTGGCGGATCCAAGCGACGAGCACTCCACGGAACTCGGCGAGGTTCCTCAGGAACCTGAGAAGGGCTCAATTCGACCGGGTTACTACTATACTCCACTTAGATATCGCTACTAAAATGGCTCTTGTCTATTTTATATTAGCGGCCTATGGCCTCACTCAGACGTTATGTTTCGCGAAAATATTCGACAGTCTCCGACCCAAGCATTATTTTTTTTCATGCCCGATGTGTATGGGTTTCTGGGTGGGCGTTTTTCTTTGGGCGATTAACCCCTTAACGGAACTATTTACTTTTGGACACAACCCCGTGGATGCATTTCTACTCGGCTGTCTAAGTTCGGGCACTTCGTATGCCCTTAACATGATTATCTGTGACGATGGAATACAGATAGGAAAAGGAGAAAGTCATGAGCAAGTGGATGCTTCAACCAGTACGACGCTGCTGCAAGGGTAGTTGACTGCCTTAAAGGAATAAAAAAATGTCTAAAGTATTATTAAGAGAATATTATGAACTTTGCGATGGAGGGGTTTGCCAGGATCTCCTCACCGAATCAGAGAAACGCTTTGTTGCCGAAGGCGGGTGTATCCTGTCTGGTGTTATGCAGCGCGCCGCTCGCCCAAATGGAAATGGCCGAGTTTACAGCGAAAATATATTAAGAAGAGAAGTTGAGTCTTATCAGAAGATTGTAAAGGAAAACAGAGCACTAGGTGAACTAGATCATCCAGATAACTCTGTTGTTTCGTTGGAGCGCGTGTCTCACAAAGTCACTTCAATCTGGATGGAAGACAATGATGTATTTGGAAAGATACAAGTTTTAGATACCGCCGCCGGAAAGACTCTTCGCGCTCTTGTTGAGGGCGGATGCTCCGTTGGCATATCTTCTCGCGGAGTCGGCTCAGTTAGAGAACAAGGCGGCCAAACAATTGTTGAAGATGACTTCCAGCTAATTTGCTTTGATATGGTTTCTGAACCATCTACCCCAGGTGCATTTATGGTGCGGGAAAACAAGCAACTGAACGAGGCCGTTGCCTCTACAAAAGCTGATCGCATCAATCGAACTCTGACAGAAATATTAATGGATTAAAGATGAAAAAATCAGAATTTCAAAAGCTTGTAAAGCCAATCGTGAAAGAGTGCATTCGGGAGGTGATGTTTGAAGAGGGCATTCTTTCAAAGGTTGTTTCTGAGGTTGCGCAGGGCATGAGGCTAGCCCAGCCTGCCCAGCCTCAACCTTCCTCCGCACCCCCACCGCCCGTTGAGATACAAGACATGCAGAAGGTTGCATTAACGGAAAGAAAGCAAAAGCAAGCCACCGCTCAGCGCAAGAAGTTGTTAGATGCAATCGGCCGCGACGCTTACAATGGCGTAGATCTGTTCGAAGGTACGACGGCTTTAAGTGGCCGCGTCCCAACTCCAGGCGCCTCCCCCGGAGCGCAAGGGCCCCTATCGGGCACCGAGCCTTCTGATCCTGGGGTTGACATAAGTAGTTTAATAGGAACAGTTGGTGGCCACTGGAAAGCCCACCTAGGGGGAAAATAGAGATGGCTACAAACGTCAAAGTGCGACCTCGCCGCAATGAGTCGACAGAAAGACTGATTAGAAGGTTTGTTAAGAAAGTAAAAAAAGAGCGAGTACTAGAGATTTACAAAGAAAAAACTGCTTACTATGTCAAACCTTCTATCAAGAAAAAGATGAAGCAGGAAAAGGCTAGGAAAGAGTTAAAACGTCGCGAAAGGAAAATGCGTAAATAATCTTTGTAGGTTTTAGCAACCAAATACTAATTATTTAGAGCATCGGAGTGTATTATGAATAAACTTGGAAATGGACGATTCGCGCATTATGCAGTGGGTGTCAACAACGTTGGGTCTTATCAGGTGGCAGGGGTACCCTTTATTACAGGGTCAAACGGCTTAAGAACTGGCCAAGAAAAGAAAATCAGTTTCCCAATGGTTACAAAAAGAGTGTCAGTGATGAGGCACACTAGCGCATCTGCAGGAAAGATGCGTGTGCATTTCAATTCTACCGGTTCCGGAGCAGTCGTTGCCGGATATCACTTTATTGAGCTAGACAGCGATGAGGACTCTTTTGACTTTGGAATTAAATGCAAAGAGATTTACGTTTCCAACGCCGGCTCAGCCACACAAGAATTTAGAATTTACGCAGAACTAACTCAGATTCCAACAGGTTCGATGTTCACTTTAACTGGCTCTGGTTTAACAGAAGAACCAACAGCGCGGTAGGGAGAGCTTACAATGGGCTTTAATTCAGGCGGAGGCAGCGGCGGAGGTTTCAGTTCCGGTACCGGAGACCTCGACGGCGATCAGACAATCAATGGCAATGTTACCGTTAACAATGGCGACTTGAAAGTAACGGCTGGTATTATCTCCGGCTCCGCATGTATTTCCGGATCAACTCTTCAACTAGAGGCATTTAAGACAAATCGCCTATTTGCGCAGGTCTCTTCAAGTCTAGCGATGGGCGGCGGCACCACAGTAGAAGGTGGCCAGTATTGG
>Ga0114898_1000165_pt1 | contig 62475 bp, 65 predicted proteins | sample Malvired_Geostar_FD_83496 | JGI IMG/M metagenome (GOLD analysis project Ga0114898, IMG submission 83496) | Marine viral communities from the Global Malaspina Expedition - Malaspina viral metaG DeepMed_Geostar | ecosystem: Environmental > Aquatic > Marine > Oceanic | place: Mediterranean Sea...
CAGGCGCCGCTGCCGCGCTGCTGGCTGCCACCGCGTCGCCCCTGTCGGCTCCGGCACATGCGCAGGGCGGCGGTATCCAGCGCTGCGAGGCGCCTGATGGCACGGCCATCTATACCGACAAGGCCTGCGCGGCTTTCGGCGCTTCGAGCACGCCTCTTTCCAATGACCTGGTGCGCCGCATCTCCACTGGTGGCGAGCCGGGGATGGCCGGCGCGATGCGGGCACCTGTCCCCGGCTCGGCGCGACGTTCCGCCGCGGCCGGCTGCGCACGCTCGACCACCCAACTGGCGATGGACCTGGAAGGCGCCTGGTCGCTGGGGGATGTCAACAGGATCGCCGAGAGCTATCACTGGGCGGGCTTGGACAGCAACCGCGCCCGCGCGATCATGGAACGCCTCGAAACCCTCTCCGACCTGCCGCTGTGGGAAGCCCACTTCCTCGACGCGCGCATCGGCGGTGCCGCGGTGATGGCGTCGGCCGGAGGCCCGGCGGATGGCGCACAGGCCGGGATCATGCAGCTGGTGCTGGGCGAGGGTGCGGGCAGCCGCATGCAAGACCTGACGGTGCGTCACTACCGGGGCTGCTACTTCGTGCAGTTCTAGCCGAGGACGCGGCGGGGTCAACGGGATCCCGGGGCTTCACGCAACCTTCACGCAGCGGTAGGCTTGGGCGATGCCGATGTCACGCTCCCGTCCCCTGCTCCCGCTCTCGTTGGCGGCCGTACTGCTCACAACTCTGCACTTCGCCAGTTCCGCGGGGGCAGAGGTGCGCAGGTGTGAAGCCGGCGACGGAACCGCCGTGTTCACCGATCAGCGATGTGCCGCGGTCGGTGCGACCGCAGCCGCTACACCGACGGGTGGCACCGGCGCGCGCCTGCACCGGAGCGGATGCGCCCGCACCGTGCAGGACCTGATGTTCGAAGTGTCCATGGCCATCGATGCGCGCGATGCCAACCACCTGGCGAGCGTTTACCACTGGGCCGGCATGTCGGGCCGGTCCGCCAATGCCGTGATGGACCGGCTCGGACGGCTGGTGCGGCGCCCGCTGGTGGACGTCGTGCCGGTCATGGCGCAACCGTTGACACGACATGCCGTGCTGGTGGACGAGCCGGCTCTCTCGGGCCCCAGCGACGACCAGGACACCGATGCCGCGGCACTGGCCCCCGGCGCCACCCGCTACGCGTCCCATGGCGGATTCGACCGGCGTCCCCCGGTGGGACTGCGGATCGTCCAGACCACCGATGACGGCATCACCCCATCGGAAACCTCGTTCCAGTTGCACGAACACTTCGGCTGCGTCTGGCTGCGCGGCTGAGCGCCGACCCGCCGCGCGCCGAGGCACAATGGACGCTCCCGGGCCTGGACGAAGCACGCATGCAGTATCCCGAATGGATCTGGCACAACGGCGCCATCAAGCGCTGGGAAGACGCAACCACCCACGTGATGGCGCACGCGCTGCACTACGGCTCTTCGGTGTTCGAGGGCATCCGCAGCTACGACACCCCGTCCGGACCCGCGATCTTCCGCCTGACCGACCACAACACCCGCATGTATGCCTCCGCGCGCATCTATGACATGCAGATGCCTTACGGGCTGGATGTCATCAACGCCGCCTGCCGGGAAGTGATCCGCCGAAACGGGCTGACGCAGGCGTACCTGCGCCCCTTCGCGTTCCGGGGCCTGGGCGGCTTCGGCCTCTCCGCCGATACGCCCGTGGAGATGTCGGTGGCGAGCTGGTTCATGGGCCCCTACCTGGGGCCGGGCGTGCTTGAAACCGGCATCGACGCCTGTGTCTCCAGCTGGCAGCGCTGCGCGCCCAACACCATCCCGTCCGGCGCCAAGGCGGGCGGAAACTACCTGTCCGGCCAGCTGATCGCGCGGGAAGCCCGTCGTCTCGGATTTGGCGAAGGCATCGCCTTGGCATCCACCGGGCTTCTGTCGGAGGGGGCCGGCGAGAACCTGTTCCTGGTGTTCGATGGCGCCCTGCACACGACCCCCGTCAGCGCCGCGCTGCTCAACGGCATCACCCGGCACACGATCATCACCCTTGCGCGGGAAGCCGGCATCGACGTGGTGGAGCGCGACCTGCCCCGGGAATACCTGTACCTGTGCGACGAGCTCTTCATGTGCGGCACTGCCGCCGAAATCACGCCGATCCGGTCGGTCGACGGCCGCCAGGTGGGTGCGGGCAAACCCGGGCCGGTGACACGCCGGATGCAGGAGCTGTTCTTCGGCCTGTTCGACGGCAGTACGCCGGACCATCACGGTTGGCTGGAGTACGTGTAGGACGCTACTCCGCTGCGGGGCCCGCAGGTCCGGAATCCGCTTCCGCGGGAGCCACCCGGCCGAACGTGAGCGTCGCCACCACGCCCTTCGGCTCCCCCGGCTGGACGCGCACATCCCAGTAGTACAACGCGCACAGCCGCCGCACGATGGACAGGCCGATGCCGCCACCCTGCGAATGGCCGGCGTGCGTGCCGCGATAGCCGCGCTCGAACAGCTTGGCGGCATCTTCCGGGCTCAGCCCGGGGCCCGAATCGATCACTTCGACCGCATTGGGCAGCATGCGGACGATCACCTCGCCGGAGGTGGTGTACTTGACCGCGTTGCCAATCAGGTTGCCCAGCGCCACGGACACCGCCGCCTCCGGCGCGTCGACCACCAGGTCGTCGGCACCTTCCAGCCGCAGTTCCAGTGGCTTGCCGGCGAGCTGGGTGCGGTGCACGTCCAGCAACTGCTCGGCGATCCGTGCCACGTTCGTATTGCCGTGTCCGCGCTCGTTGCGTGACAGCAGCAGCAACGCGCTGATCAGGTCGGTGCACTGCTGCTCGGCGCGCTGGATGCGCGACAGGCGGTTGCGGGTCTTCTCGTCCACGTCTGGTCGCGACAGCAGCAACTCCACCGCGCCGCGAATCACTGCCAGCGGCGTGCGCAGCTCGTGGCTGACGTCGGCGTTGAACTCCCGGTCACGCTGTACCACCTCGGTCAACCGTTCCGCATAGTCATCCAGTGCTTCGGCCAGCTGGCCCACTTCATCGTCCGGGAAGTGCGTCGCGAGCGATTCGGGTTCCACGCTGCGACCGGATCCCTTCAGGCGCCGCGCAAGCTCGGAGACCGGGCTCATCACCCTCGAGGCCGCCCACCACCCCACGAACAGGGACAACAGCGTGAAAAGCACGACCGAGCCGTAGATCGCGCGATTGAACTGACGCTCGCCGCGAATCGCCTGCGTCATGTCGTAGGCAAGGAAGAACCACGCGCCGGGCGCCTTCCGCACCGCCAGCTTGTAGGAGAAGGGATTGCCCTCCTCATCGGTGCCGGACACGTTGTGGATGCCGTCTGGCAGCTCATACCATTCAGGCCGGTTGATGCGGACCGAGTCGAAGCGGTCGGGCGTGTAGACGAAGGCGCGGATCTGGTCGACCGGGAATTGTGGATTCTCGGGGTCCAACTCGAACTGCCGTGCGTACTCGTCGATGTTGCGGCTCATCAGGTCGACGATCAGCTGCTCCTCGACCCGGTTCCTCGTCCAGTTGGTCGCAAACGCGAACAGGGCCGTCAGGCCGAAGCCCAACAACACGAAGGACAGGATGATGCGGCTTCGCAGTTGCCGCCGGTAACGCAGCCTGCGCCGGGGCCGGGGCCCGCCGGTGGACTCCGCTTCAGTTGGCCGCATCGAGCTCGGCGATCCGGTAGCCGATACCGTGGCGCGTGTGGATCAGCGGCTTGTCGAAAGGCTTGTCGACCACGGCCCGCAAGCCATGGATGTGCACGCGCAGCGAGTCGGAGTCGGGCAACTCCTCGCCCCACACGCGCGTCTCCAGCTCCTGGCGGGTGACCACCGCCGGGGACGCCTCCATCAGGGCCTGCAGGATCTTCAGCGCCGTCGGGTTGAGCTGCAGCAGCTTGCCCCTGCGCCGCACTTCCAGCGTGTCGAGGTTGTATTCCAGGTCGGCGGCGTTGAGCACCCGGGTCTGCACGCCCTTCCCGCGACGGGACAGTGCGTTGAGCCGGACCTCGACCTCCTGCAGTGCGAACGGCTTGATCAGGTAGTCATCCGCACCCGAATCGAAACCGGCCAGCTTGTTGTCCAGCGAGTCGCGCGCGGTGAGCATCAGCACCGGGGTCTGCTTGCGCGCCTCGTTGCGCAGCTTGCGGCAGACTTCCAGGCCATCCAGCCCCGGCAGGTTGAGATCGAGCACGATGGCATCGAAGTCGTGCACCACGGCCAGGTGCAGGCCGGTGATGCCGTCGGCCGCGAAATCCACCGTGTGCCCGCGGTCCTCCAGGAAGTCCCCCAGGTTGGCGGCGATGTCCTGGTTGTCTTCGATGACGAGTATGCGCATTCGGATCTTCCTGTTGGGTGCGTGTTGGACCGGTGGCGCGAGTGGATTCTGCCAGAGCACGCCACGCACCAGCATGCCCCGACGCTACGTGATGGACCCGTCAGGCGTCGCCGCGGGCTTGGGACCACAAAAAACCCAGGCGCGAGCCACCGCGCCTGGGCCAAGGTGTTGCCCCGATACCGTAACCGCGGATCCCTCGTCGCCGGCTGGCGCCTGCGGCGGGAAATCCGGCAGAGCTGCGGTTTGTCGAAGGCTACCCCCGGCAGGATTAAACCCCTGTTAAGCCAGCGCACCCGGGTGACGAACCGGCCATTTATGTCTTTGCAATCAGTCGCTTGGCTGACACCTTGGACGCCGCCTTCTTCGAGACCCGGCGCCTGTGCCGCTCGGCCACGTACTCGACGATCGCCCCCGCCACGTCCACGCCACTGGCGTCCTCGATGCCCTCCAGCCCGGGCGATGCGTTCACCTCCAGCACCAGCGGACCGCGCCGCGAGCGGATCAGGTCGACACCCGCCACCCCCAGCCCGAGCACCCGGGCGGCGCGGATCGCCGCGTCCTGCTCGGCCAGGGTCGCCTTCGCGCCTCGCGCGCTGCCACCCCGGTGCAGGTTGGACCTGAAATCCCCCTTGGGTGCCTGGCGCTTCATGGCCGCCACCACCTTGCCGCCCACCACGAAGCATCGCAGGTCGGCGCCCTTCGCCTCCGGGATGAACTCCTGCACCAGGAACTGCGCGTACAGGCCGCGCAGCGCCTCGATGACGCCGCGCGATGCCGACAGCTTCTCGGTGAGCATCACGCCGGCACCCTGGGTGCCCTCGTTGAGCTTGATCACGTGCGGCGGCGGGCCAAGCATCGACAGCAGGTCGGCGGTGTCGTCGGGGTTGTCGCCGAACACCGTGGCCGGCATGCCGATGCCCTGCGCCGCCAGCAACTGGTGGCTGCGCAGCTTGTCGCGCGCCCTCAGGATGGCGTCGGACGAGTTCGGGGTGAACGTGCCCATCAGCTCGAACTGTCGCAGCACCGCGCTGCCGTAGCGGGTCACCGAAGCACCGATGCGCGGGATGACCGCGTGGTAGCCGGAGATCGACTTGCCCTTGTAATGCATCGCGAAGCCGTCGCTGGCGATGCGCATGTAGCAGCGCAGCGGGTCGAGGGTCCGCACGGTGTGCCCCTGCTCGCGGGCGGCTTCCGCCAGCCTGCGGGTCGAGTACAGCTTGGTGTTGCGCGACAGGATCGCCAGCTTCATGTGTCTTGGGTCCAGGAGGGGTCGCCGGGGGCGTGTTCGGGAATGAGCGGCCAGCCATCCTGCGATGGGCGGCCATGGACGAAGGACAATGCGGGGTCGACGGTGAAGGCGCCGGCCATCGCGGTCCGCCCCAGCAGCATCGGGAACAGCATGCCGCGCCGGTCTGTCAGGTTGATGTCGGCGTCGCGCTGTATGCCCGCCAGCGCCAGGGGGGTGCGGACGAAGGCGCGGCGGGTGCGGTGGCCACCGGAATCGGTCACGTCGCGCTCGTCGACCAGCGGGGCCGCGCATTCGATCACGCCGAATTCCGGTGCGCCCGGCGTCAGCCGGAATCCCACCCACGGCGCTCCGCCCTCGGTGAAACGCCACTGCACGTCGACGTGCAGCGCGGAGCTGCGCGCGCCGGTGTCCACCTTGGTCCGTACGGCGCGAATGCCCAACCCGGGCAGCGCCACCCATTCGCGCCAGCCCAGCACCACCCGCGCGGTCATCGAATCAGATTGCCGGGTATTCATCCTTGCCTCGGACGTGAACGGTCGGGGCCTGCTTCGCCCGCGGCCGGCGCGAAGAAAAACGGCGGCCCCGTCGCTTCGGTCGGGGCCGCCGTGGATCAACATCTACGAAAACTGGAGCGGGTGATGGGAATCGAACCCACGCTATCAGCTTGGGAAGCTGAAGTTCTACCATTGAACTACACCCGCATGCCGGCCAGTTTATGCCTTTGGCCGGCAACTGGAAACAGGGGCGGGCGACATCGGCCGGCCGCCCCCCTCCGGGTTCAGAAACGGTTGCCGATGGTGGCGAACACCGTGGCGTCGCCACCGTCCTCCTGTCCCACTGCCAGACTGGCGCCGACGTTGGCGTCCATCCCGAACATCCGGCTGCGGGTACCCAGCACCAGGGTCCCGTAGCTGTCATCGAAAGAGACTCCGGGGACCGCATACATCGATGTACCGGGCATCGACTGCAGCCGGCCGAAGGCCTGCTCCGGCTCGTCCTCGAACTCGCGGTCGGCGGTCAGGCGGGCGTAGGGCTGCAGCGCGCCGCCATCGAAGCGCACCTGCCAGCCGACGCTGCCGACCAGCGAGTCGTACGACTGCTCCGGGTAGGCCAGCGACGTGGACAGGTCGGGCTCGCTCTCGCCGAACCCGTCGATCTCGATCTTCTGCGCCAGGACGCCGACCACCGGCCCGTGGCGCAGCTGGCCATCGCCGAACTCCCAGCCACCATTGAGCCCGAAGCTGACATTGCTGCCGTCGATGTCGGCGCGGTGCACCCGGGCGGCCTGTCCGAGCACCACGTTGCGCTCGATGTCGAATCCGAGGCTGGTGTAGCTGGCCTGCGCGTTGATCCAGGCCGCGCCGGCATTCCAGCCGAGGTAGGCGCCGATGGTGGCTTCGGACTGGTCGAAGCTGCCGCCACGACGGCCCCAGTCCTGGGCCTGGCGTCCGAACCCGCCGAACCCGCCGAACACCAGGCCGCCACTGCGACGATCGACACCGACCGTCAGCGCCGGACCGGCGCCATCGTGCAGGTCGCCGTGGCCGTAACGCTGGAAATCCCCACGGACATCGCCCCACCAGCGCATGCCGTCGGTCGTGTCCGGCACCACCAGTTGGGCGGATACGCGGTCGGCGCGGGCGCGGCCGGTCATCGCAGCCGAGTTCGGCAGTACCGCGATCTGCCGCGGGCCTTCAAGCACCGCAGCGGCATAGTCGGCCACCACTTCGTGCGCCGCGCCACTGGGGTGCACACCATCGGCGAAGGCATACGAGGTGGCCGCGTCCGGCGTCACGTAGCTGGTCGGGTTGCAGGTCACCGACTGCGCGGTGATCTGCGGCTGGCAGGCGGTGCCGGTGACGTTGGCGAAGCCGAACGCACCCGGATCGGCGACGACCTCCTGGAACAGATGGAACATGTCCAGCGGGATCACGCGCAGGCCCGCCTGCTCGAACCCGCCGAACAGCGCGTCGTTGTAGACCGAAGCCAGCTGGGTCAGCTGCGCCTGGGCGGCCGGACCCTGGGCACGGGCGGCGGGGGTCAGGCCGAGATCGGGAATCGACGGCACCAGTACGTACTGCGCACCGCCCGCCTGCAGGCTGCCAACGATGCCGACCTGCGCCCCGACGGCCGCGCCGATGGTGGCTTCGGGCGGCGCACCCGCGGCGACTGCGAACAGATCGTTGTTGCCGCCCCAGACGGTGTAGAGCGCATCCGGATCGGCGACGCCGCCGGTGGAGGCGAGATAGTTGCCGACCTGGGTCGCCATCGACGGCGTCGGTCCCAGTGCGCCGATACTGTCCTCGGCCACGCGCGCGCCACCGACGGCATAGTTGCTGCCGCCCTGGTTGGCCGGTGCCGCCGCGGTGCCGTAGAACTCGGCCAGGTACTCGGACCAGACCAGCCACGGGTTGGTGGTGAACTTGCCGAGGATGGCGGCCTGCGGCCCGGCCGCGTCGACCAGTACCGGCCGGAAGTGGCCCGAATCGGTCAGGCTGTCGCCAAAGAAGATGGTCTGGGAATACGGGTGTTCGTTGGCGGACTCCGCCATGGCGGGCGCCGTCGCGAGGGCGAGCGCGACGGCCAGGAGGGTGCGGACGGGTTTCATCAATCAGGGCTCCTGCAACAGGCGGAAGATCGAAAACCGACGGCACGTGCGCCGGCGCATGGCCGCATCGAACCACGCCGCCCCGCGCCAGACAAGCACCGCGACGCTGGCCCTCCACGCCCGGTCGCGGGACAATGGGCGCATGGACATCATGCTCAACGGCGAAACCCGCGTCCTGCCCTCCCCCGCCACCGTCGCCGGCCTGTTGCAGGCCGAAGGCCTGGCCGAGCGCAGGGTGGCGGTGGAGGTCAACGGGGCGATCATCCCGCGCAGCCGCCACTCCGAACATGCGCTGTGCGAGGGCGACAAGGTGGAGATCGTTCATGCCTTGGGGGGCGGTTGAGGCATCCCGCGCGGCGAGCGATGCGATAATCCCTCCATGACAGCTCCCACGCCCTCCGCAGACTCCGACCTCTTCACCATCGCCGGCAAGCAGTACGCCTCGCGCCTGTTGACCGGCACCGGCAAGTTCGCCGACCTCGACGAGACCCGCCGCGCCACCGAAGCCGCCGGCGCCGAGATCGTCACCGTCGCGATCCGCCGCACCAACATCGGCCAGGACCCGGACCAGCCCAACCTGCTGGACGTCCTGCCGCCCGACCGCTTCACCATCCTGCCCAACACCGCCGGCTGCTACACCGCCGACGAGGCCGTACGCACCTGCCGGCTCGCGCGCGAGCTGCTCGACGGCCACAAACTGGTCAAGCTCGAGGTCCTGGGCGACCAGCGCACGCTGTTCCCGGACGTGGTGCAGACGCTGCTCGCGGCCGAGACACTGGTGCGCGACGGTTTCGACGTCATGGTTTACACCTCCGACGACCCGCTGCTCGCTCGCCGGCTGGAAGAGATCGGCTGCGTGGCGGTCATGCCGCTGGCCGCACCGATCGGGTCGGGCCTGGGCATCCAGAACAAGTGGAACCTGGTGGAAATCATCGAGAACGCCAAGGTGCCGATCATCGTCGATGCCGGCGTGGGCACCGCCTCGGATGCGGCGATTGCGATGGAACTGGGCTGTGACGGCGTGCTGATGAACACCGCGATCGCGGGCGCCCGCGAGCCGGTGCTGATGGCGCATGCGATGAAGCTGGCGATCCAGGCCGGGCGCGCCGCTTTCCGCGCCGGTCGCATCCCGCGCAAGCGCTTCGCCAGTGCCTCCTCGCCGGTGGACGGGCTCATCGGCTGATGGCAAGCGAGGAAGACGCCAGCGGCCGGCGGGCACCGCCGAAGCCGTTCACGGTCACCGAAGGCCATCGCCAGATCCGCAGCTTCGTATTGCGCCAGGGCAGGTTCACCCCGGCCCAGCAGCGCGCGTTCGACCAGCAGTGGTCGCGGTTCGGCATCGACTACCAGGGCCATGAGCGCGACTTCGATGCCATCTTCGGCCGCAGTGCCCCGCGCGTGGTCGAGATCGGCTTCGGCAACGGCGAGGCCCTCCGCCATGCCGCCGCCCACGACAAGGATCGCGACCTGATCGGCATCGAGGTCCACGCGCCTGGGGTCGGGCGGCTGCTCAATGCATTGGCCGAAGACGGCGCCACCAACGTCCGGGTCTACCACCACGATGCGGTCGAGGTGCTCACCCACGAGATCGCCGATGGCAGCCTCGACGAGGTGCGCATCTACTTTCCCGACCCGTGGCACAAGAAGCGCCACCACAAACGGCGACTGGTCCAGCCAGCGCTCGCCGAACTGCTCGTGCGCAAGCTCGCACCTTCCGGCCGCTTGCACCTCGCCACTGATTGGCACGACTATGCCGAGCAGATGTGGGACGTGCTCGACGCGACCGCAGGCATCGCCAACCGCGCCGGCAAGCGCGGCTCGGTACCTCGGCCGGACTGGCGCCCGCAGACGCACTTCGAGACCCGCGGCCAGAAGTTGGGCCACGGCGTCTGGGACCTCCTCTATGACCGTTGCTGACGGCCTGCGCCCGATAGCCACCGCGAGCTGAAACCACAGGGCATGGACACCGCGCTGACGCTCACCACCGACATGAAGCTCGTCCTCGGGCTGGTGGGCTTCACGATGGTGATGTTCCTGTTCGAGCGCATCCGCGCCGACGTCATCGCCCTGGTCGTGCTGGTCCTGCTGGGCCTGTCGGGACTGGTGGCCCCGGAAGCGATCTTCGGCGGCTTCTCGTCCAACGCGGTGATGAGCATCATCGCGACCATGATCCTGGGCGCCGGCCTCGACCGCACCGGTGCGCTCAACCGGCTGGCGGCGTGGCTGCTGCGACGTGCCCATGGCGTCGAGGAGCGACTGCTGCTGTTGACCGGCGCAGTGGCGGGCATCAACTCCTCGGTGATCCAGAACCCCGCGGTGATGGCGCTGTACCTGCCGGTGGCGTCGCGGCTCTCCTCGCGCACTGGCCTCGGCCTGCCGCGCCTGTTGCTGCCGCTGGCCGCCGCGATCGTCATGGGCGGCTCGCTGACCATGGTCGGCAACTCGCCGCTGATCATGCTCAACGACCTGCTGCTGGCGGCCAACAGCAACCTGCCCTCCGGCGCGGCCACGCTGGAGCCGCTGAAGATGTTCGCCCCGCTGCCGATCGGCATCGCGCTGCTGACGGCATCGCTCCTCTATTTCCGGTTCTTCGGCAACAAGCGCCTGCACGACGAGGTCGGCAAGGGCGCCACCCCTGCCCGCACCCAGAGCTACTTCGCCAACGCCTACGGAATCGACGGCGAAGTGTTCGAACTCACCGTCACCGCCGACAGCCCGCTGGTGGGCATGTCCCTGGGCGAAGCCGAGGCGCTGCACGGCGCGCCGCTGATCCTGGCGCTCAAGACCAAGGACGACGCCCGGCTCTCGCCCCCAGCCGATGCGCGCATCTGGGTGGGCAGCGTGATCGGCGCGATGGGCACCCGCCAGCAGGTCGGCGACTTCGCGCAGAACCAGATGCTGCGCCTGAGCTCCCGCCTGCGCGTATTCGGTGACCTTTTCAACCCGAGCCGTGCGGGCATCTCCGAAGCCGTGCTGCCGGCCACCTCCAAGTTCATCGGCAAGACCGGCAGCGACCTGCAGTTGCGCAAGCAACTCGGGCTGAGCCTGCTGGCGATCAACCGCGACAAGAAGGTGATGCGCGACGACGTGCGCGAGGTGCCGCTGCGCGCCGGCGACATGCTGGTGCTGCACAGCATCTGGACCGACCTGGCCGAGGCCGCCAAGGGCAAGGACCTGGTGGTGGTCACGGATTACCCGAAGGGGGAGCAGCGGCCGCACAAGCTGAAGATCGCGCTGGCGATCTTCGCGGTCTCGCTGCTGCTGGCGCTGTCCTCGCGCCTGCCGGTATCGGTCGCACTGATGACGGGGGTGGCGGGCATGCTGATCGCCGGCGTCATCCACATCGACGAAGCCTATTCGGCCATCAACTGGAAGACGGTATTCCTGATGGCCTGCCTGATCCCGCTGGGATGGGCGATGGATTCCAGCGGCGCGGCGGCATGGGTGGCGGGGCACAGCATCGAGCAGTTGCCACAGGCCACGCCCCGATGGGTGCTGCAGCTCGCGCTGGGATTGTTGACCACCGCCTTCTCTCTGGTGATCAGCCATGTCGGCGCGGCGATCGTCATGGTGCCGCTGGCGATCAACCTGGCGCTGGCGGCGGGCGGCAACCCGACCGCTTTCGCACTGGTGGTGGCGCTGTCGGCCTCCAACAATTTCATGACCGCATCGAACCCGGTTATCTCGATGATCACCGGCCCGGCCAACTACACCGCCAAGGAACTCTGGAAGGTCGGCGGACCGCTGTCGCTGATCTACACGCTGATCGCGGTGGCCATGGTCAACCTGCTGTTCTGACCGGCGCTGCGATCTCAGGCCAGCCAGACGGCGCCGTCACGGACCACCACCTCGACCTTGCGCAGGGAATCCCCGCGGCACGGCCCCCCGACGCACTCGCCCTGCTCCAGCTCGAAGCTCGCGCCGTGGGCCGCGCAGACCAGCAACCGGTCCTTGCTGAGCAGGAACTGGCCGGGCGCCCAGTCCAGCCGCCGCCCCGCGTGCGGGCACACGTTCACCCAGGCGCGGACTGCGTCGCCCTGCCGATAGATCACCAGCGATTCAGCATCGCCGTCTAGCACGGCCTCTGTTTCCACCAGGGCCCCGTCCGGCAGGCGCTCCAGGCTCAAAAGGGCCTCCGCTTCAGTGCTTCCCGCAGACATCATCCTGGCTCCGGAATGAAAGTGGATTAACGAACTTCTCACATCCCCGGGGCGGCCCGGGTCGATACTTTGGGCACCGGGCCCACGGGCCGCATTGTGTCACGATGCCACGCATGACCAGTCAGACTTTCCGCTTCGATTCCCACCATTTCCAGTCACGCATGCGCGCCGCGTTCGAGCCGCGCAAGCCGCGCCACCCGTTGGTGCGTTTTGCCGTCGGCTTGCTCGGGCTGGCACTGCTGGTGGTGCTGGTGATGTTCAGTGTCGCGTTGGGTGCGGCGATGCTGGTGGCGGGTGTCGCGTGGAAGCTGCTCGCGGGCCGTGGCGCCCGCAAGACGGCCCACTCGGATCCGCGCGTGGTTGAAGGCGAGTACCGCGTACTGCGCAAGCCGCTGCTGCGTCGCTGACCGATGTCCGACGTCGTCCAGGTCGCCCCCCCAACCCGCATCCCGGTCCGCGCCACCGACTCCACCACCTTCCCGGTGCGACGCGTTTACTGCGTCGGTCGCAATTTCGCCGACCATGCCCGCGAGATGGGTGCCACGGCGCCCTCGTCGCGCGCTGATCGCGGCACTCCCGTGTTCTTCTGCAAGCCCGCCGACGCCATCGTGCCCGGCGGTGTCGTGCCCTATCCGCCGGGCACCTCCGAGTTGCACCACGAGGTGGAACTGGTTGTCGCACTGGGTGCGGACGCCCCGCCCGGCGAGCTTGACCGCCTGCGCGCCGAGGCCCTGGTGTTCGGCTACGGCATCGGCCTCGACCTCACCCGGCGCGACCTGCAGGCGGCTGCCAAGGCCAAGGGCCTGCCGTGGGACGTGGCCAAGGCCTTCGATCGCTCGGCCCCGGTCAGCGAGCTCGTAGTGGCAGCCGACGTGCCGAAGCTGGACGGGCTGGGGCTTGAGCTGCGGGTCAACGGCGAGGTCCGCCAGCAAGGCCGGTTCACCGACCTGATCTGGGACGTGCCGGACATCCTGATCGAGCTGTCCAGGCTGTTCGAACTGCGCGCCGGCGATGTCGTATTCATGGGCACCCCCGCCGGCGTGGGTCCGCTCCAGCCGGGAGACGAATATCTCGCGCGGCTCGGAGACGTGGTGGAACTCCAGGGCCGTATCGAGCTTCCCGCCACCACAGGTGGCACCCCCTAGCCCAGGAGCATCGGCATGGCCGTAGTCAAGGAATTCAAGGCGTTCATCGCGCGAGGCAACGTACTGGACCTGGCCGTGGCGGTGGTCATCGGCGCGGCCTTCGGGCGGATCGTCACCGCGATGGTCGATGGCCTCATCATGCCGTTGACGGGTGTATTCACCGGCGGCGTCGACCTGTCCCACCTCTACGTCGCGCTGGACGGGCAGGACTACGAAAGCCTGGCCGCCGCGCAGGAGGCGTCCGCCCCTGTGCTGGCCTATGGCGCCTTCATCCAGAGCGTGGTCGACTTCCTGCTGGTGGCTTTCGTCATCTTCCTGGTCGTGCGCGCCTACAACCGCATGAACAAGCCGGAAGAAGCCGCCCCCGCCGCTCCCTCGGAGGAGGTGCTGTTGCTGCGCGAGATCCGCGACTCCCTCGCCAGGCGCGACAGCGGCGCCGGGAACGCCTGAGCCCGGCATTCGAGCCACGGCGTGACTTCGGACACGCCTGTCGCGCGGCTCCAGTTGATAACCTCGTCCTTTCATGTCCCCGGGCCGTTCGCCCTGCAGGAGATCCGATGCGTGCAGTTTCGCTGGCCCTGGCCACCTCCCTCATCCTCGGCGCCGCCATTCCGGCCCATGCGGCCGAGACCCGCATCCCCGACCAGGCGATGAAGACGGCGGAGCAGCTCCGGGAAACCGCGCTGGAGGGCGACCTGGGCTATCGCATCACCGAATCGCTGACCACCGAGATCGGCCCACGACTGGCTGGCAGCGAGGCCGACGCCCGCGCGGTGCAGTGGGCGGTGGCGAAGTTCGAGGAGCTCGGCTACGACCGGGTCTGGACCGAGCCGGTGACGTTCCCGAAGTGGGTGCGCCGGAGCGAGAGCGCCCGCGTCGTCGGCCCCAATGCGCAACCCCTGTCGCTGACCGCACTGGGCGGAAGTCCCGGCGGCCAGGTCGAGGCGGAGGTGGTGCGCTTTGCCGACCTGGACGCGCTTGAAGCCGCACCGGCCGGCTCGCTGGACGGCAAGATCGCCTTCGTCGACTACCGGATGGAGCGCGCCCGCGATGGCAGTGGCTACGGTCCCGGCTCGCGCGTACGCAGCCGCGGGCCTTCCGCCGCGATCCGCGCCGGCGCGGCGGGTTTCCTGATGCGCTCGGCAGGCACGGATTCGCATCGCAACCCGCATACCGGCATCACCCGCTTCGACGACGGCTTGTCCCCGATTCCCTCCGCGGCGCTTTCGGTACCCGATGCCGACCAGCTGGGCCGCCTGCTTGCCCTGGGCAAGCCAGTGCGCGTGGACATGGCGCTGGATTGCGGCTGGGACGGGAAGGCGACTTCCCACAACGTGATCGGCGAAATCACCGGCAGCAGCAAGCCCGGTGAAGTGGTACTCATCGGTGGACACCTGGATTCGTGGGACCTCGGCACCGGGGCGGTGGACGATGCCGCGGGCGTCGGCATCACCATGGCCGCCGGCAAGCTGATCGGCGACCTGCCGCATGCGCCGGCACGCAGCATCCGCGTGGTGGCCTTCGCCAACGAGGAGCAGGGGCTGTACGGCGGCAAGGCCTACGCGGAGAAGTATGCCGACCAGGTCCGTGCGCACCAGATCGCCGCCGAGAGCGACTTCGGTGCCGGCCGCATCTACGCGATCAGCACCGGCGCACCGGAGTATGCCCAAGGGGCGGTCCGGCAGATGGCCGAAGTGATGGCCCCGCTCGGCATCGAGTACGCCGGCGATGCCGGTGGTCCCGGCCCCGACATCAGCCCGTTCGCGGCCCGTGGCCTGGCATGGGCGCGGCTGGCACAGGACGGCACCGATTATTTCGACCTGCACCATACCCCCGACGACACGCTCGACAAGGTGGAACCGGAAGCCGTCGCCCAGAACGTCGCCGCCTATTCGGTCTTCGCCTACCTGGCCGCTTCGGCCGAGGGCGATTTCGGCAGCACGCCGAAGCCGCAGGAATAGACTGGTTGCATGTCCCAACGCTATGACGAGTTCGGCTACATCTCGCTGGATCCCGTCGCGGGCGTTTACCGGCTCGGGGCCAACGGCCCCAGCCTGACCACCGCGCTGGCCGCCGCCAGCGCCACCAAGCGGCGGGTCGCGCTGCTGCATGTCGACATCGACATGTTCCGCTCGATCAACGTCAACATGGGCGAGGACGTCGGCGACCAGGCGCTGGCCGCCGCCGCCCAGCGGCTGCGCAAGGCCATCCCGCGCGAAGGCTGGCTGTGGCGGCTGGCGAGCGACGAGTTCATCGCCGCCATCGGCTACCGCGATGGCGAACTCGATGGCGAAGGACTGGCGGACCTGCTCCGCCAGGCGTTCGAGACGCCGCTGTCGATTCCGCCCTACTCCCTCCCCCTGACCCTCTCCATAGGCGTGGCGGTGTTTCCCGACCATGCCGGCAACGCCGCGGCCCTGCTGGCCAAGGCCGAGCAGGCCCTGCTGCGGGTCAAGGAACAGGGCTTGGACAACGTTGGGCTCTATACCGCCGAGCCCGGCCGCGCGGCCTCCAGCGACGGCTTTGCCGAGCGCTTCGCCGACGCCTTCGACAACAGCGAGTTCCGGCTGTTCTACCAGCCCCTGATCAACGGCCACGACGGCGGCCTGTGCGGTTTCAGTGCGCTGCTACGCTGGCAGAGCGAGCGCCACGGGCTGATGCTGCCCAACCGCTTCATGGAGATCGTCGACCGCGTCGGACTGTCGGCCCGGCTGGGCTGGTGGGTGATCGATACCGCGATGCGCCAGCTGGCCCAGTGGCGGAGCGAGGGGCTGGACTACCTGTCGATGTCGGTGCATATGCCCGAGCCGCTGCTGAACCAGGCCGACTGCGTCGAGCGCATCGGCGCCCTGCTGCACAGCCACGGCCTGCCCGCGGAATCGATGGAATTCGAGCTCGGCGAAAGCACGCTCGCGCTTGATACCAGCCAGGTATCGGAAACCCTGGCCGGCCTGCGCGCGCTGGGCTGCACCTTGACCGTCGGCGACTTCGGCCTGGGCGGCCTGAGCCTGGCGGCGCTGGCGCAGTATCCGATGGACCGCCTCAAGATCGACCGCAACTTCGTGCGGAACGTCGCCACCGACACCCGCAGCACCGCCATCGTGCGAGCGATCATCGCCATGGGCCACCGGCTGGGCATGAAGGTGACCGCCAAGGGCGTGGAGAGCGAGGCGGAGCTCGGCTTCCTGCGCCGCAACCACTGCGACTTCTTCCAGGGCTACCTGTTCAGCGCGCCACTGCCGGTCGAACAACTGGACGAGCTGATCCGGCGCCGCTTCCTGCTGCCTGGTGCCTTCGCCGCGACCCGCCCCGAGCGCACCCTGCTGTTGCTGGACGACGAGGAGAACGTGCTGCGCTCCCTGGTGCGCCTGTTCCGGCGCGACGGCTACCAGATCCTCACCGCCAACAGCGTGCGCGAGGCCTTCGACCTGCTGGCCAGCAACCCGGTGCAGGTGATCGTGTCCGACCAGCGCATGCCCGACACCAGCGGCACCGAGTTCCTGGCACAGGTGCGCGACATGTATCCGGACACCATGCGCATGGTGCTTTCCGGCTACACCGACCTGGCCACGATCACCGAGGCGATCAACCACGGCGCGATCTACCGGTTCCTGACCAAGCCCTGGAACGACGACGAGCTGCGCGAGCACATCCAGGATGCATTCCGCGCCTACGAACGGCAGGCGGCGGGCGACCAGGCGTTCTGATCAGGCCTGCGGGTCAGGCCTGCTGATCGGAAGCGACGTGCTCGGCGGCGGGTTCGGCCCTGGGCTGCTCCAGCGGCAGCACCACACGGAAGGTACTGCCCACCCCGACCCGGCTGGAGACTTCGATGCGGCCATGGTGCTTGGCGATGATGCTGTAGCAGATGGCCAGCCCCAGGCCGGTGCCGCGCCCGATCGCCTTGGTGGTGTAGAACGGATCGAAGATGCGCTGCAGGGCCTCGTCGGGGATGCCGCAGCCGCTGTCGCTGATGCTGATCCAGGCCTCGCCGTCTTCCGAACCGGTGGCCAGCACCAGGGTGCCGCGGCCCTCGATGGCCTGGCCGGCGTTGATCAGCAGGTTCATCAGGACCTGGTTGATCTCCGACGGGTGGCACTCCACCGGTGGCAGCGGGCTGTAGTACTTCTCCAGCCGCACCTTGTACTTGAGATCGTTCCAGACGATGTTGAGCGTCGACTCCAGGCCCTTCTCGAGGTCCGAGGGGCGCATCGGTTCGTCGCGGCCGACCCTGGAGAAGTCCTTGAGGTCCTGGACGATCTTGGTGACACGCTCGATGCCTTCGCGCGATTCGGCGAGCAGCTGCGGCAGGTCGCCGTTGATGAAGTCGATGTCGAGCCGCTCGCGCAGGGCCTGCAGCGTTTCCAGCTGTTCGGGCGTGCCCTGCTCCTGCACGGCGGCGGCATAGGCCTCGATCAGCGAGAACAGCGAGCCGACGTATTCCTGCAACGTCCCCAGGTTGGAGTGCACGTAGCCGATCGGGTTGTTGATCTCATGGGCGACGCCTGCGGCGAGCTGGCCGATCGACGCCATCTTCTCGGACTGCAGCAGCTGTTCCTGCGCGCCGGCGAGGCGCTCGTAGGTCAGCTGCAACTCGTCGTGGCGGCGCTGCATCTCCGCTTCCCGGGCGGAGCGCTGCGATACGTCGGTGAAGACGGCCAACCGGCGCTGGCGGTCGCCCGGCGCGACGAGCAGCTTGATCTCCAGGGTCACGTCGTTGCCGGCGTCGACGTCGGCGCACCAGCGCCCTTCGCGTACGGCGGCATCCCACGCGTGCTCCGGGATAAGCCGGACCAGCGGGTCGGCACCGGACGCAGCGGAAGGATCAAGCCGCGCACCCAGTGCATCGACGGTGGCATTGGTGTGCGATGGCCCGCCGTCGGGACCAAACAGCACGACGGCGACATCGGTCATGGCCAGGACCATCAACAGGTCCTCGCTCCACTCCTGCGCTCCGTCGCGGCCGGCGATTGCGTTCATCCCACTCCGAGGCACCGCGCTTGGGGTCGTGCACTGGAATGCCCACCGGCATCGTACACGCCGGAGGCTTCGGTCCTGCCCAGGTGACGCAGGGCCCAACTCACCTCGCGGCGGCGGCGGGCCAGCAACACGTTGTTGGCACGGTTCATCTCGCTCAGGGCCAGGACGCGTTCGGAAGCATCGTCCCGCAGCGGCTGGGATTCGACCAGGCGCAGCGCCGACAGTTTTTCGCGGGTGGAATCAAGCAGCGCATTGACGTCGTGCTCCAGCAGCGCCCGGCGCTCGGCCTGCAGCGCCCGGTCCAGTGCGTCCAGCGCGTCCGGCGTGGTGGTGGAGCTGACCTGCGCGGCCATGGCGTTCATTTCAGGAGCTCGGACTCGAGGGCCAGCATGCGCGAGGCGATCTGCTTGGCGTCGATCTGGTAGCTGCCGTCGGCGAGGGCGGCACGCACTTCGTTGACCTTGGCCACGTCCAGCCCCGCACCACCGCCGCCGAGCGAGCGCTCAAGCGCCTGCAGGCCGGTGGCTTCGCCGGTGAGGCGCATGCTGTCGGCAGGCGTGGCCGCGGCCACGGGCTGCGAACGATCGCCGCCGGCATGCGTACGCGCCGTACTGGTGGAGGACAATTCGGCTGCGCGAAGCGCCTGGGACGCGCCGCCGCCGTCTATCTTGTGGGTCATCACACGCTCCTGATTGCTCGGTCACACCCGGTAACGACCGTCCATTCGGGAACTTTAGCCCGGGTCGGGCAACTCAATTCACCACCTCCACGAGTCCGTCCCCGAGCAGGCGTCCCCGGATGATACGCCGGGACGCGACGTTCTCCACCGCCACCGTGCCCCCCGGCGCCGCCCGCCCCAGCGCGCGCCCGGCCATGCGGACCTCGATCCCTCCCATCCTCGAGACCAGCACCACCGGGTCGCCGCGCTTGACCGGGGCACCCTCCGACACGTGTTCGCGGGTCAGTGCCTCCCCAGGCACCAGCTCCTGCACCGCGTTCATGCCGATGACGGCTTCCGGGCTGGCGAACCCCTCGCCGCCCGCACCCGCCATGTCGCGCCTGCGGACGGCCACGTGCCCGGCCGTAATCGGTTCCCCCACCGGCACGGCTTTGGTCAGTACCACCACGTCGGCTTCGCGACGCACCCGCACCGGCACATAGATACGCCAGCCGGGCGAAGCGTCGCAGCGCACTTCCACGGTGCGGGCACTGGTCGGCACCGCCTGCAACGGCGTCGGGCACGCCCCCAGCCGCAGGGCCGGATCGACCACCGCTTCCGACGCCGTCCCCACCAGCCCCAACGCCTCCAGTGCAATCGCCCGGATGCGGTCCACCGGCGTGCCGCCGTCGGCCCGCGCTGTTCCCCCTGGAAGCAGCAGTGCCGACAACAACAGCAACAGGACGGTCGAACGCGTGATGGACAAGAGGCACTCCGTCGATGGACGTGAAGGACTGGCGGAATGACCCCAGCAAGAGCCGTGCCGTGGACCGGTGCCTCCCCGACGCGATCCCACCGCGACCCACCCACGATCCCGGGTCGATCCGGCCCTCAAGAACCGCGAGGCGGCGCCGACAACCCCTGCATGAGCCAACAACTGCTCGACCGAATCGACCAACGCACCCGCCTGGCCGGCCATAACCGGCTCGCCCTGCTGCTGTTCCGCCTGGGGCAGCGTCAGCTTTTTGGCGTCAATGTCTTCAAGGTGCAGGAAGTGATCCCGCGCCCGCCGCTGTTCACCCTGCCGCAACTGCCCCATGCCTTCAGCGGGGCGGCGGACGTGCGTGGCCGCACCGTACCGGTGCTCGACCTCGCCCGGGCGATCGGCTACGACACCGGCGATGCGCCGCCACCCGCCTACCTGGTGGTGACCGAGTTCAACCGGAGCGTGCAGGGCTTCCTGGTCGCCGGCGTGGACCGCATCGTCAACATCGCGGTGGAGGACATCCAGCCGCCACCGGACCTGGGTGGGGAAGGCAACTACCTCACCGGCGTGACCCGCCACCACGGCGAGCTGATCCAGCTGATCGACGTGGAGAGCGTGTTGGCCGAATCGGCCCCGCGGGTCAGCGATGCCATCGGCCTGGTACCCCTGCACACCGCGGCCAATGTGCCGCGCGAGGTGCTCGTGGTGGATGACTCCCGCGTCGCCCGCAACCAGATCCGCATGGTGCTCGAGCAGCTCGGCCTCACCGCAACCCTGCTGTCCGATGGCCGCCAGGCGCTGGAGCACCTGCAACAGCTGGCCGACAGCGGCCTGCCGCCCCAGCAGCGCTACGCCATGGTGATCTCCGATATCGAGATGCCGGCGATGGACGGCTACACCCTGACGACGGAAATCCGTCGCCACCCCTCGCTGAGGGGGCTCTACGTGCTGCTGCACACCTCGCTGTCGGGCGTGTTCAACCACGCCATGGTCGAGCGCGTGGGCGCCGACGACTTCGTGCCCAAGTACTCGGAGAACGAGCTGGCGCGGCGCATCGCCGCCCGCATGGAGACCCTCGCCCAGGCCGCCTGAGCCCTGCCGGGACCGCTGCACCACCCACTTCTGGCACGCCAATTGCCTTGACCTCCGGGGAACCCGCACCCCGGAGGGCGCAATGTCAGATTTCCTAGGTATCCACGGCACCGCGCTGGCCCTGCGAGAGCAGCGCCTGCAGCTGTTGGCCGCCAACATCGCCAACGCCGACACCCCGGGCTTCCAGGCCCAGGACATGGACTTCAACAGCGCCCTGCAGGCCGCCCTGCAGCCCGGCGCCGACGCCGGCATCGAAGACCCGATCGCCCTCGCGGCGCAGTCGGCGCGCTATGCCACGCCGTCCTCCCAGCCCAGCCTCGATGGCAACACCGTGGACGGAGAGCGGGCCAAGGCCTCCTTCGCCCAGGCCTCGCTGGAATACCGCGCTTCGTTGTCCTTCGTTGAATCGAAGGTCCGCGGAATGCTGACCGCGATCACCGGCCAGTGATGGCTGACGGGGAACACGCACGATGAGCAACCTTCCGATCTTCGACGTCGCCGGCTCGGCGATGAACGCCCAGTCGGTGCGCCTGAGCACCGTCGCCAGCAACCTGGCCAACGCCGACACCGTCTCGGGCGACCCCGAAGCCGTCTACCGCGCCCTGCACCCGGTGTTCTCGGCCGAGGGCGTGGCCGGCAAGCCGGAACTGGCGGGCGTTCGCGTCACCGAAGTGACCCAGTCCGAGGCGGCGCCCCTGCGGCGCTACGAGCCCGGCCACCCCCTCGCCGACGGCGAAGGCTACGTCTACGCCCCCGACATCGATCCGGTCGCCCAGATGGTCGACATGATCTCCGCCTCGCGCAGCTACCAGGCCAACGTGGAGGTGTTCAACACCGCCAAGGAACTGGCCAACGCGACCCTGAACATGGGCAAGTAGCCCGAGACTGACGAGACCACGCGATGACCGCCATCGGCGCCACCAACAACGACAACCCCTGGAGCGGCCTGGGCCTGGAGAAGAAGGCCGACAGCCGCGACACCACGCTTGGCCAGGCCGATTTCCTGCGCCTGATGACCGAGCAGCTCAAGAACCAGGATCCGCTCAAGCCGCTGGACAACAACCAGTTCCTTGGCCAGCTGGCGCAGTTCTCCACGGTGCAGGGCATCGAGGACATGCAGGGCGCGATGACGTCCATGGCCAGCGTGATGGAGTCCGACCAGACCCTGCGCGCCGCCAGCCTGGTGGGCCGCGAGGCGCTGGTGGAGGCCGACGTGGTCGAGCTTCAGGCCGGCGGCGGCATCGGCGGCGAGATCGCCGCGACGCGCCCGGGCACCATCCAGATCGAGATCGTCGACAGCAGCGGCGCCACGGTGCGCCGCACCACCGTCGAAGCCTCCGGTGCCGGCAGCGTCGCCTGGCAGTGGGACGGCCTGGACGACGCCGGCAAGCCGATCGAGGCCGGCACCTACGGCATCCGCGCCACCGGCGGCACCGGCAAGGACACCGAGCGCCTCGGCGTCGGCGTCTCCGCCCGCATCGACAGCGTTTCCATCGAGCCGACCGGGCTCGTCCTCAACCTCGACGGACTGGGCAGCCACGCGCTGTCGTCCATCCGCCGCGTCGGCTGACCGCCGCCGCACCCCGCGACCCAGCATCCAGACCAGGAGCACGAACCATGAGTTTCCGCATCTCGCTCAGCGGCATGAACGCGGCCACGTCCGACCTCAACGTCACGTCGAACAACATCGCCAATGCCAACACCACCGGCTTCAAGCAGTCGCGCGCCGAGTTCGCCGACGTGTTCCCGGTGTCCGCCTACGGCCTGTCCCGCAACGCCATCGGCGCCGGCGTGAAGCTGGCCCAGGTCGCGCAGCAGTTCGACCAGGGCAACGTCGAGTTCAGCGGCAAGGCGCTGGACCTGGCCATCAGCGGCCAGGGCTTCTTCACCATGTCCGACCGCGGCGCCACCGTGTACTCGCGTGCCGGCAATTTCGGCGCCGACGACTCCGGCTACGTGGTCAACCCCAGCGGCCACCGGCTGCAGGTGTTCCCGCCCAGCGCCAGCGGCACCGGTTTCGACACCGGCCGCATGACCGACCTGCAACTGGCGATCGGCGACGCACCGCCGCGCGCCACCGCCGAGGTCGACGTCGGCACCAACCTGCCGGCAAACGCCGAGGTACCGGCGATCACTCCGTTCGACGGCAACGATCCGACCACCTACAACCACACCACGTCGCTGAAGGTCTACGACTCCCTCGGCGCCGCGCACACCCAGACGATGCACTTCGTCAAGACCGCGAACCCGAACGAATGGCAGGTGCACACCTCCATCGATGGCACCGCCGTGGGCGGGCCGACCACGCTGCAGTACTCCGACATGGGCGAGCTGCTCACCCCGAACCCCGGCACCATCGCCCTGCCCGCCCACGATCCGGGCAACGGCGCCGCGCCGATGGCGATCGAGCTCGGCCTGACCAACTCCACCCAGTACGGCAACGCCTTCGGTGTCTCCGCGCTGGTGCAGGACGGCCACACCACCGGCCGCCTGACCGGGATCGAGGTCTCGGCCGAGGGCGTGGTCAACGCGCGCTACACCAATGGCGTGTCGACCCCGCTGGGTCAGGTCGCGCTGACCAACTTCGCCAACCCGCAGGGGCTGCAGTCGCTGGGCGACAACGCCTGGGCGGAAACCGCCGAATCCGGTGACGCCCGCCTGGGCGCGGCCGGCTCCTCGGAGTTCGGTGCAGTCCAGGGTGGCGCGCTGGAAGCGTCCAACGTCGACCTGACCGAGCAGCTGGTGAACATGATCACCGCGCAGCGGAACTTCCAGGCCAATGCCCAGATGATCTCGACCCAGGACCAGGTCACCCAGACCGTCATCAACATCCGCTGAGGCGGGTAGCCGGAGGCACGCGAGATGATCGACAAGGCCATGTACGTGGCGATGACCGGGGCCAGCGCGACCATGAAGGCGCAGGCCTCGGTGTCGCACAACCTCGCCAATGCCAACACCGTCGGCTTCCAGGCCACCCTGGCCGGCACCGTGGCCGCCCCGGTGGCTGGCGAGGGCCACGGCTCCCGGGTCGCGGTCTCGCATCGCACCCTCGGCGTCAGCGCGGCGCCGGGGGCGATCAACGCCACCGGCAACACGCTCGACGTCGCGCTGGACCAGGAGCGCTGGCTGGCCGTGCAGACGCCCGGCGGCGAGACGGCCTATACCCGCGCCGGCGACCTCAAGCTCAGCCCCAATGGCCTGCTGACCACGGCCTCCGGCCTGTCCGTGCTGGACCAGCAGGGCGCGCCGATCGCCATCCCGCCACACGAGTCGCTGCACATCGGCGGCGACGGCACCATCTCGATCGTGCCGCTGGGCGAACCGGAGGCCAACATCGGCGAAGCCGGCCGCCTCCAGGTGGTGGCCGCCGGCACCGATGAACTCGTCCGCGGCGACGACGGCCTGATGCGGCTCTCGCCCGGCGCCGAGCCGCTGCCGCCCGCCGCCGGCAAGGTCCTGACCGCCGGCGCACTCGAGCAGAGCAACGCCGATCCGACCGCATCGCTGGTCTCGATGATCCAGCTGTCACGCCAGTTCGAGATGCAGGTACGGGTCTTGCAGAGCGGTGACGAGAACGCGCAGGCCAGCAATTCGCTGCTCTCCTCGCGCTGATTTTTTGACTGACCGACCCGGACAACAGAGGAACCCGCCATGACCCAGGCTCTTTGGATCGCCAAGACCGGCCTCGACGCGCAACAGACGCGCATGGCGGTGATCTCCAACAACCTCGCCAACACCAACACCACCGGCTTCAAGCGCGACCGCGCCAGCTTCGAAGACCTGCTCTACCAGACCGTGCGCCAGCCCGGGGGGGCATCCTCCGAGCAGACCCAGCTGCCCAGCGGCACCTCCACCGGCACCGGCGTGCGCATCGCCGCCACCGCCAAGCAGTTCACCCAGGGCAACCTGGCCCAGACCGGCAACGCGCTGGACGTGGCGATCAACGGCCGCGGCTTCTTCGAAGTGCTGATGCCCGACGGCAACCCGGCCTATACGCGCGACGGCAGCTTCCAGATCAATGCCCAGGGCGAGCTGGTGACCAACGCCGGCTACCCGGTGCAGCCCGGCCTGCAGTTCCCCGAAGGTACGCAGAGCGTGACCATCGGCAGCGACGGCACCGTCAGCGTGCAGCTGGCCGGCGAGCCCGAGGCCATGCAGATCGGCGCGCTGACCATCGCCGACTTCATCAACCCCGCCGGCCTGCAGGCCAAGGGCGAGAACCTCTACGTCGAGACCGGCGCCAGCGGCCCCGCCCAATTGGGCGCACCCGGCGAGAACGGGGCCGGCCTGCTTGCCCAGGGCGCGCTGGAAAGCAGCAACGTCAACGTGGTCGAGGAGCTGGTGTCGATGATCGAGACCCAGCGCGCCTACGAGACCAACGCCAAGGCGATCTCCACCACCGACCAGATGCTCGGCTTCCTGAACCAGAACCTGTGACCGCCATGAAGACCGTCGCCACCCTCGCCGTCGCCACGCTCCTGCTGACCAGCGGCTGTGCCAGCCTGGTCGGCGATGTCCGCGCCTTCGAACCCTATGCACCCGTGGCTCCGATGTACGCCGGTGCCATGCCCGGAACCGCCCATGCCGCGGCGCAGGTGCCGACCGCCATCGCGGCACCGGCCCATTCCGACGGCTCGATCTACGCCAGCCGCGCGGGCGGTGGCGCGCGGCCGCTGGCGCTGTTCGAGGACAACAAGGCGCGCAACGTCGGCGACCTGCTGACCATCGTGCTGGTGGAGCGCACCTCGTCCAGCACCAAGGCGCAGACCGCCGTGACCAAGGATTCGGGCTTCAGCATGGGTGCGCCGGTGATCGCCGGGGTACCGGTGACCTACAACGGCCAGTCGATCCTGCAGGCCGAGGTCGAGGCCGGCCGTGACTTCAGCGGCGCGGGTGACTCCTCCCAGAGCAACCGGCTCGACGGCGAGATCACCGTCACCGTGGTGCGCGACCTGGGCAACGGCAACCTGCTGGTCAGCGGCCAGAAGCAGATGCGCCTCAACCAGGGCGACGAGCTGGTCCAGATTCAAGGAATCGTGCGGGTGGCCGATATCACTCCCGACAACCGCATCACTTCCGACCGCGTCGGCAATGCCCAGATCGCCTATGGCGGCCGGGGCACGCTGGCGCGATCCAACGCGATGGGCTGGCTCGGCCGGTTCTTCAACTCCGCTGCCTTCCCGTACTGAGGACCGCGACCATGCGTCGTTCCATCCCATCCATCGCACTCGCCATCGCGGCCCTGCTCGTCAGCGGCCCGGCCTTCGCCGAGCGCATCAAGGACCTGGCCCAGGTGGCCGGCGTGCGCGGCAACGCCCTGGTCGGCTATGGCCTGGTGGTCGGCCTGGACGGCAGCGGCGACCGCACCAGCCAGACGCCCTTCACCGTGCAGAGCCTGAAGGCGATGCTCGACCAGCTCGGCGTCAGCATCCCGCCGGGCGTGAACCCGCAGACCAAGAACGTCGCCGCGGTGGCCCTGCACGCCGAGCTGCCGCCGCATGCCAAACCCGGCCAGACCATCGACGTCACGGTTTCGTCGATCGGCAATGCCGGCTCCCTGCGCGGTGGCGCCCTGTTGATGGCGCCGCTGAAGGGCGCCGACGGACAGGTCTACGCGATCGCCCAGGGCAACCTGATCGTCTCCGGCTTCGGTGCCTCCGGCCGCGACGGCTCGCGGATCTCGGTCAACGCGCCCAATGGCGGCAGCATCCCGAACGGTGCGACGGTTGAACGTGCCGTGCCCGGCGCCGCCCCCACCGGCGTGGTGACGCTGAACCTGCACGAGTTCGATTTCACCACCGCATCGCGCGTGGTGGCCGCGGTGGACCGCGCCTTCGGCCCCGGCCATGCCCGCGCGCTCGACGGCGTCACCATCGAGATCGATCCGCCGCAGGGCGACCGCATCGCGTTCCTCTCGCAACTCGAGTCGCTGGAGGTCAATCCAGGCGCCGCGGCCGCCAAGGTCATCGTCAATGCCCGCAGCGGCACGGTGGTGATGGGCGGCCAGGTCACGGTGCTGCCGGCGGCGGTCTCGCACGGCTCGCTGACGGTGTCGATCGTCGAAACCGCACAGGTCAGCCAGCCCGGGGCCTTCAGCGACGGCGTCACCGCCGTGGTGCCGGAGTCGTCCATCGAGATCCGCGAAGGCGGCGACCGCATGTTCCTGTTCGAAGGCGGCAGCTCGCTGGAGGCCATCGTCCGCGCGGTCAACGCGGTGGGTGCGGCCCCAGGCGACATCGTCGCCATCCTCGAGGCGCTCAAGCGCGCCGGCGCCCTGCGTGCCGAGCTCGAGGTGATCTGAGCCACGCCGATGCGCCTGCCCTCCGCCACCACCATCCCGCTGCAGCCGGCCGAGACCTCTCGCGACCGGCTGCAGACGGCTGCGCGCGAGCTGGAATCGCAGTTCGCGCAGATGATGATCAAGTCGATGCGCAGCACCAGCTTCGGCGATCCGCTGATGGGCGACGACAGCACCTACCGCGACATGTACGACCAGCAGCTGTCGCGCGAGCTGACCAAGGGCCGCGGCCTCGGGCTGGCACCGATGATCGAGCGCCAGCTCTCGCGCAGCCTGCCGGGGCAGCCACCGGGCATGGCACCGGCCGGACAGACTGCCCCAATTCTGCTGGGCAATGGCATGACGCAGTCACTGCCGCTGGCGATGCCGCTGTCCGGCGGCCGCGGTGCCGGCGCCGGCATCTCATTGGCACCGACCAGCAGTGGCACCTCGCTGCCCGCGATGGCCCCGCTGCCGCCACCGCTGCCGAGGCAACCGGTCCAGGCCGCGGCCATCGGTGGCCCGGCCGACCCGGCCGCGAAGGTCGACAGCAGCAGCCCGGAAGCTTTCGTGCGTTCCATCTGGCCGCATGCGCAGGAAACCGCGCGCGAGCTCGGCGTGTCGGCCAAAGCCCTGGTCGCACAGGCCGCCCTGGAGACCGGCTGGGGCCGGCGTCTGGTCGGCGGCGATGGCTCCCACAACCTGTTCGGCATCAAGGCCACCGGCGGCTGGCGCGGCAACCGCGTCGACTCCGCCACCCACGAGTTCGTCAACGGCCGGCGCGAGAACCAGCGGGCCGAGTTCCGCGCCTACGGCTCGGTGCGCGACAGCTTCGCCGACTACGCCCGGCTGATGCGCAAGGACCGCTACGCCGGTGCACTGGCCGCGGGAACCGATCCCTCCCGCTTCGCATCCGCACTGCAGCGCGCCGGCTACGCCACCGACCCGGCCTACGCGGCCAAGATTTCCGCGATCGCCAATGGGCCGACGCTGCAGCGCGCGCTCTCCACGCTCGACGACGGCACTGACCGCATGGTCGCCGCCGTACCCGCGACCCACGACCGAGGCTGACCATGAGCGACCTACTCTCCACCGGAAGCTCCGCCCTGCTGGCATTCCAGCGCGCGCTGTCGACGGTCGGCCACAACGTCGCCAACGCCTCCACGCCCGGCTACAGCCGCCAGCGCGTCGCGCTGGAAGCCCGCGTCGGCCACAACGCCGCCGCCGGCAACATCGGCGCCGGCGTCGACGTCGCCAAGCTGGAGCGGCTGGCTGATGGCCTGGTGTTCGGCCGGCAGGTCGACAGCAGCGGCGAGATGGGCCGGCTGGGGCAGCTTTCCTCCCTTTCCACCCGCCTCGACAAAGTCGTCTCCGACCCCACCAGTGGCCTGGCCAAGCCGTGGTCCGAATTCTTCGCCGCCGCCGAGGGCGTGACCGCCGAGCCGACCTCGCTGTCGGCGCGCAACCAGTTGCTGGCATCGGCCAACCAGCTGGCCTCGCGCTGGAGCTCGATGGACCGGCAGATGGAGCAACTGGACCTGGAAGTGAACGACCGCATGAAGACGCAGGTCGCCGCCGCCAACCAGATTTCCAGCGAGATCGCCACGCTCAACCGCGACATCGCCGCCGCCGGCCGCAACGCCTCTCCCGACCTGCTCGACCAGCGTGCCCTGCGCGTGGACGAGTTGGCCCAGCTGGTGGGCGCCGAAACCGTCAAGCAGGACGACGGCTCGCTCAACGTCTTCACCACCGGCGGGCAGCCGCTGGTGCTGGGCGAGAAAGCCATGACCCTGGACACGATGCCGGATCCCTATCGCGCCGACCGCCTGCAGCTTTCGCTGCAGAACGCCAGTGGCGGATCGATGCGGTTGCCGGCCACGTCGGTATCCGGCGAGGTCGGCGGACTGATCGAGTTCCGCGAGCGCGTGCTGGACCCGGCACGCGCCGAACTGGGCCGCCTCGCCACCGCCTTCGCCGGTGAATTCAATGACACCCAGCGTGGCGGAGTCGATTACAACGGCACCGCCGGCTCGGACATGTTCGGACTGCCGCCGCCGCGCATCGATCGCCACGCCAACAACACCGGCACCGCCACCATCACCGCCGGCATCGGCGACATGGGCGCACTGAAAGGCAACGACCTGGTGCTGCGCTTCGAAGGCGGCGGCTGGAGCGCGACCCGCCCCGGCACCGGGGAAGCCGTGCCGATGACCGGCAGCGGCACCGCCGCCGACCCGCTGCGGGTGGATGGCGTCGAGCTGGTGGTCGCGGGCACGCCTGCCACCGGCGACCGCTTCTCGCTGCGTCCCACCGCGGGCGTCGCCGGGGGCATGAAGGTGCTGCTCGACGACCCGGCCACGATTGCCGCCGCCGCACCACTGGAGACCAGTGCGGACGCGGGCAACATCGGCACCGCCAGCCCCGGTACCAGCCGGATCACCGACCCGGCCGCCTTTGCCGGCTTCGGCGGCGCGACCATCGATTTCATCGACGCCGGCAGCTACACCATCGACGGTGCCGGCCCCTTCACCCATGTCGCCGGCATGCCGATCAGCGGCAACGGTTGGTCGCTTGAGCTGAAGGGCACCCCGGCCGCCGGCGACCAGTTCACCCTGTCGAAGACACCGCCGCGCTCCTCCGGCAACGGCAACGCGCTCGAGATGGCCGGCCTCGACGAGCGCGACATCCTCGTCGACGGCACGCTCGACCTCAGCGCCGGCCTGAGCCAGTTCACCGGCCGGACCGGCAGCGCCGCGCGGCACGCCGAACTGACGCTGGAGGCGCAGACGGCCATCCACTCGCAGGTGACGGCCGAGCGCGAATCGATCTCCGGCGTGAACCTGGACGAAGAAGCGGCCAACCTGCTGCGCTACCAGCAGGCCTACCAGGCTGCCGCCCAGGTGATCGCCACCGCCGACACGCTGTTCCAGTCCCTGCTCGGCGCCGTGCGCCGCTGACCGCCGCTGAAGTCCCCGGAGCCACACCGATGAGAATTTCCACCGCCGGCATGTTCAACCAGGGCCTGCAGAGCATGCTGCAGCGGCAGTCCGAGCTGATGCGCACCCAGGAGCAGATCACCAGCGGCAGGATGTTCACGCATGCCGCCCAGGACCCCGCCGCGGCCTCCGCGGCGCAGGGGCTGGACCATGCGATGTCCTCGCTGGAACAGTTCGGCAAGAACGCCGACCACCTCGGGCGCCGCCTCAACCTGCAGGAGAACGCGCTGACCGATGCCGGTGACCAGTTGATCCGTGCGCGCGAGCTCACCATCCGCGCCAACACGCCCAGCGTCTCCGACCAGGACCGCAAGCTGATCGCGATTGAGATCCGCCAGCTGCGCGAGGAGATGATCAGCATCGCCAACCGCAACGACGGCGGCGGGCGTGCATTGTTCGCTGGTACCCGCGATGGCGTGGTGCCGTTCGCCGACAACGGCGGCAACGTCACCTACGTCGGCAATGACGGCCGCAACGATGTCGAGGTCGCACCCGGGCTGTTGCTGGGCGACACCGACGCGGGCAGTGCACTGTTCATGCGCGTCCCCACCGGCGACGGCATCGTGCGCGCCAGTGCGGGCGCCGCCAACACCGGCAGCGGCGTGCTGGCCACCAGCAGCGTCACCGACCATGCCGCGTGGAGCGGCGATGGCATCAGCATCGAATTCACCGCGGCGGACAGCTACCGCGTCCTGGATGCCAGCGGTACGGAGATCGCCACCGGCACCTGGCAGGACGGCGAAACCATCAGTGCCGGCGGCGTGCAGATGAAGCTGGGTGGCTCGCCTGCGGCCGGCGATACCTTCAGTGTCGGCCCGGCCGTCAACCGCGACATTTTCGCCACGCTTGATGCATTGGCTGATGCCATGGAGGCACCGGGGGGAACAGCCGCCGCCGACGCAAGTCGGATCAACGTGCTTTCAGCAGGCCTGGGTGATCTTGCGACCGCCCAGGAGCACCTGCTCTCTGCACGCGCGGGCACCGGCTCACGGCTGTCCAGCCTGGACCACGCGGAGGAGAGCCGGAGCGCCACCGCGCTGTCGCTTGAAACCACACTCTCCGACCTGCGCGATACCAACGTCGCCGAAGCCGCCACGCGCTTCAGCATGCAGATCACCGCGCTCGAGGCTGCCCAGCAGGTGACGATGCGCATGCAGGGCCTGTCGCTGTTCAACAAGCTCTGATCGCACACATTCCGTAAAAAAAGTTCTGTTTTTTCCTAAAGCTTGACAACCGGCCGCCGTTACCTTTCACAGCAGCGGACAGGACCGGATACGGCAACCCCCTGCGAAGCCAACCGGCGCGCAAAGCCGGATTTCGAATCCAGGAGATCTCAAAATGTCTGTCATCAATACCAACGTCATGTCGCTCAACGCGCAGCGCAACCTGACCACCAACAGCGCCGACCTCGGCACCACCATCCAGCGCCTGTCCTCGGGCCTGCGCATCAACAGCGCCAAGGACGACGCCGCCGGCCTCGCCATCTCCGAGCGCTTCACCACGCAGATCCGCGGCATGGACCAGGCCGCCCGCAACGCCAACGACGGCATCTCGCTGGCCCAGACCGCCGAAGGCGCGATGGGTGAGATCGGCAACAACCTGCAGCGCATCCGCGAGCTGGCCGTGCAGTCCGCCAACGCCACCAACTCCAGCGACGACCGCGCCGCCCTGCAGAAGGAAGTCGACCAGTTGCTGAGCGAGATCGACCGCGTCGCAGACACGACCAACTTCAACGGCACCAAGCTGCTCAATGGCGATGCTTCTTCCTTCGTGTTCCAGGTCGGCGCGAATGCCGGCGACACGATCACCGTCAACACCCCGGTTGATGCGAACATCGCCGCACTGGGCGGCACCATCAGTGTCTCCACTGCCGAATCGAGCGCCATCTCGGGCCTCGGGACGGGTGCCGTCGCCGCCGGTTCGCTGACCATCAACGGCACTGACATCGGTCCTCTGGATGCGGTCGGCACCGCCTCGCAGCGTGCAGCCCAGGTGGCCAACGCCATCAACAACGTGTCGACCGAGACCGGCGTCAATGCCCGCGTGAACGAGTCGACCGGTAAGCTCGAGCTGTCTTCTGACGCCGCCTTCACCCTTGGCGGCACCGATGACGGCACGCTGACGGGCTTCGATGGCGCAGGCGCTGCCGTCTCGGTCGACAACACCACCACCGGCATCGCGACGCTCGACATCAGCTCCTACGCTGGCGCCGAACTGGCCATGAAGCAGGTCGATGCTGCTCTGAAGGAAGTCAACGACGGTCGCGCCGACCTGGGTGCCGTCCAGAACCGCTTCTCCTCGGTCGTGACCAACCTGCAGACCAGCTCGGAGAACCTCTCCGCTGCCCGCAGCCGGATCATGGACGCCGACTACGCCAAGGAAACCGCCAACCTGTCGCGCACGCAGATCCTGCAGCAGGCCGGTACCGCGATGCTGGCCCAGGCCAACCAGTCCTCGCAGAGCGTGCTCAGCCTGCTGCGCTGATCACGAACCCACGTCGGCCGGTCTCGTCGGCCGCCGCATGAGAACCGGCCAGGCATGTCCTGGCCGGTTTTTTTATGGGGCGCGCCCGCCTCCCGCCGCTAAAGCCCTTCGGCGAGCGGCCGTTATCCAGTACAGGGACCGGCGCCACCAGGCACCGCGTCAACGATCCGGCGGAACGGTTCTTGCCCGGACCCATGGATCTTCCACGTCCACCCGCCCCAGGAGGCAGCAGTGGCATCACTCTCCAGCCCAGGCGTCGGCTCCGGCCTCGATGTGCACACGATGGTGACCCAGCTGGTCGCCGCCGAGCGCGCACCCGGGGACCTGCGCTTCAACCGCATCGAGAGCAAGGCCGAGGCGCAGATATCCGCCTTCGGCAAGCTCAGCAGCGGACTGTCGGGACTGCAGAGCGCACTCCAGAAGTTCGACGGCAGTGGCGCTTCGCTGGGCCGCAAGGTCAGCGTGGGCACCGATGCCGGCTTCACCGCAACTGCAGATGCCAAGGCAGCGCTGGGCAGCTACCGCGTGACCGTCGAAAGCCTGGCCTCCACACACAAGCTCCATTCCGCGGCCTCGGCCGCCGACAGCCAGGTCGGCCACGGCCGCCTTTCGATCGCCGTCGGTGACGGCGAGGCGATCGATGTCGACATCGCCGAGGGCGAGGGTTCCCTGGCCGAGGTCCGCGATGCCATCAACGCCAAGGCCGAGGGCAAGGGCGTGACCGCCACCCTCATCCGCGGCGACGACGGCGACGTGCTGGTCCTGGCCTCCACCGAATCCGGCAGCGAAGGCCGCCTGCAGATCAGCGCCAGCGGCGGCGACGGCGGACTGTCTTCATTGGCCACCACCGGCGGCAGCCTGCAGGTCGCCGATGCCGGCAACGATGCCAGGGTGATCGTCGATGGCATCACCCGCACCAGCAGCAGCAACCACCTGGACGACCTCATCGACGGCGTCACCATCGACCTGACGCAAGCCAAGCCCGGCGAATCTTTCTCCCTTGACCTGACGGCTGACGCGAGCCCGCTCAAGGCCACGATGCTGAGCTTCATCAGCGCCTACAACACCGCCCTGAGCGCACTGCGCACGCAGAGCGCCGCCGGTGGCGCGGACAGCGACGGCGCGGCCCTCAGTGGTGACGCCGCACCCCGCGGCATTACCCAGAACCTGCGCGGCATCATCAGCCAGAACTATGCCGAACTCGCCGAGCTGGGGCTCAAGACCAAGGTCGACGGCTCCCTCAGCCTGGACGGCGCCACCTTTGACGCCGCCATCGCCGCGGATCCGGAAGCCGTGCAGAGGCTGGTAGGCGAGGACGGCACACTGCAGCAGCCGCTTGCGGCCGCTTTGAAGTCCTACCTCGGCGACGACGGGATGATCACCGGCCGCACCAAGGCATTGAATGCGCGCCTGGAGTCGCTGGAGACCCAGCGCGAGAGTTTCGACCGCCGCATCGAGAATGTGCGCGCCAACTACATGCGCCAGTTCACCGCGCTGGACACCATGGTCGCGAAGATGTCCAGCACCAGCTCCTTCCTGGCCCAGCAGCTCGGCCAGCTGACCAATATGAACGCCTGAGACCGCCATGCATAGCGCCCGCAACTACGCCAACCAGTACCACCAGACCGGGGTCAGCAGCGCCGTTCTGGACGCCAGCCCGCACCAGCTCGTCGCGCTGATGCTCGCCGGTGCCCGCAAGCGCGCGCAGCTCGCGGCCGCCTGCCTCGAGCGCGGAGACATGGCGCGCAAGGCCATCGCCATCAACGAGGCCAGCGCCATCATCGCCGGACTCAACAGCACGCTCGACATGAAGGCCGGCGGCGACATCGCGGCCGGGCTGGAGGCCCTGTACGACTACGCCCAGCGCCGGCTGGTGGTCGCCAACGCCAACAACGACGCCGCGCCCCTGCTGGAGATCGACGACCTGCTGGGCGACATCGAAAGTGCATGGCTCGCCATCGACCCCGACTCGGACACCAGCACCACCGGAGCCACAGCATGACCCCGACCCTGCCCATCGATGCCATCCGCCGCGCGCTGGACGCCGGTGAATGGGACATGGCCGCCAGCCTGATCGCCGGCCACGAACGCGAAGTCCGGGAGGCCCTGGAAACACCTGGCGGCAGCGCGGACGGCCTGCAGCCCGACCGCAGTGCATGGGTCGCCCTGCTGTCCCAGCAGCGCCTGCTGCTGGAGCAGCTCAAGTCCGCCCGCAGCGAGACCTCCGACGCGCTCAGGCGCCTGCAGGACAACCGCCGCGGCGCCCAGGCCTACCTGGCGGGCGCAGGCGGATGAACGCGGAGAACGCACGTGCGCAGGTGTTCGGGGACTCGCTGGTCTGCGAGGAAACCCGTGCCGCCGCGTTCGTTCCCATGGAGTTCGACCCCGCTGCCGTGCGGGTCGCCTGCCAGCGCGCCGAGGCCCTGCTGCACTCGATCGCGATCATCGAGGACGGCAAGGTCGAAGAGAGTGACGAGCGCGGCGCACACGAGCACGCCCTGCAGCGCGTGGAGGCCAAGCTGGACCTGCTGACCTCGCTGGTGGCCACCCTGGTGAGCTCGCATCGCCCGCCGCCGGCGCCCCGCCGCCTGCAGTGGTCCGCCCTGGGTGCCTGCCTGGCCGCCGAAGCCGATGCCGCCGGCAACGCGCCCGGAAGCAACGGCATGTTCCGCGTCCAGGCCTGCGATTGGCTGCCGGAACCGCTGGAGTTGCCGGCGACGGTACTGGCCAACGTGGCCGACGCCAGCGGCCACCACCTGTGGCTGCGCTTCCAGCCGTTGCCGCCGCCCCTGGTCTCGGCGGTGGAGCGCCATCTCTTCCGGATCCATCGCCGCGCCGTGGCCGAGGCCCGCCGCCCCCGCTGACCTGTGGTGCCCCGCTCCGCCGTCGGCTAAGGTGCCCTGAGCCCTTCCGGATGGAGTCCCTGCTTGCTTCGCGTGCTGATCTGCGACGACCACACCCTGATCCGCGCCGGGCTGCGCCGGCTGCTCGAGTCGTTCGATGCGGTGGAGGTGGTCGCCGAGGCGGCCAGCGCCGACGAGGTCGTCATCCGAGCCCGCGGCACCAGTCCCGACGTCATCCTGCTGGACCTTTCCATGCCCGGCCGCAACGGCTTCGAGGCTTTGGACGAGCTGCGCCGCACCTGCCCCGCCAGCGCGGTGGTCATCATGTCGATGCACGACGACCCCGGCCATGTACGCGAAGCCCTGGACCGCGGCGCCTCGGGTTTCGTCGTCAAGGAGGCCGCACCGGCGGAGCTGGAGATCGCGATACGCGCCGCGGCTACCGGCCGCACCTACCTAAGCCCCCAGGTATCGGCCCCCCAGTTGCGGGGGCGCCAGGCCCCGGCGGAGGGCGTCGATGCCCTGCCCCCACGCCAGCGCGAGATCCTCGCCGCGATCGGCGCCGGCCGCAGCACCAAGCAGATCGCCGCCGACCTGGGCATCAGCGTCAAGACGGTGGAGACGCACCGGGCGCGGATGATGGCGGCGCTGGGCTGCCGCAGCGGCCACGAGCTGCTGCGCATGGCGATGCGGCTGCACGGCAGCGCGCTGTAGCCCGCGCACCTGTCGGCGTCGGGTTTCCGGCGCCATGTGGGGAATTCCCCTACATCGGGTGGGGCCTGCCGGTACGCGGTTCGGGCATGCCCTGATTCGACAGCCGCCGGCGCGGGCGCATGATTCGCCTGCAGGATCCGTACCACGACCGGATCCATTCCGGGGGAACCGTGAAGAACACCGTCCGCACGCAGATGTCGCAAAGCGTCAACCTGACGCCGCAGTTGCTGCAGTCCATCCGGCTGCTGCAACTGACCGCCCCGCAGCTGGAAATGGAACTGCTGCAGGCACTGGAGCGCAATCCGATGCTCGAGGCCGACGAGGGCGACGAAGCCGGTGAAACCGACGCCGAGGGCGTGGTCGCGGCCGGTGACGACGCGGCGCTCGAAGCTGCAGCGTGGGACGAGTTGCCCGAACCCGCCTTCACTTCCAGCGGCAACGGCGGAGTCGGCGCCGACGATGACGGCATGGCCCGCATCGCCGCCGGCAGCTCCAGCGACCCGCGCGTCCGCCTGCTGCAGGAGCTCGCGGTGACGTGGCGCGACGCGGACCTGGTGCTCGCCCAGTGGTGGCTGGACCGCTGCGACGACCGCGGCTACCTGGAGCACCCGCTGGACGAGTTGCTGGCCGAAGGTGCCGATGCCTGTGGTTGCGACAAACGCGAGATGGACGTGATCCGGCTGCGCCTGCTTAACGGCCCTTGGCCGGGCATGGCCGCGGCCGATCCCGGCGAATGCCTGCAGGCCCAGCTGGCCCAGCTGCCCGACACCCCTGGGCGCACCTTGGCCGCGCGTATCCTCTCCGACCATCTGGCACTGCTGGCCTCGCATGACCACACCGGCCTCGCCAAGGCCTTGGACGCGACCGCCGACCAGACCGCCGCGGCCGTCGCGCTGGTGACATCGCTGCGCCCGTGCGCAGTGGAGGAGCCGGTCGACGCGCCGTCCGCCTACATCGTGCCCGACGTGGTGGTGCGCTTCCTCGGTGGCGAATGGCGAGTGGCGCTGAACGGCCGCAGTGCCCCACGCATCCGCATCTCCGCCCACTGCGAAAGCGCGCTGGCGCAGGCGCCGGGCGACCAGTCCGTGCTGCGCGGACTGCTGGACGAGGCCCGCTGGCTGGTCCGCGGCGTGGCCATGCGCAACGACACCCTGATGCGCACCGCCCAGGTGCTGGTCGAGCGCCAGCGCGAGTTCCTCGTGCGCGGCGAGGAGGCCATCGCGCCGCTCACCCTGCGCGAGGTCGCCGACGCCATCGGCATGCACGAGTCCACCGTCTCGCGCATCACCACCGGCAAGTACATCCAGACGCCGCGCGGCACCTTCGAGCTCAAGCGCCTGTTCGCGGTGCGGCTGGAAGGCGCAGAGGTCTCCGGCGCCGCGGTGAAGGCGATGGTGAAGCGCTTGATCGACAACGAGCCGCCGCACGCCCCGCTGGCCGACGACACCATCGCCGGCATGCTGGAGCGCCAGGGCGTGCGTATCGCGCGCCGGACCGTTGCGAAGTATCGTGACCAGCTCTCCATCGGCCCCGCCCGGGCACGCCAGCGCCCGGCGCGCAAGGCCGCGGCGTGACCACCCCCACCGGCCCGGCCCTGACTCCCGAGGATCCCTCCATGCGCACGCTCAACATCCTGCTGGTCGACGACCACGAGGGCTTCATCAACGCCGCGCTGCGCCACCTGCGCCGGCTCGACTGGATCACCGTCGCCGGCTCGGCCGCCAACGGCATCGAGGCCATCGCCCAATGCGAGGCCCTGCATCCTGATGCCGTACTGATGGACCTGGCCATGCCCGAGATGGGCGGTTTGCAGGCCACGCGGCTGATCAAGGCCCAGGACGATCCGCCCTACGTGGTGATCGCCAGCCACTTCGACGATGCCGAGCACCGCGAGCACGCGCTGCGTGCCGGTGCCGACGCCTTCGTCAGCAAGCTGTCCTACATCCACGACGTGATCCCGCTGCTGGAGGCGCTCGCCGGCCGCCAGGCCGCGGACACCGCCGGCGCTGCCGGTGCCGCCGGGGCGGGGACCGGAGTCACCGCATGAGCGAGTCGCGCATCCTTGTGCTCGACGGGGACATGGAGCGCGCCGAGCGCATCGCCACCCTGCTGGAGTTCATGGACTTCACCCCGCGCGTCGCCGAACCGGGCGACGTCGACCTGTCCCGGGCCAAGCCCAGCGACTGGGTTGCGGTGGTGGTGGGCGACGTCGACGGCGATGCCGCATGGCCGGCCTTCGCCGAGTGGCTGGGCGGCCAACCACTGCACCCGCCGTTGATGGTGCTCCCGGGCCACGACGACGCGCCCTGGCGCAAGGCGTTGCACCCCGAGAACCTGTGGCCACTGGACTATCCGGTCCGCCGCAGCCAGCTCCAGGAAGCCCTGCGCCGCGCCAGCCTGAAGCGCATCAACGAGGACGAGCAGCGCGAGCATTCCACCGGCGGCCCGACCGGGCGCAGCGCCGCGACCCTGCGGCTGTCGCGCATGATCGACCAGGTCGCGCCGTTCGACACCACCGTGCTGATCCTGGGGGAATCCGGCACCGGCAAGGAGGTCGCCGCCCGGGCGGTGCACGAACGTTCCAAGCGCCGCAACAAGCCGTTCGTGGCGATCAACTGCGGCGCGATCCCGCCGGACCTGCTGGAAAGCGAGCTGTTCGGCCACGAGAAGGGCGCCTTCACCGGTGCGCTGACCCAGCGCAAGGGCCGGTTCGAGATGGCCGAAGGCGGCACCCTGCTGCTCGACGAGATCGGCGACATGCCGCTGGCGATGCAGGTCAAGCTGCTGCGCGTGCTGCAGGAGCGGACCTTCGAGCGCGTCGGCGGTGCCCAGGTGATCGAATGCGACGTGCGCGTGGTCGCGGCGACCCATCGCAACCTCGAAACCCACATCGCCGAGGGCAAGTTCCGCGAGGACCTGTTCTACCGCCTCAACGTGTTCCCGATCGAGATGCCGCCGCTGCGCGAGCGCGCCGACGACCTGCCCGACCTGATCGCAGCCATCACCGCCCAACTGGCCAAGGCCGGCCGCGGCCAGGTATCGCTCAGCAGCGGTGCCGTCGAGGTGCTGCGCCACTACGCCTGGCCCGGCAACGTGCGCGAGCTCAGCAACCTGCTCGAGCGCCTGGCGGTGCTGCACCCGGCGGGCATGGTCCGGGCCACCGACCTCCCCGCCCGCTATCGCGCCGCGGTCCCCGACCTGCCGGACGAGGATCCCGTCCCCGAGCCGACCACCTCGATGGACCCGGCCGCCCTGTCGCCGCGGGCCACGTTGCCGGCGGAAGGCATCGACCTGCGCTCGCACATCGCCGAGGTCGAGCTGGAGCTGATCCGCGCCGCCCTGCAGCAGGCCGATGGCGTGGTCGCGCACGCCGCGCCACTGCTCGGCCTGCGCCGCACCACCCTGGTGGAGAAGCTGCGCAAGTACGGCATCGACCGTGACGGCGCCAGCGCCGGCGCCGAGGGCGAGGCCGGCGACGACGGCAAGGGCGACCGCACCAGCGCCGCCTGAGGCGGCGCCAGAGGTCCGGCGCGTCCGCACGACGGGATCCCGTCACTGTTCTGGCACGGCACTTGCCTATCCATCGGCAGCGAAGCCAGAAAGTTGATGCCCGGCCATGACCGACGCGATTTCATCGATCCTCTCCCAGATCCGCGCCCATGAGATGCGCGCGGGCGGGGCGCTGGCCGATGCGCCGGCCGGCAACGCCATCAACCCGGCCAACCCCGGGCTTCCCGGCGCCGGCCGCGTAGAGCCAGGCAAGGCGCCCGGCTTCGCCGAGACGCTGAACAACGCCATCGACAGCGTCAGCAGCGCGCAGGCGAAATCCGGCGCGCTGCAGCAGGCGTTCGAAATGGGCGACCCGCGCGCCGACCTGGCGCGGGTGATGGTCGCCATGCAGCAGTCGTCGGTCGCCTTCAAGGCCACCGTGGAGGTCCGCAACCGCATGGTTCAGGCCTACCAGGACGTCATGAACATGCCGGTCTGACATGGCCGCCAACGCCGCGCATAGCCCCACGCCCACCCCGACCTTCCGAGACCTTGCCCGATGAGCGTCATCGCACTGCCCAAGAACGCCGCCAACAACCTGCGCGAGCTGGGACCGTTGCAGGACATCCCGGTGGTGCGCCAGCTGGGTCTGTTCGCCCTGGTCGCCGCCACCATCGGACTGGGCCTGTGGCTGTTCTTCTGGACCCAGCGGCCGGACTACGTGCCGGTGTTCGCCGGCATGGACGGCAAGTCGACCACCGAGGCCTCCGACCTGCTGCGCGCCGCGCAGATCCCGTTCCGCATCGACCCTTCCACGGGGGCGCTCGCCGTGCCCGGCGAACAGCTCGGGCCGGCCAAGCTGGCGCTGGCTTCGGCCGGCCTGCCTGCCGAGGGTGGCGGCTTCGAATCGCTGCAGGGCGACCAGGGCTTCGGCACCAGCCAGTTCGTCGAGAACGCGCGCTACCAGCACGCACTGGAGACCGAACTGGCCCGCACCATCGCCAATCTACGCCCGGTGCGCGAGGCCCGTGTGCACCTGGCCATCCCCAAGCCCAGCGCATTTACCCGCCAGAAGGACCCGGCCAGCGCCTCGGTCGTGCTGCACCTGGGCAACGGCAGCGTTCTGGAGGCCGGCCAGGTCAACGCGATCGTGCACTTGGTCGCCAACAGCATTCCGCAGCTCTCCCCCGAGAGCGTCACCGTCGTCGACCAGTTCGGCCGCATGCTCTCCAACCCCGATCCCGACAGCGAGTCGGCGATGGGCGCCAAGCGCTTCGAGCAGCAGCAGCGCCAGGAGGCCGTCTACGTGCAGCGCATCCAGGAGCTGCTCGCCCCGCTGGCCGGCCCCGGCCGCGTCAGCGCCCAGGTCAGCGTGGACATGGATTTCTCCCAGACCGAACAGGCGCGCGAGCAGTACGGTCCCGAGCCGGCGATCGTCCGCAGCGAGCAGATCTCCGAATCCGGCGATATCGGCCCGAGGCCGCCGCAGGGCGTACCGGGCGCGGCCGCCAACACTCCGGAAGCAGCGGCGGCCGCGGCCGAAGCCGCGCAGGCTCCGGCACCGGCCACCGCCGATGGCGGCCAGGGCTCGCGCACCGCGGTGCGCAACTACGAGATCGACCGCACCCTGACCCACACCCGCCAGGCGCCCGGCCGCATCACCCGCGTCACCGCGGCGGTGCTGGTCGACAACGTGCCGGGGGCGCCCGATGCCGAGGGCAAGGTGGAATGGCGTGCCCTGACCGCCGACGAACTCGCGCGCATCGAATCGCTGGTGCAGCGGGCGATCGGCTTCGACGACGAGCGTGGCGACATGGTCACCGTGGTCAATGCCCCCTTCGCCCGCAACGCCATCGACGAGCCCGAAGGCGCACCGTTCTGGCAGCACCCGCGCACCAAGGAGCTGCTGCGCATCGCGCTGGGCGGACTTGCGGTCCTGGCGCTGATCTTCACCGTACTGCGGCCGGCCTTCCGCCAGCTGATCGCACCGACCAAGCCCCGCACCGCCGTGGCCACCCTGGTCGAGGACGAGGAGGAAGAGATTCCCGTCACCCTGTCCAAGCCCAAGGCCAAGGCCCCCGCGCAGCTGGATGATGCGGCCGACGCCCCGATGAACTTCGACGAAAAGCTGCAGGTGGCACGCACTGCAGTCAGCAGCGATCCCAAGCGGGTCGCCAACGTGGTCCGCAGCTGGGTTGAACAAGATGGCTGATCCCAAGAACAAGGAAGAGCCGCTGACCGGCGTGCAGCGTGCCGCGGTGGTGCTGCTGTCGCTGGGCGAGGCACAGGCGGCCGAAGTGCTCAAGCACATGGGCGCCAAGGAAGTGCAGAAGCTCGGCATGGCCATGACCTCGGTCGGCGGCGTCTCGCGCAATACCGTGGCCGCGGTGTTCGAGGATTTCGTCGAAACCCTGGCCCAGCCCAGCGCGATCGGTGCCGGCGCCGACGAGTACATCCGGGCCGTGCTCACCCAGGCCCTGGGCGAGGAGCGTGCCGGCAGCCTCATCGACCGCATCCTTGCCGGCCGCAACACCTCCGGGCTCGACACCCTGAAGTGGATGGAGCCGCGCGCGATCGCCGAGCTGGTGCGCAACGAGCACCCGCAGATCATCGCCATCGTCATGGCCCACCTGGATGAAGACCAGGCCGCCGAGGTGCTCAAGTGCCTCAACGACCGCGTGCGCGCCGACGTGCTGCTGCGCATCGCCACCCTGGACGGCATCCCGCCCAACGCGCTCAACGAGCTCAACGACGTAATGGCGCGCCAGTTCGCCGGCAGCCAGAACCTGAAGTCGTCCTCGGTCGGCGGCGTGCGGGTGGCCGCCAACATCCTCAACTTCATGGACACCGGCCAGGACGAGCAGATCCTCAGCGCGATCAACGACATCGATGAACCGCTGGGCGTGCAGATCCGCGACCTGATGTTCGTGTTCGACAACCTCGCCGAGATCGACGACCGCGCCATCCAGACGGTGCTGCGCGAGATCTCCACCGAGAAGCTGGCGCTGGCCCTGCGCGGTGCCGACCAGAAGGTCCGCGAAAAGATCACCACCAACATGTCCCAGCGCGCGGCCGAGATCCTGCTCGAGGACATGGAGGCCCGTGGCCCCGTGCGCCTGGCCGAGGTCGAAGCCGCGCAGAAGGAGATCCTGGCCGAGGTCCGCAAGATGGCCGACGCCGGCACCATCCAGCTCGCCGCCAAGGCCGAGGCGTTCGTATGATCGCGCTGGCCGATGGCATGCACGCGGTGCGCTGGACCGCGCCGGACCTGGACTTGTCTGCCAACCCCGTCCCGGTGGTCGAGGAAGAGCCGGCACCGCGGCTGCCCAGCGTCGAGGAGATCCAGGCGCTGGAACAGGCCGCACGCGAGGAAGGCCATGCCGCCGGCCACGCCGAGGGGCTGGCATCGGGCCAGGCCGAGATCCGCCGCATGATCGCGCAGATCGAAGGCATCCTCGACGGCTTCACCCGGCCGCTGTCGCGGCTGGACGACGAGGTGGCCGATGCACTGGGCGAGCTGGCGGTGCGCATCGCCGGCAACCTGCTGGGCCGCACCTACCAGGCCGACCCCACCCTGCTGGCCGACCTGGTGCGCGAGGCGCTCGACGCCGTCGGCACCAGCTCCCGTGAAATCGAACTGCGCCTGCACCCCGACGACCTCGGCGTGCTGGCACCGCACCTGGCCGGCCTCAGCGGCGTGCGCCTGACCGCGGACACCTCGCTGGCCCGCGGCGAGCTGCGCCTGCACAGCGAAAGCGTGCGCATCGACGGCACCCTCGCGGCACGCCTGCAGGCCTGCATGGATGTCGCGATGGTCGCCCACCCCCCACGTGACGATGAGGCAATGCCATGAGCGGAGTCGCCGCCGGACAGTGGGAAGAAGTCCGCAACCTGCGCCTGGCCACCCGCCTCGCCGCCGCCAACCCGCAACCACCCTCGCTTGGCCTGGCCCGCGAAGGCGTACTGCGCCGCGCTGTCGGCCTGACCCTGGAGGCTTCCGGCTGCAGTGCTCCGCTGGGCTCGCACGTGCGGGTGGAAACCGCCGGCGGCCACTGGGTCGACGCCGAAGTGGTCGGCTTCTCCGGTGAACGCACCTTCCTGATGCCCACCGCCGACCTCGCCGGCCTGCTGCCGAACGCCCGCGTGGTCAGCACCCGCAACCGTGGCGAAGTCGCCGTCGGCGAGGGCCTGCTGGGCCGGGTGATCGACAGCGACGGCGTGCCGCTGGACGGCCGCGGCCCGCTGCGGCCGGAAAGCTGGGTCGGCCTGGGCGCGGTCCCGATCAACCCGCTGATGCGCGCACCGATCACCCAGTCGCTGGATGTCGGCGTACGCGCGATCAATTCACTGCTGCCGATCGGCCGTGGCCAGCGCATCGGCCTGTTCGCCGGTTCCGGCGTCGGCAAGTCGACCCTGCTGGGCATGATGACCCGCTACACCGCCGCCGACGTCATCGTCGTCGGGCTGGTGGGCGAGCGCGGCCGCGAAGTGCGCGACTTCGTCGAGAGCACCCTGGGCGAGGAAGGCATGCGCCGCGCCGTGGTGGTGGCGGCCCCGGCCGACCGCCCGCCGCTGGCCCGGCTGCACGGCGCCCTGCGCGCCACCGCCATCGCCGAGTGGTACCGGGACCAGGGCTTGCATGTGCTGCTGCTGATGGACTCCCTGACCCGCTTTGCCCATGCCCAGCGCGAGATCGGCCTGTCGGTCGGCGAGCCGCCGACCACCCGTGGCTACCCGCCGTCGGTCTTTGCCAAGCTGCCGCAGCTGGTGGAACGCGCCGGCAACGGCGCCGACGGCCGCGGCTCGATCACCGCGTTCTACACCGTGCTCACCGAAGGCGACGACCAGCAGGAGCCCATCGCCGACGCCGCCCGCGCCATCCTCGACGGCCACATCGTGCTGACCCGCCGCATTGCCGATGCCGGCCAGTACCCGGCGATCGACGTGGAGGTCTCCGTCAGCCGCGTCATGCAGGAGATCACCGACCCGGCGTGGCGTGCCCGCATCCAGAAGCTCAAGCGCCTGATGGCGGCCTACAACACCCAGCGCGACCTGATCGCCATCGGCGCCTACCAGCGCGGCAGCGACCCCAGCGTCGACGAAGCGCTGGCGCGGTGGCCGGCGATCCAGGCCTTCCTCGGCCAGGACGTCAGCGAAGCCGCCGATGTCCAGTCCAGCCGCGACGCGCTGGCGCGCCTGCTCGACGATGCCTCCGATACCCCGCAAGCCCCCACCCAGGAGACGTAGCACCCATGCGATCGCAACGACTCGATCCACTGCTCAAGGTGAAGCAGCAACGCCAGGACGATGTCGCCCGCCGGGTGGCGGAGCAGGATCGCGTGCTGGCCGAGCAGCAGGCGCGGCTGGAGGCGCTGCGCCGGTATGCCGACGAATACGCCACGCCGGCATCGGCGATGACCAGTCCGGCGCTGCTGGCCAACCGCCTGGCGTTCCGCGAACGGCTGGATGCCGCCATCGCGCAGCAGAGCCGCGTGGTCGATGACAACCGCCACAAGGGCGATGTCGAGCGCACCCGCCTGCTGCTCGCCAGCCGCGAAACCCACGTGCTGGAGAAGCTCTCCAACAGCTACCGGGCCGAAGAGGCCCGGGTGGACGAGAAGCGCTCCCAGAACGAGCTCGACGATCTCGGCGCACGGCGCTTGCGCAATGCCGCCCAGGCCGACGAAGCGGAGCCGGCGCAGTGATGCCCGGCGGGCTGCCGGCGTCGCCCCCCGCTGCACCGGCGCGGATGGGGTCATCGAATGGTGCCGCCAAGCCCGGCAGCGATGAAGCCGGTGACGGATTCGCCGGTCTGTTGGCGGGCACGGGCAAGAGCACTGGAGCCGCAAACGCGGACACAGGCGGGAAGGCCGCTGACACGGCGGCTCCCGCGGAAGCTGGCGCCGGAACGGCCGGAAGCGACGACGCGGCACCCGCCACCACCTCCGACGGGCAGCAGGAAGAGGCCGTACCCGAACAACTGCTGGCGCTGCTCGGCGGACCCTTCCCGCCACCGCACGCTGCAACCGCGCCGGTGGCGGTGTTCGCACCGCTCGCGGGCACGGTCGGGTCCGGTTTGCCTTCACTGGCGCCGGGCGCCGCCGTGGGCGCGGAAGCCACGGCCACGGTGCTCGCCGGGCTTTCTTCACTGATGCAGGCCCCTCGCGCGGCGGATGGCGCCACCACACCGGGATCGTTCGCGACGATGGCGACGGCCCCGCTCGCACCAGCCGCCGTGGCCACCGAAATGGCGGCGCTCCCGCAGGAGTTCGCCAAGGCGCTGGAGATGCTCCAGGGCCGCGACGCCGGCGCGGAGGCCCTGGCGGACACTTCAGGCGGTCCCGAATCCGCCGAGCGACCGCAGGCGACGACCTCCACCGCCCCGGCCGCCCTCACGCGTGCCAGCTCCGCGGCCCTGGCGTCCGGACCGGTGGCCCTGCCCGCCGATCCCGATGCGGGCTTCGACGAAGGCTTCGGCGCGCGCATCGGCTGGCTGGCTGAACAACGCATCGGCCGCGCCGAAATCCGGGTCAGCCCCGACCACGCCGGCCCCATCGACGTCCGCCTGCAAATGGACGGCAGCCGCGTGAGCGCCGAGTTCAGCTCCGCCAACGCCGACGTGCGGCAGGCACTGGAAGCCAGCATGGGCCGCCTGCGCGACCAGCTCGCCCAACACGGCCTGGAACTGGCGCAGGCCGATGTCGGCAGCGGTGGCAGGCAGCCGGGGCAGGCCCAGGCCGCCGAAGGCCTCGTGCTGGAAGACGGAGCGGCGGAAACCGCCATCTCCGTGGCGCCACTCGTCCGCCGCGGCCTGCTGGACGAATACGCCTGACACCGGGGGCGCCGGATAACCGGCACCCGCTTCGTTCAGGATTGCGTCAAAACCCCGACTTCCCCCCGCCGCCGCTCGCGGCACGCCCCTTGCACAGACCCTGGCAACACCTGTCAGGAGTCATCGCGTGTCCACCGAGCCCACCGCCAAGTCCGGCAGCAAACTGCCCTGGATCATCGTCATCGTCCTGCTGCTGGCGCTCGCCGGCGGCGGCGGATGGTTCTGGTATTCCTCGCGCCAGGCGCCGCCCCCGGCTGACGATGCGGCATCGGCCGAGGCCCCTGCCGGCACGCGTAATCCGGCGATGTACTTCCCGCTGGACCCGGCTTTCGTGGTCAACCTCTCCGACGTCGACTCGGTCCGCTACCTGCAGGCCGACGTGCAACTGATGACCCGCGACGTGCCCACCAGCGAAGCGATCGAGCTGCACGCCCCGGCCATCCGCAACCGCCTGTTGCTGCTGTTCGGCCAGTACTCGGCCGACCAGCTCACCCAGCGCAGCGCCAAGGAGCGCCTGCAGGAGAAGGCCCGCGAGGAAGTACAGGCGCTGCTCAAGGCCGAGGGCGCCGCCAGCGCCGTCGAAGCCGTCTACTTCACCAGCTTCGTGACCCAGTAGGCCGACCGATGAGCGCAGACCTGCTCTCCCAGGACGAGATCGATGCCCTGTTGCACGGCGTGGACAGTGGCGCGGTCGAGGTCGAAGACCCCGAGCCCACGCCCGGTGAGGCCCGCAGCTACGACTTCGCCAGCCAGGACAAGATCGTCCGTGGCCGCCTGCCGACGCTGGAGATGATCAACGAGCGCTTTGCCCGCACCTGGCGCATCGGCCTGTTCAACCTGCTGCGGCGCTCGGCCGACCTGTCCGTGCGCGGCGTCGACATGATGCGCTTCGGCGAGTACATGCACTCGCTGCAGGTCCCCAACAACCTCAACCTGGTCAAGATGAAGCCGCTGCGCGGCACTGCGCTGGTGGTGTACGAGCCGCGCCTGGTGTTCACCGTGGTGGACAACTTCTTCGGCGGTAACGGCAAGTACCACACCCGCATCGAGGGCCGCGAGTTCACGCCCACGGAAATGCGCGTGATCCAGCTGCTGCTCAAGCAGACCTTTGCCGACCTGGTGGAAGCCTGGGCGCCGGTGATGCCGGTGGAGTTCGAGTACATGAACTCCGAGGTCAACCCGCACTTCGCCAACATCATCAGCCCGCGCGAGTACATCGTCGTCAGCCGCTTCCACGTGGAGCTGGAAGGCGGCGGCGGCGAGTTCCACATCTCGATTCCCTACTCGATGCTCGAGCCGATCCGCGAGCAGCTCGATGCCGGCCTGCAGAGCGACCGGGTCGAACGCGACGAAGGCTGGACCCGCGCGATGCGCGCCCAGCTGCAGGAGGCCGAGGTCGAGCTGAGCAGCGCGATCGCACATCGACAGATCAGCCTGCGCGAGCTGTGCCGGCTGAAGGTCGGCGACGTGATCCCGATCGACCTGCCCGAGACGGTGACGCTGCAGGTCGAGCAGACCCCGCTGTTCACCGGCTCGTTCGGCACCCACAACGGCCGCAACGCCATCAAGGTCGCGAGCGTGAAACCCGCCCGCGCCGTCCCCTCCTTCCAGAACCTCATGCAGCCATGAACAACAACGAGACCGCCATGGATACCGAAGAATCCCAGCGCGCCGCCTTCGAGGCCCTGATGCCCGATGCCGACGTCAAGGGTGCCGACCTCAACCTCGACGTGATCCTCGATGTGTCGGTGTCGCTGTCGCTCGAAGTCGGCCGCACCCGCATCCCGATCCGCAACCTGCTGCAGCTCAACCAGGGCTCGGTGGTGGAACTGGAGCGTGGCGCTGGCGAGCCGCTGGACGTGTTCGTCAACGGCACGCTGATCGCCCAGGGCGAAGTGGTCGTCGTCAACGACCGGTTCGGCGTGCGCTTGACCGACGTGGTCAGCCCGGCCGAGCGGATCAAGCGGCTGCGATGAGCGCCGCGACCTTCGCCGTCGAGGCGAACCCCGAGGTGGTCGCGGATCCGCTGCCCGATGCCTCCATGGCGGCCACCAGCGCGGAGGGCCCGGTTCCTGCGTCGGATGCCCCGCCTGCGACGGTGGCCGTCACGGATGCCGCGGTAGCCGGGGATGCATCGCCACAGGCCGACGCGGGCTCCGTGGTATCGGCGGACGCCGATGCCGATGCCGCGGCCGCACCGGCCCCGGTGCAGCCGCTGGGCGCGACCACCATCGCCACCACCGTGCAGCCTGCCGCCGAGCCGTTCGCGGCGCCCGCGGGGGATGCCGGCTCGGTCGGTGGCGCCGTGCTTGCCCTGCTGCTGGTGGTCGGCCTGATCCTCGCGCTGGCCTGGCTCGCACGCCGCATGCCCGGCATCGGTGCCGGCGCTTCAAACCCCGCGTTGCGGGTGGTGGGTTCCCTGGCACTGGGTCCGCGCGAGCGGCTGGTGGTGGTGGAAGTCGGCCAGACCCAGCTGCTGCTGGGCGTCGGCAACGGCGGCACCCGCACCCTGCACACCCTCGAGGCGCCGCTGCCCGAGGCGGCCGCGTCGACCTCGCCCTTCGCGCAGGTGCTTGCACAACACTTCGGAAAGAAGCCATGACCGGCTGGACCACCCCCCTGCTTCGCCTGCTGATGCTGGCCATGCTCGCGGCCACGCTGATGCTGGCCTCACCCGAGGCCGCCGCACAGGCCGCGCCGGCCACTGCGCCCACCGCACAGCAGGCGCCCGCGCCGATGCCGAACCTGCCAGACGTGACCGTCGGCAACGTCGGTGGCGAGGACGTCAGCCTGCCGTTGCAGGTGCTGCTGCTGATGACCGGCATCACCCTGCTGCCTGCCGCGCTGCTGGGCCTGACCGCCTTCACCCGGATCATCATCGTGCTGGGCCTGCTGCGACAGGCGCTCGGCACCGGCCAGACCCCGAGCAACCAGGTGCTGCTCGCACTGGCGCTGTTCCTGACGGCGATGGTGATGATGCCGGTGTTCGACCAGGCCTGGGCCGCCGGCATCTCGCCGTACCTCAATGACGAGATGGACTTCCGCAGCGCCTGGGCGGCCTCGATCGAACCCTTCCGCGGCTTCATGCTGGCGCAGGTCCGCGAGAACGACCTGATGACCTTCGCCGGCCTGTCCAACAGCGGCCCCTACGCCACCCCGGCCGACGTGCCGTTCAGCGTGCTGGCCGCCTCGTTCCTGACCAGCGAGCTCAAGACCGCCTTCGAGATCGCGTTCCTGATCTACATCCCGTTCGTGATCATCGACCTGGTGGTCGCCAGCGTGCTGATGTCGATGGGCATGATGATGCTCTCGCCGATGCTGATCTCGGCGCCGTTCAAGATCCTGCTGTTCGTGCTGGTCGATGGCTGGATCCTGGTGGTCGGCTCGCTGGCCGCCAGCTTCAACGGGGTCTGAGGCGATGACTCCGGAAACCGCACTCACCGAGATTGGCCGGGGTCTGCAGATGGCACTGTTGCTGGGCGCCCCGCCGCTGCTGGCAGTGCTGGTGGTCGGCGTGCTGGTCGGCATCATCCAGGCCGCCACCCAGATCAACGAGCAGACGATCGGCTTCGTGGTGAAGGCGATCGCACTGGCGGCCACGCTGGCGGTCACCGGGCATTTCCTGCTCGGCAGGATGGTGTCGTTCACGACAGACCTGTTCCACCGCATCCCCCATTTGATCGGCTGACGACCGCGGCATGGATCCGGCCACCGCCACCACCATCGACGGGCTGAACCTGTTCGCGATGCTCGGCACCGTGCTCTGGCACCTGCTGCGCATCGGAGCGGCGTTGCAGGTCCTGCCGATGATCGGTGGCCGCGGCATGCCGATGCGGGCGCGGCTGATCCTGGCCGTGGCGTTGTCGGCGACCATCTCCACCGTGCTGCCCGAGCCGCCACGGGCGGCGGTGGACGCCACCACCGTGCTCAGCGTGTTCCGGGAAATGACCGTCGGCGTGGCAATCGGGCTGGTCCTGCGGCTGGCCTTCGAGGCCGGGCAGTTCGCCGGCGAGCTGATCAGCCAGGGCATGGCGTTGTCGTTCGCGACCCTGGCGGATCCGCTCAGCGGCGCCTCCTCCACCGTGCTGTCGCAGTGGTTCTTCCTGATCTTCGGGCTGCTGTTCTTCACCCTGGACGGACACCTGGCGCTGGTCACCCTGCTGGTGGACAGTTACGCGGCGCTGCCGATCGGCGCGCCCCTGGCCGACCTGCAGGGCTTCCTGGCCGCACTGCCGACCTTCTTCGGGACCTGCCTGCGGGCCGGCCTGCTGCTGGCACTGCCGGTGATGATGGCCCTGCTGGCGTCCAACCTCGCCTTCGGCGTGCTGTCGCGCGCGGCCTCGGCGATGAACCCCATCGTGGTCGGCATCCCGGTGGCGCTGGTGACCGGCCTGGTCCTGCTCGCGCTGGTGGCACGGGAACTGCAGGGGCCCATCCAGCAGTTGCTCGAAGCCGCCTTCCTGGCGGCACGCGCACTGACCGCCTGACCGCATCCGCCCACGCGGCGCCCGGTCGGCGGTACTGAACCGGGACGCGGACGATGTCGGAACAGCAGGACCAGCAGGACAAGACCGAACAACCTACCGAAAAGCGGCTGCGCGACGCCCGTGAGAAGGGCGAGGTCGCGCGGTCGCGGGAACTGGGCCATGTCGCGGTGCTGGGCATCACCGCCATCGCCATCATGCTGCTGGCTCCCGGCATCGGCGGCGCCGCCAAGAACTGGCTGCGCGACGCGCTGACCATCGAGCAGGCAGCGCTCGGCCGGCCGGACCGGTTGATTCCCCACTTCATGGGCCTGGTCGGCGGGCTGATGCTGCCGGTCCTGCCGGTGATCGCCGCGGCCTTCGCCGCATGCATGGTCGGCCCGATGCTGATGAGCGGCATCCGCTTCTCCAGCAAATCGCTGCAACCGGACTTCAAGCGCCTCAACCCGGCTTCGGGGCTCAAGCGCATCTACGGCAAGGAAGGCTTCGCCGAGCTGCTGCGCTCACTGCTGCGCGTGCTGCTGGTGGTGGGCGTGGGCGGCACGGTGATCTTCGGGGCTTTCCGGCAGTTGCTGGCCATGCCGGGGATGACCCTGGAAGGCGCCATCGGCAGCGGGCTGGGCACGGCCATGGCCGCCCTGCTGGCGATGATCGCCTCGCTCGGGCTGATCGCCGCGATCGACGTGCCATGGCAGAAGGTCCAGCACCGCAACAAGCTGAAGATGACCAAGCAGGAGGTCCGCGACGAGCTCAAGCAGACCGAGGGCAATCCCGAGATCAAGGCCCGCGTGCGCCAGGTCGCCCGGCAGATGTCGCAGCGCCGGATGATGGAGGCGGTGCCAACCGCCGACGTGGTGGTGATGAACCCGACCCACTACGCGGTCGCCCTCAAGTACGACGCCGGCAAGATGCGCGCCCCGCGGCTGGTCGCCAAGGGTGTCGACGAGATGGCGCTGATGATCCGCGACGTCGCCGAGAAGAACCGGGTCAGCGTGATCGAAGCGCCGCCTCTGGCACGGGCCTTGTATAGGCAGGCACAGGTCGACCAGGAAATCCCCGTGAAACTCTACGCCGCCGTGGCCCAGGTGCTGTCCTACGTGTACCAGCTCAAGCACTGGCATCCGGCCCAGGGGCCGGCGCCGTCGCTGGTGGTGCCCGAGGTCGGCGCCGACGGTGCGCCCGACCCGGTGGACGGCGGCGCTGACGGGAACCCGGCACGATGAGCACCCCGGCGAGCGGGTTGTCCTTCGGCGGCGTCGCCAGCTCCATGCGCAGCGGAGCCGCGGCGCCGGTGATCGTGCTGGCGATGCTGGCGATGGTGGTGGTGCCGCTGTCCCCGCTGGTGCTGGACGCGCTGTTCACCATCAACATCGCGCTGTCGCTGGTGGTGATGCTGGCGGTGGTCTACGTCAAGCGGCCGCTGGAGTTCTCGATCTTCCCGTCGGTGCTGCTGATGGTGACGCTGCTGCGGCTGGCGCTGAACGTCGCCTCCACCCGCGTGGTGCTGCTGCGTGGCCACGAGGGCCCCGGCGCGGCCGGCCACGTCATCGAATCGTTCGGCAACTTCGTGATCGGCGGCAGCTATGCGGTCGGCATCGTCGTGTTCGCCATCCTCACGCTGATCAACTTCGTGGTCGTCACCAAGGGCTCCGGGCGCATCGCCGAGGTCTCGGCGCGCTTCATCCTCGATGCCCTGCCCGGCAAGCAGATGGCGATCGACGCCGACCTCAACGCCGGCCTGCTCACCCGCGAGGATGCCAAGGCGCGCCGCGAAGAGGTCCGCGAGGAAGCCGACTTCTACGGCTCGATGGACGGTGCCAGCAAGTTCGTGCGGGGCGACGCCATCGCCGGCCTGCTGATCCTGGTGATCAACCTCGTCGGTGGCTTGCTGATCGGCATCATCCAGCACGACATGAGCTTCTCCACCGCCGCCGAGGTCTACGCGCTGCTGACCATCGGCGACGGCCTGGTGGCCCAGCTGCCTTCCCTGCTGGTGTCCACTGCGGTGGCCATGCTGGTCACCCGCGCCACCCGCGAGCAGGACATGGGGCCCGCGGTGTCCAAGCAGGTGTTCGGGCACAAGCGGGCGTTGATCGTCGCCTCGCTGCTGCTGGGGCTGATCGGCATCGTGCCGGGCATGCCGAACCTGCCGTTCCTGGTGCTCTCGGCGGTGCTGGGCTATGCCGCCTGGAAACTGCACAAGCGCCAGACCGCCGCGGCCGCGGAGCTCGCCGACGAGGCCAGCCCCGAGGCCAAGGCCGCCAACCAGTCGGTGGCCGAGCTGAGCTGGGACGAGGTGCGCCCGGTCGAGCCGCTGGGTCTGGAGGTCGGCTACAAGCTGATCGCGCTGGTCGACAAGAACCAGGGCGGCGAATTGCTGGCGCGCCTGAAGGGCATCCGCCGCAAGCTGACCCAGGACCTGGGCTTCCTGATCCCCGCGGTGCACGTGCGCGACAACCTCGAGCTCGCTCCGGGGCACTACCGCATCATGGTCCACGGCGTGCCGCTGGCCTCCGGCGAGCTGTATGCCGACCGCGACCTCGCGCTGGACCCGGGCCGCGTGTTCGGGCCGCTGGAGGGCATCCCCGGCAAGGACCCGGCCTTCGGGCTGGACGCCGTCTGGATCCCGCCAAGCCAGCGCGCCCACGCCGAATCGCTGGGCTACACCGTGGTCGACGCCGCCACCGTGGTCGCCACCCACCTGTCGCACGTGGTGCGCGAGCGTGCTTCGGAGCTGCTGGGGCACGACGAGGTCCAGCAGCTGCTGGCCAGCGTCGGCAAGACGACACCCAAGCTTGTCGAGGATTTGACGCCCAAGCTGCTGCCGCTGTCGGTGGTGGTGCGGGTACTACAGTCGCTGCTGGCCGAGAAGGTGCCGCTGCGGCAGATGCGGCAGATCGTCGAGGCCCTGCTGGAGCACGGCAGCCACACCCAGGACCCGGCCGTACTGACCGCCGCCGTCCGCACCGCACTGGGCCGCTTCATCGTGCAGGAGCTCAACGGCATGGCGCCGGAGCTGCCCGTCTACACCTTGGCGCCGGCTCTGGAACGGGTATTGCAGGAGTCCGTCAGTGGCACCGGCACTGCGCTGGAGCCGGGATTGGCCGAACGGCTGCACCAGAACCTCAGCGATTGCGTGGTGCAGCAGGAAGGCAAGGGGGAACCGGCGGTACTGCTGGTACCCGGCACGATCCGCGCAACCATCGCGCGCCTCGTGCGCCACAGCGTCCCGGCGCTGTCGGTACTGGCCTACACGGAAGTACCGGAAGACAAGCGCTTGAGGCTGGTGGGATCGATTGGCTGAGCAGGCCGGCAACGGCGGCAAGACAGGTTGGAGCGAGACGAATGAACACCGATGGCAGCAACGCCCGGGCAACCGGCCACCAGGAAGCGACCGCATGAGAATCAAACGTTTCATCGCCAGTGACATGCGCACCGCTTTGCGCATGGTCCGCGAGGAGCAGGGTCCGGACGCCGTGATCCTGTCCAACCGTCCGACCGCCGACGGCATCGAGATCGTCTCGGCGACCGACTACGACGAGGCCCTGGTGCAACAGGCCCTGCAGGCCGCGGCACCCGGCATCGAGCCTGCCGCCCGCGCCGCCCGCAGCGTCGCCGCCGACCGCACTGCCATCCGCGACACCGCGCCCTCGTCCGCGATGGCCGAAGCCATGGCCGCCGCATCACGGTCCGCCGCACCGCCGCGGGCCCCCGAAGCATCGGCAACGGCCGCACCGGCACCGTCGGTGCGCGAGACCCTGGCGACCCGCGCCCGCGCCGTGTTCCGGATCGGCGACGCGCCGGCCGAACCCGTCGCGGAAAACCCCGAACCGACGCTGGCCGAGCTCACCGCCAGCACGACCGAATCATCCACCACGCCGGAGTGGGCACGTTCCGCCACGCGCAGCGCCGCGGCGTCGCCCAGCCGGTTCGAGGCCATGATGGCTTCGCTCGCGGAACCGGCGATCGTCGACCGCGTGGTGGCCGCCGCGCAGCAGAACGCCGCGTCCGAAGCGGCCGCTGCAATCGCAGCCGCCGGACAGGTGGCGACCGAAGCACCGGCCCCGGTCCAGTTGGCGGAGACCGCAGGCATCGACACGCCCGCTCCGACGCGCGCACCGGCACCGGCACCGGCTCCTGCCCCGGCCCCGACGGCCGCCGAAACCATCGAACCCGAAGCACCGACCACGCCGATCCTGCGCGCGGTGCCCGATCCCGACCCGGGCATCCTGGCGATGCGCGAGGAACTGTCCTCCATGCGCCAGCTGATCGAGCGCGAAATGGGCCAGTTCGCGGTGGAGCGCCTGCGCGGCTCCCCGGCCCGCGCCGCCGCCTACGATGCCCTGCTCGGCTATGGCTGCGACGAGCAACTGGCCCAGCAGGTTGCCAGCCGCATCGATCCGGCGCTGCCGGCCGACAAGGTACGTGCACCGATGCTCGCCGAGCTGGCACGCCTGCTGACCATCATCCGCAACGAGCCGCTCGACGACGGTGGCGTGATCGCCCTGGTCGGCCCGACCGGCGCCGGCAAGACCACCACGGTGGCCAAGCTCGCCGCCCGTTTCGCCGCCCGCCACCGCGCCCGCGACGTGGCGCTGGTGACCACCGACAACGAACGCGTCGGCGCCCGCGAACAGCTTCACGCCCACGGCCGCAAGCTCGGCATCACCGTCTGCGAGGCCGACGGCGCGCAGGGGCTGGCGCAGACGCTGGAGCAACTGAAGGATTATCCGCTGGTGCTGGTCGATACCGCCGGCTACGGCGCCCGTGACCACGCCCTGCTCGGCCAGATCACCTGGCTGCGGGCGACGGAGAAGCTGCGCAGCCTGCTGGTACTGCCGGCGAACGCCCACCCGCACGACATGAACGAGGTCATCCGCCGCTACCGGATGGTCACCCCCGAAGGCGTGGTGCTGACCAAGCTGGACGAGACCGGCCGCCTGGGCGCCTCGCTCTCGGTGCTGGTCCGCAACGGCCTGGGGCTGGCCTACACCACTGATGGACAACAGGTTCCCGAGGACCTGGACACCGCCGATGCATCCGACCTGGTCCTGCGACTGGAGAAACTGCGCCGTGCTGCCGATAACCCCCTTGCCACCGAGGATCGCCATGTTGTCGCCTGACTCCAGATTCGCCGCGCAGGCCCCGTCCGGATCGCCCGGACAGAGGGGCGACGCCCCCGTGCGCGTGATCGCCGTTGCCAGTGGCAAGGGCGGCGTGGGCAAGACCAGCGTGTCGGTCAACCTGGCGATGGCGCTGTGCGCCTCCGGCCAGCGCACCCTGCTGCTGGATACCGACCTGGGCCTGGCCAACGTCGACGTGATGCTCGGCCTGTCGCCGCGCTTCACCCTCGCCGATGTCTTCGCCGGACGCTGCGAGCTGCACGAGACCCTGCTGGAAGGTCCCCGCGGCCTCTGGGTGGTGCCGGCGGCGTCGGGCAAGCGCCACATGACCGAGCTGCTGCCGCAGCAGCACGTGGGCCTGGTGCATGCCTTCAGCCAGCTCGACGTGCCGATCGACACCATGGTGGTCGACAACGCTGCCGGCATCGCCGATGGCGTGCTGACCTTCTGCCAGGCCGCCCAGGACGTGATCGTGGTGGTCTGCGACGAGCCGGCCTCTGTGACCGACGCCTATGCCCTGATCAAGGTGCTCAGCCGCGACCGCGGCGTCAGCCGGATCCAGGTACTGGCCAACCAGGTGCAGCACGCCGCCGAGGGCAAGCAGCTGTTCGACAAGCTTCAGCGCGTCACCGCCAAGTTCCTCGACGTCACCCTCAATTACCTCGGCGCTATCCCGCGCGACGAATGGTTGCGCCGCGCGATCCAACGCCAGGAGGCGGTGGTCGAGGCCTTCCCGTCGGCACCTTCGGCGGTCGCCTTCCGCGACATCGCCCGCCGCGCCGGCCAATGGCAATCGCCACAGGGCCCCCGTGGCCACGTCGAGTTCTTCATGGAACGGCTGATCGCACAGCCGGGGAGTGCAGTCGCATGAGCACCGCAGCCGCTGCCTATCGCGCCACCCTGCCACCACGCAACGATGCCGCCGACGTGGTCGCGCTGCACGGTGAACTGGTGCGCCGCATCGCCCACCACCTCGCCGCCCGCCTGCCATCCAGCGTAGAGGTCGACGACCTGATCCAGGCCGGCATGCTCGGCCTGATCGACGCCGCCCGGAACTTCAAGGACGACCAGGGCGCCGCCTTCGAGACCTACGCATCGATCCGCATCCGCGGCGCGATGATCGACGAGATCCGCCGCGGCGACTGGGTGCCTCGTTCGGTGCACCGCCGCTATCGCGACGTGGTCTCCGCCACCCGCGCAGTCGAGCAGGCCACCGGCCGCGCCGCCACCTCGCAGGAGGTCGCCGCCGAACTGGAAGTCTCGCTGGAGGAGTACCACCGCATGCTGGAGGAAGCCGCGCGCGGCCAGCTGGTGAGCCTGGACGCGCACATCGAGGAGCACGACGGTGAGCCACGCGTGGCCACGCCCGGCGATGCGACCCCGGCGCGCGCCTTCGAGCACGACGCCTTCCGCGAGTCGCTGGGCGACGCCATCGAGGACCTGCCCGAGCGCGAACAGCTGGTCCTGTCGCTCTACTACGAGCAGGAGATGAACCTGCGCGAGATCGGCGCGGTGCTGTCGATCAGCGAATCCCGCGTCTGCCAGATCCACGGCCAGGCCATGTTGCGCCTGCGCGCGCGGCTGGGCGACTGGCGCGACAGCGTCATGGACCAGCCCGACTGAGCCCTCCAGACCAAGCCGAACACCGAGCCCACACAGAGATCCCATGGACAAGAACATCCGCATCCTCATCGTCGACGACTTCTCGACCATGCGCCGCATCGTCAAGAACCTGCTCAACGACATCGGCCTGACCAACACCACCGAGGCCGACGATGGCACCACCGCGCTGGTGGAGCTCAAGAAGGCCAGCTTCGACCTCGTCGTGACCGACTGGAACATGCCGGGCATGCCGGGCATCGACCTGCTCAAGGCGATCCGCGCCGATCCCGCGCTGGCCAAGATCCCGGTGCTGATGGTGACCGCCGAATCCAAGCGCGAGCAGATCATCGAAGCCGCCCAGGCCGGCGTGAACGGCTACGTCATCAAGCCCTTCACCGCCGCCACCCTCAGCGACAAGCTGGCCAAGATCTTCGAGCGGCTGGAGTCGGCGGCGTGAGCGCCATGACGCCCACCGACCGCCAGGCGGTCACCAAGCGCCTCCACGCCGCGCTGTGGGCGTTGGAGCAGGACGACCACGCCGGCTGGCGGGCGAATGTCGACGAGCTGATCCAGTGGCGCACCCAGCCGTTCGTGCAGGGCCTGACCCGGCTGGCACGCGAGCTGGAGCAGGCGCTCGGCGAGGGCGACGGCGGCCAGCACGGCCGCGCCTCGCTGCCGGAAGCCTGTGCCCGGCTCGAACACGTGGTGACCCTCACCGAGGGCGCCAGCATGCGCACGCTCGACCTCGTCGACGAATGCGGCGAGCTGCTGCGCAAGCTGCCGGTGCCGCAGGACGAGGTCCAGGTGCAGGCGCTGGCCGGCATCCGTTCGCGGCTGTCCGAACTCACCGCCGCGCAGGGTTACCAGGACCTCACCGGCCAGATCATCCTGCGCGTGGTGGCCCTGGTGAAGGCCGTGCACGAAGGGCTGGGCGACGTGCTGGACGAGCCCGGCCATCCGCTGAAGCTGCATTCCAACGCCAATGGCAACGGCCCCGCCGTGGCCGGCCTCGACCACGAGCCCGCCACCCAGGACGACGCCAACCACCTGCTTTCCTCCCTGGGCCTCTGATCCGATGGACACCGCATCCGACATCTGCGCGGACTTCCTGGTCGAAGCGCGCGAGATCCTCGACCAGCTCGGCGAGCAGATGGTCACGCTCGAGCATTCGCCGGACGATCGCGAAGGATTGAATGCGGTGTTCCGCGGTTTCCATACCATCAAGGGCGGTGCCGGGTTCCTCGACTTCGGGCCGATGGTCACCATCTGCCACGCCTTCGAGGACCGGCTCAACCTGGCGCGCACCGGCGAGCAGCCGCTCGACGCGGTGGCCTTCGACGGCGCCCAGCGAGCCATCGACCTGCTGGTCGACATGCTCGATTGCGTCGCCGCCGGCGAACCCTTGCCGCCGGCGCCGCAGGAACTCATCGATGCCATGCATCCGGACGCGGCTGCAGCGCCGGCGGCGCCGGCAGCACCCGCCGCCGCGCCCGACTTCGGCACCGAAGGCAGCCTCGACGACCTGGATTTCGATGCGCTGCTCGACAGCCTGCACGGCAGCGGCGGCGCGCCCGGCGTGACGCCGGTGACGCCGCCCGCGGCGGCACCGGCACCTGCTCCCGCGCCCGCTCCGGCTCCGGCACCCAGACCGGCAGCGGCGCCGCGCAAGCTGGCGGCGGTACCGCACCAGGAAGATCCGACCGTGCGCGTCGACGTGCGCCGGCTGGATGCGATGGTCAACCTGGTCGGCGAGCTGGTGCTGGCGCGCAACCGCCTCAAGACCATCCGCCCGCGCCTGCGCGACGAAGAGCTCGACCGCGCCGTGGCCACGCTGGACGGCGCCACCTCCCGCCTGCAGTCGGCGGTGATGATGGCGCGCATGCAGCCGGTCGGCCGGGTGTTCGCCCGTTTCCCGAAGCTGGCGCGCGATGTCGCCCGGCAACTGGACAAGTCGGTCGACCTGGAAGTGGTCGGCGCCGAGACCGAACTGGACCGCAACCTGGTGGAGGCGCTGGCCGACCCGCTGGTGCACCTGGTGCGCAACGCCATCGACCACGGCATCGAATCCGCCGACGTGCGCCGCGCCGCCGGCAAGCCCGAGCAGGGCCATGTGCGCCTGTCCGCGCAGCAGGAGGGCGACCACGTTGCCATCGAGGTACGCGACGACGGCGCCGGCATCGACCCGGACCGCATCCGCGACAGCGCCGTGCGCAAGGGCCTGATCGATACCGACGCCGGCGCGCGCCTGTCACCCGACGAATGCCTGCAACTGATCTTCCTGCCCGGCTTCTCCACCCGCGCCGAGGTCAGCGACCTGTCGGGCCGGGGTGTCGGCATGGACGTGGTGCAGTCGCGCATCCGCGAGTTGTCCGGCCAGGTACAGATCCAGTCCGAACCGGGCCGCGGCTCGCGCTTCGTGATCCGCGTACCGCTGACACTGGCGATCCTGCCGACGCTGCTGGTGGAGATCGGCGGCGATGTCTACGCCCTGCCGCTGGTCCGCGTGGTGGAGGTGCTGTCGCACACGCCAGGCGCACCGATGTCCATCGACGGCCAGAACGTGCTGGACCTGCGCGAACAACCGGTGCCGTTGCTGGACCTGCGCAGCTGGCTCGGCGTGCCGGCCGCGGAAAGCAGCGAAACCTCCGCGGTGGTGCTGCAGGCCGGCGAACAGCGCTTCTGCCTCTCGGTGGACCGCGTGCGAGGCCGCGAGGAAGTCGTCATCAAGGCGCTGCCGCGGACGCTCCGAGGGCTGCCGGGCTACGCCGGCGCCAGCCTCATCGGTGATGGCCGCATGGCGCTGATCCTGGACGTGGACGGCCTTTACCGCTCCGGCGTACGCAGCGCCCGGCGGGCCTGACGGCGCACGCCCGGGCCCCCGCCTCGACTCAAGTTTCCCCTCCCTCGACCGATATCCGGAACAATGGACAGACTCAGCGTCATCGGCACGGTACTCGCGCTGGCAGCCCTCCTGGGCGGCAGCGTGCTCAAGGGTGCGGGCATCTCCGGGCTCTGGTCGCCGGCCGCCTTCGTGATCGTGATCGTCGGCACCATCGCGGCGATCCTGGTGCAGACGCCGATGGACACCTTCAAGCGCGCGATGAAGATCGCCCGCTGGGTGTTCCAGCCGCCGTCCGAGGATCGCGCGGCGATGATCGCGCGCATCGTCGAGTGGAGCAGCACCGCCCGCCGCCAGGGCCTGCTGGGCCTGGAGGCCGAGGTCGAGCAGCAGACCGACCCGTTCCTGCGCAAGGGCCTGCAGATGGTGGTCGACGGGCTGGAGCCCGAGTCCATCCGGCAGATGCTGGAGATCGAAATGGAAGGCCAGGAGCACCGCGACACCGCGGCCGCCAAGGTCTTCGAAGGCATGGGCATCTATGCCCCCACGCTGGGCATCATCGGCGCCGTGCTCGGCCTGATGGCGGTGATGAAGAACCTGTCGGATCCGAGCAAGCTCGGCCACGGCATCGCCGCGGCATTCACCGCCACCATCTACGGCATCGGTGTGGCCAACCTCGCGCTGTTGCCGATGGCGTCCAAGCTCAAGGGCCTGATCAACCACCAGACCCAGGACCGCGAGTTGATCGTCGAAGGCCTGATCGCGATCGCCCAGGGCGAGAACCCGCGCAACATCGAGGCGCGGCTCAACGGTTACCTGCACTGATCCGCCATGGGCCGCCGCAAGCACAAGCACGAAGAGCACCAGAACCACGAGGCCTGGGCCATTCCCTACGCCGACCTGATGACGCTGCTGCTTGCCTTCTTCGTGGTGATGTACGCGATTTCCTCGCTCAACGAGGGCAAGTACCGGGTGCTGGCCGATTCACTGTCTTCCGCCTTCGGCGGCGCCCCGCGGGCGGTGACGCCGATCCAGCTGGGCAAGACCCAGCTGCGCGGATCGGCCTATGACCGGCCATCGATCCAGACCGCCGCGGTGAAGGCGGGCCCCGCGGCTGCCACGCCGATCAACTCGCCGCGCATGCTGCAGGTGCTGGACGTACCCACCTTCGGGCGGCAGCAGCGCGAGGCGATGGCGGCCGCCGCGGCCGAGCGCCTGGAGGCCGAGGCTTCGGGGCGCACCCAGACCGAACTGCGCACGCTGGGCCGGCGCATCCAGGAGGCGCTGTCGGAACTGGTGCGCGAGAAGCTGGTGACGGTCCGCCGCGGCTCCAATTTCCTGGAGGTCGAGATCCAGAGCGACATCCTGTTCGCCAGTGGCGTGGACACCCCCAGCCCGCTCGCCGTGGAGACGGTGCGCAAGCTGGCGACGGTGCTGCGCGACGAGCCGAACGCGGTGCGGGTGGAGGGCTATACCGACAACGTGCCGATCGCCACCTCCCGTTTCCCGTCGAACTGGGAACTGTCGGCCGCGCGCGCCGGCAGCGTGGTGCACGAGCTGGTCGACTCCGGCGTCGACGCCGCCCGTCTCGCAATGGTCGGCTACGGCGAGCACCAGCCGCTGGCGGACAACGCCACGCCGGAAGGTCGCAATGCCAACCGCCGGGTACTGCTGGTCATCCTGGCGGCGCCACAGGGCCCCGATGCACTGACCGATCGGCTTCCACCCACCATCGCGCAGGAGGACGGAACCACCCCGGCACCTCCCGCCACCCCACTCGACGCGCTGC
>Ga0114898_1000174_pt1 | contig 58945 bp, 59 predicted proteins | sample Malvired_Geostar_FD_83496 | JGI IMG/M metagenome (GOLD analysis project Ga0114898, IMG submission 83496) | Marine viral communities from the Global Malaspina Expedition - Malaspina viral metaG DeepMed_Geostar | ecosystem: Environmental > Aquatic > Marine > Oceanic | place: Mediterranean Sea...
GCGCCGTCTGGCACGTCGGCTGCGGGCAGGTTCGGGATGCCGGCGAGGATGGTATCGAGTGCCTCGCCCAGTTCCTTGTCCTCGGCCTCCAGCGCGGCAAGCCGGTCCTTGATCCGGGCGACCTCTTCCATCAGCGCGTCGGCGTCGCCGCCCTGGCGCTTGATCTGGCCGATTTCCTTGGAGGCCTCGTTGCGGCGCGCCTGCAAGCTCTGCAACTCGGTCTGCACCGACCGTCGGTGCGCATCCTGCGCCAGAATCTCGGCGGACAGGTGCGCCATCCCCCGGCGGGCCAGGGCGGCGTCGAAGGCGGCGGCATCGTCGCGAATGAGCTTCAGGTCGATCATGGAAAGTCCGGTCTGGTGTGACGGGATAGGCGGCAAGGGTTATAGCCGCTTCGCCGGACTCCGTCCAGAAACCGCCCGCGGCTATCGGTATCTAGGAAGCTTCTTCCTCGGCTTCCCGGGCTTCCTCTTCCGCCTCGCGCTTGGCCTTCTTGCGCTCGGTGATGCGCACCGACCAGATCGAGATTTCGTAGAGGATGAGCAGCGGCACGGCGAGGCTGATCTGGCTGATCGGGTCAGGCGGTGTCAGCAGCGCGGCGGCAATGAACATGACGACGATGATATAGCGCCGCTTCTGCCGCAGGCCGTCGGAGGTAACGGCGCCGATGCGGCCCAGCAGGGTCAGCAGCACCGGCAGCTCGAAGGCGAGGCCGAAGGCGAAGATCAGCGTCATCACCAGGCCGAGATACTCGCTGACGCGGGCTTCAAGCTGGATCGGCAGGGAACCGTCGGCGCCGCCAGTCTCGAAGCCGAGGAAGAATTCCCAGGCCAGCGGCATGACCACGTAATAGGCCAGCGCGCCACCCATGAAGAACAGCACCGGCGTCACCACCAGGAACGGCAGGAAGGCCTGCCTCTCATTCTTGTAGAGGCCAGGCGCCACGAACATCCAGAGCTGCGAGGCAATCACCGGAAAGGACAGGAAGAAGGCGGCCCAGAGCGCCACCTTCACATAGGTGAAGAACGCCTCGGTCAGGTTTGTGTAGATCATCCGCCGCCCGGCATCGTTGCCCAGCACATCGGCCAGCGGCTGGACGAGGAAGGCGTAGATGTATTCGGCGACCAGATAGCAGGCGATGAAGGCGATGAACAGCGCGCCCACCGAATACATCAGCCGGTTTCGCAGCTCGACCAGATGTTCGAGCAGCGGCATCTTGTTGTCGTCGGGATTCTCGGAGACCATTCCTTAAAGCCCCTTACGACGTGCCGGATTTGGAATCGGACTTCGCTGTGTCCGACGCCGGAACGGGTTCAGCCTGCTGTTCGCCAGTGCTGGCAGTTGGCAGGGGCGCATCGGCGGGTGGCGGCAGCGGTTTGGTCTTTTCTTCGGCTTTCGGTTCCGCCGGCTTCGCCTTCGGGCTCTCTCCGGAATCGATCCGGTCCGGGGCGATATTGATATCGAATTCGCCCTTCGGGTCCACCTGCTCCTGCAGTGCCTTGGTTATGCCCTTGCCCTTGACGTCCTCAAGCTGCTTGCGGACATCGTCCAGCTCGGCTTCCCGGACCATTTCATCGACATGGCCCTGAAATTCGCGCGACACTTCGCGCACCTTGCGGATGGCGCGTCCGAGGGTCTTCAACGCATGGGGGAGTTCCTTGGGGCCGAGGATGATGATCGCAACAAGCGCGATCACCGCCATCTCGCCCCATCCCAGATCGAACATTACGAATTACCGTCCTTTGATGGGACGCCATTGCGGCCAGAAAAGCAGGGGAGCCGCCGGCTGGCTCAGCTCTTGGCCGGCTCGTTCTTCTTCGACTCGTCCGGCGCCGTGGACGGCGCGCTGGCGGTGTCCGCGGTCTGAGACGGTGTCTGATCCAGCGTCTTCGCCGGTTCTGACGTTGTCTCTTCCTCGTCCTTCATGCCGGACTTGAAGCTTTTGACCCCCTTGGCGACATCGCCCATCACCTTCGGCAGTTTGCCTGCGCCAAAGATGATCAGGACAATCACCAGAATGAGGATGACCTGCCAAAACCCGATGCTCATGTTCCGAATTCTCCGATGCTTCCCGTATTCCGGGGGTGTTCAGTCTGTTTGTATCGGTTCAACTGGTGCGACCGCCCCGACATGTGCCGGGATAATGGCACGAAGCCAAACCACAGGCAACGCGTCCTCATACCGGAAAGGCCCAGGTCAACACTCCTGCCCTACCGGAAAAACGAATATCTGCTGCGGGTCCAGCGAAACCGCGACTTTCTCGCCCTCTTGAGGCAGGAAAAGACCCGGCACGCGGCAATGCAGATGCAGTGGCGGTCCTTCAACCCCCTCCGTGTCGAGTTCCAGATGCAGCAGGCTGGCGCGCCCCAGCATCCGCGCGGCCATAACCCGCGCCACGCCTTGGCCGTCGCCGGAAACCGCCTCCGCGCCAACCTTCAGCGCTTCAGGGCGCATGATAATCTCGACTGCCGCGCCATCGGGAAAGCCGGCCGCCGGCAGCCGGCCGAGCGGCGTCGCCACATGGCCTTCCTGTACCGTTCCGGAAATCCGGTTCACGTCGGAGAAGAAGCCGGCGACATAGGCGCTGGCCGGGTGATAGTAGATGTCCACCGGCGAGCCGAGCTGCAGCAGGCTGCCAGAGCGCATGACCGCGATGCGGTCGGCCATGAACATCGCTTCCTCGGCATCGTGAGTGACCATCAGCGTGGCAGCACCACTCTGCTTCAGTGCGTGCAGCGTATCGTCGCGGACCTGGCTGCGCAGCTGCGCATCAAGGCCGGAAAACGGCTCGTCCAGCAGCACGATACGGGGTTCGGGGGCCAGGGCGCGCGCCAGGGCGACACGCTGCTGCTGGCCGCCGGAAAGCTGATGCGGATATTTCTGCGCATGCGCGGCCATGCCAACCTGTTCCAGCACTGCCAGGGCGCGTTGGCGGCGTTGCGCGGCCGGCATCCTGTCCAGGCCGAATGTAACATTGTCGATTACCCGCAAATGCGGAAACAGCGCGAAATCCTGAAACACGAAACCGACGCCGCGATGCTCCGGCGGCAGGCTGGCACCGGTGCGCGCCACGGTACGGCCGGCGATGGAGATCGATCCTTCCTGCAGGGTCTCAACCCCGGCGCACAGGCGCAGCATCGTTGTCTTGCCGCAGCCGGACGGGCCAACCAGGGCGACCACCTCACCGGGGGCGATCGACAGGCTGACGCCGGCGACGGCCATAATCGCGCCGTAGCGATGCACGACATTATCGACCTTCAGAACAGGCTCAACCGCGCCGTTCTCGTCGGCGGTCCGCGCCAGGGCAGCATTTTGCACGTCAGAATTCCTCATCGTCGAGCAGGAGGGGCTCCGCGCCCTCGTCTTCGTCCGTTCCTGCTGGCATATCGGCCTCCTCCTCGCGCATCGCAATGGTCGCGAGGCTGGGGCGCTTGTCCAGCAGGCCCGCCGCCTTCAGTTCCTCGACACCGGGCAGCTCCTTCAGATCGGCGATGCCGAACTGATCGAGAAAGACATCGGTTGTCACCCAGGTCAGCGGCCGGCCCGGCGATTCGCGCCGGCGGCCGGGTTTCACCCAGCCGGCTTCCAGCAGCACGTCGAGGGTGCCTTTCGACAGGCCGACGCCGCGCACTTCCTCGATCTCCGCGCGGGTGATCGGCTGGTGATAGGCGATGATCGCCATCGTCTCCATGGCGGCGCGCGACAGCTTGCGCAACTGCGTGCGCTCATGCGCCATCATCGGCGCCAGATCGGCGGCGGTGCGGAACGCCCATTTACCGCCGATACGGGTCAGGACGACGCCGCGATTCTCATAAAGCGCCGCTAGATCGGCCAGCAAACCCTTGAGATCGATTCCTTCCGGCAGCCGTTCCTGCAAGGTGGCCTCGGCGACCGGCTCCCGCGAGGCAAACAGGATCGCCTCCAGCAGGCGCAGTGCCTGGGCGCGCTCGCGAGACGAGACGAGAAGCGGCGTATCGCTCATTCCTGTGTCTCCTGCACGCCGCTGCGCGCCCGCAGATAGATCGGCCCGAAGGTCTCGCCCTGGCGCAGTTCAACAGCGCCCTGTTTCACCAGTTCCAGGCTGGCGACAAAGGTGGCGGCGATGGCCGAACGCGCGATCAGGCTGTCGCGCAGGTCCGGCGGCAGGAAGTTTTGCAGCATCGTCCAGTCCGGCACGCGCCCGACCAGCATGCGCAGCCGTTCCAGCGCGTCTTCGACGGAATAGAGCTGGGTCGGCGCGATCCGCAGCGATTTATGCTCGGTCCGGCGGCGGAAATCCGCATAAGCCTTTAGCAGATCGTAGAGCGATGCCTCGAAGCGCGTCGAAATGACGGTGGGAAACTGCTCCTCAGCACCGCGCGCGAAGACATCCTGGCCGAGCTGCGGATGCGCCATCAGCCGCACGCCGGCTCCCTGCATGGCTTCCAGCCGGCGCAGCTGGAACGCCAGCGCTTCTGCCATTTCCGCCCCGCTCGGCTCCGGTTCGCCGGGCGGTGCCGGCAGCAGCAGGCGGGACTTCAGGAAGGCGAGCCAGGCCGCCATCACCAGATAATCGGCGGCGATCTCCAGATGCAGCCGGCGCGCCTGCTGGATGAAGGCGAGATACTGGTCGGCCAGCTTCAGGATGGAGATGCGGGCGAGATCGACCTTCTGGTCGCGCGCCAGGGTCAGCAGCAGGTCGATCGGTCCTTCGAAGCCCTCCAGGTCGAGAATCAGCTGCGCCGGCATCGCCACCGGCACATCCTCCTCGAAATCGTCGCGCGGGCCGGCCATGGTCAGATCACGCCGCTCAGGGACAGGATTCCATGCGCCAGATATTCGACCGGCGCCAGGATCAACCATTCGGTGATCGGGAAATTGATGCCGAACTGCGCCAGGCCGAAGGGAATCAGGAACAGCAGGCCAATCACCATCGCCAGCCCGGCGCGCTCAAGCCGGGCCAGCCTGATCGCCAGCTCGTAGGGCAGGATACCGACGGCAACGCGGCCACCATCGAGCGGCGGGATCGGCAGCATGTTGAAGACGGCCAGCACCAGATTCAGCCAGATCGCATTCTGCAGGTTTTCCGCTGTCCAATATGCCACAGTTTCCGGCAGGACAGGCACGAGATGCAGCATCAGCGCCGCCAGAAAGGCCAGAATGATGTTTGCCCCCGGCCCGGCGGCGGCCACGAACACCATGTCGCGGCGCGGATTGCCCAGCCGGCTGAAATTGACCGGCACCGGCTTCGCATAGCCGAACAGGAAGGGCGCGCGCAACAGCAGCAGCAGGCCCGGCAGCAGGATGGTGCCAACTGGATCGACATGCTTCAGCGGGTTGAAGGTGACACGGCCCAGCGACTTCGCGGTCGGGTCGCCCAGACGCCAGGCGACGTAACCGTGCGCCGCCTCATGGAAGGTAATGGCGATCAGCACCGGCAGCACCCACACCGAGGCGACGAGGAGAATTTGCCCCAGATACTCCAAGGGCGCGTCCATCATCGCGCCAGCAGCGCGTCCAGCCGCGCCAGCGCCTCCGACCTGTCGAAACCAGCCTGTTCGGGAGGAAGGCGCATGGCCCGTCCCAGCCGACGCGCGGCGGCCGGTGTCAGCGGCCGGATGGCACCGGCGACCTCCTCCATCTCGGCCATGTTGCCGCTGCAATGCAGGACAAGGTCGCAGCCGGCATCCAGGCAGGCTGTCGTGCGGTCGGCATAGCTGCCGCCCAGCGCCTTCATGCCGATATCATCGGACATGAGGCAGCCCTGATAGCCAATGGTCTTGCGGATGATCTGTTCAATCACAACAGGAGAAATGGTGGCCGGGCGCGCGCGGTCAATGGCGGTATAGACGACATGCGCGGTCATCGCGAAGGGCGCGTCCACCAGCGCCGAGAAGGCACCGAAATCGCTCTGCTCCATCTCCGCGACGGAAGACGCGACGACAGGCAGTTCCAGATGGCTGTCCACCGTGGCGCGGCCATGCCCCGGCACATGCTTGATGACCGGGCGCACGCCGCCGGCCAGCAGGCCGTTCGCGACCATCAGGCCGAGGGCCGCCACTGCCTCCAGCGTTTCGCCATAGGCGCGGTCGCCGATGATGCCGTGGGTTTCCGGGCGCAGGATATCCATGACCGGCGCGCAATCGACATTGATACCGTGGTCGGTCAGTTCCGCAGCGATGAGGCGGGCATTCAGATAGGCCCCTTCCATCGCCGCTTCCTCGTCGCGCCGGTAGAGATCGGCGAAGGCGCCGGCCGGCGGTGTCTGGCGCCAGTGCGGCGGCTTCATGCGCTGCACCCGCCCGCCTTCCTGGTCGATCAGGATCGGGATGTCGCCGCGCCCGAGGCAGTCGCGCAGATCGCCGGTCAGCCGCTTCAGCTGTTCCGGATCGCCGCAATTGCGCTGGAACAGGATGAAGCCTGCCGGATCACAGTCGCGGAAGAAGGCGCGCTCTGTGGCGCTCAGCTCAAGACCGGAAAGGCCGAAGAGTACGGCGCTGGATACGCTCATCGGGTTTTCACCGGGCCGATCAGGGGCGAACGACCAGGCAAGCCTGGTTCTTCGCCTTCAGCGCGGTGCAGGCACGCTCGGCCGCCGCTTCGTCCAGCGGGCCTGCCTGGATGCGGTGATAGACGCCCTTTCCGGCGCCGAGATCGACGCGCTGCACGGTCAGCGACAACGCCCCCAGCTCTTCCTTGTAGCGGGTCTTCAGCCGGTTCCATTCCTGCTTCGCCGCTTCATCGCTGCGCACGGCGGCAAGCTGCACCTTGAAGCCGCCACCGCTGACCGCCGCGATGCTGGCCTGCGTCTGGGCCGGTGCCGGAGTCGGTTTCGGGTCAGCCTTGGGTTCCGGCTTGGGTTCAGCCACCGGCTGCGGTGCGGGCTGGGGAGCCGGCGCCCTGGCGGCTGGCGGTGTCTGGGCTGGCGCGTCCTGGGGCGGTTGCGGCGCGGGCGCGGCGGATGGCACCGGCGGTGTGCCCTGCGGAACGGTCTGAGGGGCAGGTTGGGGCGTTGCGACGGGCCGTTCGGCCACGGTCTGCGACGGGAGTGGCTGTACCGGTTCGGCGGAAGGGGCCGCGGGTTCGGGTGCCGGCGGCGGCTGCAGCGGCTCGGGCGGCGGCGGCAGCAGCCGCTCCACGGTCTGCGGGGTCTGGCCTTCCGGCAGCAGCCGCTGGAAGACCTGCTTGTCCTGATGCGGCACCTGCAACCCGCCCGGCTGTTCCGGCTTCGCCTTGGTGGGCCCGTCCTCCGCTTTGATCACCGGCGCCACGGTGGAAACGCCGCTCTGCACCCCTTGCGTATAGGCGTACCAGACGATACCGCCGAAGGCGCCGAGCGCGAACAGCGCGATGAAGATTGGCAGGGCCCGGCTGCGCGGCTTGCCGCCGCCTCCCCCACCATCGCGCCCGCGGCGGCGGCGGAATTCATCCGGCTCCGGCGGCAGCGGCGGACGGTCCATCGGATCCTGATCGCGCTCGTAACTCATTACATTTCCTCCGCCGGTACGACGCCCATGACTTGCAGACCCGAGGCAATGGTCACTGCAACCGCCCGTACCAGCGCCATGCGCGCCAGTGTGACAGCCTCGTCCTCGGCGATGATGAACCGCAGTGACGCCTCGTCCCGGCCCTTATTCCACAACGCGTGGAACTCCGCCGCAAGCTCTTGCAGATAAAACGCGACGCGATGCGGCTCATGCGCCTCGGCGGCGCTCTCCACCAGGCGCGGCCAGCCCGCCAGCCGCTTCATCAGCGCCAGCTCCGCCGGATCGTCGAGCCGCGTGAGATCGGCTATGGCCAGCGATGCATCGTCGAGCGCCTGCCCGGACAACGCTTCGGCCGCATGGCGCAGCACCGAATGGGCGCGGGCATGGGCGTATTGCACATAGAAAACCGGGTTGTCGCGCGACTGTTCCGTCACTTTGGCGAAGTCGAATTCCAGCGTCTGGTCGTTGCGCCGGGTCAGCATGATGAAGCGAACGACATCCTTGCCGACCGCCTCGATGACGTCGCGCAGCGTGACGAAGGTGCCGGCCCGCTTCGACATGCGCACCGGCTTGCCATTGTCGAACATATGGACCAGCTGGCAGGTCTTCACGTCGAGAGCGCCCTTGCCGCCGGTGACCGCCTTTACCGCCGCCTGCATGCGCTTGATGTAGCCGCCATGATCGGCGCCCCAGATATCGATCATGGTGGCGAAGCCGCGCTCGAACTTGTCCAGGTGATAGGCGATATCGTTGGCGAAATAGGTCCAGCTGCCATCCGATTTCTTCAGCGGACGGTCCACATCGTCGCCGAAAGCCGTGGCGCGGAACAGCGTCTGCGGCCGCGGCTCCCAATCCTCGGGCGTCTTGCCCTTGGGCGGCTCCAGCACGCCGGTATAGACGTGCCCGGCCTCGGTCAGGGTCGCCAGAACCGCCTCCACCTTGCCGGCCTCGACCAGCTTGCGTTCCGACGAGAACACCGTCTGTTCGACGCCCAGCGCCTTCAGGTCGGTGCGGATTTCCTCCATCAGGGAGTCGATGGCGAAATTGCGGATCGGCTCCAGCCACTCCGCCTCGTCCCTGCCCTTCCATTTGTCGCCATCACGGTCGGCCAGCGCCTTGCCGACATCCTTCAGATACTCGCCCGGATAGAAGCCTTCCGGGATATCGGCCGGCCCCTCGCCCAGCGCTTCGAGATAGCGCAGGTAGGTCGAGCGCGCGAGCGTGGCGACCTGATTGCCGGCATCGTTGATGTAATATTCCTTGCAGACGGCGTAGCCTGCCTTCTGCAACAGATTGGCCAGCGCATCGCCGACCACCGCGCCACGCGCATGGCCGGCGGTCAGCGGCCCGGTCGGGTTGGCCGAGACATACTCGACATTGACCTGCTTGCCCTGGCCCAGCGTCGAATCGCCGAAATTGGTTCCATGACGCAGGATGCCCGCGACCTGCGCGCGCCAGATCGTGTCGTCCAGCCGCATGTTCAGGAAGCCCGGGCCATCGACCGAGGTCTCTGTAATGAAATCCAGGGCATCGAGGCGAACGCGCAGCTTTTCCGCCAGATCGCGCGGTTTCATCCCGGCCGGCTTGGACAGCACCATGGCGGCGTTGGTCGCGGCATCGCCATGCGCGGGATCGCGCGGGGGTTCCACCGTCACGCGGTCCAGCGCCAGGCTGGACGGCAGCTCGCCTGCCGCCATCATCGCTTCCAGCGCTACGTAAATACGGGATTTCAGATTGTTGAAAATATTCATTATGTTCTGTCTTTGATATCGAACAGCCGGTCATATTCGCGCAACGCGAAACGGTCGGTCATGCCGGCGATGTAATCCGCCACGACGCGCGCCGTGCGGGGAGTCTGGGGGGCGTCCGTTTGGACCCGCCATTCCGTCGGCAGGCATTGCGGTTCCCGGAACAGCAGATCGAACAGGTCATGCACGACACGGCGCGCCTTGGAGGTCATGCGGTTGACCAGATAGTGGCGGTACATGCGCTCGAACAGGAAGGCGCGCAAGGCCTTGTGATGCGTCATCATCCGTTCGGAGAAGGCAGCGATCGGCGCGCCCGCCCCGCGGATATGTTGCGCCGATTTCGGCTGCTGGCGGGCCAGCCGCTCGCGCGTCTCGGTCAGCAGGTCGGTCACCATGGCGTTGATCACCCGGCGCACCAGCTCGTGGATCAGACGCGACCGGTCAAGGTTCGGGTGGCTTTTGCGCAGACCCTGCAGGATCGGGCCGACCAGCGGCATCTCGATAATATCCTCGATGTCGAACAGGCCGGCGCGCAAGCCATCGTCGAGATCGTGGTTCTGATAGGCGATATCGTCGGACAACGAGGCGATCTGCGCTTCCAGCGAGGCAAAGCTGTCCAGCTCCAGATCGAATTTGGCGCTGAAATTCAGGATACCCGGCTGCGGTTTGCGGGTCGCCAGCGGCCCGGTCACCGGGCCATTGTGCTTTACCGTGCCTTCCAGCGTCTCCCAGGTCAGGTTCAGCCCGTCGAAATCGGCGTAGCGATGTTCCAGTTCGGTCAGCACGCGCAGGGTCTGGACATTATGGTCGAAGCCGCCATAGGGCTGCATCGCCTCGTCCAGCGCCTCCTCCCCGGCATGGCCGAAGCAGGTGTGGCCGAAATCATGCGCCAGTGCCAGCGCCTCGGCCAGATCCTCGTTCAGCCCCAGCGCCCGGCCGATGGAGCGGGCGATCTGCGCCACTTCCAGACTGTGTGTCAGGCGCGTGCGGTAATGATCGCCCTCATGATAGACGAAGACCTGGGTCTTGTGCTTCAGCCGGCGAAAAGCGGCGGAATGGAGAATGCGGTCGCGGTCGCGCTGAAAGCAGCTCCGCTCGGGGTGTTCGGGCTCCGGATGGAGCCGTCCCCGGGAACTGTCCGGATCGCAGGCATAAGGCGCAAGACTGGCGAGGCTCGACATGCTGGCGAACCTACAGGCGCGGCGCGGCGGACGCAACGGGCTGTGAATTCTCCGCAATTGAAAATCGCGCGAAATTCCCTAGATTTAGAGCAGGTTATTTATCGCCGTTGCGGCCCGCCCATGCGGAAGGATCGGATCATGTCGGAAACCACTGTCCTCGAACGTCCCCACAGCGTCGGTCTGAGTGCCAGCGCGGCGCGGCAGGTTGCCAAGCTGCGCGCGCAGGAACCGGGTGGCGCGGATTTGATGCTGCGGCTGTCGGTCACTGGCGGCGGCTGCTCCGGCTTTCAGTATAATTTCTCCTTCGATGATGAGGTGCGCAGCGACGATGCCGTCTTCGAGCGCGACGGCGTGAAGCTGGTGGTCGATGAGATGTCGCTGGAACTGCTGTCCGGTTCCGAGGTCGATTATGTGGAGGAGCTGATCGGCGCCTCCTTCCAGGTGAAGAACCCGAATGCGGCCTCTTCCTGCGGCTGCGGTACCTCTTTCGCGATCTAGAAAACCGGGGTCGCGCCCGTTAGACTCCCCCGCTACACTTCTGGGCCCGCCTTCGCGGGCCCTTTCGTTTTGGAGCAAAGCCCCCGTGAAAATCGCCACCTGGAACGTGAATTCGATCAAGGCTCGCCTGCCCAATGTGCTGGAATGGCTGAAGGAAGCCGATCCGGACGTGGCACTGCTGCAGGAGATCAAATGCCAGGCCGTGGACTTCCCGGCGATGGAGTTCCAGTCGATGGGCTATCAGGTGCATGCCGTCGGCCAGAAGAGCTATAACGGCGTTGCGCTGCTGTCGAAACAGCCGGCCAGCGATGTGATCGAAGGGCTGCCCGGCGATGTGTCGGACGAGCAGGCGCGCTATGTCGAGGCCACCGTTGGTGGCGTCCGTGTCGCCTCGATCTACCTGCCGAACGGCAATCCTGTCGATAGCGAGAAATATCCCTACAAGCTCGGCTGGATGAAGCGCCTGAAGGCGCATGCCGCATTGCTGCTGGCCAGCGAACAGCCGGTCGTGCTGGCCGGCGACTATAATGTGATCCCGGAACCGCGCGATTGCTACGACCCGGTGGCCTGGGCCGGGGATGCGCTGTTCCTGCCTGAAACCCGCCGGCATTTCCGGGAAATCGTCAATCTGGGATATACCGACGCTTTCCGGGCGATCAATCCGCAGCGCGTCGCCTACAGCTTCTGGGACTATCAGGCCGGGCGCTGGCCGCGCGACGAAGGAATCCGCATCGACCATCTGCTGCTCTCCCCGCAGGCCGCCGACCGGCTCCGTGATGCAGGCATCGACAAGCATGTGCGCGGCCGCGAGAAGGCGTCCGACCACACCCCGGTCTGGTGTGTTCTGGACTCCTGAGGCTTTTGCGGGTAGTCTGAAATATAGGTGGCTAGAAGGCTGCCCCACAGGATTACCGAAAGGAAGCCAAAATGGCGATTGGTCCCGTTGACACCACCGGCCTTGCCGTGATCGGCATGCGCAGCGAAAAGCAGCAGGCTCAGGTTGCGGCCCAGGCAGTCACCCAGGCGCTGGAAGCCACCAAGCAGATCGCGCAGCAGGCCGCTTCTTCTTCTTCCGGCAGTTCCTCGGTCGATATCTCGGTCTAGCCTCAAGACCTCACAGTCTCTACCGGAAGCGGCGGACCGGATGGTTGCGCCGCTTTTTTGGCTGCGATATGTTCCTGTTATGTTCGATGTCAGGAGAGGGATATGAGCGAAACGCGCTATGAAGGCGGATGCCTGTGCGGCGCCGTCCGCTATGAGGCAACCGGCCCGGTCCGGGTCTCCGGATGGTGCCATTGCCGGCTGTGCCAGCGCTCTGTCGGTGCGCCCGCCGTGCCCTGGGGCAGTTTCTTCCTGAAGAATTTCCGTTGGACCAAGGGCACACCCGCCCTGCACCACTCCACCCCGCAGGCGGAGCGCAGCTTCTGCCCACATTGCGGCACCTCGCTGACCTTCCGCTATCTCGGCAGTGACCCGGCGGAGATGGATGTCACGCTGGCCAGTCTGGACGATCCCGAAGCGCTGCACCCGCAATGGCATATCTGGACCATGTCGAGTCCAGGCTGGGTGCATTTCGATGACGGGCGGAAGCAGTATCAGGATAATGGGCCGGATCGTATGAAGGACCCGGAGCTGCCCTCGCCACTGGGGCCGCGCTGACGAGAACCCTGAGGGAAAGACGAGGAACATGTTCCCTGCGCACGCGTTCGGTAAGGATGGTTTCCAGAACGATCGCAGAAGGTAATCAGGATAGCAGCACGCCAACCTCGGTGGTTGATCTGCTGGCGAGGCTGGAACGGTTGGCCAGGTCAGGCGAGGACATGTCGCTGGACAGCGTCATGAAGATCGCCGGTCATCGCTTCACTGGACCGCTGCTTCTGATTCCGGGTCTGATTATATTTTCTCCCCTGAGTGGTATTCCGCTGCTGCCCACTTTCCTGGGGGTGACGGTTTCCCTGATTTGTGTGCAGATGATCCTCGGACGCCGCCATCTCTGGTTTCCCGCGGGCATGCAGTCAGCTTCGCTTGATGCGAGCCGCGTCCTCCGGCTGGTCCGGTTCCTGAAGAAACCGGCCCACTATCTCGACCGGGCAACCGGCCAGCGCCTCACCTGGATGACGCATGGCCTTGCGACGCGATTTTCCGCCGCAATCTGCCTGTTGGCGGCGCTCAGCATGCCGTTTCTCGAAATCATACCATTCGCATCGACACTCGCCGGAGCGGTGATTGCTTTATTTGGTCTGTCGCTGACCACCCGGGACGGCTTGCTGATGCTGTTCGCCCTGATCTTCTTCGGCGGCCTCACGGCCCTGGGCGGAAACCTCCTGCTTGCAGACTGACCAATCGGTGGGAACCCGAAGCCGCCCTTATCGGTTGCACCGAACAGACAGGCAGTAGAGGAGGCAGGATCATGCCCGCAAAATCGAAAGCCCAGCAGAAAGCCGCCGGCGCGGCACTGGCGGCCAAACGCGGCGAGGCCCGGAAGAGCGACCTTCAGGGCGCATCGAAAGAGATGTACGAGTCGATGACCGAGGCCGAGCTGGAAGAGCTCGCCTCGACCAGCCGAAAGGGTAAGCCGGAGCGTGTCGGCGACAAGTAGGCTCCGGCCCTCTTACCCCTCGAACACTGGCCCCAGCGGGCGCAGCTTGATGCCCTTGCGCAGCCGGGTCCAGGGCAGCAGCGCCGGATCGGCCACCATCGGACCGGGCGCGGTGCAGACCAGCACCTCCTGCGCGATGGGCTGGAAATCGGCGCGGAAATGCACCGAGCTCTTGTTCACCAGAATCCCCTTGCGGGTCGGCTCGATGCCGACATGGCGGTACATTTCCTGATCCGCCATCTGCGCCTTCTTGCAGGCGACAACGATCTCCACATCGCGGATCTTCAGGCAGGCCATCGGCCCCAGATTCATCCTGGCGCCCTTGTAGAACGGGCCGGTGCCGGTAAACACGCCGGTGTTCAGCTTCACCACCTTGAAGGTGGCGTGGAACGGCTTGTCGCCCGGAATATTGGACTTGCCGCCCAGCGCCACGGTGATCTCCGCCCCCTCGCCGGCGCTGTGGGCGATGCGCGCCACCTCCTCATCGACCATGATGCCGATGGCGGCGTTCGGCGCGTCATTCTCGACCAGCGCGCGCAGCATGCCGGTGGTGTTGGAATCGCCGCCCGCTCCCGGATTGTCCTGAGTGTCGGCAATGACCACCGGCTTGTTGGCGGAGCGCGCGATCTTCATCGCGTACTTCACGCCCTCGTCCGGCTCGTACAGCTTGCCGGCGAATTTCGCCTCATTGCGCAGGATTTCCTCTTCCAGCGCCTTTGCCGCCTTGTCGGCTTTCACCTGATCGGTGGCATAGACCATCAGCGACGGGCCGCAATGATGGATGTCGGCCGCCGGGAAGCCGGGCGTGAAGGAAACCCGCGCGACATCGCCCTTCTCCAGCTCCTCCGTCATCTCGTAGATCGACTTGGTCGGCTCCATCAGCGTGCACTGGAAATTCAGCGGGATCAGGAAGGGAATCTGCCGGAACGCCTTGTTCACCGCGCCGGAGCCGCGCAGCAGATTATCCAGATGGATCGCCGTGCGGCGGCCGGTATCGGCCATATCGACATGCGGGTAGGTGCGGTAGGCGACCAGCGCTTCGGCGTATTTGATCATCTCCGGCGTGGTGTTGGAATGCAGGTCGAGGCTGGCCATCACCGGCACCTTCGGCCCGACAAGCTCCCGCACCCGGCGCAGCAGCTCGCCTTCGCCATCCTCCAGATGCTCGGTCACCATGGCGCCGTGCAGGCAGAGATAGACCGCCTCGAACGGCCCCTTGTCGCGGATGCCGTCCACGATCATGCCGGCGATGCGCTCATAGGCGTCCTCGGTCACATGCGCGGACGGGCTGGCGGCGCCCCAGGCGGTCGGCACCAGCTCATGGCCGCGCTCCTGCGCTTCCTCGATGAAGCCGGCGATCGACAGGTTGATGCCCTTCACCGCGTCGAACAGATCGCCACCGGAGACCAGCGCCGGCCAGCTGCCGCCGCGCGCGAAATCCTCGAATGTCGCCTTGGAGGGGGCGAAGGTGTTGGTCTCGTGCTGGAAGCCGCCGATCGCGATACGCGCCATGGGAAATTGTCTCCACTGCTTACAGATATTGGGTGCAGCGAAGGATGCCCGCCCCGGCCGGACCCGGCAAGGGCGCAATCGTCAGGAAGGTGGGACTCAGGCTGACAGGTTGAATCCGCTATTGCCCATCAGCCGTTCCAGCAGCGGCTTCAGCGCGCCAGTCTCGCCCTTGCGGAAGCGGTTCAGCGCGTCCTGGGTCTCGCGCAACTGGTCCATCGCCTTCTGCAGCCGCTCATCGCCGATGGCGCCGTTGGAAGCACCGCCCAGCGTGCTGTCGTTGCGCACATAGCGTGCCTGCTCGAAGCCGGCGGACAATTCCTTCTTGGTCAGCGGCACGGCCGCGCCGGCCACATCCATGACCCTGCTATCCTCGGCCGAGACCTTGCCGTCGCGCGACAATCCGGCCTCGATGCCGATGCCCAGGATCGAGGCCAGCGAGCTGCCGCCCGCACTGTACTGTGTGGACACCTGCGCCAGACGGATGTCGAACCCGTCGACGCTACTGTCGCTGGCGGCCTTGTCGATCAGGCTGGACAGGCTGGAGAGCGTCTTGTCGATGGCGGCATTCGCCTCCGACTCTTTCTTGTAGAACACGTTGAAGAATTGCGAGAGCTGCTCGCGCAGCTGGCCGCGTATCGCATCCGGGTCGCGATTCTCGATGATGAAGCCCAGCATCTGCGGCTTGGCGCCGGTGGTGGAGCGTACGACATACATGCCGGGCGCGGCTTCTCCTGCGGGCTGTGCGGACGCAGCATCAGGCCGGCTGCCCGAGGAAGCCGTCTGGGGATTATAGGAGTATGTCGCTACCGGGTTGATCGCCATGGTGTTTTACCGCCGCGTTCGGGCACCTCTTCTCGATGCCGCTAAATACTAATATAGGCCAAACGAGACGGGACCGCCAGCGTTTCCCGCTGACGGTCCCGTCTCAGGCCGAACGCTGTTACTGATCGGCGTAGCAATGCACCTCGGCGGCACCGCCCGGATGGGTGACGGCCCCCTTCTCGGCATCGCCGACGGTCTGGGCATATTTCCAGATCGCACCGGACTGATACTCGTGGCTGCGCGGCTTCCATTCCTTGCGGCGCGCTTCCAGTTCGGCGTCGGACAGTTCCACGTCCAGCGTGCCCTTCTCGGCGTCGATGACGATGATATCGCCGTCCTTCAGCAGGCCGATCGGACCGCCAACCGCGGCCTCCGGTCCGACATGGCCGATACAGAAGCCGCGCGTGGCGCCGGAGAAGCGGCCATCGGTGATGAGCGCCACCTTGTCGCCCATGCCCTGGCCGTAGATCGCCGCCGTGGTCGCCAGCATCTCGCGCATGCCGGGACCGCCACGCGGCCCCTCATAGCGGATGACCAGCACCTCGCCTTCCTTGTACTGGCTCTTCTTCACCGCCTCGAAGGCCTGTTCCTCGGTATCGAAGCAGCGCGCCACGCCCTTGAACTGCAGCTTGTGCATGCCGGCCACCTTCACGATGGCGCCCTGGGGGGCCAGATTGCCGCGCAGGCCGACGACACCGCCGGTGGGCGTGATCGGATCGCTGGTCGGACGGACGATATCCTGATCGGTCGGCAGGGTGACGCCTTCCAGATTCTCCGCGATGGTCTTGCCGGTGACGGTGATGCAGTCGCCATGGATGTAGCCGCCATCGTAAAGTGCGCGCAGCAGCACCTGCACGCCGCCGATCTCGAACAGATCCTTGGCGACATAGCGTCCGCCCGGCTTCAGATCGCCGATATAGGGCGTGCGCTTGAAGATCTCGGCGACGTCATGGATGGTGAATTCGATGCCCGCCTCATGCGCCATGGCCGGCAGATGCAGCGCCGCATTGGTCGAGCCACCGGCAGCCGCGACCACCGTGGCCGCATTCTCCAGCGCCTTGCGGGTGACAATGTCGCGCGGCCGCAGATTGCGCTTGATCAGCTCCATCACCGCCACGCCAGACGCCTCGGCATAGGCATCGCGGGTCTCGTAGGGCGCCGGCGCACCAGCCGAGCCGGGCAGCGCCAGGCCGATGGCTTCCGACACGCAGGCCATGGTGTTGGCCGTGAACATGCCGCCGCAGGAGCCGGCCGACGGGCAGGCCACGCATTCCAGCTCGTGCAGATCCTCGTCCGACATGCTTCCGGCGGCGTGCGCGCCCACAGCCTCGAACACGTCCTGCACGGTCACGTCCTTGCCCTTGAAACGGCCGGGCAGGATGGAACCGCCATACATGAAGACCGATGGCACGTTCAGGCGCAGCATCGCCATCATCATGCCGGGCAGCGACTTGTCGCAGCCGGCCAGGCCGACCAGCGCATCGTAGCAATGGCCGCGCATCGTCAGCTCGACCGAATCGGCAATCACCTCGCGGCTGACCAGCGAGGATTTCATGCCGGCATGGCCCATGGCGATGCCATCGGTGACGGTGATGGTGGTGAATTCGCGCGGTGTGCCGCCAGCGGCCTTCACGCCGCGCTTGGTCGCCTGCGCCTGGCGGGCCAGCGCGATATTGCAGGGGGCGGCCTCGTTCCAGGTGGTCGCCACGCCGATGAAGGGCTGGGCAATCTCCTCCTCGGTCATGCCCATTGCGTAATAGTAGCTGCGGTGCGGGGCGGAGCTGGGGCCAACCGACACATGGCGGCTGGGCAGCTTGGACTTGTCGAACTGGGTGGTCATATCTTCCCCCTTGGCGTGCGGCTTTATGTGATCCGTGGCTTGGTCGTCTCGATTGCGGCGCAGAATAGTCGTCACCGAACAGGATTGCCTAGAGGCTTTTGCCCGCTTAGATAGGTGCCCTCCATTCCCTGCAAGGCAGCGCCCCCGCCATGAGCTTCCCCGTACTCGGTTTCGACGACGCCTGGTCCTCCTACCGGCGCTGGGAGCATCGCCTGCCCGCCAAGCCGACACCGGTCGAGCCGCGGCGCATCGCCGGGATTGCTGAGCTGCTGGATCAGGTCGATATCGTGGTGCTGGACGCCTATGGTGTGCTCAATCTGGGCAGCAGCGTCATTCCGCAGGGACTGGCAGCGGTGAAGGCGATTCGCGCCGCCGGCAAGCATCTGTGCGTTGTCACCAATGACGGCTCCCAAGGAACCGCCGCCATTGCAGCGAAGCATCGCGGCCGGGGCTATGATTTCCGCGATGACGAGGTGATTGCCGGCGCGTCGCTGGTCGGCGAGGCCGTGGCTTCCTTCCCCGAGGTCCGGAACTGGGGGATCATCGCACAGGATCCGCGCCCGGAGGCCGCGATTACCGGGGGCATGGTGACGCTGGACCTCGACCGGGCAACCTATGAGTCGGTGGACGGCATCGTCTTCATGGCAACGGAAATCTGGGACGAGGATCGTCAGGCGCTCCTCAGCGACGCGCTGACCGTCCGCCCCCGCCCCTTCATCGTCGCCAATCCGGATGTGGTCGCCCCGCATGTCGGCGGCTTCTCGGCCGAGCCGGGCTATTTCGCCCACCGCATCGCCGACAGGTCTGGAATATCGCCTACCTTCCTCGGCAAGCCCTTCGGTGGCGTCTATCGGCTGGTGCGCGAACGCTTTCCGGAAGTCGATCCAAGCCGCATTCTCGCCGTCGGCGACACGCCGCATACCGATGTGATCGGCGCAAGGGCGCATGGCATGCGGGCCCTGCTGGTCGAGAGCGGCTTCCTCGCCGGGCGTGACAGCTTGGCCCATTGCCGGGAATGCGGCATCCTGCCGGACTTCATCGCCCCCACTATCTGATCGGCAATCCTGCGGTTGCCGGCGGCGGTACCGGTTTCAGCATTGCCGTCAGCGGTACCAGCACGAAACCGCGCGCCTGGACGTCCTCGATCCAGAGTTCCAGCATATCGAGTGTGGCATCGCGCGGATGGCCGATGGCAATGGCCTGGCCGTATTTGCTGGCCTGCTGCTCGGTCTCCGATAGCTGCTTCGCCACCGCGTCATGATTGTCGGTATTGTCGAGGAACACATCACGCTGCAGCGCCGGCATGCCCAGATCCCGCGCCATCCGGAAGCCGACCGTGTTCGGCGCAGTGCGCGAATCGAGGAACAGCAGCCCGCGCCGGTTCAGCTCTTCCAGCACCGGGCGCATTGTGGCGGCATCGCTGGTGAAGCGGCTGCCCATATGGTTGTTCACCCCGACGAACCCATCGAACTGGCTGAGATTCCAGGCCAGACGCTCTGCCAGAACCTCCGGCGTCAGACCGGAAAGCATGGCATTTGGGCCGGGGTCAATCGTTTCCGAGGACGGTTCCATCGGCAGATGGACGAGGATTTCATGGCCGGCGGTATGTGCCTTGCGCACCTGTTCCGCCACGCCATGGGCATAGGGCAGGTAGGCGAAGGTGACCGGCGCCTTCAGCGCCAGCGCGCGCTGCGAGCGCTTGCGGTCGATCCCCATATCGTCGATGACGATGGCGATCCTCGGCTTGCCGCCGCTGTCGGTGGATGGCACCGCATTCCTCCGCCAGGGCAGATCGGACTCGGAAGGCACTGGGGCGGCTTCCTGGGGCGGCAAGCTGGCCAGCTGCGGTTCAGGCTGTAATTGCACAGGCGGCTGCGTGGTTTCCGGCGCGGCGGGCGCCGGTTCGGGTGCAGGTTGGGGGGCCGGCTTCTGCGGCAGGGCGATGCCCGGCGAAGATGCCGCAGGCGGCGCGGAAGCATCAGGAGCGGCAACCGGCCTCTCCACGGCGACATCCTGCCGGCCGATGAGCGCATCGCCATAATACAGGCCAAGCCCGCCGCCGATCAGCAGCGCGGCGATGGCCAGCGCGACAGAGAGGCCGAAACCGCCACCGCCGGAACGCTGCTTCGTCTTGGGCTTTTTGGGGGCCGGCTTACGCGCCATGCAAGGACTTACCCATGAAACGGATGATATCTGGATAACCGCCTACAGGCTGGCGGCCACCGAGCGCGACTATATCCTGTAGCGCGCTGAATATTAACCGCAAAATACGGCGAAATTGGCGCCGCTTACCCCGCCACCGCTTATCCGTTCCGGGCCAGATCCTCGATGATCGGGCAGTCCGGGCGGTCATCGCCATGGCAGCGATGGGTCAGGTGGATCAGCGTATCGCGCATGGATTGCAGTTCGGCCAGCTTGCGGTCGATCTCCTCGACATGACGCAGGGCCACTGCCTTAACGTCTGAGCTTGAGCGTTCCCGGTCGCTCCATAGCTTCAGCAGATTGCCGACATCCTTCACCGAAAAGCCGAGGGAACGGGCGCGCTGGATGAATTTCAGTACCCGCAGATCGGTCTCGCCATAGACGCGGTAGCCGCCCTCGCTGCGCGGTGCCGGTTTCAGCAGGCCGATGCTCTCGTAATAGCGGATGGTCTTGGCTGGAACGCCGGAAGCGGCGGCTGCCTGTCCGATATTCATGGCCCCTTTCCTTTCGTGGTCGGGTCCTTTCGCGATCCGGCGCGCGGTTTCCAGCGCCGCAGCAACAAGGCGTTCGACACCACGCTGACGCTGGAGGCCGCCATCGCCGCGCCGGCGATCACCGGGCTGAGATAGCCCAGCGCCGCCAGCGGGATACCGATGATGTTGTAGATGAAGGCCCAGAACAGATTCTGCCAGATCTTGGCGACTGTCGCCCGCGAGACGGAGATCGCGTCCAGCACCAGCAGCGGATCGGGCCGCATCAGCGTGACGGATGCCGCCTCCATTGCGACGTCGGTGCCGCTGCCCATGGCAATGCCGACATCGGCCTGCGCCAGCGCCGGCGCATCATTCACCCCGTCGCCGACCATTGCGACGATGCCGCCCTTCTCCTGCAAGCCGGAAATCGCATCCGCCTTGCCGTCCGGCAATATCTCGGCCAGCACGGTGGAAATCCCCAGCCGGCTTGCGACCGATTCCGCGGCGCGGCGGTTATCGCCGGTCAGCAGCGCCGTCTCAATGTCCTTTTCGCCAAGCAGCCGGATCGCCTCTGCGGCGCTGCCGCGCAACCGGTCGCCGATGGCGATGGCGCCAAGCAGACGGCCATCCGCAGCCACCCAGACCACACTGTTGCCCTCGCCTTCCCGCTTTGCGGCCTGTTCCTCCAGGGCCGAAGTCGCGATTTCCTTCTCCTGCATCAGGCGCGGACTGCCGATCAGTACAGCCCGGCCTTCCACCGTCGCCATCACCCCCCTGCCCGGCAGCGAGTCGAAATCCTGAGCCTTGGGTATGCCCCCCCCCCGCTCTTCGGCGGCGGCCAGCACCGCCTTCGCCAGCGGATGCTCGCTGCCCTGCTGCACACTGGCGGCAAGGGAGAGCAACTCCTCGTCGGCGACGCCCTCTGCCGGCAGCAGCGCCGTGACGCGGGGCCGCCCCTCGGTCAGCGTGCCGGTCTTGTCGAACACCACGGTGCGGATGCCGTGTGCGCGTTCCAGCGCTTCGGCGTCCTTGATCAGAATGCCGGCCTTTGCGGCGACGCCGGTGCCGGCCATGATCGCGGTCGGCGTGGCGAGGCCCAGCGCGCAGGGGCAGGCGATGACCAGCACGGCGACAGCGTTCAGGATCGCGGTCTCACTGCCGGCGCCCGCCGCCAGCCAGCCAAGGAAGGTCACCAGCGCGATGGCCAGTACGATCGGCACGAAGATGCCGCTGACCTTGTCCACCAGCCGCTGCACCGGCGCCTTGGAGGCCTGTGCCCCCTGCACCCTTTCGATAATGCGGGCCAGCAGGCTGTCCCCGCCGACCGCCGTCACCGCGATCTCGACCAGGCCGGAACCGTTCACCGAGCCGCCGATGACGTTATCCTCCGCCTGCTTTTCGACCGGCAGGCTCTCGCCGGTCAGCAGCGATTCGTCGAACTGGCTGCGGCCTTCCACTATCCTGCCGTCGGCCGGCACCCGTTCGCCCGGCTTCACGATAAGAATATCGCCTTCCATCAGGGCGGCGACGGGCAGGGTCTCGATTGTATCGCCGCGCTTCACCCGCGCCTCTTCCGGCCGGAGCGCCATCAGCGCCCGGATCGCCGAGGCAGTGCCGCGCTTTGCCCGGCTTTCCAGATACTTGCCCAGCGTGATGAGGGTGATCACCGCCGCCGAGGCTTCGAAATACAGATGATCGCTGCCGCCGGTGGCCATGTGATAGAGGCTGAGTCCGAAAGCCGCGCTGGTGCCGATGGCGACCAGCTGATCCATCGTGCCGGTGCGCGTCTTCAAAGCCTTCCAGGCATTGATATAAAACCGCCCGCCGATCCAGAACTGCACCGGTGTCGCCAGCACGAGCTGCACCCAGGCCGGCGGCATCCAGTGCACGCCCGCGGCCATACCGATCATCGGCAGCACCAGCGGCAGGGTCAGCAGGATGGCGGCGGCCAGGCGGATGCTCTCCCAGCGCAGCGTATCGGCCTCGGCCTGCTTGTCCGGTCCGGCCCCGGCCTCAATCAGATGCGCGCCATAGCCCGCCTTCTCCACGGCGGCGACGAGGTCGGCAGGATCAAGCGTCTCCGCCAGCCGCACGCGTGCCTGTTCGGTCGCCAGATTGACGGCGGCCCGGTCCACGCCCGGCACCTTGGCAAGGGCTTTCTCGACGCGACCGACGCAGGCCGCGCAGCTCATCCCCTCGATGGCGAGGTCATATGTCTGTTCAATGCTCATGACTCCTAGATGGGGCTTCCAGTATTGGGAAGGTCAAGGAGATTTCGAACAGCACCAATGCGCTTGCCTTTCCGGGCGCGGCGGGGCTTGCTATAACGATCATCCGGGCCGCTGAAACGGTCCAACAATGACTGCCAAGTGATTGATATGTATCTCCTGATCGATAATTACGACAGCTTCACCTACAACCTCTGGCACTTCCTGGGCGACCTCGGCGCCGAGGTGATCGTGAAGCGCAATGACCAGATCACCGTCGATCAGGTGCTGGCGGGCGGCTATCAGGGCGTCGTCATCTCGCCCGGCCCGTGCGACCCGGACCGTGCCGGCATCTGCCTGGAACTGATCGGGCGCGCCGTGGGCAATCTGCCGATCTTCGGTGTCTGCCTCGGCATGCAGGCCATCGGCCAGGCCTTTGGCGGCAAGGTGGTGCGCGGCCCGGTGCCGATGCATGGCAAGGTCAGCCCGATCCTTCACAAGAATGCCAGCGTGTTCAAGGGGCTGCCCTCGCCGCTGACGGCAACGCGTTACCATTCGCTGGTGATCGAGAAGGCCAGCCTGCCGGACTGTCTGGAGATCACGGCGGAAAGCAAGGATGGCGTGATTCAGGGGCTGGCGCACAAGACCCTGCCGATCCATGGCGTGCAGTTCCACCCCGAGAGCATCGCAACTGAGCATGGCCACGCCATGCTGAAGAACTTCCTCGACATCGCGGAACGCCGCAACGCGGCCTGAGGGTTGGGTATGGTTATGGATATGAAAGCCCTGCTGGGCATTGTCGCCACAGGCCGGGCGCTGACCCGCGCCGAGGCGGAAGCCGCGTTCGAGATCATCATGAGCGGCGACGCCACCCCGTCTCAGATGGGCGGCTTCCTGATGGCGCTGCGCGTGCGCGGCGAGACGGTGGACGAGATCACCGCCGCTGCCAGCGTGATGCGCGACAAGGCGCTGAAAGTAGCAGCCCCGGCGGATGCCATCGATACCTGCGGCACCGGCGGCGATGCGTCCGGCACCTACAACATCTCCACCGCCGTGGCGCTGGTCTGCGCCGGGCTCGGCGTGCCGGTCGCCAAGCATGGCAACCGCAGCCTGACCTCGAAATCCGGCGCCGCCGATGTGCTGACCGCGCTGGGTGTCGATATCGACTGCGCCATGAGCCTGATCGAGGAGGCTATACGCGACGCCCATGTCGGTTTCCTGATGGCGCCGCGCCATCATGGCGCCATGCGGCATGTCGCCGGCACCCGCGTCGAGTTGGGCACGCGCACCATCTTCAACCTGCTGGGCCCGCTCTCCAGCCCTGCCGGTGTGAAACGCCAGCTGATCGGCGTGTTCTCGCGCGATTTCCTGAAGCCGATGGCCGAGGCGCTGCGCAATCTGGGCAGCGTGCATGCCTGGGTCATCCATGGCAGTGACGGGCTGGACGAGATCACCACCACCGGTCCGACCCATGTGGTCGAGCTGAAGAACGGCACGCTGACCGAGTTCGAGATCGGCCCGGCCGATGCCGGCCTGAAACTGGCCAAGCCTGAGGAAATCAAGGGCGGCGACCCTGCTTTCAACGCCGCCGCGCTGCACCGGTTGCTGGACGGTGAGAAAGGTGCCTACCGCGATATCGTGCTGCTGAACGCGGCGGCCGCCCTCATCGTTGCCGGCAAGGCCAGTGACCTGCAGGAAGGGGCTGCCCTCGCCGCCACCGCGCTGGACCAGGGCAAGGCGAAGGATGCGCTGGCGAAGCTGGTCGCCATCACCAACAGGGGCAAGGCGGCATGAGCGACGTTCTGACGAAAATCTGCGCCGACAAGCGTGAGCATATTGCCGCCTGCAAGGCAGCGAAGTCCTTGTCGGCCCTTGAGACCGAGGCAAAGCAGGCCAGCGCACCGCGCGGTTTCGTGACGGCGCTGAAAAAGGCCAATGCGGAGGGGCGCTATGGTCTGATCGCCGAGATCAAGAAAGCCTCGCCCAGCAAGGGGCTGATCCGCGCCGATTTCGATCCGCCCTCTCTCGCCCGCGCCTACCGCGAGGGCGGTGCCTCCTGCCTGTCGGTGCTGACCGACGAGCCTTATTTCCAGGGCAAGGACGATTATCTCGTCGCCGCCCGCGCGGCGGTGAACCTGCCCTGCCTGCGCAAGGACTTCATGCTCGATCCCTATCAGATCGTGGAATCCCGCGCGCTGGGGGCGGATTGCATCCTGCTCATCATGGCGGCGCTGTCAGACGCGCAGGCGGCGGAGCTGGAACAGGCCGCTTTCGATCTCGACATGGATGTTCTGGTCGAGGTGCATGACGGCGCGGAACTCGACCGGGCGCTGAAACTGCAATCGCCGCTGCTCGGCGTGAACAACCGCAATCTCAAGACCCTGGCGGTCGATATCGCGACGACGGAACAGCTGGCAGCGCGGGTGCCGGCGAGCAAGATGCTGGTCGCGGAGAGCGGCCTCTACACGCCAGACGATCTCGCCCGCATGGAACGCGCCGGCGCGCGCTGCTTCCTGATCGGCGAATCGCTGATGCGCCAGCCGGATGTTGCGGCGGCGACGCGCGCCCTGCTCGCCCGCAACGAGGCGGCGGCCTGATATCATGAGCGGCTTCACCCATTTCGACGCCGAGGGCAAGGCGGTCATGGTCGATGTCTCGGCCAAGGACGAGACGGAACGTGTGGCGACCGCCGTCGGCAGCATCACGATGCAGCCGGAAACCCTGGCGCTGATCCTCGAAGGCGGCGTGAAGAAGGGTGACGTGCTGTCGGTCGCGCGCCTCGCCGGCATCATGGGCGCCAAGCGCACGCCGGATCTGATCCCGCTGTGCCATCCGCTGGCATTGTCCTCGGTGAAGGTGGAGCTGAAGGCCGATCCGTCCCGCAACGCCGTCGATATCGAGGCGACCTGCAAGCTGAACGGCCGTACTGGCGTCGAGATGGAGGCGCTGACGGCGGTCAGCATCGCGGCACTGACCGTCTATGACATGTGCAAGGCGGTGGATCGCGGCATGCGCATCGGCGATATCCGGCTTGTCCATAAATCGGGCGGTAAATCCGGTACTTACGAGGCAGAACGGTGATCCCTGTCGAGGAGGCGCTGGCGAAGATTCTCGCCGCCCTGACACCGCTGGGCGCCGAGGAAATTTCGGTCGAGGCGGGGCTGGGCCGGGTGCTGGCCGAGGATGTCGCCGCCCGCGTGACGCAGCCGCCCAAGCCGGTCTCCGCCATGGATGGCTATGCCGTGAAGGCGGTGGATGTCGCCAGCGTGCCGGCCACTCTGACGGTAATCGGCGAGGCGCCGGCCGGGCGCGGCTATCAGGGCATGGTAGAAAGCGGTCAGGCAGTGCGCATCTTCACCGGCGCGCCACTGCCGGACGGGGCCGACAGCATCGTCATCCAGGAGGATACCGAGGCCAGCGGCAACCAGGTCACCGTGAAGGAAGCCCCCGCCCCCGGCAATTTCGTGCGCCCTGCCGGCCTCGACTTCCGCGTCGGCGATAACGGCATTCCGGCCGGCAAGCTGCTGACCGCGCGCGATATCGGCCTTGCCGCCGGCATGAACCACCCGTGGCTGCGCGTGGTGCGCCGGCCGCGCATCGCCATTCTGGCGACCGGCGACGAGATCGTCCGGCCGGGCGATCCCATCGGCAGCGACCAGATCGTCAGTTCCAACGCGCTGGCGCTCTCCGCCTTCGTGCGCGGTGCTGGCGGCGAACCGCTGGTGCTGGGAATCGCCCCCGACGAGATGGACGGGCTGACCCGGATGATCGCCGGTGCGCGCGGCGCCTATCTGCTGGTCACCACCGGCGGCGCCTCGGTCGGCGATCACGATCTGATCCAGACCGTGCTGGGCGAGAGCGGCACGCTCGGTTTCTGGAAGATCGCCATGCGCCCCGGCAAGCCGCTGATGTTCGGCAGGATCCACGATACGCCGGTGCTCGGCCTGCCCGGCAACCCGGTCTCGTCCATGGTCTGCGCCCTGCTCTTCCTTGGCCCGGCCATCGCCCGCCTGCTGGGCCGCCCCGCTAGCGGCCCGCAGACACAGGCCGCCCGTCTTACCGCTGCCCTGAAGCCGAACGACCGCCGGCAGGACTATCTGCGTGCCACGCTCGCTGTCGATGCTGACGGAACAATGCTGGCAACACCTTTCGCAAAGCAGGACAGCTCGCAATTCTCGCTGCTGACCAAGGCCGACGGCCTGCTGGTGCGGCCGCCGCACGATCCGGCGCGCAGCGCCGGCGAGACGGTTCAGGTCATTCCCTTCCGCGACAGTTATTTCTGAGATTTTTCTCTTACCTGGCGTTCGGCGCTTGACCGAGAACGAGAACAAAACTAAAACACTTACTCAGGTTTTTGTTTTGTTCCATATCTAGTTGCGCTCATGCAGACAGCCGCCAGTCATTGCGGTGATCCGCCAGAAGGGTGCGATGGACAGGAGGCGCCGATGCTGACTCGCAAACAATACGAGCTGCTGACCTTCATCAACTGGCGGCTGAACGAGAGCGGCGTGTCGCCCTCCTTCGACGAGATGAAGGAGGCGCTGGGTCTGCGATCCAAATCCGGCATTCACCGCCTCATTACCGGACTGGAGGAGCGCGGCTTCATCCGCCGCCTGCCGCATCGCGCCCGCGCGCTTGAAGTGCTGCGCCTGCCCGACCAGGTGTCGGCGAAGGATACCGGCACACAGGGCGGCACACAGGGCGGCAATCAGGTCCCCAAGCAGGGTGGGGACACAGCCGGACGTCGCTTCACCCCGAATGTCATCGAAGGGCATTTTGCCGGGCCGCTGGCCGGCGCCGCCACGGGCCAGGACTTAAGGGCGGTGCCCTTGCCACTCTACGGCAAGATCGCCGCGGGCACCCCCATCGAAGCGCTGCGCGACGAAAGTGCGGCAATCGACGTGCCGCTCAGCCTGCTCGGCAAGGGAGAGCATTACGCCCTTGAAATCGAAGGCGATTCGATGGTCGATGCCGGCATTCAGGATGGCGATACCGTCATCATCCAGAGGTGCGACAATGCCGAGAATGGCACCATCGTGGTGGCGCTGGTCGATGACAGCGAGGCGACCCTGAAGCGGCTGCGCCGCAAGGGCGGCTCTATCGCGCTGGAACCGGCAAACGCCGCCTATGAGACCCGTATCTTCGGACCGGAGCGGGTGAAGGTTCAGGGCCGCCTCGTTGGGCTGCTGCGTCGCTACTGAGGCCGCTACTGGGGGCCGTTACTGAGCCTCCCGCTTGCGCCGGGCTGCCGGATCGGGCGCCCAGGGCCGGATGCCGCGGTCCCGGCCAACTGAATCCAGACGGATGGAGCCGGCTTCCAGATACAGTGCGTGTGCGCCATGCCGCCAGAGATCGAAACGATCCACCACCAGCTGCGCCGAGGGGCAGCGACGGCGCACCGGTACCAGTGAGATTACGATATCGGCGCGGCGGCAATCCTCCGGCAGCGCCTGTGCATCGCGGATGATGGCGATTTTCAACGCCCCTACTGCCCCGATGCAGCCCAGGTCATCGCAGGCGATGCCGTCCCGCCCGCCGCTGCCGGCGCGTGGCATGGCGATCCGCCGCGGCTGGGCAGCGCGCTGCAGCCAGGATTCCGCTGTGAAGGTAGCCGCCCGGGTGGAGGAAAAGGCCAGCCCTTTCGTGGTGCGCAACGCCACCAGCTTGGCCTCGCCATCGACCAGCAGCACCGGCTGGGCCGTGAACCAGGGCAAGGCAAGCCCGACCGCGATGGGCGCCAGCCCGGCGAACCGCCAGGACCGCCGCCAGAGTGCCAGCCACAGACCGCCGAGCGAGATTGCCAGCAAGCCGGTCGCCGGCACCGCCGGCACGGCCAGCACAGCCCCCGGCAAGGCCGAGATCCAGGCGCCGACGGCCAGCACCCCCTCGATTCCCAGCCCCATCGGCGCCAGTGCCAGCCCTTCCAGTCCCAGTGGCAGTAACAGCAGCACCAGCACGCCCCAGGGCATGATCCAGAAGGCGGTCAGCGGCACCGCCGCCATATTGGCCAGCACGCCATAAAGTGCCACCTGGTTGAAATGGTAGGCGTTAAAGGGCAACGTCCCGGCTGTTGCCAGCACTGAAGTGGCACAGAGGCCGACCAGATAGAGCAGCCCCAGCCGCAGCGGCCCCGCCCCGCCGCGCAGTGCGGCGAAGCGCTCCCTGTTGGCCTCATAGAACGCCACCAGCATCAGCACGGCGGCGAAGGACATCTGGAAGCTCGGCCCCAGCATCACCTCGGGCGCCAGCAGCAGGATCGCGGCGGCCGCCCAGGCAACCAGCCGCAGCGAGATCGCCACCCGGTCGATCAGCACCGCCACCAGCACCAGAACGGTCATCAGGAAGGCGCGCTGCGTCGGTACGGTGGCGCCGGCCAGCAGCAGATAGACAAAGGAGGCCGCAAGGGCGGCCAGCGCCGCCCATTTCTTGATCGGCTGGTTCAACGCCAGGCCGGAATGGCAGGCGAGAAGCAATCGCAGCACAAAGAATACGGTGCCTGCCACCAGCCCCATATGCAGGCCGGAAATCGCCAGCAGATGCGCGAGGCCGGAATCCCGCATGGTGTCCAGCGCCCGCTCCGGCAGGCCGGAACGGTCTCCGGTCAGCAGCGCCGCTGCCATGGCCCCGGTCTCGCCCGGCAGGGCCGTACGAATCCGGGCGGTGACCGTGCGGCGCAGCCGGTCGATACCCACCCAGAACCCGGAGGGTGCGCCTTCGGCCAGGCGGGTGACATCGCCCACCGCGTAACCGACGCCGCCAATCCCCTCGAAATAGGCATGGCGCTGAAAGTCGAAACCGCCGGGCGCCGATGGCCCGGGCGGCGGGCGCAGCACGGCGCGCAGCCGCACAAGATCGCCATGGCTGACATCGGGCATATCGCCGCGCACCACCGCCCGCACCCGGCGCGGCGTATGCTCATCCGGCAGCCGACCGATGCGGGGATGTTCCAGCGTCAGCCGCACATCGCCGGGCCGCTGTTCGATGCGGACCAGCTGTCCCTCGACGTTCACCGGGCCGATCTGCCGTTCCAGAAAGAGTGTACCGGCGGTCTGGCTGCGATATTGCGCCGCCGCGAAACCCAGCGCGAAGGCGCACAGCAGCATGGCCAGCAGCCGCCCGTTCAGTGACCGGTACAGCAGTAGGCCAAGCAGGAAAGCGCCACACAGCCCCGCCCAGCCGATCCATAAGGGCGGCTCGGCCTTCAGCAGGAAGTAGCAGCCGATGCCGCCGCCCAGCACCACCGGCAGCCAGAGCATCCAGCGTTCCCGCTCCGCCAGGAAAGGGGCCACAAGCCAGCCGAAGCCGGTGCCGAGAATGCCGCTTTCCGCGCGCTCTATGGCCGTTTCCTGCAGCATCGCCCCTCCCTATAATGCAGCATAGACTAATGCAGCTCTTGCCGGGAGACATCCCGTAGTATGGCTGCCGCAGGCACCACCGCACCGCGCATGAGGAGACTGATTTTGGGTGTGACACTCCATGGCTATCGCCACAGCGTCTATGCCAGGATCGCGCGCATGGTCTGCGCCGAAAAACCCATCGCCTATGACTGGGTGGAGGTAAACCCGTTCGCCGAGCCTCTGCCGGATGGGTTTCTGGCGCTGCATCCTTTCCGGCGCGTGCCGGTGCTGGAGCATGACGGGTTCGTGCTTTACGAAACCGTTGCGATTACCCGCTATCTCGACGACGCCTTTCCGGGGGCCGCCCTGCAACCGGCCGATCCGCGCGACCGGGCGCGGATGACGCAGATCATCGCGATCATCGATTCCTATGGATACTGGCCCATGGTGCGGCAGGTCTTTTCGCATCGGGTATTCCGCAGCCGGCTTGGCGAACCCGTGGAGGAGGCGTAGATTCGCACCGGCCTGCAGGCATCGCACAAGGTGCTGGATGCGCTGGAAAGACTGACAGGACCGGATGGCTATCTTGCCGGCAGCGCCTTGTCGCTGGCCGACCTGCATGTGGCCCCGATGATGGCCTATTTCACCGCGGCGGCGGAAGGTCAGGCCGCGCTGGCAGCCTATCCACAGCTCTCCGCCTGGTGGGAGGCTATGCGCGGCCGGCAAAGCCTGCGGGAGACCGATCCCGAATCATTCACCGGCTAGATTCTTTCACCCGCACTGTGCAGATTCGCGCGGTTTGTGCTACATAGCGGCCACCAATTCACCGGCCTGGCTTTAGGTCCGGGCTCCTCCATCCGGCATCGGAACCGATCCCCCATGACCGTCGTCACCCGTTTTGCTCCCTCGCCCACCGGCTTCCTGCATATTGGCGGCGGCCGCACGGCGCTGTTCAACTGGCTTTATGCGCGGCACACCGGCGGCAAATTCCTGCTGCGCATCGAGGATACCGACCGCGCGCGCTCCACCGAGGACGCGGTGCAGGCGATCTTCGACGGGCTGAAATGGCTGGGCCTTGACTGGGACGACGAAGCCGTCATGCAGTTCGCCCGTGCCGGCCGCCATGCCGAGGTGGCGCACGAGCTGCTGGCGCAGGGCAAGGCCTATCGCTGCTATGCCTCGCCGGAGGAGCTGACGGCGATGCGCGAGCAGGCCAAGGCGGAGGGGCGTCCGGTGCGCTATGACGGGCGCTGGCGCGACCGGCCGGACTCCGATGCGCCGGCGGGCGTGGCGCCGGTGATCCGGCTGAAGGCGCCGCAGACCGGCCAGACGATCATTCAGGACATGGTGCAGGGCGAGGTGACGGTCGCCAATGAACAGCTGGATGATTTCGTGCTGCTGCGCGGCGACGGCACGCCGACCTATATGCTGTCGGTGGTGGTGGACGATCACGATATGGGCATCACCCATGTGATCCGGGGCGACGACCATCTGAACAACGCCTTCCGGCAGACCCAGCTCTATCAGGCGATGGGCTGGGACGTGCCGCATTTCGCGCATATCCCGCTGATCCACGGGCCGGACGGGGCAAAGCTGTCGAAGCGCCACGGCGCGCTGGGCGTGGAGGCCTATCGCGACATGGGCTTCCTGCCGGAGGCGATGCGCAACTACCTGCTGCGCCTGGGTTGGGGGCATGGCGACGAGGAGATCATCCCGACCGACAAGGCCATCGAATGGTTCGATCTCGACGCGGTTGGCCGCTCGGCCTCGCGCTTCGACATGGCGAAGCTGGAAAATCTGAACGCGCATTACCTGCGCGAAGCCGACGACACCCGGCTGGCCACCCTGATCCTGCCGATGCTGGAGGAAAAGCTGGGCCGGCCGGTCGATGATTCAGGCAAGGCCCTGTTGGTCGCGGGCATGGCCGGGCTGAAGCTCCGTGCCAAGACACTGGTCGAGCTGGCCGACAGCGCGCTGTTCTACGTGCACCCCCTGCCCCTGCCCTTCACAGACAAGGCCGCTGCCCTGCTGACGCCGGATGCCCGGCAGACACTGGACAAGCTGGCCGCCGCACTGGAGGCACAGGCCGACTGGAGCGAAGCCCTGCTCGAGGAGAGTGTGCGGAGCTTTGCCGAAGCGGAAGCGCTGAAGCTGGGCGCCGTCGCGCAACCGCTGCGCGCCGCCCTGACCGGCTCGACCACGTCTCCTGGCATTTTCGATGTCCTGGCCGTGCTCGGACGCGACGCGTCGATAGCGCGTATCCGCGCGGTTGCCGGGGGGAATTGACGCAACCTGCGCTAAGCCCTCGCCAAACCGTTTACGGGGCAATATATTGCAACGCAATACAAGGCCAGTGGCCGTCTGAACCCTCGCATGAGGGACCGAAGAAAGGGGAGTTCTCAAGAATGACCGCCAATAATCTGAAGCCGATCAAGCTTGTCGATCCGAACAAGGACAAGACGGTCGAGCTGCCGATGATCGCCGGGTCCGTTGGCCCGGAGGTGATGGATATCCGCAAGCTGTACGCCGAGACCGGCTATTTCACCTACGATCCGGGCTTCACCTCGACCGGTTCCTGCGAATCCAAGATCACCTATATCGACGGTGACAAGGGCGTGCTGCTGCACCGCGGCTACGCCATCGAGGATCTGGCCGAGCATTGCGACTTCCTGGAAGTCGCCTATCTGCTGATGAATGGCGAACTGCCCAACCCCACCGAAAAAGCCAAGTTCGAGCACGACATCACCTATCACACGATGGTGCACGAACAGATGGCCAACTTCTTCCGCGGCTTCCGCCGCGACGCGCACCCGATGGCCATCATGTGCGGCGTGGTCGGCGCGATGTCCGCCTTCTATCATGATTCGACCGACATCGAGGATCCGCGCCAGCGGATGATCGCCTCCTACCGGCTGATCGCCAAGATGCCGACGATCGCCGCGATGGCGTACAAATATTCTGTCGGCCAGCCCTTCATGTATCCGAAGAACAAGCTGACCTACGCGCAGAACTTCATGCAGATGACGTTCGGCGTGCCGGCTGAGGATTATGTCGATAATCCGATCCTGTCCGAGGCGATGGACAAGATCTTCATCCTGCATGCCGATCACGAGCAGAACGCCTCGACCTCGACGGTCCGCCTCGCCGGCTCCTCGGGCGCCAACCCGTTCGCCTGCATCGCGGCGGGCATCGCCTCGCTGTGGGGCCCCTCGCATGGCGGCGCCAACGAAGCCGTGCTGAACATGCTGGGCGAGATCGGCGATGCCAAGAACATCCCGGAATTCGTGAAAAAGGCGAAGGACAAGAACGATCCGTTCCGCCTGATGGGCTTCGGCCACCGGGTCTATAAGAACTACGATCCGCGCGCCAAGGTGATGCAGCAGACCTGCCACCAGGTGCTGGGCGAGCTCGGCATCAAGAACGAGCCGCTGCTCGACATCGCGATGGAGCTGGAAAAGATCGCGCTTGAGGATGATTATTTCGTCGAGAAGAAGCTGTATCCGAACGTCGATTTCTACTCGGGCATCATCCTGAAGGCGATGGGCTTCCCGACCAGCATGTTCACCGTGCTGTTTGCCGTTGCGCGCACCACTGGCTGGGTGGCACAGTGGAAGGAGATGATCGAGGATCCGGGGCAGAAGATCGGGCGTCCGCGCCAGCTCTATACCGGCCATGATCACCGTCCCTATGTGGCGCTCTCGAAGCGCTAAGGCGGCTTATACGCAAGCTAGGGCTTATATAGCAAGGTAGTATGGAGGCATTCGGGCTTGCTTCTGCAAAGGCGGAAAAGGTGGCTCGACAAGGCCGCAGAACTGGGTAGGGGAAACGGCGACTCGCCGTTCTCCCGCACGTTCACCATCCGCCTGCGCCTGCCCGCCAACGACAATGCGCGGCCCGCCGGTAAAGGCATCTGGCCGCGCATTGCTGTTATAGGAACGGCGGCCCTTACCGTGGCCGCCGTTTTCTACATTTTCTGATTTCCGAAGCTTACTTCTTCTCGATCAGCTCGATCTTGTAACCGTCGGGATCCTCGATGAAGGCGATCACGCTGCCGCCATGCTTCATCGGCCCCGGCGGGCGCGGGATTTTCACGCCTTCCGCCGCCAGCTTCTCGCAGGTGCCATAGATATCGGGCACGCCGATCGCCAGATGGCCGAAGCCGGAACCGATCGTATAGGGTTCCGCCTGGTCCCAGTTATGGGTCAGTTCGATCACCGTATTGGCCTTCTCTTCGCCATAGCCGACAAAGGCCAGGGTGAAGCGGCCACTCTCGTAATCCGTGCGCCGCATCAGATTCATGCCGAGCAGCCGGGTATAGAAATCGATGGACTTATCCAGGTCGAGCACGCGGATCATTGTGTGCAGCATGCGAAAACCGCTGGTATCCACCGCCGGACGGTCTTCCATTGTCGTCGCGGACATGAGACTCCCTTTCTGATCTTCGGGTTGGGGTTCAGGTTCTAGATTTAGCGTATTCGCCGGCGATTGCGAGCAGCTTCTCGGCTATGCGCTGGCTGGGCGCGGGGCCATTGCCGCCCAGCAGCTCCTTCAGATGCACGCCTGCCTCGACCTGCCGTGATCGCGCCGTCGCGTCGGTGAGTAGCCGCTCCAGCGCCGCTTCCAGCCGGTCGGCGGTACAATCTTCCTGGATCAGTTCCGGCACGATGTCCCCGTCCAGCAGAATATTCGGCAGGGTATAGCGCTTCAGGCTGACGAGCCGCCGCGCAATCCGGTAGCTGAGCGGGTTCACCTTGTAGGCGGCCACCGTCGGTACGCCGGCCAGAACCAGTTCCAGTACCGCCGTGCCAGCCGCCGAGAGCGCCAGGTTCGCGGCGGCGAACAGATCGGCTTTTTCCGTGGCGCCATCGCACAGCGTGACCGGCACCGGCCAGACGCGGACTGTCTCGGCGATCTGGTCGCGCAGCGTGTCGACCGCCGGCAAGGCGATCCGCAGGCCAGGGTGCCGCCCGGCCAGGCGGGCGACCGCCTCGCCGAAGGGCGGCAGCAGCCGATCGATCTCGCCGCGCCGGCTGCCGGGCAGGACCGCCAGCACGGTTTCCTGTGGCGGAATACCGTGGCGGGCGCGGAAGGCGGCGCCATCGCCTGCCGGGTTTTCGACGACCGGATGGCCGACATAACTGGTGTCGAGGCCATGTTTCGTGAAATAGGGCGGCTCGAAGGGCAGGATGACCAGCAGATGGTCGAGGAACTTCGCGATCTTCTCCGCGCGCTTCGGCTTCCAGGCCCACACCGTCGGCGCGACAAGATGGACCAGCGGAATGCCCTTCCCCTTTAGTTTCTTCGCGACGCGAAAGCAGAAGCCCGGCGCATCGATGGTCAGCACCGCGTCGGGGCGCATCTCCTCGATTGTCTTCACGGTCTGGTCTATCCGACGCAGCACGCGGGGAATATGCGGGATCACCTCCAGCAGCCCCATGATGGCCAGTTCCCGCATCGGAAACAGGCTCTGCAGCCCCTCCGCCGCCATTTCGGCTCCACCGATGCCGGCGATCCGGACATGGCCTCCCGTGGCCTGTTTCAGGCCGGCAATGACCTTGGCACCCAGCGCATCGCCGGAATGTTCGCCGGCAATCAGGAAGATCAGCGGCGCTGGCGTCTCGCTCACGGCGTGTCTCCGGCGATGCCTGTGACGAAAAGGCCCAGCCGGTCGGCCGCCTCGATGACCGCTTCGCGGTCCACGATCCAGGCACCGCCCGCATCCACGGCAATACCGGCGAGGCCGGCCTGAGCCGCCGCTTCCACCGTGGCGACACCGATGGTCGGCAGGTCCACACGCTCGTTCTGGCCAGGCTTGCGCAGCTTCACCAGAACGCCGCCGCCGCCCTCGCGGCGCAGCGGGGCAACCCGCGCCAGCAGCGCGTCGGTACCCTCTATGGCTTCTATGCCGAGGCACAGCCCCTGCTGCACAACCACGCCCTGCCCGACATCAAGTGGCCCCAGCGCCCGCAGGATCGCCACGCCGCGCGCGATATCCGCCTCCGCCGTCACATCGGCACGGTGCCGGCCCAGATAGCCGGCCCCGGCCAGCAGCCCATCCAGCAGCGAATCCGCGCGTTCCACGGTAAAACCCTCGCCTTCCAGTACCTTCACGACGGCCGACAGCAGCGCATCGTCACCGGCGGAGAATATTTTCGGCCCCATCCGGGCGATCAGCTTGGTCGCCGTCCAGTCCGGCCGCAGTTCGGCAAGCGAAGGCCGCCTGACGGAACCGGCGAAGATCAGCCGCTGCACGCCTTCCCGGCGCAGCGCGTCAAGGGCCGTGCCGACAGCACCGATGCGGACTCGTAGATGCGGCGTGCCATCCAGCGTTTCCGCCTGCACCTGGCCGTCCAGACCGATCACGAAAAAAGCATGCCCGCGATCCCGAAGCGCCGTGATCAGCTGGCCGGGAACCGCCCCGCCGCCGGCCACAATGCCGATCTTGTCCGTTACCGGCTTGCCCTCATGCGTCATCGCCGGGCCGCGCATTGCCCTTCCCTTCCGCCTGGGGTCGGCAGAAGCCACGGGAGGAATCCTGCTGCACGAAATCGATCAGCTCCCGCACCGCGGTATCGTCGGCGTAGCGCTCTGCCACCTGCCCGATATGCTCCAGCCATGTGCCACCCTCGGCAAACAGCATCGCATAGGCATCGCGCAGCGCGCGGATCGTCTCGCGGTTGAAGCCGCGGCGCTTCAGCCCGATGAGATTGAGACCGGAAATCCAGGCCCGGTTCCCCATCACCATCGCATAGGGCACCACGTCATGTTCGACGCCGGTCATGCCGCCCACCATCACATGCTGGCCAATGCGGCAGAACTGATGCACCGCCGAGAGCCCGCCCAGGATCGCGTGATCCTCGATGGTCACATGCCCGCCCAGCGTGGCGTTGTTGGCCAGGATCACCCGGTTGCCGATACGGCAATCATGGCCGACATGGCTGCCCACCATGAACAGGCAGCCATCGCCAATCTGGGTCAGCATGCCACCGCCCTCGGTACCGGGATTCATGGTGACATGCTCGCGGATCGTGTTGTCCGATCCGATCACCAGTTCCGATGGCTCGCCCTTGAATTTCAGATCCTGCGGCGCGCTGCCGATAGAGGCGAAGGGGAAGATGCGCGTGCGCGCGCCAATCCGTGTCCGCCCGGCCACCACGACATGGGCATGAAGCTCCACGCCGTCATCCAGCCGGACTTGCGGCCCCACAATGCTGTAGGGACCGATGGAGACACCTTCTCCCAGCTCTGCCTTGGGGTCGACGATGGCGGTCGGATGGATCGCGGATGCGCTGCTACCGGTCATCAATCGTCCATGATCATCGCGGTGTAGGTTGCCTCGGCCACGGAAGCGCCATTGACCTTGGCGATGGCGGAGAATTTCCACACCGCGCCGCGGCTCTGCTCCTTGGTGACATGAATGTGCAGCGTGTCGCCCGGCGTAACCGGCTTGCGGAAGCGGGCCTTGTCCACCGCCATGAAATAGACCAGCTTGCTTTCCGCCTCCGCGCCCAGGGTGGCGACCACCAGCACGGCGGCAGTCTGCGCCATGGCCTCGACGATCATGACGCCCGGCATCACCGGCCGGCGCGGAAAATGCCCGACGAAGAACGGTTCGTTGACCGAGACGTTCTTTATCCCGGTCGCCGATTGGTTCGGCACCACGTCGATGACACGATCCACCAGCAGCATCGGATAACGATGGGGGATCATCTCCATGATCCGCTCGACGCGAATCTCCTTGATCTCCTGTGCCACGCCCTTTGCGCCCCCGATATCATTCATTCGCTAACGTCCTTGCCCTGCCTTTTCTTCAGCATCAGCCGCTGCATGCCGACCAGCCGCCGCCACTCGCGGATCGGCATGGCTGGCGTACCGCCAACGATGCTGCCGGACGGCACATTGTTGGTGATGCCGGTTTGCCCCGCGGCGACCACACCATCGCCGACCGTTGCATGATTGGCGACCCCCACCTGGCCGGCGAAGGTCACGTAATTGCCGAGCCGCGCACTGCCAGCGATGCCGTTCTGGGCCGCAATGATGCAGCCCTCGCCGATCTGGACGTTATGCGCGATCATCACGAGATTATCAATCACGGTGCCGCGCCCGATGACGGTATCCGGGCCGCTGCCGCGATCGACCGTCGTGTTCGCGCCAATCTCGACATCATCGGCGATCAGGACACGGCCCAGATGCGGTACCTTCACGCGGCCAGTCGGATCGAGATCGTAGCCGAATCCGGTATTGCCGATCACTGCACCGGAAGCGATCAGGACACGGTCGCCCAGCAGGCAGTAGCTCAGCGTGACATTGGCCCCGATGATGCAGTTCTCGCCAACCGAGACGCCGCGTTCGACCACGCTGTTCGCGCCGATACGGGTGCCGGCTGCAATCGTGACCCCCGGACCGATCACGACATTGGCTTCGATCCGGCACCCGGGGCCGATCTCGGCGCTGGCATCGATAACGGCGCTGGGATGAATGCCTGGCGCCGATGCCTGCTCTGGATGGAAGGCGGCGGCGATACGGGCGAAGCCGCGCCTCGGCTTTGCGCAGAGCAGCACCGCCATGCCGGCTGGCGCCTTGTCGGCGAAGGCGGGTTCGACCAGACAGGCACCGGCCTTCGATGCCTGGAAGGCCGGGATATATTTTCGGTTCCCCAGAAAGCTGATCTGCTCCGCACCGGCCGCTTCCAGCGTGGCGATGTCGCTGATCCGCCGGCCGGCACAGGCGGCATCGGCCAGCGTCGCTTCGGCGATCTCCGCCAGCTCCGCGAGAGTCTTGGGCGGCGATGTGAGGAAGAATCGCGGATCGGCCATGGCCTCCGTATCCTTATTGCTGCTGGATCGGCGGCAATTTCACAGTGACGGAGGTCAGGCGCTGGTTCAGCCGGTTCAGCGCATCCTCGGAAATGTCGATGCTCTTTTCCGCCAGCACGATGGCCGACTTCGACAGCACGGCCGTTGCCTGCCGTTCCTTCGCGATATCGGCGACGATCTCGACCAGGGCGACACGCACCTGCTCCATCGCCTGCGCGTAGCCTTCGTCGAGCTGGCGCTTGCGGGCCTGCACCGCGCGCTGGATTTCGGCGACGCGCTGCTCGAACTGCTGACGGCGCTGCTGGAAGGCATCCGGCGCCAGCACCGAGCGCTGTTGCACCAGCTCCTGCTCCAGGGTGCGCAGCTCGCGCTCCTGCTTCGAGATTTCCTCCTGATAGCGCGCGCGCTGCGCCTCGATCTGATCGCGCACCGTGCGCGCCGCCTCGGAGGCGCGCAGCACACCCTGCACGTCGATGAAGGCGATGCGCGCCTGCGGCAACGGATCTGCCGCCTGCACCTGCGGCGACAGCGCGGCTACCACCCCAAGCGCCAGGATCCCTGCAATAGCAATCCGGGCAAACGCGATCCGGCGGCAGGCGAGGAAACTAAGCATGATTAAAATCGTGTCCCAAAGCTAAAGCGGAAAATTTCGGTCTCGTCGAACTCTTCCTTGACCACCGGCGCGGCGAAGTCGAGACGCAAAGGCCCCATGGGCGATTCCCAGAGGAAGCTGACGCCCACACTGGCGCGGATCGAGTTCACATCGGCGATGTTCGGGCCCGATGCCGCGACATCCCAGGCGGAGCCGAAATCGCTGAACACGCCGCCGCGCACGCCCATCTCGCGGGGCAGACCCAGCGGGAACAGCAATTCCACGCTGCCGGCATAATAGTTCTCGGCGCCGAGCGAATCGCCCGTCGAACGATCGCGCGGCCCAACGCCACCATACTCGAAACCGCGCAATTTGGCACCGCCCAGGAAGAAGCGGTCGGCGATCCTGACATCTTCGTCGCCATAGGGCGTGACATTGCCGATTTCCGCATTCGTGGACAGGACCCAGGTTTCGCCGACCGGGAAGTAGTAGCCGCCCTGCAGCACGGTGCGGACATAGCGCGTGTCGCCGCCCAGGGTGGCGACATCATTGTTCAGCGTGACGATATAGCCGTCGCGCGGATCAATCTTACTGTCGCGCTTGTCGTAGGCGAGGCTGTTGCCGACGATGGAACTGGTCGAATCGCCTTCCTGCGCCCGAATGAAGAAGGAAGCCGTGGAAGGCACGTTCTTGATGGTGGTGGCGCTGTAGGTGTAGCGCACGGTGTGGCGCAAATCTTCCATCAGGCTGTAGGTGGCGCGCAGCGAACCGCCCGTCCGTTCCAGATCGTAGGAGGCTTCGTCCTGGTAGTCGGTGGTAACGCGGAACAGGTCGAAGCCGGCCGCCACATCGCGATCCAGGAAATAGGGTTCGGTGAAGCGCAGGTCGATTTCCTGCCGGCGTGCCGACAGGGTGAAGCCCAGGCTCAGATCCTGGCCGCGTCCCAACAAGTTGCGTTCGCGGATGCGGATATCGCCCAGCAGAGCGTCACGGGTGGAGACACCGAAACCGACGCTGAGTTCGCCGGTGGAACGTTCCTCCACCGCGATTTCGATCTTCGATTTGTCCGGCGCCGTGCCCTCGACGGTATCCAGCGTCACATTGCTGAAGAAATTGAGGTCGCGCAGCCGCTGCTGCGAGCGCCGAATGCGCTGCGTATTGAAGGCATCGCCCTCGACCAGCCGCATCTCCCGGCGGATCACCTTATCGAGCGTGCGGATATTGCCCTTGATGTTGATTTCCTCGACGAACACACGCGGCCCTTCGCGCACGACCAGGGAGATATCCACCGTGCGGTCCTCGGCGTGGCGGTTCAGGCGCGGCTGCACATCGACGAAAGCATAGCCCAGATTGCCGAGCCGCTCGGTGATCGCATCGATATTGCGCTCGACCTTGCTGGCGTCGTACCAGTCGCCTTCCTTCACCGTGAGCTGGGAGTCCAGAACCTTGGGATCGAGCCCTTTCAGTTCGGCATCGATACCAACCTTGCCGAATTTGTAACGCTCCCCCTCTTCCACCGTGAAGGTGACGAAGAAGCCCTGCTTGTCCGGCGTCAGCTCCGCAATGCCGGAGAGCACGCGGAAATCCGCATAGCCGTTGCGCAGATAGTAGCGGCGCAGCAACTCACGGTCGAAGGTCAGGCGGTCGGGATCATAGGTATCGTCGCTGGTGAAGAACCGATACCAGGCGGTCTCCTTCGTGGAGATGACATCCTGCAGCGACCGGTCGCTGAACCGCTTGTTACCGATGAAGGAAATGCGGCGCACCTCGGTGCGCTCGCCTTCATTGATCTCGAAGATAAGATCGACACGGTTCTGGTCGAGCTGGATCACCTTCGGCTCCACCGTCGCAGCGAAACGGCCGCTGCGGCGATAGACGTCCAGCATGCGCTGCACATCATTCTGCACCTTGGTGCGGGTATAGACGACGCGCGGGCGAAGCTGCACCTCCCGGCTCAGGGCGTCATCCTCGATGCGCTTGTTTCCCTCGAAGGCGATGCGATTGATGATCGGGTTCTCGACGATACGGACAATCAGGTCGCTGCCCTCGCGCCGCAAGGCCACATCCGCGAACAGACCGGTTGCGAACAGCGTTTTAAGCGACCGGTCGAGTGCCACCGCATCGAACGGATCACCAGGCTTGATGCTGAGATAGGAGATCACCGTGCTCGGGTCGATGCGCTGGGTGCCTTCGACGCGAATATTTCCGATGAAGCCGCTCTGCGCCTTCGCCCCAGGTGCGGCAAGCGCTCCCAGCAGAAGGATACAGGCGAACAAGACAGCGTTGATTGAGCCTTTCGACACCGACGAACCCCGATCCTTCACGAGCAACTGACCTAGCTGAACAGAGAGCCAATGAAATCGACCACCCGAAGCTGAACCAGGTCATTCCATGTGGCGAACACCATCAAGGCGACAACGAGGGTAAGCCCTACCATCGACGCATACTCTTGTACACGCTGGCCGAGCGGTTTCCCCCGCACCGCCTCAGCGGCGTAGAATAATAGATGCCCGCCGTCAAGGACTGGAATAGGAAAAAGGTTTATAAGACCGAGGTTTATCGAAAGAATCGCCATGAACCAGATAAGCGGCACGATGCCGCCCTGGGCGACTTCGCCAGACATCTGGCCGATCCGCAACGGGCCGCCCAGCTCGTCGGCGGAACGGGTTCCGATAATGATCTGGCCGACCGCCTTCAGCGTTGCGCCGGTCAGGAACACGGTTTCCTTCACCGCTTCCCAGGACGCAACCAGCGGATTGTGCCGCACCGTCTGCACCTGGTTGCTCTGAATGCCGATCCGGCCGATCTGCCGTTCGTTGCCGAAGCGGTCTGTCAGGGTATGAGTCTCAGGCACCACGGACAGGGCAAGCGGCTGGCCCTCGCGCTGCACCGTCAGGGCCAGGGTCTGGCCGGGGCGTTCCTGCACATAGCGCTGCAATTCCTCGAACCGGTCGATGCCGGTGCCCTCGATGGCGCTGATCCGGTCGCCGGTCTGCAGGCCGGCGCGTTCGGCGGCGCTGCCGGCAACAATCTGATCGACCACGGCCGGGGTATAGGGCTGGCCGACAATGCTGTAGAGACCCGCCAGCAGCAGGATGGCGAACAGGAAATTAATCCCGGGACCGGCAGCGACGATGGCGGCACGCTGTCCAAGCCGCTTGTGATGGAAGGAAACCGCGCGTTCTTCCGGCGTCATCTCCGCCAGCGAACCGTCCGGCGAACTGGCCGCATCGGCGTCGCCATACATCTTCACATAGCCACCCAGCGGCACGGCGCTGACCTTCCAGCGAGTCCCGTTTTTCGCGGTCCAGCCATAGATTTCCGGCCCGAAGCCAATGGAGAAGACCTCCACCCTGACATCGTTCCACCGCGCCACCATGAAATGCCCCATCTCATGCACGAAGACGAGCACCGACAGCACGATGACGAAGGGCAGGACGTAGTCGAAGAAGCCGGAAATCAAATCCATGAAACTACCTAGCAGGCTGCGTAACGCACATTATCGAGATTCTTAGCGGGCAACGCAGCGCTCGACGAGGCGACCAGCACGGTCCCGGCTTTGCCGGTCCAGTTCCAGTATCTCGGCCAGGCTGGTCACGCGTCCGCCGTCAATGACCGAAAGCGTTTCCTCGACGATGTCCGCAATATCGAGAAACCCGATATTACGCTCGAGGAAATGCCGGACGGCGACTTCATTGGCAGCATTCAGGATAGTAGGGGCGCCTCCCCCGCTTTGCAAGGCGGTGCGAGCCAATCGCAGGGCTGGGAAGCGCTTCGGATCGGGCTGTTCGAAGGTCAGGCGGGACAAGGCTGCGAGATCGAGACGTGCCGCCGGCGCGGCGATCCGCCGCGGCCAGCCGAGCGCATAGGCGATCGGCGTCCGCATGTCGGGGCTGCCCAGCTGTGCCAGGACCGAGCCATCGATGTAGCTCACCATGGAGTGGATCACCGATTGCGGATGCACCAGCACGTCGATCCGGCTTTCCGGCATGTCGAACAGGTAATGCGCCTCGATCAGTTCCAGCCCCTTGTTCATCATGGTGGCGGAATCGATCGATATCTTGGCACCCATGCTCCAGTTCGGATGCGCTACCGCCTCAGCCGGCGTGACCTTGCGCATATGGGCGAGATCGGCCTCGCGGAACGGCCCGCCGGACGCCGTCAGGATAATCCGCTCGATACTGTCGCGCTGGGCGAAATCGAAGACCTGGTAAATGGCGCTATGCTCGGAATCGACCGGCAGCAGGGTTGCGCCGCTGCGTTTCGTCTCGGCCATCACCAGATCGCCGGCGCACACCAGGCACTCCTTGTTGGCAACCGCCACGATGACGCCGCGCCGGATCGCTGCCAGTGTCGATGACAAGCCGGCGGCACCGACAATTGCCGCCATCACCCAGTCGGATGGCCGCTCCGCTGCCTCGATCACAGCCTCCGGCCCCACGGCGAACGCGATGCCGGTGCCTGCCAGCCCGGCTTCCAGCGCGTCCCGTGCGGACGGATCGGCCATCGCCACAAAAGCCGGCCGCAAGGCGAGCGCCTGCTCGATCAACAAGGCGACATTGCTGCCGGCCGCCAATGCTTCCACCGTGAAGGCCTCACGGTCCCGCAGCAGCAGATCGACCGTGTTGCAGCCGACGGAACCGGTGCTGCCCAGCACCGTGACATGGCGGGGTTCTCCTGGCTTCAGCATGTTGTTTATTGCCATTGCAGCACACTCATTCCCGTCAGGGCGACCAGGAGGGCCAGGGCTGGCAAGGTGATCAAGAATCCGTCAAGCCGGTCGAACAACCCACCATGTCCAGGGATCAGAGTCCCTGAATCCTTGACATTGAAATTACGCTTTACTGCCGATTCGGCAAGGTCGCCCGTCTGCGCGACCACCGCCAGCAGCGCCGACAACAGCGCCACAGCCATGACCGGTGCCCGGCCCTCGTCTCCCGCGACAAGCGTTGTGGCCAGCGCACCGATGCACGCGGCCGCGGCCATGCCGCCGACAAGGCCGGCCCAGGTCTTCTTCGGGCTGATGCGTGGCATCAGTTTCGGGCCGCCGATCAGCCGGCCGGCAAAATAGGCGCCGATATCGGTGGCGATCACCAGCGCGACCAGCCACAGCACGGTCTCCGCGCCATCAGGCTCCTGCGCGCGCAGCCAGATCAGGCAGAGCAGCGGCAGCCCGAGGGCCGGCAGGCCGGCTGCGTACCACAGGCCGGATTGCTTGCTGCCGTCACGGTCCAGCGCGCCAACCAGCGCAAAGAGCGCGCCGGCCAGCAGCAGCAGATGCAGCATGGCAATGGGCCAGCCGCCGATCAACAGCGCCAGTACCGGCTGCGGCGCGGCGATGGCGAGTGCGCGCACCAGCCAGGGATGGCTGCCATAACCGACCAGCCGCGCCCATTCCATGCCCATCAGGATGGCGACCAGCAGGATCAGTGCCAGCAGCCAATAGCCGCCGAGCCACACCGCGGCCAGCGCCGGCGGGGCGATGACGGCGGCCGAAAGCGCGCGCCGGGGCAATTCTGCGAAGGAGGAGCGTGCGCCGAGGGCCACCGGTTCAGCCGACCGCGGTACCAAAGCGCCGCTCGCGGCGATGGAACTCGTGGATCGCCTCTTCCAGATGCTCGCGGCTGAAATCCGGCCAGAGAACATCGAGGAAAACCAGCTCGCTATAGGCGGTCTGCCAGAGCAGGAAATTACTGACACGCTTTTCCCCGCTGGTGCGGATCAGCAGGTCCGGATCCGGGATGCCGGAGGTTTCCAGGGCACCCGCGACCATGCCCTCATCGATCTCGGCGGGATCGATCTCGCCGGCCACGGCCCTCCCCGCAAGCGCCCGGGCGGCCTGGGCGATTTCCTGCCGCCCGCCATAGCTGAGCGCGATGGTCAGCACGAGGCCACCATTGCCGGCCGTCAGCCGTTCCGCATTCTCGATCAGCGCCACGATGTCTGGCGCCAGCCGGGTGCGGTCGCCGATCATCCGGAAGCGGACATTGTTGCCGTGCAGTTCGGCGATCTCGCGGCGCAGGTAAAACCGCAGCAGCCCCATCAGATCGTCGATTTCACCGGCAGGGCGGCGCCAGTTCTCGCTGGAGAAGCCGAACAGGGTCAGATAGCCAATGCCAAGCTCGCCGGCGCTGCGCACGGCGCGGCGCACTGCCTCCGCGCCCTGCTTGTGGCCGAGACTGCGCGGCTGGCCGCGCGCCATCGCCCAGCGGCCATTGCCATCCATGATGATGGCGATATGAACCGGCGGTTCGCGATCCTGGGGATGTTCGAGTACGGCCATGATGCGCCAGAACTCAAACCTGCATGATCTCTTTATCCTTGGTCGCCAGCGCCTGATCGACCTCGGTGATGGTGTCGTCGGTCATCTTCTGGATGTCTTTCTCGAAGCGGCGCTGATCGTCCTGGCTAATTTCGCCATCCTTCTCCAGGCGCTTCAGCAGATCCATGCCGTCGCGCCGCACATTGCGGATCGACACGCGGGCCTGTTCGGCATATTTCGCCGCGACCTTGGTCAGTTCCTGGCGCCGTTCCTCGCTGAGGTCCGGGATCGGCAGCCGGATCACATTGCCTTCGGTCTGCGGATTGAGGCCGAGTCCCGCCTCGCGGATCGCCTTCTCGACGGCCTTGACCATGCCGTTGTCCCACACCTGGACCGTGAGCATGCGCGGTTCCGGCACGCTGACCGACGCCACCTGGTTCAGCGGCATCTGCGAGCCATAGGCATCCACGGTCACCGGCTCGACCAGGCTGGTCGAGGCGCGGCCGGTACGCAAGCCACCAAATTCCTGCCGCAAAACCTCGACGGCACCGCTCATCCGGCGCTGGATGTCCTTCAGATCAGGCTGTGCCACATTAATCCTCCCACTTTATCGAATCCCGGATCGACGCCCGACTGCACAGGTCAGTCGGTGATTTTCGTGTACCGCCCGCGACCGCACAAGACGTCTCTGAACGCCCCGTGCTTGTGAATAGAAAACACCAAAATCGGAATTTTGTTCTCGCGCGCCAGCGAAATCGCCGAGGCGTCCATGACCTTCAGGTCCTTCGACAGCACATCGAGATAGCTCAGCGTCTCGAAACGCTGCGCGTCCTTGTTCTTCAGCGGATCGGAATCGTAAACCCCGTCCACCTGCGTCGCCTTCAGCAAGGCGTCGCAGCCCATCTCCGTCGCGCGGAGCGCCGCCGCCGTATCGGTCGTGAAAAACGGATTGCCGGTGCCCGCGGCGAAGATCACCACCCGCCCCTTTTCCATATGGCGGATGGCGCGGCGGCGGATATAGGGCTCGCACACCGCATGGATATGCAGCGCCGACTGGACACGCGTGGTGACGCCGCAGCGCTCCAGCGCGTTCTGCATGGCAAGGCAGTTAATGACCGTCGCCAGCATGCCCATATAGTCCGCGGTCGCGCGTTCCATGCCGGTGGTGGCGCCGGAAACGCCGCGGAAGATGTTGCCGCCGCCGATGACGACGCTGACTTCGACGCCCTGATCGCAGACCGACCGGATTTCCGAGGCGACGCGACTGACCATTTCAGGATCGAGGCCGTATTCCCGCTCACCCATCAGGGCCTCGCCGGAAATCTTCAGCAGCACCCGCCGATAGAGCGGTTTGTCCTCGTCCGTGTTCTCGGTGGGCATCTCTGGCCTTCCCTACAGCTGGATACGAAGCCGGCAGGCGGTCGAAACTATCGACCTTCCTGCCGTGCGTGACAAGTGCAAGCGCGCCCTTTCAAAGGCAAGAACACGCCGACTGCTTCTATCAGCCCACCTTGGCCGCGGCAGCCACCTCGGCCGCGAAGTCGCCTTCTTCCTTTTCGATGCCTTCGCCCAGCGCGAAGCGCAGGAAGCCGGTCACCTTCACCGGAGCGCCAATCTCCTTGGCGGCATCTTCGACCACCTTGCTGACCTTGGTCTTGCCATCCATGACGAAGACCTGCTCCAGGAAGCAGACCTCCTCATAGAACTTGCGGATGCGGCCCTCGACCATTTTCTGGATGATGTCGTCGGCGCGGCCGCTGGCCTTGGCCTGCTCGATCAGCACGTTGCGCTCGCGCTCCAGCAGGGCCGGATCGAGATCGTCGGTGCCGAGCGAGGCCGGGTTGGTGGCCGCAACATGCATGGCGAGCTGCTTGCCGAGCGCCTGCAGCTTTTCCGCGTCACCGGCGGATTCCATGGCGACTAGCACGGCGATCTTGCCGAGGTTCGGCGCGACCTGATTGTGGATGTAGCTGGCAACCACGCCCTGCGGGACCGACAGGGTGGCGGTGCGGCGCAGATTCATGTTCTCGCCGATGGTCGCGATCTGGTGCGCCAGCTCTTCCTCGACGGTACGGCCGGTGCCCGGATAGGCGGCGGCCTTCAGCGCGTCGATGTTGCCATCGACGGACAGCGACAGCTCGGCAACCTTGGCGACGAAACCCTGGAAGGTCTCGTTACGGGCGACGAAGTCGGTCTCGGAATTCACCTCGACGATGGCGGCCTTCGGGCCGGCGGCGGCAGCGCCGACCAGACCTTCGGCGGCAACCCGGCCAGCCTTCTTGGCGGCGGCGGCAAGACCCTTGGTGCGCAGCCAGTCAACTGCGGCTTCCAGATCGCCAGCGGTTTCGGTGAGCGCCTTCTTGCAATCCATCATGCCGGCGCCGGTCTTCTCACGAAGCTCCTTGACGAGGGCGGCGGTAATCTCGGCCATGATCTTTTCCTTCCTCTTGATTTCCCTGCCGACGCGCAGCGGACGCGCGCGTGGCGTAACAATCCGATGGTCGTAAAAGGAGCGGCGGCACAAGGCCGCCGATCCGTATCCCATTTTGAAACCGACTTAGGCAGATGCCTGAACGGTCTCCACAGCGGCGGCTTCCGTTGTGGCTTCCGTCGTCGGCAGCGTCTCGACGGGCGCTTCCTCGGAAGCACCGATATCAGCGCCGCTGGCGATCATCTCGGCCTGCAGGCCATCGAGCACGGAGCTGGCAACCAGCTCGCAATACATCTCGATGGCGCGCATCGCGTCGTCATTGCCGGGGATCGGGAAGGCGATGCCGTCAGGATTACAGTTGCTGTCCAGGATGGCGATGACCGGGATGCCCAGCTTGTTGGCTTCCTGGATGGCGATCGCCTCCTTGTTCGTGTCGATCACGAACAGCACGTCCGGCAGGCCGCCCATTTCACGGATGCCGCCAAGGGCGCGGTCCAGCTTCTCACGCTCGCGGGTGAGGTTCAGCAGCTCTTTCTTGGTCAGGCCGTGCGTATCGCCGGCAAGCTGCTCATCCAGGTCACGCAGGCGCTTGATCGAGTGCGAGATGGTCTTCCAGTTGGTCAGCATGCCGCCGAGCCAGCGGTGGTTGACGAAATACTGGCCGGACTTCGCGGCGGCTTCGGCGATCTTTTCGGCCGCCTGGCGCTTGGTGCCGACGAACAGCACGCGGCCACCCTGGGCGGTCACGTCGCGGATCGCCTGCAGCGCGCGATGCAGCATCGGCACCGTCTGTTCCAGATCGATGATGTGCACGCCATTGCGCACGCCGAAGATGTACGGCGCCATCTTCGGGTTCCAGCGGCGGGTGTGATGGCCGAAATGCACGCCGGCTTCGAGCAGCTGGCGCATGGAGAAAGTTGGCAGAGTCATAGCGTTAAGTGTCCTGTCATTTTCCGGTTAATCCTCCGCGGGCGAACGCCCGGACAAGCAGCAAAGCCCTTGTGCCGGACACCGGAGCGACCATGACCTATCGGCCCTGGCCGCGAACCCGCGTGCGAGATTGGCCGGTGCTATAGACCCAACAGCCCGATTTGGCAAGCAAAAGGGGGCTGGCTGCGCCTAAATATCGCGCACATCGACGATGCCGGGGATGGATTTGATGGCGGCGCGCATGCCGGCATTGATCTGATAGCTGCCCGGCAGGACCAGCTCGACCTCCTGCTCCTCGATATCGAGCACGAAACGCACCCGTCCCCTGCCCTGCCCCTGGCTCTGGAACAGGGTCTTCAGATGCGTCAGCGGCGCCTCGTCACGCAGGAACACTTTCAGCCCGGTCACCGCGTTCGCCACGGCGCGGTCCAGCGGTTCGATGGCGTTGGCGAGCAGCCGGTAGCTCTCGCCTTCCGCCCGCGCATCGGCCGTCACCAGCAGCGGCTGGCCGCTCTCGATCAGCTCCCGGCTGGTCGCCAGGATTTCCGAGAACAGCGTCACCTCGAACACGCCAGCGCGGTCGGTCAACGTGACGAAGGCGAAGCGGTTGCCGGATTTCGACATGCGCTCCTGCTTGCTGACCAGATTGCCGGCCAGCTTCACCCGCTTGGAGCCGCCGCTGGCGGCCAGCAAGGGCAGCAGGTTGGCGGATTCGACAACCTCGATACGTTGCAGCGAGGTGCCGTAGGCATCCAGCGGATGCGCCGAGAGATAGAAGCCCAGCGCATCGAACTCGTATTGCAGCTTCTCCATGATCGGCCAGTCCGGGCGCTCGCGCAGCGGAATGGTCGGGGTCTCGGTGGCGGCACCGGCGAACAGGCTGACCTGGCTGCTGGTGCGGTCCTGCGCCGCGGCACTGGCATGGCGCAACAGGGTTTCCAGCCCCTCATAGAGTTTGGCGCGATTCTTCTCCAACCCGTCAAAGGCACCGGAGGCGACCAGGTTTTCCAGTTGCCGCTTGTTCAGGCTGCGCGGGTCGGCGCGCTGCGCGAAATCTCCAAGGCTTTTGAAGGGGCCGGCCTGCCGGCGCTCCTCCACCACCAGCCCCATCGCCTGCGCGCCGACATTCTTCACCGCCGCCAGGGCGTAGCGGATGGCCCCCTTGTCTTCCGGCTTCGCGCGCTCGACCGAGAACACCACCTCGGAGCGGTTGATGTCCGGCGGCAGCAGGCCGATGTCGAGGCGCTGCAATTCCTGGCGGAACACATTCAGCTTGTCGGTGTTGCCCATGTCGAAAGTCATCGAGGCGGCGAGGAATTCGACCGGGTAATTCGCCTTCAGATAGGCCGTCTGGTAGGCAACCAGCGCATAGGCCGCCGCGTGGCTCTTGTTGAAGCCGTAGCCGGCGAATTTCGCCACCTGATCGAAGATGTCGGAAGCCTTGTTGGCCGGTACGCCGCGTTCCACCGCGCCATCGACGAACAGCTTGCGCTGGGCGTCCATCTCCTCCTTGATCTTCTTGCCCATGGCGCGGCGCAGCAGGTCGGCACTGCCCAGGCTGTAGCCCGACAGCACCTGGGCGATCTGCATCACCTGTTCCTGGTAGATCATGATCCCGTAGGTTTCGTTCAGGATCGTTTCCAGGCTGGGATAGAGATAATCCGGCGCTTCCTTCCCATGCTTGCGGTTGATGTAGCTGGGGATGTTGTCCATCGGGCCAGGGCGGTACAGCGCCACGACCGCGATGATGTCCTCGAACCGGTCAGGCTGCAGCTTGCGCAACACGTCGCGCATGCCCGAACTTTCAAGCTGGAACACGCCGGTCGCGTCACCGCGGCTCAGCATCTTGAATGTCTTCGCATCCTCCAGCGGGATGGTCGCCAGGTCGATCTCGACGCCGCGCGCGCGGATCAGCCGCTCCGCCATCGCCAGGACGGAGAGCGTCTTCAGCCCGAGGAAGTCAAACTTAACCAGCCCCGCCGATTCGACATATTTCATGTTGAACTGGGTGACCGGCATGTCGGAGCGCGGATCGCGGTACAGCGGCACCAGCTCGTCCAGCGGCCGGTCGCCGATCACCACGCCGGCGGCATGGGTGGAGGCGTGGCGGTACAGCCCTTCCAGCTTCAGCCCCATGGATATCATCTGGCCGACCGTCTGGTCCTCATCGCGCTGGCGCTGCAGTTCCGGCTCGCCGGCAATGGCCTCGGCCAGCGTTACCGGGTTGGCTGGATTGTTCGGCACCAGCTTGCAGATACGGTCCACCTGGCCATAGGGCAATTGCAGGACCCGCCCGACATCGCGCAGCACCGCGCGGGCCTGCAGCTTACCGAAGGTGATGATCTGCGCGACCTTGTCGGTGCCGTATTTGCGCTGCACGTAGCGGATGACCTCGTCACGCCGCTCCTGACAGAAATCGATATCGAAGTCAGGCATGGAGACACGTTCGGGATTCAGGAACCGCTCGAACAGCAGGTTCCAGCGCAACGGGTCAAGATCGGTGATGGTCAGCGCCCAGGCGACCACCGAACCGGCACCCGAACCGCGGCCCGGCCCGACCGGAATCCCCTCGTCCTTCGCCCATTGGATGAAGTCGGCGACGATCAGGAAGTAGCCCGGAAAGCCCATCTGGTTGATCACGTTCAGCTCGAAATCGAGCCGTTCGCGATAGGGTTTCGCCGCCGCCTCGCGGGCCGCCTCGTCCATCTCCGGCGTGAAGACATGCACCGGCAGCCGCCGGTCCAGCCCGGCCATGGCCTGCACGCGCAGTTCGCTGGCCTCGTCCCGGCCCTCGCCGGTATCGTAGGGCGGCAGGATTGGCGCGATCTTCTCCGGAAAATAGGCGCAGCGGCGGGCGATCTGAACGGTGTTATCGACAGCCTCCGGCAGATCGGCGAACAGCGCGCGCATCTCGGCGGCTGATTTGAAGCGATGCTCCGGCGTCAGGCGGCGGCGCTTCTCCTCGACGACATAGGTGCCCTCGGCGATGCACAGCAAGGCATCATGCGCCTCGTACATCGCCTCGTTGGCGAAGAAGCAGTCGTTGGTGGCGACCAGCGGCAGATCCTGCGCATAGGCAAGTTCCAGCAAGGCCCCTTCGATGCGGCGCTCGGCATTCAGTCCATGGCGCATCAGCTCGACATAGAGCCGGCCGGGGAAGAGTTCCGCCAGCCGCTTCATCAACGCGGTCGCGGCGTCGCGCTGGCTTTCCAGCAGCAACCGGCCGACCGGCCCCGCCGGGCCGCCGGTGAAACACAGCAGTCCGGCATTGTGGGCCTCCAGATCGGCGAAGGCGATCTGTGGCAGTTCGCCGGTCGGCGTCTCCAGGAAGGATTTGCTGACCAGCTTCATCAGGTTGCGGTAGCCGGCCTCGTCCTGCACCAGCAGCACCAGCTGGTCGGGCGGCGGTGTCGTGTGGCCGTTGCCATTGCCGTTTGGCATACGGGGATCGACCTTCTGCTCACGGCGCAGATTGACCTGGCAGCCGATGATCGGCTGCACGCCCGCCCCGGTCGCGGCGCCGGCAAACTCCAGCGCGCCGAACATGTTGGCGGTGTCGGTGACGGCCACGGCCGGCATCCGGTGCTCCTGGCAGAGCCCCACCAGTTCCTTGATTTTCAGCGCGCCTTCCGACAGCGAATAGGCGGAATGGACGCGCAGATGGACGAAATCGGCATGACTGGACATGGAGACATGATTCCACGCCAGCGCGCCCCGGTCATCCGGAACAGGATGCGAACATATAGGTTATCCCCAGAAGCCGCATACCAGATATTGCTGTTTTTAGTGCCAACCGATCATCGGCAGTTGTGGCGGCGGCATGATCGCCAGGGGTAGTCGCGCAGCCGGCGGCCTGTACGGAACCAGCGCCAGATTCTGTGGCTGGTACGGCACCAGCGCCATCTGTTGCGGGCCTTGTGGTGGCGCGACATAAGGGACCATCTGGCCGTTGCCCGGCGCTTGGTACGGCACGAGGGCCATTTGCTGTGGCACCTGAGGCGGCGGCTGGTAGAGGACAAGTTGATGTCCTTGTGGCAGGGCAAGTTGGTTACGCAGACCGCCACCATGTCCGAATCGCGTGCCAAGACCATAGGCCGTTCTAAAGCGATTTTCTGAAGAATTCGGCCCGGCGATGGTCCGATATTCCTCCGCATTGTTGAAAGCTGGAATCGGTGCCGGACCGGAGCGTGACCTGCCACGCATGATACGTTTGGCATGCAGTAACTCGTGCGCCAACGTCAGGAACAAAGGCGTAGTCAAGGGTTGTCCGGTCGTAGCGTTGACGGCAAACGCTCCGGAATCGTCAAGATTGGGATCGATTGCAACGATCGCGGCGGAGCCTTGCGGCACGCCGCCATTCAACGGCGGCAGCGTCCCCCCATTTAGGTCCATATTGGCGCGCGCGCCAACAACAGCGCCGATATAGGCATTAACATCGAATCCATTCTGCCTAATAAACGGCACAGGATCGGCGAAAGTTAGCCCAGGAGAATTACCGCCATGTACGGGGGGCGGCAGAATAGGCGGATTCCCAACCTGGAACCCCCTTGCCCCCGGTTGCGTCTGGCGGTTGAGAGCGACCTGCTGCTGCATCAGGGTCAACGCCTGCTGCGTCCGTGGCGTCAACGGCACCAGTCGAACCGTTTGCGGACTGTTCAACAGCTTGCGGATCAGCTTTCGCCCTTCCGGCGTCTCTAACAGCACCGCAAGGCTGCTTAGCATGCGGGCACGAAAATTCGGTACGGTCTGTCGGACTCCGGTTTGAATCAAACGGCCGTAATCCGTCGCGTCAATGATCACCCTCCCCTGACCGCCTACAAGCATTCCCCATAGTTGCTGTGCCTCGCCATTCCCGTCGTTAAGTGCATAGATTTGATCTGTCGCGCCGGTGGTCGCGATGATCCGCTGATGCTCGGCACGAACCTGGTCCAATAGGTCGAGCAAAATGTCACGGTCCATATGCTGAATGTTTGTTACCAGCCAGCGATGCAGCGAATCGCGAATCTGGCTCAGCATCTGCAGCCGCTGATAGGTGGGAATTCTTGCGCAGAAGCGATTGTAACGCGTGACCAATCCAACGATGGCCGTCAGTGACTGCGACTGGCCATTTAAGGCAGCAAAACCGCCAGGAGCGTTAATCTGGCGTTGGAGGACCCCAGGCCGGCCCGTCCTGCTGAGCATGCGCAGCATGATCCTGCTCCCTGACTTTCCGACAGGGTAGCAAGGGCTGTGATTTAATGCACGCTATAAGTGTATCTAGCGGCTGTATTCCACAACCAGCCCGTCGCGCATTTCCAGAATGCGGTCCATTCGGGCTGCGAGGTCGAGATTGTGGGTGGCGATCAGCGCACCCAGCCTAACCGCCCGGCAGATCCGCGTCAGATGGGCGAACACGTCCTCGGCGGTGTGCGGGTCGAGATTGCCGGTCGGTTCGTCGGCCAGCAGCAGCTTCGGCACGTTGGCCATGGCGCGCACGATGGCGACCCGCTGTTGTTCGCCACCGGACAGCCGCGCCGGACGGTGATCCTCGCGCTCGGCCAGCCCGACCATGGCTAGCAGCTCGTGCGCCCTGTCCACCGCCTCCTTGCGGCTGAGGCCGGCGATAAGCTGCGGCAGCACGACATTCTCCAGCGCGGAGAATTCCGGCAGCAGGTGATGGAACTGATAGACGAAACCGATCGAGTGGCGGCGCATCTCGGTGCGCGCAGCGTCGCCCATGCGCCCGCAGGAATGGCCGCCGATCAGCACCTCGCCGGAGGTTGGGCGTTCCAGCAGGCCGGCGATCTGCAGCAGCGTCGATTTGCCGGCGCCGGACGGCCCGACCAGCGCCACCATCTCCCCCGGCTGCACCGTAAGATTGACGCCGCGCAGCACCTCAAGCGGTCGCCCGGCCTGCTCGAACCGGCGGATTACTCCATTCAGCGCCAGAGCCGGCATATCGGCAGCGGCCTCACTCATAGCGCAGGGCCTCCACCGGGTCCTGCCGCGCCGCGCGCCAGGCCGGATAGATCGTCGCCAGGAAGGACAGGATCAGCGCCATCAGCACCACGGTGACCACCTCGCCGCTATCCACCTTCGCCGGCAGGCGCGACAGGAAATAGATCTCCGCCGAGAACAGCTCGGTCCCGGTCAGGAACTCGACGCCCTTCCGGATGCTCTCGATGTTCAGGCAGAACACCAGCCCCAGCACGAAGCCGGCCAGCGTGCCGACCACGCCGATGGAGGCCCCCGTCATGAAGAAGATGCGCATGATCATGCCCTTGGACGCGCCCATGGTGCGCAGCACGGCGATGTCCCTGCCCTTGTCCTTCACCAGCATGATCATGCTGGAGATGATGTTGAAGGCGGCCACCAGGATGATCAGCGTCAGGATCAGGAACATGACGTTGCGTTCCACCTGGATCGCAGTGAAGAAGCTGGAATTGGCCTGCTGCCAGTCATACAGCCGCTTGCCCGGCCCGATGGCGGTGGAGATCGCCTCGCGGATGTCGCGCACCGCGTCCGGATCGTCGAGCAATATATCGATGCCGGTCACTGCGTCGCCCAGCCGGAAGAAGGTCTGCGCCGCGTCCATCGGCATATAGACGAAACTGTTGTCGTATTCGTACATGCCGACCTCGAACAGGGCGGCGATCTTGTAGGATTTCAATCGCGGGATCGAGCCGAAGGCGGTCGGGTTCGATTGCGGGCTGATCAGGGTGATCTGGTTGCCGACCGTCAGATTCATGCGCTGCGCCATGCGCGTGCCGATCATCACCGCGTCATTGCCCTCGAACGCGTCAAGCGATCCCGCCATGATGGCGTCCGACAGCAGCGCGCGGCGCTGCACATCCTCGCGCCGCATGCCCTTCACCAGCGCGCCGGAGGCCACGCCATTGGCGGTCGCCATCACCTGCCCCTCGACCTGCGGGAAGGCCATCGCCACGCCCTCGACCAGCCGCACTTGATCGACCATGCCGGCATAGCCGGGCAGCGGCCCCTGCTGCGCGAAGATCGTCAGATGGCCGTTCACACCGAGGATGCGGCCCAGCAGCTCCGCCCGGAAGCCGTTCATCACCGACATGACGATGATCAGCGTCGCCACGCCAAGCGCAATGCCCAGCAGCGAGAACCCCGCGATGACCGAGATGAACCCCTCCTGCCGGCGCGCGCGCAGATAGCGGAAGGCGACCATGCGCTCAAAGGCGGAGAAGATCATACGGACGGCCTCAACCGATCAGCTTCGACAGGGCGGAATCGATGGAGAGTTCCTGCTTCTCGCCGGTGCGGCGATTCTTGATCTCGACGACGCCGTTCTGGATGCCGCGCGGACCGACAATGAGCTGCCAGGGCAGGCCGATGAGGTCCATGGTGGCGAGCTTCGGGCCCGGCCGGTCGTCGCGGTCGTCATACAGTACCTCGACGCCGGCGGCGTTCAGCTTGGCATAGAGATCGTCGCACACGCGGGTGCAGTCGGCATCGCCGGCCTTCAGATTGACCAGCCCGACCTTGAAGGGCGCCACCGATTCCGGCCAGATGATGCCGGCCTCGTCATGGCTGGCCTCGATGATGCCGCCAACCAGACGCGACACGCCAATGCCGTAGCTGCCCATATGCACCGGGCCGGTCGAGCCGTCGGGCATCTGCACCTCGGCCTTAAGCGGCTCGGAATATTTGCTGGCGAAATAGAAGATGTGGCCGACCTCGATGCCGCGCGTCTCGATCAGCTCGGCAGCCGGCACCGGGCAGTCCGCCGGCACATGCTTCTCGTCGGTGGCGGCGTACAGGCTGGTGAACTTGTCCACCACCGGCTGCAGGTCGCCCTCGAAATCCACCTCAATGCCGGAAATGCCGAGATCCATCCAGCCCTTGTGGCAGAACACCTGGCTCTCGCCGGTTTCCGCCAGGATGATGAATTCATGGCTCATGTCGCCGCCGATCGGGCCGGTGTCGGCCGCCATCGGGATCGCCTTCAGCCCCAGCCGGTCGAAGGTGCGCAAATAGGCCACGAACATCTTGTTGTAGGCGCGCTTGGCGCCCTCGTAATCGACATCGAAGGAATAGGCGTCCTTCATCAGGAACTCGCGCCCGCGCATCACGCCGAAGCGCGGTCGCACTTCGTCGCGGAACTTCCACTGGATATGGTAGAGCATGCGCGGCAGGTCCTTGTAGGACCGCACCGAGGAGCGGAAGATCTCGGTGATCTGCTCCTCGTTGGTCGGGCCGTACAGCATCTCGCGGTCGTGCCGGTCCTTGATGCGCAGCATTTCCTTGCCATAGCCGTCATAGCGCCCGCTCTGGCGCCACAGATCGGCCGACTGGATGGTCGGCATCAGCATTTCCTGCGCGCCGGCGGCGTCCTGCTCCTCACGCACCACCTGTTCGATCTTCTGCAAGACCCGGAAGCCCAGCGGCAGCCATGAATAGATGCCGGCGCTGGCCTGGCGCACCATGCCGGCGCGCAGCATCAGCCGGTGCGAGGCGATCTGCGCCTCTGCGGGCGTCTCTTTCAGGATCGGCAGAAAATAGGCGGAAAGACGCATGGAATTCCCCAAGGCTTGAAGACGGTGTCTAGGTGCCCGCCGATTATGGCATGGCGGCGGCAGACTTTAGGGAAAGCGCGGGGGGATGTCTATGTGGGGCGGTGGGGAAGGATTACGGTTTCGGTAATCGCAAGGGTCTGACATACCCTTTGGCATGATTCGGGCGAGGGTAGTTACTGTTTAGGAATTCAATTATTAGCAGCAGCAAACGCAGACAGCGATCACGCAACTCATTAGTGAATACAGCATCTTCATCACGGGAAAACCCATTCCCAATATCGTCCTGTATGTGTATTTTGTTTCTAAGAATTCTTAATTCATTAATTTCTGAATATATAGTCTCGGATAAATTATGCAGAATTTTATATTTCTGCATAATGAGTATTATATTGTTAAGTTTATCAATTTTCTTCCCTCGAATTTCCTCTAAGTCTTTTTCTTTTATGCCAGACAACCCCTCTATGTAGAATTTCTGTGCACGGTAAATAATCTCCCCGAGAGAGGCCTCTAAAATCGATGCCGCCTGAATTACTATTAATTTATTAAACCTTCCGCCATCATTTGAGTTTACCAGCTCACATAAAACATCGGAATTGTACGCAATGTTGTCGCCAACTTTGAAATCTCCAATATAATGACTTGGAACATCAACAATATTACACCCCATGAGCCTTATCCCCAATCATGCGGTATGAATCTGCAAATTCACTCCTGCCGCCTTCTGCAATTCTCCGATCACCGAGAATAAATTCCGGGCGCTGGGGTTTCCGGCGGGGCCGAACATTCGCATCAAGCTTTTCGACGGCGTGCCGGTGGCTGCGGCCAGCTGCTCGAAGCCAACGGTAGCGTTGATGTAATCACGCAGGACCGCCTTGCCGGTTTCGATATCGCCGCTCAGCAGCGCCTCGACGCCCTCGGTCAGCAAAGCGGCACGAAAGGCCGGGTCGCGCTGGACGCGGGCACGGACCGTTTCCTTGAACGACCGGGTCAGCGGCATGTCACTCTCTCCCTTTCCTGCGCGCCTTGTAGTTTGCCCAGCGCGCCTGGGCCGCCTCGATATCCTTCTGCTGGCGTCTCTTCGTGCCACCGGCCAGCAGGATAACCAGAGTGTCGCCGTCCTTGCCGAAATACAGCCGATAGCCGGGACCGAAATCGATTCGATATTCAAGAAGGCCCGCTCCTACTCCCTTCACGTTCGAGAAATTCCCGGTGCCAAGGCGAGCAAGTGCTACCGTCACCTTGGCCGCTGCCATCGCATCCAGCCCCTCGAACCAATCCGCGAAAGGGCTGCAGCCTTCCTCGTCGGCATATTCCCTAATCTCGACCATCATATGGTAACTTTTACGACACCAATCAAGAGTCGTTTATCTTAGTGTCCGTCCGTGGAGTTTGTGAGTCGACAGAGTCGGTTGGCGATTCCGGCTTGCGGGGCTGGAATCGGCTGTGATTCCTTATCTGGCACCGAATCGCGAAGAGAGGTGCCGATGTGGACCGTTGAGAACCGCGC
>Ga0114898_1000178_pt1 | contig 57810 bp, 56 predicted proteins | sample Malvired_Geostar_FD_83496 | JGI IMG/M metagenome (GOLD analysis project Ga0114898, IMG submission 83496) | Marine viral communities from the Global Malaspina Expedition - Malaspina viral metaG DeepMed_Geostar | ecosystem: Environmental > Aquatic > Marine > Oceanic | place: Mediterranean Sea...
GCATAAGGGCGATACCCGTAATCGACGAGCCTGCAACATGGACCAGATGACACAGATTCCGCCTGCCGGTATCCGCCCCGGCATCCTGCGCTTGGACGATTCACGCATCCGCGAGGTTGCGCATTTCGGCATGAAGCTGGGCGGCGTGGTGCCGCTGTGGTTCGGCGAGCCGGACGAGCCGACTCCGGATTTCATCTGCGAGGCGGCGGCCGAAGCGCTGCGCCAGGGCCATACCTTCTATACGGAGAGCGCCGGCGTGCCGGAACTGCGCGATGCGCTGGCCGAGTATCTGACGCCGCTGTGCGGGCGACCGATCTCGTCCGACCGCATCGTCATCACCGCCTCGGGCATGAATGCCATCCAGATCATTATGCAGTCGCTGGTCGATGCCGGGACCAATGTCGTCACCACCAGCCCGCTCTGGCCGAATTGCGCCGAGACGGTGCGCATTATGGGCGGCGAGGTGCGGCCGGTGCTGCTGTCGATGGGCAATGATGGCTGGCAGCTCGATATCGAGCGGCTGATGGATTCCTGCGATGCGGACACCCGCGCGCTGTTCATCAACTCGCCGAACAACCCGACCGGCTGGGTAATGCCGCGCGACCAGCAGCAGGCATTGCTCGATTTCGCGCGCGAGAAGGGCATCTGGATCATCGCTGACGAGGTCTATGACCGCATGGTGTTCGAGGGTACCCGGGCGCCCTCCTTCCTCGATATTGCGGGCGAGGACGACCCGGTGCTGGTGCTGAACAGCTTCTCCAAATCCTGGAGCATGACCGGCTGGCGCATGGGCTGGATCACCGCCCCGCCCGGCATGATCCCGACGCTGCTGAAGATGAACGAGTTCAATACGGCGTCGGCCGCCACCTTCGCGCAGCATGCCGGTGTGGTGGCGGTGAAACAGGGCGAGCCCTTCATCGCCCGCTCGGTCGCGCGCTACAAACAGGGCCGGGATCTCGTGTTCGACCGGCTCTCGCAGCATCCGCGCGTGCGCATCGTGCAGCCGAAGGGCGCCTTCTACCATTTCTTCGCGGTGGACGGCATGACCGACAGCCTGGATTTCACCAAGCGGCTGGTGGCGGAGCATCGCGTCGGGCTGGCGCCGGGCAGCGCCTTCGGGCCGGGCGGCGAAGGGCATCTGCGGCTCTGTTTCGCCAACAGCTCGGAGATTCTGAATCACTGCCTCGACCGGATCGAGACGATGCTGGACACAGCGCGATAGGTGCCACCCGCAACCATTTCTTGCGTTTTCGCGTTGATTTTACGCAATATGCGGTGGCGCCGCGACGATTCGGGAAGCAATGCGTACCCTCTATCACCTCTGGTTATCCCCCTTCAGCCGCAAGGTTCGCCTGGTCCTCGCCGAGAAGGACCTCGCCTTCGAGATGAGTGTCGAGAAGATCTGGGAAAGACGCCCGGATTTTCTGGCACTAAATCCGGCTGGCCAGGTGCCGGTGCTGATTGATGACGAAGGGCCGGACGGGCCGGTCACGCTCTGCGATTCCGGTGCGATCTGCGAATATCTCGAAGAAGCCTATCCGAAACGCGGGCTGATCCCCGGCATTCCGTCGGAGCGCGCCGAGGTGCGCCGCCTGGTCGCCTGGTTCGACTGCAAGTTCCAGGAGGAAGTGACGCGCAATCTGGTCGGCGAGAAGATCCTGAAGCGCTTCCTGGGGCTGGGCGAGCCGTCCAGCGAGGCGATCCGCGCCGGCCTCACCAACATCCATTACCATCTGGATTATATCGGCTATCTGTGCGAGCGGCGGACCTGGCTGGCCGGCGACCATCTCAGCCTCGCCGATCTGGCGGCGGCGGCGCATCTGTCCTGTGTCGATTATCTCGGCAATGTGCCGTGGGAGGATCATGCCGAGGCGACGGAATGGTATGCACGGGTGAAGTCCCGTCCGGCCTTTCGCCCGCTGCTGGCCGACCGTATTCCCGGTATTCCGCCGCCCAAACACTACGCCGATCTGGATTTCTGACGGCTACTCGACGCGCACATCCATCGCTTCCAGGTTGAGCCGCGCGGCATCGCCCGCCGGGCCTTCCGAGGTAAGCTTCAGCACCGTCAGGAAATCCTGGCGGGCGGCATTCTTGTCGCCGGCGGCGCGGGCAATCACGCCGCGTTCCAGCAATGCATCCGGATGCTCCGGATCGATGGCCAATGCGCGCTCCACATCGTCGCGGGCGAGATCGAGCTGGTCGAGATAGCGATAAGTCGAGGCCCGCACCAGCAGCACATCGATCCGTCTCGGTGACAGGTCGAGGGCGCGGTTCAGATCGTCGATCGCCTCGAAATACTGCTCCAGCGCCACGCGCGACAGCGCCCGATCGATACGCAGATCGACATTGTCCGGGGTGATCTCCAGCGCCTTGTCGCGCGCGCTTGCCGCCTTGCGCTCATCGCCGGCCAGGACCCAGGCGAGGCCTGCCTGGGCCAGCAGTCCGGCTCTGGTCTCCGGGCGCGGGGCGAGGGACTCGTCTCCGGCCACCCGCTCCAGCCGCGTGGCGGCCTCCGCATAATCGCCCAGCTGCAGCAATGAGACCGCGATGCAGTGCTCGGCCGCGCTGCCGCCGCCCTTCTCGAACCAGGCGACGCCGCTGCGGTAGCCATCGGCGGGTGCTTCCTGCGCCAGGCGCATGCAGGCGGCATATTCCGACTCGTGATCGATGGCGGTCTGGCCAGCGGTCTGGGCGAGCGCGGGAAAAGCCAGCGCGGTCAGCACGCCCGCCAGAGGCAGGGCGCGGCGCAGGGAAATTATGAAGCAGACGGGGGGCATGAAGGGCATGGCGAACAGATATGGGGTGCGGCCACTCTCCGCAAGGCCGGATGCGTCAGGCCGGATGGAGCGCCCGCCAGGCGCGCCTGGGGATGCTGCGATGCGGCAACAATATTGTGCATCGCGGGATGGTTTTGATGCGAAATTTCATTGCGGCCAGATGGCCCCATTCGAAAAGCAGGGCAGCTTATCCGGATGCCTAATGAAGGGTTCGTTGCTTTTTTCGCAACCCTGCCTGTGGGCGATTGTCGCAACCCTGCCGGCTCACTACCATCTATTACCAAAGGCAGAAAAGCCGATCCGGTCCCTGGCCGGACGATAATCACACACCGTATCCAGTTGGGCCGGACCCGGCTGGAGCGGACGGGAGGTTCATCCGGGCAAGCCAGGACGTCAGGCGACGTCCCACCCGCAATCGGATGCAGGAGATGATGTCATGACGCTCGCTGCGGTTACCCTCGACGACAAATACACGCTTCAGCAGGGCCGGCTGTACCTGACCGGGACACAGGCGCTGGTGCGCCTGCCGATGATCCAGCGCCAGCGCGATGTGGCAGCGGGGCTGAACACCGGCTGCTTCATCTCCGGCTATCGCGGCTCGCCGCTGGGCGCGCTCGACCAGCAGCTCTGGAAAGCCAAGAAGTTCCTGAAGAACAACCACATCAATTTCCAGCCCGGCGTGAATGAGGAGATGGCGGCCACCGCCATCTGGGGCAGCCAGCAGCTGAACCTGTTCCCCGACGCGCTCTATGACGGCGTGTTCTCCATCTGGTACGGCAAGGGGCCGGGGGTGGACCGCACCGGCGACGTGTTCAAGCATGCCAACAATGCCGGCACCTCGCGCCATGGCGGTGTGCTGGCGCTGCTCGGCGACGATCATGTCTGCAAATCCTCAACCCTGCCGCACCAGTCCGAATTTGCCTGCATCGATGCGATGATGCCGGTGCTGAACCCGGCCGGCATCCAGGAAATCCTGGATTACGGGCTGATTGGCTGGGCGATGTCGCGCTATGCCAGCGTGTGGGTCGGCATGAAGTGCGTGGCCGACACGATGGACAGTTCCGCCTCGGTCGAGGTCGATCCCGACCGGGTACGGATCGTGCTGCCCGAGGGCGTCGAGAGTCCGGAAGGCGGGCTCAGCATTCGCTGGCCGGACGAGCCGATGGCGCAGGAATACCGGCTGCACACCCACAAGATGCCGGCGGTGCTGGCCTTCGCGCGGGCCAACGGGCTGGACCGCATGCTTATCGACAGTGCCGCACCGCGTCTCGGCATCGCCACCACCGGCAAATCCTATCTCGATGTGCGCCAGGCGCTGGACGCGCTGGGCATCGACGAGGCGCGGGCGTCGGCACTCGGCATCCGGCTGTACAAGATCGGCATGCCCTGGCCGCTGGAGCCGGAAGGCGCCGCTGCCTTCGCCGCCGGCCTGCCGGAGATTCTGGTGGTCGAGGAAAAGCGTGGCCTGATCGAACCGCAGCTGAAGGACATTCTCTACGATGTGCCGGCCGACCGCCGGCCGCGCATCCTGGGCAAGCAGGGCGAGGATGGCCGCACCCTGTTCCAGGCGCCGGGCGAGCTGTCGCCGAACCAGATCGCGCTGGCCATCGGCGAGCGGCTGCTGAAACAGGCAGACGATGCCGATCTGCGCGGCCGGGTGATGCGGCTGCGCCAGCAGGAGGCGGGGCTGTCCGCGCCGACCCATGGCTTCAAGCGCACGCCCTATTTCTGCTCCGGCTGCCCGCACAACACCTCGACCCGCGTGCCCGAAGGCAGCCGCGCCATGGCCGGCATCGGCTGCCATTACATGTCGCAATGGATGGACCGCTCGACCGAGACCTTCACCCAGATGGGCGGCGAGGGCGCGCCCTGGATCGGCCAGGCGCCCTTCACGAAGACGCCGCACATCTTCGCCAATCTGGGCGACGGCACCTACAATCATTCCGGCTCTCTGGCGATCCGCGCTGCCGCCGCGGCCGGCGTGAACATCACCTACAAGATCCTGTTCAACGACGCGGTGGCGATGACCGGCGGCCAGCCCGCCGACAGCCATTTCACCGTCGATCAGATCGCCCGGCAGGTGCTGGCCGAAGGCGCGAAGGCGGTGCGTATCGTCACCGACGATCCCGACAAATATCCGCTGAATATCTTCCCGGCCGAGGCGACGATCTCGCATCGTGACGAGCTGGATGCGGTGCAGCGCGATCTGCGCGAGGTGCCGGGCCTCACCGTCCTGATCTACGACCAGACCTGCGCGGCGGAGAAGCGCCGCCGCCGCAAGCGCAAGCTGATGGTCGATCCGCCCAAGCGCGTCTTCATCAACGAGGCGGTGTGCGAGGGCTGCGGCGATTGCGGCGTGCAGTCGAACTGCGTCTCGGTGCTGCCGGTCGAGACTGAATATGGCCGCAAACGCGCCATCGACCAGTCGGCCTGCAACAAGGATTATTCCTGCCTGAAGGGCTTCTGTCCCAGCTTTGTCACCGTGGTTGGCGGCAAGGTGCGCAAGCAGGCGGGCCCAGAGAACAAGGCTGGTAAGGCTGAACAGACCGGCCCGCGTCCGGTGTTCGGCGACCTGCCGGCGCCGATCGTGCCGGCGCTGGACCAGCCCTACAACATCATGATCGGCGGCATCGGCGGTACCGGCGTCGTCACCATCGGCGCGTTGCTCGGCATGGCCGCGCATCTGGAAGGCAAGGGCGTCAGCGTGCTCGACATGGCTGGCCTCGCCCAGAAGGGCGGGCAGGTGCTCAGCCATGTCCGCATCGGCGCCACGCCCGGCGATCTGCATGCCGCACGCATCTCGCATGGCGGGGCCGACCTGATGCTGGGTTGCGACATCGTGGTGTCGGCCAGCGCCGAGGGGCTGGCGACACTGAACGCCGCGCGCAGCCACGCGGTGGTGAACACGCAGGAGACCATGACCGGCGACTTCACCCGCAACCCGAACCTGGCCTTTCCGGCGGCGAAGCTGCGCGACGCCATCCTGCAGGCGGTCGGCGGGCAGAAGGCGGATTTCGTCGATGCCTCGAAGCTGGCCACGGCGGCGCTCGGCGATTCCATCGCCAGCAACCTGTTCATGCTGGGCTTCGCCTGGCAGCGCGGGCTGGTGCCGGTGACAGCAGAAGCCATCGACAAGGCGATCGAGATGAACGGCGTGGCCATCGCGTTCAACCGCGAGGCCTTCCTTTGGGGCCGCCGCGCCGCGCATGATCTGCCGTCGGTCGAGCGTGTGCTGGCCCCCGCCGAAGCAACCGTGGCGCCGGAACGCAGGATCGCGGCCACGCTGGAGGAGAGGGTGGCAAAGCGCGCCGCCTATCTGACGGCGTATCAGGATGCCGCCTATGCGAAGCGCTACACCGATATGGTGGCGCGTGTCCGTGCGGTGGAGCAGGCGCAGACGCCGGGGCAGGCCGCCCTCACCGAGGCCGTGGCGCGCTATTATCACAAGCTGCTGGCCATCAAGGACGAGTATGAGGTGGCCCGGCTCTATACCGATGGCAGTTTCCAGCGCCAGTTGGCGCAGCAGTTCGAGGGCGATTACAAGCTGGAATTCCATCTGGCGCCGCCGCTGTTCGCCGAGCGCGATCCGCAGACCGGTCACCTTAAGAAGCGCGCCTATGGGCCATGGATGATGGCGGCGTTCCGCACCCTGGCTGGGCTGAAGCGGCTGCGCGGCACCGCCCTCGATATGTTCGGGCGGACCGGGGAACGCCGCATGGAGCGCCGGCTGATCGCCGATTATGAGGCGCTGCTGGCGGAGATTCTGGAGACTCTCTCGCCGGACAATCACCATCTGGCGGTGGCGCTGGCCAGCCTGCCGGACAAGGTGCGCGGCTACGGCCATGTGAAGGAGGCGAATGTCGCGACGGCGAAGGTCGAGGAGGCGGAACTGCTGGCCGCCTTCCACAAGCCGCAGGCGCCGGCCCAGGCGGCGGAGTAGCGGCCGGCCGAGTAACGGCGGCGTATCGGCCCCCTTGGCGCGGCGGGTTCTGCGACCCATACTCTTCTTATGAAGCACCTGCTTGCCGCCCTGCTGATCCTGTTCGCCGCCGGTGCCGCGCCGGCGCTGGCGACCGGCGCCAATTCGCGCAACGACGCCCGGCTGGAACCGCTGTTCGAGCAGCTGAAGGCCAGCAAGGATCCGGCGGTCGCGCAAATCCTCGAAGCGCAGATCTGGCATATCTGGACCTGGACCAGCAATGAGGACGCGAACATGCTGATGCGCCTCGGCCTCGGCGCCATGGAGCGCAAGGATTTCGAGGCGGCGCTGCTGCATTTCGACGAGCTGGTGGAGATTGCGCCGGATTTCGCCGAGGGCTGGAACAAGCGCGCCACGGTCTATTACCGGCAGGGCAATTTTGCTGCCTCGGTCGCCGATATCGAGCGCGTGCTGGCCATCGAGCCCAAGCATTTCGGTGCGCTGTCCGGCCTCGGCATGATCTATCTGGAGCTGGAGGAGAAGCGCGGCGCGCTGCGTGCCTTCGAGAAGGCGAAGGACATCCACCCCAACCTGCCGAATGTGGACAGCGTCATTCGCGATCTGCGCCGCGATGTCGAGGGGCGCGGGACGTGACGCCGTCTATCTGAAAAAGGTCAGTGCGGCCGCGACGATGGCCTCCGGCGCATCCTCCTGCATCAGATGCCCGGCGCCGGCGATTTCCCGATAATCACAGTTTGGCAATGCTGAGGCAAGCTGCCGGCCGCGCTCCACCGGTATCCACTCATCCTCCTGGCCCCAGAGCAGCATCACCGGGCAACGCACCGAGCCATAATGCGGTTCCACCTCGTCTGTATGGCGCATGTCCATCTGCGCGATCTGGCGATAGAAGGCCGGCTGGCCGGTCTCGCCAAGCCAGGGCGCCAGATAGGGTTCCAGTTCGGCGTCGGTCATCTCGCGGCGGACAGCGCCCCGGATATAGGCCCGCAATATGGGGCGCTGCAGATAGTCCGGGACACCGGCGAAGGCGGCCTCGTGATGACGCACATGCTGTACGAAGGGCGACCCCCAGGGCCGGACCGCGACGGGATCGACCAGCAGCAGCTTGCGGTAGTCGCAGCCATCGATCAGATGCGCGCGCAGTGCTGTGGCACCACCGAAATCATGCGCGATCATGTAAGGCGATGACAGGCTCCAATGCTGCAGCAGGGTGGCCAGCTGGCCGTTCTGGACACCGAGCGACACATCCTGCCCCGCGCGCTTTTCCGACTGGCCATAGCCCAGCAGGTCGTAGAGATGCACTGTGTGGTCGCGGGCCAGCTCCCGCGCGATGTTGCGCCAGACATAGGAGGAGAAGGGCGTGCCATGGACCATCACCAGTGGCGGGCCGTCGCCAAGGATATCGTAGGCGACTTCCTGTCCCCGGAAATCGAAGCGCCGCGTCAGGTTCCAGCTGTCATTCATCATGTCCGGCCCTCTTTCGATGTCTTTCCGACTTGGGAGGCCGGGGCGGCGGATGCAACCCGACGCGGCCTTGACCACACTTCATCGGCGCGCCATCGTTGCGAATGATTTTCGCTAAAGGAGACTCCTGATGAAAACCATGCCCGTGACGCCCGACGATCTCGCCCGGTCCGTGCTGGCCGTGCCGCCGTTGGCGCGCAATGCCGATCTCAGCCTGAACAAGGCGGCGAACCAGGCGCTGGTGAAACATCTGGAAGCTGGCGGCGTGTCCACGCTGATGTATGGCGGCAACGCCAATTTCTACAATATCGGCGCCGGCGAATATCCGGCGATCCTCGACATGCTGGAGGAGATCGCCGGCCCGCAGAGCTGGGTCATTCCCTCCATCGGGCCGGATTTCGGCCGCGCCATCGACCAGGTGAAAATCCTGCGCGACCGCGCCTTCCCGACCGCGATGGTGCTGCCGCTGCAATTCCCCTCGACGCCCGAGGGGGCGGAGGCGGGCATCCGCCGCATCGTCGAGACCTACGCCAAGCCGGTCATCATCTATATCAAGAATGAGGGTTTCCTGGAGCCGGAGAATGTCGCCCGCCTGTTCGAGGACGGCATGGTGGCGGGCATCAAATACGCCATCGTGCGCGACGACCCGCGCCGCGACGAGTATCTCTCCGAACTGGTGAAGCTGGTCGATCCGCGCCATATCGTTAGCGGCATCGGCGAGCGGCCGGCGATCGATCATCTGCGGCATTTCGGGCTGGCCTGCTTCACCTCCGGATCGGTCTGCGTCGCACCCGCCGGCTCCATGGCGTTACGCGCCGCGCTGAAGGCGAAGGATTACGAGCAGGCCGAGAGCATCCGTGACCATTTCATGGGGCTGGAGGATCTGCGCGACGGGCTGTCGCCGATCCGCGTGCTGCACGAGGCGGTGACGCTGTCCGGCATTGGCGACATGGGACCCATGCTACCCATGCTCTCCAATATTCCCGAACAGCATCACGCGGCAATCCGCAAGGCCGCCAAGGACTTGCTGGACTACAATGCGCGCCTGCTTTCCAGGGCCGCCTGAGGGGGCTTAAATTAGGCTTGAAGCAATGGGGGGTGGTGCCATATAGGGCGCAATTCCCCCGTTGCTGAAAGCCTATTGTCATTTTACGCGAACACATGCTGCCCCTCGACACGCATCTTTGGGATGCGCGTGTCCGGGCGCTATACGACTATTGGCTGGAGCGCTGCCGCGATGGCTGCCCGCCCCGTCGTTCCGACATAGACCCCGTCGATCTGCCGCATCTGCTGCGCTGGCTGTGGCTGGTCGATGTCACGCGCGATGTGCCGGACCGGCCGTTGCGGTTCCGCTGCCGGTTGATGGGCACCGAGCATGTCCGCACCATGGGCCATGACCCGACGGGCAAATGGATGGACGAGGCCTTTCCGACCTTTCTGACCAATCCCACCTATGCGGATTATGTGCAGGTGGCCGAGAAAGGTGTCCCCAGTTACCGGGCTGGTGTACCTCTCTATCATCTGAACAAGGGCCATGTCCGGATGGAACGGATCATGCTGCCGCTGCTTGGAACCGGGAAAACCATCGACATGATGCTCGCCATTACGGTTTATTTGCGCGGCATCGTCGCCAGTTAGCAGGAGGATAAGCCATGACCGATTCTCTCGACCTCGCCGTCACCGGCGGCACAGCCGTCACGCCGAACGGGCGGGAACGGATCGACATTGGCATCAGCGCCGGGCGCATCGTGGCGCTGGGCGATCTCGGCAAGGCGAAGGCGGCGCAGATCTTCGACGCCACCGGCCTTACCGTGCTGCCCGGCGTGATCGATACCCAGGTGCATTTCCGCGAGCCCGGCAACGAGCACAAGGAAGATCTGGAATCCGGCACGCGTGGCGCGGTGCTGGGGGGGGTGACGGCGGTTTTCGAGATGCCGAACACCAAGCCGTCCACCACCGACGAGGACGCGCTGGCCGACAAGCTGAACCGGGCGCGCGGCCGTGCCTGGTGCGACCATGCCTTCTTCATGGGGGCGGCACCGGAGAATATCGGCAACCTGTCCAGCCTGGAGCGGCTGCCCGGCTGTTGCGGCGTGAAAGTGTTCATGGGCTCCTCCACCGGCTCTCTGCTGGTCGAGGATGACGCCACGCTGGAGGCGCTGCTGGCCGATGGCGTCCGCCGCGTCGCCGTGCATGCCGAGGACGAGATGCGGCTGCGCGAGCGCGCCTATATCGCGAAGGAGGCCGGCCATCCGCGGGCCCATCCCGACTGGCGCGATGTGGAGACGGCACTGAACGCGACCAAGCGGGTCTGCGCACTGGCGCGCAAGACCGGCCGGCGGGTGCATGTGCTGCACATCACCACGGCGGAGGAGATGGAATTCCTCGCCACCCAGAAGGATTACGTGACGGTCGAGACCACGCCGCAGCATCTGACGCTGGAGGCGCCTGACTGCTATGACCGGCTGGGCAGTTTCGCGCAGATGAACCCGCCGATCCGTGATGCGCGGCATCGCGCCGGGCTGTGGCGCGGCATCACGGCGGGCGTGGTCGATGTGCTGGGCTCCGACCATGCGCCGCACACGCGGGAGGAAAAGGCCAAGCCCTATCCCGACAGCCCGTCCGGCATGCCCGGTGTGCAGACCATGCTGCCGCTGATGCTGAACCATGTGAATGCCGGCAATCTTACCCTAGAACGGCTGGTCGATCTGCTCTGCTCCGGCCCGCAGCGGCTTTTCGGTATCGCCGGCAAGGGGCGCATCGCGCTCGGCTATGACGGCGATCTGACGCTGGTCGATCTGCAGGCGAAGAAGACCATCACCCACGCCATGATGGCCAACAAGTCGGGCTGGACACCGTTTGATGGCATGGAGGTCACCGGCTGGCCGATGGCCACCATCATCCGCGGCAATATCGTCATGCGCGACGGCGAGGTGCAGGACAAGCCCCTCGGCAAGCCGGTGCGCTTCACGGAGACGCTGAACGGCTGACGGCTGGACGAAAGGCAATTCCGCGCCACTTTCTTGCTGACTGTTTTCCGGCAAGGGAGGTGTGCGATGCGCCTTGTATTCTCGTTTCTGTTCGCCCTTTTTGTCGCCCTGCCGGGCGCTGCCCGTGCCGAGATGCTGGAAGGCGACGCGCTGTGGCAGGCGCTGCGCGACGGCGGCCATGTCGTGCTGTTCCGCCACGCCATTGCACCGGGCGGTGGCGATCCGGCGAGTTTCCAGCTGGGTGACTGCTCCACCCAGCGCAATCTGGACGAGGCGGGGCGCCGGCAGGCGCGCGCCATCGGTGACGCCTTCCGGCAGCGTGAGGTGCCCGTCGCCCGCGTGCTGGCCAGCCGCTGGTGTCGCTCGACGGAGACGGCGGAACTCGCCTTCGGCACTGCCGAACCCTTCCCGGCCATCGACAGCTTCTTCCAGGACCGGGCGCGTGGCCCCGGCCAGACCGAGGCGGCCCGCGTGCGCATCCAGACCTTCGAGGGACCGGGCAATATGATGATGGTCACGCATCAGGTGAACATCACCGCGCTGACGGACATTTTCCCGGCTTCCGGCGAGGGCGTGGTGCTGCGACCCCTGCCGGACAATCCGAAAGGCTTTGCCGTGGTCGGGCGGTTGCGCGCCTGGGACTGAATGCCGATATCGAAAGAACGCGCATGAATAGGCTTCCGGCCTCTGCCGCGCCTCTGCTAGGGTGCGCTGCAACAGGACAGTGAAGTCCGCAGCAAGAGGGAGTTACCGTCATGAGCGCCTGTATCGTCGGCTGGTCGCATATGCCGTTCGGCAAGCACGAATCGGAGGATGTCGAGAGCCTGATCGTCAAGGTCGCCGTCGCCGCGCTGGAAGATGCCGGTCTCGGTCCCGACGAGATTGACGAAATCTATCTCGGTCATTTCAATGGCGGCTTTGTGCGCCAGGAATTCACTTCCTCGCTGGTCTTCCAGGCTGATGAGCGCTTTCGCTTCAAGCCGGCGACGCGCATCGAGAATGCCTGCGCCACCGGTTCCGCCGCGATCCATATGGGGCTGAACGCGATTGCCGCGAAGAAGGCAAAGCGCGTGCTGGTGGTCGGCGTCGAGAAGATGACGGAGGTCTCCGGCCAGCAGGTTGGCGATATCCTGATCCGCGCCGGCTATCTGAAGGAGGATAGCGATATTCAGGGCGGTTTCGCCGGTGTGTTCGGCCAGATCGCGCAGAAATATTTCCAGAAGCATGGCGACCAGACCGATGCGATGGCGCGGATCGCCGCGAAGAACCACAAGAACGGCGTCGGCAATCCCTATGCGCAGCTGCGCAAGGATCTGGGCTATGACTTCTGCAAGACCGTCTCGGACAAGAATCCGCTGGTCGCCGGGCCGCTGAAGCGCACCGATTGTTCGCTGGTGTCCGATGGCGCGGCGGCGCTGGTGCTGGCCGATACCGACACGGCGCTGTCGATGAAGAAGGCCATCGTGTTCCGCGCCGCCGAGCAGGTGAATGATTTCCTGCCAATGTCAAAACGTGACATTACCCTGTTCGAGGGCTGCGAGACTGCCTGGAAGCGGGCTTTCGCCGCCTCCGGCCTCGGCCTTGACGATCTGTCTCTGGTGGAGACGCATGATTGTTTCACCATCGCCGAGCTTCTGGAATATGAGGCAATGGGCCTGACGCCGCGCGGCAAAGGCCATGTCGCCATCGAAGAAGGCTGGGTGGAGAAAGATGGCAAGCTGCCGGTGAACCCATCCGGCGGGCTGAAGTCCAAGGGCCACCCGATTGGCGCCACTGGTGTCTCCATGCATGTGCTTTCCGCCATGCAGCTGACCGGCACGGCCGGTGACATGCAGGTGAAGAACGCCAAGCTGGCCGGCATCTTCAACATGGGCGGCGCCGCTGTCGCCAATTACGTCTCGATCCTGGAGCCGCTGCGCTAAGCAGCGTTCGCCATCGGATTTAGCAGCAGCCCGGCTTCACGCCGGGCTGTTTCGTTGCGGATCAATTCTTGGACTTTTCCGCTTCCGGCTGTTCTGCAACTGTCTCTTCCGGCTTAGCCTCCGCTTCCGGCGCGCGCTCCAGAACGGCGGCGGTGAAGCCGTCGGTGCCATGAAGGCCGGGGGTTAGCCGCAGATAACCCTCGACGATTGAACCTTCCGGCGGCGCTTCGGTGCCGACCGCTCCCGGCCATATGTCAAAGATTGACAATTGCCGGAAATCGGCATGATCTGCCAGGAAGGCAGCGATGCGATCCTCATTCTCGGCGGCGAGCAGCGAGCAGGTGGCATAGACCAGTCGCCCGCCCGGCTTTACAAGGCGCGAGGCACTGTCCAGGATGGAGGATTGCAGGGTGGTCAGCTCGGCCAGGTCGATGCCGCCGCGGCCCCATTTGGCGTCCGGGTTGCGCCGCCAGGTGCCGGTACCGGTGCAGGGCGCATCGACCAGCACACGGTCGAACTTGCCCTTGTGCCGCTTCACCCAGGGATCGCGCTCGCTCGCCAGTGGCCGGCGCTCGATGTTGTGCGCCTGGGCACGGCGCTGGCGGACGGTCAGCCGTTCCAGCCTTTTTGCATTCACATCGCAGGCGACGATGCGGCCCTTGTTCTGCATCAGCGCCGCCATCGCCAGCGTCTTGCCGCCGGCCCCGGCGCAGAAATCCACCACCTGCATGCCGGGTTGCGCGCCGACCAGCAGCGCCAGCAGCTGCGAGCCTTCATCCTGGATTTCGATCAGTCCGGATTTCAGTGCCTCGGTGCCGCCCAGCGCCGGCCGTCCGCCCAGCCGCAGCCCGATCGGTGAATAGAGGGCGGGCTTGGAGAAGATACCGTCGCGTTTCATCGCTGCGATGGCGTCTTCCTGCGTGCCCAGCAGCAGGTTGACGCGCAGGTCGGTCGTGGCCTCGTCATTCAGCGCCCGCAATTCCTCGGCGAAGCGCTCGCCCAGGGCGGCGCGCAGTCCGGCCTCGGCCCAGTAGGGGCATTCCAGCAGCACCGTTTCCGACATGTGCGGATGCTCCAGCGTGTGGGTGACCAGCCGGTCCGCCAGCACGATCTCGCCATCCTCCAGCGGGTAGGGGTCATAGTGCCGGCCGTCGAACAGGCTGCGCAGCTCCGGCCCGGTCAGCTTTTCCACCAGCAGCAGATAGGCGATCAGCAGGTTGCGCGGCAGCGCCTTCGCCTTCGCATGCTCCAGCCACCAGCCGAGCCGCGCGCGCCGGCGGAAGATGCCATAGACCAGCGCCTGGATGGCGGTGCGGTCCTTGCTGCCGATATAGCGGCGCTGTTTCAGATAGGCGCCCAGCGCGGCATCCGCCGGCGCCGGGGTGTCGCCAGCCTGGATCGCCTCGAAAATCTCGATGGCGGCGGTGATGCGGGCGCCGGGAGTCATTTTCTTACCAGGTAAAGGCGGGAACGGTCGCTGTCGGGGTGAGGCCGTATTCCCCGTACAGCGCGGCGAGGCGCTGCGGGTCGGGGCGGTCGCCCATGGTGATCTCCAGCCGGTCGCAATGGATGCCGCCGGCCACCAGCAGCGTGCCGGTGCCATGCGCCCGGCCGCCCTTCACATCGGTTTCCAGATTGTCGCCGACGGCGAGGATGCGGCTGCGATCCTCGATGTTCATCAGGCGCAGGCAGGTGGCGTACACCGCCTCGTGCGGCTTGCCGTAATAATGCACGAAGCCGCCCATCTGGGCGTAGCGCGCGCCGATGGAGCCGGCACAGAGATGGCGGTCGCCCTTGTCCAGCACTTCCAGGTCCGGGTTGGCGCACAGCATCGGCAGGCCGCGCTCCAGGCAGCGTGACAGCAGATCGTCATAGCGTTCGATCGGGTCGGTGCCTTCCAGCGGGCCGGTGGCGATCACGAAGGACGCCTCTGCCGGATCGCCGACGACCTCCACACCGCTGCCGTCCAGCAACCCGAGGAAGCGGTCGCCGCCGGTATCGACACAGGTGCGGCCGAGCGAGCGGTGGAACTCGTCGGTGCGGTCGCGCAGCGACAGGAAGGCCTCCTCGCCAGAGGTATGCACCTCGTCATAGAGATTCCGACCAATGCCCAGATTGGTCAGCCGGTCCACCACCACCTGCGCGCGGCGCGGCGCGTTGGACAGCACGACGATGCGCTTGCCGGCCTTCTTCAGTTGCGTGAGGCACTCGGCAACGCCCGGATAGGCGGCGCCGCCATCATACAGCACACCCCAGACATCGAGGATATAGCCGTCATATCCGGCGGCGATCTCCGCAACGCCGGAGAGAAGCGGCGGCTGCCGATCAGCAGGCTGAGCGGCGGCAGGCTGCGTGGGGGAGGCGGACATGTCCCTCCGTATTCCTTCTAAAATGCGGTCGGAAAATCAGCGCGGGCGGCGCCCTTCGACCATCGGGCCGCCAAAGAGGTAGCCCTGCCCGAAATCCACCGGATGGTCAAGCAGGCGCAACAGCATGTCGTCGTTTTCGACATGCTCCACGATCAGGTCCATGGCGACGCGGTCCAGGGCGCCCTTCAGCAGGCCGATATCCAGCAATGGCGGCTCGTGCTCGGCATAGGACAGCAGCAGCGAGGCATCGATCTTCAGGAATTTGAAGCCCAGTGCCGCAAACTCCTCCGGGTCGATGTCGAGGTCGGTGATGTGGTCGAGCGAGAAGCGGTAGCCGGCTTCCGCCAGCACCAGCAGCTTGTCGCGGATGGGCGAAGGGTCGGCCGGGAAGCCTTCCTGGGCGAATTCGAACACGATGGACTGCGCCAGCGAGGCATTGGCGGTCAGGAAATCGCTGAATTGCTCGAAGAAGGCGGAATCCTCCAGCGACCGGTTCGAGATGTTGCAGAAGAAGCGGCTTTCCGCCATCGGTCCGCGATGGCGGCGAACATGCTGCACCAGGCGGAACAAGGTCATATTATCGATGGCGCCGATCAGCCCTTCTTCTTCCGCGATGCCGATATAGTGATCCGGGGTAATCAGCAGGCCGGTCTTGGTGCGGATGCGCGACAGGCATTCGTAATGGATCACCCGGCGCTGCGGCAGGGTGACGACGGGTTGCATCATGATTTCGATGCGGTTGTCGCGCAGCCCCTCGCGCACGATCTCCAGGATCTCGCGCGGGTTCAGCATCGGGTCGTCAGTATCCCGCGCTGCCGACAGGACGCGCTTGCCCCTGGCTGCCGGCGGCAGGATTTCGGCTTCGGCCAGCTCGGCCTCGTCCAGTTCCCCGCCACCAGGCTCATCGCCGCGCTTGGTCCACAATTCCTCGATCAACGTCTGCAGCACGCGGACTTCCGCCACCACTTCCGACAGATCGCGGGCAGGCGTTTCCTCGCCGCCGAGACTGATAAGCTCATCCATCCGCTGGCCCAGAATATCCAGCGTTTCCCGCATGTCCCTGTGGTCACGCGCCAGATAGGCCATCTGCCGTGCCAGCCGGCGGTTGCGCGAGGATATCAGCAGCGTTACCTGCAGTCCGAGGCCGAACACCAGGATAAGGGCCGCCCCCAGCAGCGACAGCGGGGTCGGGTCGATGGCCATCGGCACATAGACCGGCAGGAGCATGGCGGCGGCGCCGGCGAGGGCGGCGATGCACACCGCTATCAGCGTTTGCAGAACGATTGTCCGATCCCCCTCGCCGTGGCGGGCCGCTTGCCCACTGTACTATACCCGATCCCGGTCGGTCCCGACGGCTTCCGCGACGCTGGAAAACCCATCGGCGCGCAGTCGCTCCGCCAGATCGTGCTTGATCCGCCCCAGAAGCCCGGGGCCATGATAAACCAGCGCGGAATAAAGCTGTACCAGCGATGCGCCGGCCCGGATCTTGGCATAGGCCTGTGCGCCGCTGGAGATGCCGCCGACGCCGATCAGCGGCATCTGCCCGTTCGTCAGCCGGGCGATACGGCGCAGCACGTCAGTCGAGGCTTCGAACAACGGCGCGCCGCTCAGGCCGCCGGCTTCCGCGCGGTACAGCGAGCGCAAGCCTGCCGGTCGGGCGATGGTGGTGTTGGAGATGATCAGCCCCTCCGCCGGCGCGGTCATGGCCACCTCCGCGACATCCTCGATCTGCGATTCGTCCAGGTCAGGGGCGACCTTCAGCAGCAATGGCGGTGGCGCCTTGCCGGCCGCGGCGCAGGCCGCATCGCGGGCCGCCCGCACCGCGCGGGCCAGTTCCAGAAACGGCTCGCGGCGCTGCAGGTCGCGCAGTCCGGGCGTGTTGGGGGAGGAGACATTGACCACCAGATAATCGGCCAGCGGCGCGAAGGCGGCCGCCCCCTTCACATAATCCTCCACCGCGTCGGTACTGTCCTTGTTCTTGCCGATATTGATGCCGAGGATGCCGGAACGCGCGCCTTGCAGGCGCGGCAGCACGGCGTCGATCCCGTCATTGTTGAAGCCCATGCGGTTGACGACCGCCGCATCCTCGGAGAGGCGGAACAGCCGGGGCTTCGGGTTGCCGGCCTGCGGGCGGGGGGTGACCGTGCCGATCTCCGTCAGGCCGAAGCCCAGCCCGAGGATTGCCCGGTAGGCTTGGGCGTTCTTGTCGAAGCCGGCAGCCAGCCCGACCGGATTCGGGAAGTCGAGTCCCCACAGACGGGTCGCCAGGATCGGGTCGTCGCCGGCGCGCGACCGCGGCGCCAGGCCGCAGGCCAGCAGCCGGATCGTCAGATCATGCGCGGTTTCGGGCGGCAGCCGCCGCAGCAGCGGCATCGTCAGGGACGCGGCGTCCATCTTTCAGCTTTCTTCGGCGGGGCTGTTGTCGAGCGGCGGGAAGATATGCAACCCGTCCGGCCCCAATGGCAGCGTGACGGCGCTGTCCACCAGTGACAGCTGAAGCGGGGCATAGAGATGCGGGAAGAGCTGGCCGCCGCGTGCCGGCTCCCATTTCAGGGCCGCACCCAGCCGGGCGGCCTCGACCGCCACCAGCATCAGGTCCGTTTCGCCGCGCCGGTGCTTGGCGGCGCTGCCGGGCAGTTGCCCGGCGGTCGAGAAATGCAGAAAGCCGTCGGCCTTGTCGTTTGCCGATCCGTCATATTGTCCGGTCGATTCGGCACTGCGCCAATCCGCCGCACGCACCATGGTGTAAATCATTTTCGTCTGCATGGGCAGGACAGTAGGTCAAACCGGCGGTGGCCGGCAAGCGGCGGTATCACGCGGTGAGAAGCCATGCAGCGGTGCCGAGGCTGATGCGCGGGTCATGCCGGTCCGGCATGTCTTGGCCTCGCCGTAAAAGCCGGGCTATGCTGTTCGCACAGAAACGATCAGAAGGATGCCGGCCCCGTATCGGGCGACCGGTATTTCGCTTGCCCACCAGGAGTTAGAAAGATGCAGGCTTACAGCTATGTGGATGGCAAATGGCATGACGGCAATCCGCCGGTGCTGGGGCCGCTCAGTCACGCCACCTGGCTGTCCGGAATCATCTTCGATGGTGCGCGCGCCTTCGAGGGCACCACGCCCGATCTCGCCCTGCATTGCGAACGCTCGATCCGCTCGGCCAAGGCGCTGGGTCTGCGCGCACCGCTGACCGCCGGCGAAGTGCATGAGCTGTGCCTGGAAGGCGTGCGCAAATTCCCCAGTGACGCGCAGCTCTATATTCGTCCGATGTTCTTCGCCGAAAGCGGCTGGATCGATCCCGATCCCGAGACCACGCGTTTCATGCTGTCGGTCTATGAATCGCCGATGCCCGACCCGACCGGCAATTTCCGCGCGATGATCTCCCCCTATCGCCGGCCGACGCCGGAGAGTGCGCCGACCGATGCCAAGGCGTCGTGCCTCTATCCGAACAGCGGCCGGGCGATGCGGCTGGCGCGCGAGAACGGCTTCGAGAATGCGGTGATCCTCGACCAGATCGGCAATGTCGCGGAATTCGCCACCTCCAACCTGTTCATGGTGAAGGACGGCACGGTGATGACCCCGGCGCCGAACGGCTGTTTCCTGAACGGCATCACCCGCCAGCGCGTCATCAAGCTGCTGCGCGATGCCGGCACCCCTGTGGTTGAATGCCAGGTGACGGTGAACGACCTGGTGAATGCCGACGAGATTTTCTCGACCGGCAATTATGCCAAGGTGCAGCCCTGCAACGGCATCGGCGAGCGCAGCCTGCAGCCGGGGCCGGTCTATAGCCTGGCCCGGAAGCTGTACTGGGAGTTCGCCCATAAGGGGTAAGGTTGGGGCAGCGAAAGGCCGTTTCCGAACCGGCGCTGTCCGACATTCTCAATCTGTCACCCCCGCACTTGTTGCGGGGGTCCACTTTTCAGCTCGCACATTCGTTAGTCGATCGGACTGATGTCTGGATTCCCGGCATAAGGCCGGGAATGACAGATTGGAAATATTGCGGTGGGGTTCCCTCCTCAGCGCGGCAGGACGGTGATCGCCGCCGCCGCCGGGGAATGCGGGTGCGCTGCGCCGTAATTCACGCCGCCTTCGCGCAGCACCACCTGCGGCGTGGCATAGCTGGTCGGCACGATGGTCGGCTCGGTCAGCGTCACCGGGGCCACCTCCTCCAGCTTCGCCAGCGCGGCCGCGTCGAGATCCGGGTGGGCCTCGATCCTGTCCGGCCCATCGACATTGATGCGCGGCGTATGCATCGCCGTATCCAGATCCATGCCGCGTTCCGCCAGGAAAAGGCTCAGCTGGAACACCGCCGGGAAGATGCGCCGCCCGCCGGACGCGCCAATGGCGAACCAGCCCTCGCCATCCTTCGTCACCAGCGCCGGCGACATGTTGCACAGCGGGCGCTTGCCGGCGGCGATGGAATTCGCCCGGCCGGGGCGCGGGTCGAACCAGTTGACGCCGTTGTTCATCAGCACGCCGGTCTTCGGCAACACGACCTTGGAGCCGAAGACCGAGAGCAGCGTGTTGGTCAGGCTGACCATGTTGCCCTCGGCATCGACCACGCAGAAATGCGTGGTGCAGCCCTGGCCCGCCATGTCGCCATCATGCCCCATCGATTCCATGCGGCGCTGGTAGGCGGCGGTCAGCGCCCTGGCATAAGCGGCGAAACAGTCGGCGTCGCTGGCGCCCTTGCCGAGATCGGCGGGCAGCCGCGCCAGCGTGTCGGCGAAGGTCGGCCCGGCATTCAGCCCCGGCAGCAGATGGATGGTGCCCTGGCCGCGTTTGTGCTGCGTCGGTGTGGCGAAATGCGCCTTGTAGGAGGCAAGATCGTCACGGTCCAGGAAGCCGTCCATCTCCTTCATATCGGCGGCGATGCTGCGGGCGATCTCGCCTTCGTAGAAGTCACGGCGCCCGGCCTCGGCGAGGCGGGAAATCGTCTCGGCCAGATTCCCCATATCGAGACGCAGCGGGGCGCCTTCGCCCTGTGCCGGCGGCAGGCCGTTCGGCAGATAGACGGCGCTGGTCGCGGGGAACTCGCGGATCGTCACCGCCTCGCCGGCGACGCGCAGCGTGGTCCACCAATCGACCGGATGGCCGGCTTTCGCCGCGGCGATGGCGGGCTGCAGCAGCTCCGCCCAGGGCTTGGAGCCGAAGCGTTCATGCGCGAGGCCGAGACCGTCCACAGCCCCCGGCACGGCGATGGAGAGCGGGCCTTTCAGGTTCCGCCCGTCCTTCACGGCGGGCCAGTTGAAAAAGTCCGAATCGGTGCCGCCCGAGGCCATCGGATAGGCGGCGGGGTCCAGCTTCCCCGGCGAGATCGCGGCGAAGTCGATGGCGTGGACCTTCTTCTCTTTCGCGCTGTAGATCAGCATGTAGCCGATGCCGCCCAGGCCGCTCATCCAGGGTTCAAACACCGACAGCGCGAAGGCGGTGGTCACCGCCGCATCGACGGCGTTGCCGCCATCGGCCAGCACCTCGGCCCCCAGTCGCGCGGCGCGGGCGCTCTGCGATGCGACGATGCCGCCTTTCGAGCGGATGGCGGGCTTGGATATCTGCCAGTTTTCGATACGCGGCTGCATGGAATTTCCTTAGGCGAGGTGACGGAGATACTGGGCCATGAAGTCGAAATCGACCGACTTCGCATAGGCCTCTATGAGCTTTTTCGTGACCGGGCCGGGCACTGTTCCATCGCCGATCGTGCGGCCGTTGATGCTGCGCACCGGGCAGATGCACAGGGAAGTAGAGGTCAGGAACATCTCGTCGGCGGTATAGGCATCGTACAGGTCGATATCGGCTTCCGCGAAGGGGATGCCGAGGCTCTCCGCCGCCTCGATGGTGTGGCCCCGGCTGATGCCCGGCAGCACGAAGCGGCTGCGCGGCGTGAGCAGCCGGCCTTCGGTGACAACGAAGACATTGCTGCCCAGCCCCTCGCAGAGATTGCCGTCCTGGTCCAGCAGCACGGCCCAGGCCTCGGCATCCTGGGCGCGAGCCTCCAGATCGGCGAGGATCAGGTTGATGTAATTATGCGTCTTGGCGCGCGGGCTCATCGCATCGGGCGGGGTGCGGCGCACCGAGGGCACGATGACGTCAATGCCGTCGCGGTACAGCGGCGCGCGGTTCTTCAGCGGCAGCGGCAGGCATTCGACGATCACGGTCGGGCCGCTGTTCTGCGTGCCGGAGAAGCTTTCGCCGACGCCGCGCGAGATGCGCTGGCCGACCCAGTAATCCTCGTCCTTGTCAATCAGGTGCAGGTTGCGTTCCAGCACTTCCTCGGATATCCGCATCATCTCGGCGGGGGACATTTGCGGATCGATCTTCAGATAGGCGAGCGATTTGTAGAGACGGTCCACATGTTCCTTCAGCTTGAAGATGCGGTGGCCGAAGGTCCGTGTCATATCGAACACGGCATCACCATATTTGAAACCGCGGTCGCGGAACGGGATCAGCACCTGGCTTTCCGGGACGATCTGGCCGTTGAAATAGGCGACGCGTTCGTTGGCGAGGGAATTCATGGGCAGCTCCCCGGTTTTGCGGCTTCTGTTTTGCGCCGACCCGTCCGGCTGGACGTCTGTCGGCAGGCCTTGGAAAATGTTAGGTATATTGAAGAGGAAGCAGCGGGGCCGCGCAATGCAAAGTCGGAGAATGTCGCCATGACAATCGGTATGGCCGCCATGCGCCCGCTCGCTGTCGCGCTGATCGGCCTTGTCCTCGGCCTTGTCGGCCTGGTCCTGGCGGCCGAGGCGCTGGCGCAGGCCCAGCCTCAGGGCCAGCAGCAGGGGCAGGGGAAGCAAGCCAGGGAGCAGCCGGCGGTGGCCCCCGCACAGTGCGCCCGCTTGCCTGGCGGGAATGCCCCTGTCCAGCGTATCGCACGGCTGTCCGGCCAGCTGTCGATCAACAGCCTGCGCTTCACCTATTTCGACAAGCCGCTGGCCGATCTGACATCCGCCGATTTTGACGAAATCGAAGCGTTGACCGCGACCTGCCAGGGCAGTGCCGGCGAGGCGATCAAGGAAATCCGTGCGTTCCGTTCGAAGGTGGAGGAGGCGAATGCCGCCCGCGGCAAGACCCTGAACTGGATCGAGAAGAGCCGTATCGAGATCGGCCGGATGAAGGGCGGCGCCGCCGATCTGGAGCGGCTGCAGGAATTATGGGTGGAGATGCTGTCGCGCACCGAGGAAATGCTGCCGACCGACCGGTCGCCGCTGGCGCGCGACATTGTCCTGAAGCAGGAGGCGATCTACAAGGCAACCGAGCTGCCGCGGCAATCGCCGGTCTGGCCGCCAGAACCCAATACCGGCCAATCCAATACTGGCCAGCCATCCCGATAGAGCCGTCCCGGTAGAGACGCCGCCGGCACAGTTCACGGCTTGCGTAATTTTCCGGATAGGATGAATATCAACATTCCTGCGTGACTGACGCTGAAGATGGGGCACCATCGGGGAGCGCGGGAGATAGCGGCCGCGCGTCTGGGCACTTCTCTATAGCGAACGGAGATTACGATGCCCGATACCGCCAGCCTGCTTGCCTTTGCCTTGATCGCCCTCGGCATGGTCCTGACGCCCGGACCGAACATGATCTATCTGATCTCGCGCTCGATCTGCCAGGGGCGGGTCGCGGGGCTGATCTCGCTGGGCGGCGTCGCGCTCGGCTTCGTCTTCTACATGCTGTGCGCTGCCTTCGGCATCACCGCCATCGTGCTGGCCGTGCCCTATGCCTATGACGCGCTGCGCTTTGCCGGCGCGCTCTATCTGCTGTGGCTGGCCTGGCAGGCGGTGCGACCGGGCGGCCGCTCACCCTTCCAGGTTAGGGCCCTGCCGGCGGACAGCCCGCGCAAGCTGTTCGCCATGGGCTTCCTCACCAATTTGCTGAACCCGAAGATCGCGGTGATGTATCTCTCCCTGCTGCCGCAATTTATCGATCCGGCAAATGGCAGCGTGCTGACCCAGTCGCTGGCGCTGGGCGCCACGCAGATCGTCATCAGCGTTGCGGTGAACAGCGTGATTGCCATTGCCGCAGGGTCGATCGCGGCGTTCCTGATCGCCCGGCCGGGCTGGATATTGGTGCAGCGCTGGCTGATGGGGACCGTGCTGGCGGCGATGGCGGTCCGGATGGCGACCGAGGCCCGGCGCTGACCGGTCTTGCACTTTCACGTGGCCTTGATTGGACGTGAGGATCGTTTCCGGTCACGCTGTCTTGCATCGGGGAATTGTGGGGAGGGGTTCTATGCGCCGGTTCATTCTGCTGGCCATCACGCATGGCGGCGCGCTGGCCATTGGCTTCGCGCTCGGCATCTACATGCTGCCGATCCTGACCGCGCCGGCCTCGCCGGATGCTGGCATCCTCAGCGAACAGGCGCAGGGCGCCAGCTTCACGGCGGACTTCACGCGCGATCTGCGCGGCAGTGACTTCCTGCACTGGGGCGAGGGCAAGGTGAGCCTCACGCCGACCCGCATCGTGCATGAGGGAAAGCTGGCGCCGGGGCCGGACTACAAGCTCTATCTGCTCGACCGCTTCGTCGAGCATGAGGAGGAGTTCCTGCCGGTCAAGGCCACCGCCCGCCTGATCGGCGATGTGAAGAGCTTCGACGGTTTCGTGCTCGACCTGCCGCCGGGTGTCGATCCCGCCGCCTACACCACCGTGCTGATCTGGTGCGAATCCTTCTCCGAATTCATCACGGCGGCGAAGTACAGGTGAGGGGACAGGGATGCAGCGGATTAAGCGGCGAGAACAGCGATTTGCGATAATGGTTTCTGAGTAAAATCAGAAACCGTTTTTGCTTTTTAACTATCTAATATTTAGAAATAGTCTGCCGATAATCATCGAACGGGATTGATATTTTTTAATTAAACTTGAATATTATTATATAATTCACCATCTGCATTCTATATAGGCGCCCTGTCGCCGGTATTCTCCCTGGCATAGACAGGGCTTCCTTTGAACCTGACCTGGGCTTCCTTTGAACCTGAATCGCCATGCGGGCGCGGGTTTCCGGGCGGGTTCTGACAGCTTTCCAGGACTCTTCTCGCTGAGACCGGCACTGACCGTCTCGTCTGAATAATAATAAAAACGGTGGAAAATAAATAATGGCAACGATCATTGGTATGGACGCCAGCGATTTCCTCCTCGGCACTGCCGACGGCGATCTCGTCAATGGCGGGCTCGGGAACGACACCATCCGCGGCCTTGGCGGCAACGACACGCTGAACGGTGCCGAAGGCAATGACGATATCGATGGCGGCGACGGCAATGATCACCTGATCGGCGGCGCCGGCAACGACACGCTGCAGGGCGGCATGAACGCCGACACGCTGGAAGGCGGCGCGGGCGACGACGTGCTGCGCGGCGGCAAGGGCTTCGACTCAATCAATGGCGGTGAAGGCGACGACACCCTCTATTCCGGCCTCGGCAACGACACGCTGACCGGCGGCGCCGGTGCCGACGTGTTTGTCGTGCGCGGCGCGGATGCCAACTTCCCGGGTGCGCTGAAGACCCCGACCATCACCGACTTCGTAGCCGGCACCGACAGCATCACCATCGAGGGTGCGACCGATGCCGACATCACCGCCGCGCTGGCCGCGCAGACCACGGTCGATGGCGGCGTCTCGGTCTCGATCAACGGCGCGACCATTGTCGTGACGGGCACCGGCCTGACCTCGCTGACCTCGGCCAACGTGTCGAACACGGTTCCGACCTCCAATCCGGGTGAGACCTTCGCCCTGACCACCGGCGTGGATAACATTGTGGGCACGACTGGTGATGACATGTTTATCGCCGATAACACGGGCGGCACTGCTTATCTGACCATCGGGGATCAGATCAATGGCGGTGACGGTATCGATACGCTGAAGATTTTTGGCACGGCCACTGGCAACAACCTGCTGACTGGCGTCTCGAATGTCGAAATGCTGAACCTGGTGAGCCCGGGCAACGTCGATATCAACCTGACCACCATCGCCGCGCCCTCCGGCCTGACCACGCTGAAGGTCGATCAGGTCAACGCGACCGGCACAAAGGCCTTCACTACGACCGGCCACAGCGGCGTGACCCTCGACCTCGCCACGCTGAACAACGCCGATGCCGGCGGCGCGCTGACCTGGGCAGCCAGCACCACCGACACCACGCTGAACCTGGAGCTCTCGGGCTACAGCAACACCGGTACTGCGCGAGACCTGACCATCACCGGTGCGGCGGCGACCACGCTGAACATCACCACCGACACGGCGGCCAGCAAGGTCGCCACGCTGACCGGCCCGGCCACGGCCACCACGGTGAACATCGCAGCGGCAACCGACCTGTCGTTCAGCACCTCGCTCACAGCCGTCGCCGCCAACACGATTAACATCTCCGGCGCCGGCACTGTGTTTATGGGCGGTACCGATTTCGCTGACACCATCACGGTCGATGGCACGGGCAACACCGGCGGCGTACACTATGCCATCGAGGGCGCAAACACGGCCCTGACCTTCAAGGGCGGCGCTGGCGGGGATAAACTATTCTATGTCAATGCGAACCTGGCGAAGGCCGTCTCTCTGGATGGCGGTGCGGGGACCGACGCCATTGTGTTTACCGACGCCACCACCCTTACGGCTCCGGGAACCCTGGCAACTAATGTCAATGCCCTCAAGAACTTCGAGGTTCTGCACTTCGGGGCGACAGGCAGCAGCCTTAACGTGTCGGTGATCGAGAACGGAATCAACAGCTTCCGGGTCGGCTCGGTCATTCCTGGCGCCGGCAACAACACCAGCTTCACGGCGAGCAATTCTCTGTCCACCAGCACCTACACCATCGACACCACCACTGATAATACGGGCACGGTGTCGATCGGCAACAAGGTGGGCGAGACCGGCACCACGGTGACGCTGGATGCCAGCACTGCGACCGCCAACCACACGCTGGCCGGATTGACCGTCACCGGCGTGACCACTGTGAACCTGGTCTCGACCGGCACCGGCACGGGGTCGGCGAACGTGATCACCACGCTGGCCAATGCCGACAACTCGGTGATCACCATCACCGGCTCGAAGGATCTGACCATCACCAACGCCATTGCCGGCACGGCGACCGGCTCTAGGGTGGATGCGTCTGCCCTCACCGGCAAGCTGGTCCTCACCGGCTCGGGCCAGGCCGATGTGATCACCGGCGGCTCGGCGGCGGACTCGCTGCTGGGCGGGGCCGGCGACGACACCATCAGCAGCGGCGACGGCAATGACTATATCTCCAGCGGGGCCGGCGCCGACGTGATCACCACCGGGGCGGGCAACGACCTGGTCGAGATGACGGCGAACGCCTCGGTGCTGACCTTCGCGACGGTCAGCGACTTCGCGGCGGGCGATGCGCTGTCCTTCGCCAACAAGGGCACGGAGGTCTTCACCACGGCAGCCGTCAGCCTGGGCGGCGGCTCGACGCTGACCGACTATATGAATGCGGCGGCGGCCGGCAATGGCGGCACCAACGGCATCGTCCGCTGGTTCCAGTTCGAGGGGAACACCTATGTCGTGCAGGACCTCTCGGCCGGCGCCACCTTCGTGGCCAACACCGACCGCGCGATCAAGCTCACCGGCCTGATCGACCTCTCCACCGCCACCCTCTCCACCGCCAACAACACACTCACCAACGGCAGCGGTGCCACCGGCACCACCGCCCTCATCGTCAACCAGACCCTCACCGGCACCGCCGGCGCCGACAACCTCTCCGGCGGGGCGGGCAACGACACCATCACGGGCCTGGGCGACATCGATACGCTGAGCGGCGGCGACGGCAATGACAGCATTGACGGCGGCACCGGGGCTGATTCGATAAGCGGCGGCGACGGCAATGACACCATCATCGGTGGTACCGGGTTCGATACGCTGGATGGCGGCACCGGCGTCGACACCTTCGTCTATACGGGCGTGGACCAGGGCGGTACGGTTGGTGCCGGCGGTAGCTTCGGGGCCGCCGGCAATTACGATACCATCGAAAACTTCACCGCAGCCGGCGCGGCCGGGGCGGTCGAACGGCTCGACTTCACCGGCATCACCAACATCCAGAATGTGGTCGGTGGTCAGGCCTCGTTCGAATCGGTTTCCTCCGGTGCCGCGACCGGCACCAACACGGTCATCTACATCAATAACGCGACGGCGCTTGCTCTTACCGATACGGGTAACGTTCTTGGCGCCATCGGCAATTTCAGTGGCAATGCAGCGGGCTTCGCGACCGGCGATGTGCATATCTTTATCGTCGGCAATGGCGCCGGCACCGCGTTCGGCATCTATGCCTATACGGAGGCCGACGGCGCCGCGACGCATGCGGAAGGCGATTTGCGCCTGCTGGGGACTGTGGATAACGCCGTCACCGGCTTCGACGGCGACAATATCGTCTAAGCGGTTTCCGCAAGACTGATCCTGCGAACAGGCGAAAGAGGTCCCCGTCTCCGGCAAGGAGGCGGGGATTTTCTTTTACCGGAGGGCATGGCGCAGCGTCCCACCCGCTTCCATCTGGCCGCGAAAAGCTCTAAGAGCTTTGGCGAGAAACGAACCAGAGGGAGCCACCAGAGATGCGCCAGTACAAGATCGCCGCCATTCCCGCCGATGGCATCGGGCCGGAAGTCATCGAGGCCGGTGTCGCGGTGCTGCAGGCGCTGGCGCAGCGCGCGGGCGATTTCTCGCTCGCCGTCGAGAGCTTCGACTGGGGCTCGGACTATTACAAGAAGCATGGCGTGATGATGCCGGCGGACGGGCTGGACCGGCTGAAGCCGTTCGACGCGATCTATTTCGGCGCGGTCGGCGCGCCCGACGTGCCGGACCACATCACCCTGTGGGGGCTGCGCCTGCCGATCTGCCAGGGCTTCGACCAGTATGCGAATGTCCGCCCGACGCGCATCCTGCCGGGTATCGCCTCGCCGCTGCGCAATGTCGGCGTTGGCGATCTCGACTGGGTGATCGTGCGCGAGAATTCGGAGGGCGAATATTCCGGCCATGGCGGGCGGGCGCACAAGGGCCTGCCGGAGGAGGTCGGCACCGAGGTCGCCATCTTCACCCGTGTCGGCGTGACCCGCATCATGCGCTACGCCTTCCGCCTCGCGCAGGCGCGGCCGCGCAAGCTGCTGACCGTGGTCACTAAGTCGAACGCGCAGCGCCACGGCATGGTGATGTGGGACGAGATCGCCGCCGAGGTGGCGACGGAATTCCCGGACGTGAGCTGGGACAAGATGCTGGTCGATGCGATGACCGTGCGCATGACGCTGAAGCCGCAGAGCCTGGACACCATCGTCGCCACCAATCTGCACGCCGACATATTGTCCGATCTGGCCGGTGCGCTGGCCGGCAGCCTGGGCGTGGCGCCGACCGCAAATATCGACCCGGAGCGGCGCTTCCCCTCCATGTTCGAGCCGATCCACGGCTCCGCCTTCGACATCACCGGCAAGGGCATCGCCAACCCGGTCGCCACCTTCTGGACCGCAGCGCAGATGCTGGAGCATCTGGGCGAGACTGCCGCCGCCGCACGGCTGATGACAGCGGTGGAGCAGGTCTGCGCGGCGGGCATCCTGACGCCGGATGTCGGTGGCAATGCCACCACACGGGACGTTACCGACGCGGTGATCGGCGCGATCCGCGGGGCGAATGCGTAAGGACCGGGCGCCGCTACACTTTCCCGTGACACTTGGTCGCTCGGAATGCCAATGACTTGCACTATCGCTGCGGCGGGTGCTATTCGGCTGGGATAAGACGGGCGCCGGCCCGCCTTTCCGTTTTCCCCTGTCTTCCCGTTTTTCAGGGCAAGTGCAATTGACCGAAGGCATCGCGCCAGACCGGATTGTTCCGACCAGCACGCTTGCGCCGCAGGGCCGCACAGGCCGGCTGCGCGGCAGCCTGTCGGTATGGCCGGTGATCTCGGTCGTGATCGCGCTGCTGGTGGCGGTGCCGGTCCTTGTGGTCGGCGGGCATGTGTTCCAGCCGGCCGGCGAGGTCTGGCGGCATCTCGCCAGCACCGTGCTGTGGGACTATGTGCGCAACACGCTGGTGCTGCTGCTGGGGGTCGGGGCCGGCGTCGCGGTGATCGGCGTCGGCACGGCCTGGCTGGTCACCATGTGCCGGTTTCCGGGCGGGCGTGTCTTCGAATGGCTGCTGCTGCTGCCGCTGGCCTTTCCGGCCTATGTGCTGGCCTATGTCTATACCTACCTGCTGCAGTCTGGCGGGCCGGCGCAGATTGCGCTGCGCGAGATGACCGGCTGGCGCTATGGCGAGTACTGGTTCCCGGAGGTCTATTCCATCGAGGGCGCCATCGCGATGTTCGCGCTGGTGCTCTATCCCTATGTCTATCTGCTGGCGCGGGCCGCCTTCCTGTCGCAGTCGATCTGCGTGCTGGAGGTCAGCCGCACGCTGGGCTGCGGGCCGTGGCGCAGCTTCTTCCGGGTGGCGATCCCGCTGGCCCGCCCGGCGATCATCGGCGGCGTCACGCTGGCGCTGATGGAGACCATGGCGGATTTCGCCACCGTGCAGTATTTCGCGGTGAACACCTTCACCACCGGCATCTACCGCACCTGGTTCGGGCTGGGCGACCGGGTGGCGGCGGCGCAGCTGTCGGCGGTGCTGCTGGCGCTGGTGCTGGGGCTGCTGCTGCTGGAACGGCTGTCGCGCGGCGAGGCGCGCTATCACCATACCTCGGGCCGCTATACCCACATCTCCCAGGTCCAGTTGCGCGGCTGGAAGGCGGCGCTGGCGGCGCTGGCCTGCGCCCTGCCGATCCTGCTGGGCGCCGTGCTGCCGGCCGCCGTGCTGCTGGAGATGCATTTGTCGGTCGGCGATCCCTATTTCGGCAGCCGCTTCATCGGCTATGCCGTGAACAGCTTCGTCGTCGCCGGCCTGGCGGCGGTGCTGGCGGTCATCCTGTCGCTGCTGATCGCCTATGGCCAGCGCCTGAAGCCGTCGGCGCTGGTGCGCGGCGCGGCCAGGGTGGCGGCGCTGGGTTATGCCGTGCCGGGCTCGGTCATTGCGGTCGGCATCCTGATTCCGCTGGCCAGCTTCGACAATGCGCTGGATGGCTGGATGCGGTCGTCCTTCGGCCTCTCGACCGGGCTGTTGCTGAGCGGCACCATCGTCGCGCTGCTCTATGCCTATGTGGCGCGCTTCCTGGCCGTGTCGCTGAATGCGGTGGATGCCGGCCTCGCCAAGGTGACGCCCAGCATGGACCAGGCGGCCCGCACGCTGGGCAAGGGGCCGGGGCGCACGATCTGGCAGGTTCATGTGCCGATGATCAGCGGCAGCGTGCTGACTGCCGGCCTCATCGTCTTCGTCGATGTGATGAAGGAACTGCCGGCGACCCTGATCGTCCGGCCGTTCAATTTCGATACGCTGGCGATCCGGGTGTACAGCCTGGCCTCGGACGAGCGGCTGGAGCAGGCCGCCACCGGGTCGCTTGCCATCGTGCTGGTCGGCATGGTGCCGGTCATCCTGCTCAGCCTGATGATCGCGCGCTCCCGGCCGGGCGGGCAGCGGTAAGGCCGATAAGAAAAGGGCGCGCCTTTTGAGGACGCGCCCTTTCCGGTGCCGTAGGACGGATGGCTTACTTCCAGCCGGCCTGATCGGTGATCTGCAGCGCCTTCGAGTTGTTCATCGCGAAGACATCGGCGTTCAGCTTGTCCTGCTTGAACTCACCCCAGCTCTTCAGCGTGTCGTTCCAGGCGACACCCGGAACCGCCGGGTATTCGTAATTGCCCTCGGCGAAGTACTTCTGCGCATCCGCCGTGGTCAGGTACTCCAGGAACTTGATCGCGTTTTCCTTGTTCGGCGCGGTCTTCACGACGCCGGCGCCGCTGATGTTCACATGGGTGCCGCGGTCATTCTGGTTCGGGAAGATGACGCCAACCTTGGCAGCCGCTTCCTTGTCCGCTTCCTTGCCGTTCACCATCTGGCCCAGATAGTAGGTGTTGGAGACCGCGATATCGGCCTCGCCCGCAGCGACGGCGCGAATCTGGTCACGGTCGCCGCCCTTCGGCGCGCGCGCCAGGTTGGCGACGACGCCCTTCGACCATTCCAGCGTCTTCTCGGGGCCGTGTGCGGCCAGCATCGAGCCGACCAGCGACTGGTTGTAGATGTTGGTGGAGGAACGGATCGCCAGCTTGCCCTTCCATTTCGGATCGGCGAGATCCTCATAGGTGGCGATGTCGGTCGGCTTCACCCGGTCCTTGGCGTAGATGATGACGCGGGCGCGCGTCGACAGGCCGAACCAGTGGCCCTGCGGGTCACGCAGATTCGCGGGGATCGCCTTCTCCAGCACCTCGGACTTGATCGGCTGCAGCACGCCGGCTTCCTCGGCACGGACTAGCCGGCCGGCATCGACGGTGATCAGCAAATCGGCGGGGCTGTTCTGGCCCTCGGCCTTGATGCGCTCGATCAGCTGGTCGGCCTTGGCCTCGATCAGATTGACCTTGATGCCGGTCTGCTTGGTGAAATTCTGGTAGAGCGCGTCATCCGTATCGTAATGGCGCGCGGAATAGACATTAACCTCGGCGGCCTGCGCCAGGGAGGGCGCGAAGCCGGTTCCCAGCGCCACGAGGCCAACGCCGGCGCCCATCGCCAGCTTGTGAAAGAGCATACGCATCTGGCAAACCTCCTGCGTCGTTTATCACCCACCGCCTGCGAGTGACTTTCACTATCCTATAAAGGTGCAACAAATCGGAGTGCAAGCGCTATTCACTTGCGTTCTCGATATCTCTTGTTGCCGCTGTGCCCCACCGTGCCTATCTCAGGAAAATGCTGCGGGGGCTTTCCCGTTTGGTAGCAGGGAGATGGTAGGAGGATGCAATCCAAGTTCTGGCTCTCGGGCGTCGTTCACGTTTTCGTGATCGGCTTGCTCGCCGGGTGTGCCTCGACCGGTCCGACGGATAACCCGATTCGCCGCAGCCTGACCTGGTTCAGCTATCTGGGCGGTGACGATCTGCGCACCACATGCCAGCCGGGATCGCCGGAGCGCTACCGGTTCATCTACAATGCCCGCGCGGATGAGCAGATCAGAACCTACGACATCATCGTCAACCCGTCGGGCGCCCCATCGGCAGGGGGCCGGCTCGAGTCCCATGTCATCACCAATGGCGATCTCGACAGGCTGTCGGTGGTCGATCCGCTGCGTCCCTGGCGCGGGGAGGAGGCGGAAATTTCCATCAGCGCAGCGGATGTCGCGGCCCTGCGTTCTGCCCTGGCGGCCAGCGGTTTCGATCAGCCGGCGCCGCGCGGGGCCTTTCTGCGCTCCGACGATTTTTACTGGATCGTCAGTGCCTGCCGGGATGGTGTCTTCCGGTTCAACGCCTACAGCCGCGATATGCCGTCCTTCCAGGCCATTCGCTTCGATGCGCCACTCTACGCGATCGACCCGCTGACCGCGCAGGTGGCGGTCAATCCGCCGCGCGAGCTGCATCTCGGGCCGTTCCTCAGCGCGCAGCAGATGTCGCGCCTGGCGCCGGGCATGTACGGCCCGCCGCCCTGGCAGGTGCAGGTCGGCGAGAACGGGCTGAAGACCGGCCTGTTCGAATAGGCCTGTTCGACTGGAGGGCCGCGCATCCGCGCCATGCAGCGGGAGGGGTTCGACAGGCTCCGGCTTTTGCGCTATCGCATCCCTCGTGTCAGATTCATCCTCCGATAGACCCGCTGCGGCGGAGACCCAGTACCGGCCCTACGGGTCCGGTGCGCGTGCGTTCCGGGGCGGCGCCATCGATGCGCTGGGATTGCCGGCGCTGGTGCTGGGAGCCTCCTATCTGGGATTCGGCTCGCTGGTGCGGGAAAGCGGCTACAGCCTGACCCTCGGGCTGTTCTCCACGATGACCGGCTGGGCATTGCCCGGCCAGGTGGTGCTGATCGAGCTGATGGCGCTGGGCAGTTCGCTGTTCGCCATCTGCCTTGCCGTGGCGATGACCAACATGCGCCTGCTGCCGATGGCGGTGACGTTGACGCCGATGCTGCGCGTGCCGGGGCGGCCGGGCTGGCGCTATTATCTGGCGGCGCATTTTTGTGCGGTAACGGTGTGGGTCTTCACCATGCGGCGGGCGCCCAGCTTGCCGATGGAGGAGCGGCTTTCCTATTTCCTCGGATTCGCGGTAACGATCTGGGGCGCGTCCATGCTGGGCACGGCAACCGGCTATCTGCTGTCCGCTACCGTGCCGATGCAGGTTTCGCTGGGCCTGGTGTTCCTCAACCCGATCTATTTCATGCTGATGTTCATGGGCGATCTGGGCCAGCGCTCGCGCGTGCTGGCACTGCTGATCGGCCTGGCGGCGGGGCCGCTGCTGTTCCAGGTCGATGCCGATTGGGGACTGATGATCGCCGGCCTGGGGGCGGGGACGCTGGGCTTCTATCTCGACCGCTGGCTGCCGCGAAAGGGCAGCGGCAAGCGTGGATCAGGGGGCACCCATGGCTGAGGCGATGGGCACATACTGGCCCTATTTCGTGGTCGTGGCCGGCGGCCTCGTCACCTATGGCATCCGCGTGTTCGGCGTGGCGCTGGCCGGGCGGATTTCCGTTGATAGCCAGGTGTTCCAGTGGGTCGGCTGCATCGCCTATGGGCTGCTGGCGGCGCTGATCGCGCGGATGATTCTGTTGCCGGTGGGCGTGCTGCAGGAAGCGCCGACCGCCTTCCGCATTGCCGGTGCCCTTGTGGCACTGGCGGCGTTCTTCCTGGTCCGGCGCAATGTGTTCGCCGGCTGCATCGCCGGCGTGGGTACGCTGATCGCGCTCACCGCCATTTTCGGCCTGGACTAGCCCATGCCCTCGGCGCTCGCGCTGCGCATGGCGGCTTTCTACGGCGCCTATTTCACGGTGGCCGGCATCTATCTGCCGTTCTGGCCGGTCTGGCTTGCCCATCGCGAGATGAATCCGACGGAGATCGGCGTGCTTCTGGCTGTTGGCTCCATCGTGAAGATCGTCGCCAACCTGTTCTTCGCGCGCATTGCCGACCGCACCGGCCGGACGAAGCTGGTGGTCATCGGGCTTGGGCTTGCCAGTGTGCTGACGCTGGCCGCCTTCGGGCTGGTCGGCGGGTTCGCCGCCTTCCTTATCCTGTCGCTGCTGGTGGGGGCGGTGTTCTCGCCGATGATGCCGCTGGGCGAAAGCATCACCATCCGGCAGGCGCGCGCCGGGCGGATCGATTATGGCCGGGTGCGGTTGTGGGGGTCGATCACCTTCATGATCATCACGGTGATCGCCGGCTGGCTGATCGGCTTGTACGGGGCCGGTGTCATCCACGCGTTGGTGGTGGCTGCTGCCATCGCCACCTTCCTCACCACCCTCTCGCTGCCGGCCGATGCCGGACGGATGGCCGCGCCGCGCAAGGGCGCAGCACTGGCGCTGGCCCGGCACCCGGCCTTCCTGCTGTTCCTGCTGGCGGCCTCGATGGCGCAGGCCAGCCACGCCGTCTATTACGGCTTCTCGGCGCTGCACTGGCGGGCGAGCGGCCTGTCGGAGACGGTCATCGGGCTGCTCTGGGCCGAGGGCGTGATCGCGGAGATCCTGCTGTTCGCGGTGGGCGCGCGGGTAACCGCCCGTATCGGCCCGGCGGCGCTGCTGGCGCTGGCCGGTGCTGCCGGGATGCTGCGCTGGGGCGTCTCGGCGGAGACCACGGAACTCTGGGTGCTGGCCATCGTGCAGCTGCTGCACGCCGTCACCTTCGGCGCGGCGCATCTGGCGGCAATGGCGTTCCTGACGCGGGCGGTTCCCGACGCCCTGTCGGCGACGGCGCAGAGCCTCTATGCCGGCATGGTGTCCGGCGTCGCCTTCGGCATGGCGATGCCGCTGTCCGGCTGGCTGTACGGGCAGGTGGGCGGCGGCGCCTTTTACCTGCCGGTCGCGCTGTCGCTGCTGGCGCTGCTGGCGGCGCTCGCCCTGCACCGCCGCTGGGATGGCGGTGTGCTGCTGAAGGACACCGCCTAGCAGGCGCTAATGCGCGGCCTCCCAGTCGTCGCCGATTCCGGCCTCGGCAACCAGCGGCACGGAGAGTTCCAGCACCGGATGGGTTGCGCCCTCCATCACCTCGCGCACCAGCGCCGAGGTCTTCTCGACCTCCGCCTCCGGGACCTCGAACAGCAGCTCGTCATGCACCTGCAGCAGCATGCGGGCGGACAGCTTCGCCTTCTCCAGCGCGGCGGGAATACGGATCATCGCGCGCTTGATGATGTCGGCGGCGGTGCCCTGGATCGGCGCGTTGATCGCCTGCCGCTCGGCGAAGGCGCGCCGTGCCGGGTTCTTGTCGGTGATGCCGGGCACATGGCAGCGCCGGCCGAACAGGGTGGTCACATAGCCCTGCTTCTTCGCTTCCGCCTTGGCCTTGTCCATATAGTCGCGGATGCCGGGATAGCGCTCGAAATAGGCGCGGATATAGGCCGCCGCCTCGCCTTGCTCGACACCGAGCTGGCGCGCCAGGCCGAAGCCGGAGATGCCGTAGATGATGCCGAAATTGATCGCCTTGGCCTTGCGTCGCGTCATCGGGTCCATCTGGTCGAGCGGCACGCCGAACACCTGGCTGGCGGTCATGGCGTGAATGTCGATGCCGTCGCGGAAGGCCTGGCGCAGCGCCTCGATGCCGCCGATATCGGCGACGATGCGCAGCTCGATCTGCGAGTAATCGACCGACAGCAGCTTATGCCCCTTCTCGGCGACGAAGGCGCGGCGGATGCGCCGGCCTTCCTCGGTGCGGACCGGGATGTTCTGCACGTTCGGGTCGGAAGATGAGAGGCGCCCTGTACTGGTCGCGGCCATGGCAAAGGCGGTGTGGACGCGCCCGGTCTGCGGGTTGATCTGCTCCACCAGCGTGTCGGCATAGGTGGATTTCAGCTTGGCGAGCTGGCGCCATTCCAGGATTTTCGCCGGCAGATCATGCTGCGTGGCCAGCGCCTCCAGCACCTCGGCGCCGGTGGCGTAGGCGCCGGTCTTGCCCTTCTTGCCGCCCTGCAGCCCCAGCTCGTCGAACAGGATCTCGCCGAGCTGCTTGGGCGAGCCGATGTTGAATTCGCGCCCGGCCAGCTTGTAGATATCCAGCTCGTACTCGCCCATGCGGCGCGCGAAATCCTTTGACAGATCGGCCAGCACCTCGCGGTCCACCTTGATGCCGGCGCGTTCCATCTCGCCGATGATCGGCACCAGCGGGCGTTCCACCGTCTCGTACAGCGTCAGCACCTGCGATTCGCGCAGGCGCGGCTTCAGCAGCCGGTACAGCCGCCCGGTGATGTCGGCATCCTCGGCGGCGTACTCGGTTGCCTTGTCCAGCGGCACCTTGTCGAAGGTGACCTGATCCTTGCCGCTGCCGGCGACCTCCTTGAAGGGGATGGTCTTGTAGTCGAGGTGCAGCTCCGCCAGCTCATCCATGCCGTGGCCATGCAGCCCGCCTTCCAGCACGTAGGAGATCAGCATGCTGTCATCCACCGGCGCTACCTCAATGGGCACATCCGGGTCGTTGCGGAAGATCAGCCAGTCATATTTCATATTGTGGCCAACCTTCAGGACCGACGGGTCTTCCAGCAGCGGCTTCAGCAGCTCCAGCGCGCGCTTCTTGTCGATCTGCTTCGGGCGCTCAGTTGGTGCGTCCAGCAAATTGCCCTGATCCGCGCCATCGCCGGCCCCGTGCCCGACCGGGATGTAGCAGGCCTTGCCGGCCTCGACCGACAGCGAGATACCGACCAGCTTCGCCGACATCGCATTCAGCGAGGTGGTCTCGGTATCGACCGCGACTGTGCCGGCTTCCATCGCCGCCTCGATCCAGCGTTTCAGATCGGCTTCCTCGACCACTGTCTCGTAGGCGGTCTCCTGCGGGGCGATCTCGGCCGCTACGCCGACGCTGGACGGGGCCTCGCCCTCCTGCACTTCCAGCGCCTGCAGCCGGGCGACCAGCCGCTTGAAATTATTCTCGATGAAGAAGGCCAGCAGGGTGGCGTGCTCGGGGTCCTGCACTTCCAGCTTGTCCACGCCAATTTCCAGCGGAACGTCGTCGCGCAGCCGCACCAGCTGGCGCGAGATGCGGGCCTGCTCGGCAAACTCGATCAGGCTTTCGCGGCGTTTCGGCTGCTTGATCTCCGAGGCGCGCGCCAACAGCGTGTCAAGGTCGCCATATTCGCCGATCAGCTGCGCCGCCGTCTTCACGCCGATACCCGGCACGCCCGGTACGTTGTCCACCGAATCGCCGGCCAGCGACTGCACATCCACCACCTTGTCCGGGGCGACGCCGAACTTCTCCATCACCTCATCCGGGCCGATCTGCCGGTTCTTGATCGGGTCCAGCATGGACACGCCGTCGCGCACCAGCTGCATCAGATCCTTGTCGGAGGAGACGATGACGACATCCATCCCCTTCGCCCGTGCTTCCTTTGCATAGGTGGCGATCAGATCATCCGCCTCGAAGCCGGGCATCTCGATGGACGGCACGTTGAAGGCGCGCACCGCATCGCGGATGATCGCGAATTGCGGCCGCAGATCCTCCGGCAGTTCCGGGCGCTGCGCCTTGTAGGCCGGATAGATTTCGTTGCGGAAGGTTTCGCGCGCCGAATCGAAGATCACCGCCAGATGCTGCGCGTCGATCTCCTCCACCAGCTTCATCAGCATGGCGGTGAAGCCGAACACCGCGTTCACCGGCGTGCCATCGCCCCGGTTCATCGGCGGCAGCGCGTGGTAGGCCCGGAAGATGTAGCCCGACCCGTCGATCAGGTAGAGCGTGTTCTTCACGGCCTCGGGCGAGAGGATTTCGGGCGTGGTCTCGGTCGGGGCGTCGGTCATGGTGCGGCCGGCTTTCGGTCTTGCGGGTAGTCTTGCGCTCAGGGCGTCCGACACTTTAGTCCGCGTGCCGCCACAGGCAAGCCGCGCATGCAGTCGCGTACCCATTCGCGATCTGCTATGAACGGCGCATCATTCAATCAGGGAGGAGGGGAGCGATGCATCCCAAGGGGCATGTGGCGCTGGTGACCGGCGGCGGTTCGGGGCTTGGTGCGGCGACCGCGCGGCTGCTGGCGAAAGAGGGTGCCAAGGTCGCGGTGCTGGACGTGAACGCCGAGGGCGCGGCTGCGGTCGCCAAGGAGATCGGCGGCAGCGCGGTGGCCTGCGATGTATCCAGCGCGGAGAGCGGCGAGAAGGCGGTGGCCGAGGTTGTCGCCAAGCTGGGCGCGCCGCGCATCGTGGTGAATTGCGCTGGCATCGTGCGTGGGGCGCGCATCGTCGGCAAGGATGGCCCGTCCGACCTGGACACCTTCCGCAAGGTCATCGAGGTCAATCTGATCGGCACCTACAACATCATCCGCCTGACGGCGGCGGAGATGGGGAAGCTGGAGCCGCTGGTGGATGGCGAGCGCGGTGTCATCACCATGACCTCCTCGGTCGCGGCCTATGACGGGCAGATCGGCCAGGCGGCCTATTCCGCCTCCAAGGGCGGCATCGCCGGGCTGGTGCTGCCGGCGGCGCGCGATCTGGCGCGCAGCGGCATCCGCGTCATGGCGATCGCGCCCGGCCTGTTCCAGACGCCGATGATGGCCAGCCTGCCGGCCGAGGTGCAGGACAGCCTGGGCAAGTCCACGCCGTTCCCGCAGCGTCTGGGCACGGCGGAGGAATATGCCGACCTCGTTCTGGCGATCTGCAACAACATCATGCTGAACGGCGAGACCATCCGCCTCGACGGCGCGGTACGCCTCGCCCCCCGCTGAGTCTTAGCGTTACGTCATCAGCCAGCCGCCGGCGACATCGACGGTCTGGCCGGTGACGAAGCGGGCCTGGTCGGAGGTGAGGAACAGCGCCATATCGGCCACCTCCGAGGGCTGGCCGAGGCGGCGCAGCGCGGTCTCGTCAGCGATGGCCGCGTTCACCGCTGGGTCAATGCCGCGCATCAGCGGCGTATCGATGCGGCCGGGGGCGATGGCGTTCACGGTGATGCCGTAGGGGCCAAGCTCCCCCGCCAGATGCCGGGTGAAGCCCATAACGCCGGCCTTGGTCGTGGAATAATGCACACCGACGAAGTCGCAATAGGATTTCCCGGCGACCGAGGCCATGTTGACAATGCTGCCGCGCCCGCGCTGCTTCATGCCGGGCGTGACCAGCCGGGCGAGGTTGAAGCAGCCGGTCAGGTTGACATCCAGCACGCGGCGCCATTCTTCCGGGTCCATCTCCCAGATTTCATGGCGGCGACCCTCATGCTTGGGCGAGATGCCGGCATTGTTGACCAGAATATCGACCGGCCCGAGCGCGCCCTCGATCTCCGTCACCGCCGCCTGCATCGCCTCGAAATCGCCGACATCGCCGGCCAGCCCGATGGCGGTAGCACCAGCCGCCGCCAGCTTTCCAGCCGCTGCCGTGACATCGTCCTTTCCGAGATCGACCAGCGCCACCTTCGCGCCCTGCGTGGCGAACGCCTCCGCAATGGCGAAACCGATGCCGCGCGCCGCCCCCGTCACCAGTACGGTGCGGTTCTCGTGACTGCCCATTTTTCCCCTTCCTCCCGATCTGTCTGCCGCGCCTACCGGCCCCGCTTGACGCGCGGTTGTGCGGATTCGTTCAATCGGTTTAGCATCGCCTCCATAAGCGCTACCCCTCAAGAGAAGAAAGCAAGCGCGATGGGAGGACAGGGAATGACAATCGCCGTGATCGGCAGCGGGCTGATCGGGAGGGCCTGGTCGATCTGCTTCGCGCGGGCCGGCCACAGCGTAAAGCTCCACGATGTCAGCAAGCCGGCGCTGGATGCCGCCCTCGGGCTGATCGATGGCGCGCTGAAGGAGCTTCACGACAGCGGGTTGCTGGACGATCCGGCCGCCGCGAAGGCGCGGATATCGACCGCCGCGACGCTGGAGAAGGCGCTGGAGGGTGCGTCCTATGTGCAGGAAAATGTGAAGGAGACGGAGGAGGCGAAGCAGGAGATCTTCGCCGCGATAGACCGTATCGCCGATCCCGCCGCCATCCTTGCCTCCTCCTCCTCCAACATCCGCGCCTCGCTGTTCACGGAAGACCTCAAGGGCCGGGCGCGCTGTCTGGTGGCGCATCCGGCGAACCCGCCGCATCTCGTGCCCATCGTCGAGCTGTCGCCGGCCCCCTGGACCGATCCCGGGGTGGTGGCGCGGGCCCGCGCGCTCTATGAGCAGGCGGGCATGGTGCCGATCCTGGTGAAGAAGGAGATTCCCGGCTTCATCCTGAACCGGCTGCAGGGCGCCCTGCTGGCGGAGGCCTTCAAGCTGGTCGCTGACGGCTATGCCAGCACCGAGGATGTGGACAAGACGATCAAGGACGGGCTGGGCCTGCGCTGGTCCTTCATGGGGCCGTTCGAAACCATCGACCTGAACGCGCCGGCCGGCGTGGCCGACTATATCGCGCGCTATGCCCCGATGTACTGGGACATGCAGCATGAGCAGGCGCAGCCCCGGCGCTGGGACCAGGCGCTATCCGACGTACTGGAAGGCGAACGCCGGCAGGCGCTGCCCGCTGATAGGCTGGGCGACCGCCAGGGCTGGCGCGACCGCAGGCTGATGGCGCTGATTGCCCACAAGCGCGACGCGGCGAAGAAGATAGGCAACTGAAGCTTAACGAACAGGGAATACAGGAACCATGGCCAACGCCAAGAAAGTCATCATCACCTGCGCTGTCACCGGCTCGATCCATACGCCGACGATGACGCCGCATCTGCCGATCACGCCGGACGAGATCGCCGAGAACGCCATCGGCGCGTGGGAGGCGGGCGCCTCGATCCTGCATCTGCATGCGCGCGACCCAAAGGATGGCCGCCCGACCCCGGACCCGAAAGTGTTCATGGAATTCCTGCCGCGCATCAAGCAGGCGACCGACGCGGTGGTGAATATCACGACCGGTGGCGGACAGGGCATGAGCGTGCAGGAGCGCCTCGCCGGGCCGTTGCAGGCCAAGCCGGAAATGTGCTCGCTGAACATGGGCTCGATGAATTTCGGCCTGTTTCCGATGCTGGACCGCTATCCCAGCTTTCAGCACCAGTGGGAGGTCGATCATCTGGAGAACAGCCGCGACGCGATCTTCCGCAACACCTTCAAGGATATCGAATTCATCCTGAAGGAGCTGGGCGAGGGCTGCGGCACGCGCTTCGAGTTCGAATGCTACGATGTCGGCCATCTCTACAACCTCGCGCATTTCGTGGATCGCGGGCTGGTGAAGCCGCCCTTCTTCGTGCAGACCATCTTCGGCATTCTGGGCGGCATCGGCGCCGACCATAAGAACCTGATGCATATGCGCGAGATCGCCGACAAGCTGTTCGGCGACGATTATCAATGGTCGATCCTGGCTGCGGGCCGGCACCAGATGTCGATGTGCACCATGGGCGCCATCATGGGCGGCAATGTGCGTGTCGGGCTGGAGGATTCGGTCTATGCCGGCAAGGGCAAGCTGGCCGAGAACAATGCCGAGCAGGTCGCCAAGATCCGCCGCATTCTGGAGGAACTCTCGCTGGAGATCGCCACTCCGACTGAGGCGCGCCAGATGCTGGACCTCAAGGGCGGCGACCAGGTGAATTTCTGATGAACATCACCGGCAAGACCAAGCTGTACGGCATCATCGCCGATCCCATCGGCCATGTGCGCGCCCCGATGCTGTTCAACGCGCTGTTCGCGGAACGCGGCGTCGATGCGGTCATGGTGCCGTTCCATGTGAAGCCGGAGAAGCTGAAAGCCTGGGCGGACGGGCTGCGCGCCACCGAGAACTTCGGCGGCATCGTCATCACCGTGCCGCACAAGCTGGAGATCGCGAAGCTGTGCGACGAGTTGGGCACCGCCGGGCGGCTGATCGGGGCGATCAACGCGCTCAGGCGCGACCCGGACGGGCGGTTGGTCGGCGACATGTTCGACGGCAAGGGCTTTGTTGCCGGCATGCGCCATCAGGGCTTCGAGGTGACCGGTAAGCGCGTGCTGCTGCTGGGCGCCGGCGGGGCGGCGCGCGCCATCGCCTTCGAGCTGGCGGCGGAGGGCTGTGAGAAGCTCACCATCCAGAACCGCACCCCGGCCAAGGCGGAGGAACTGGCGGCCGCCGTGAAGGCCGCCTATCCGAAGGTCGATGCCCGCGCTGGCAGCGACGATCCGGCGGGGCATGACACCATCGTCAATTCCACCTCGCTGGGGCTGAAACCGGGCGATGCGCTGCCGATGGATGTGTCAAGGCTCACGCCGGACATGCTGGTCGCCGAAATCATCATGGACCCGGTGGAGACGGCTTTGCTACAAGCAGCCAAACAGCGTGGCTGTCCGGTGCATTACGGGCGGCATATGCTGGACCAGCAGATCCTGCTTCTCGCCGATTTCCTGCATGTAGGAAAGTGACCGCATTTAGGAAAGTGACTGGGGGCAGTCGTCACTCAACCCATGGGGATTAAGGACAGAGGTCCATGAAGCAGGTCGTTCCGCTCGAAATCGGTATCTGCACGCCGGATATCGACCGGCTGCTGCCATTCTACACCAAGCTGCTGGGCTGCGAGCCGGTGGGCGATGTGACGGTGCCGACGGACAAGGCGAAGAGTGCCGGCCTGTCCACCGCCGGCTATCGCGTGGTGCGGCTGCAGACCCCCTATGGCGAGCGGATCAAGCTGCTGCAGCCGGAAACCCCGGCGGAGGCGCCGATCATCAGCGCCTTCGTGCTGGACCGCTATGGCATGGCCTACATGACCTTCATCGTCTCCGATCTCGATGCGGTGATGAAGAAGCTGCAGAAGGCCGGGGTGAACATCCTGTCCGGCGAGGAGAAGGTGGAGGTGCGGCCCGGCACCTTCCTGCTCTTCTGCGAGGATCCGGACGGCAATATCGTCGAATTCGTGCAGTATGATGATGTGAAGGCCTACCGCCCGGACGTGGGGTAGCCTACTCCACCGCCCTAATCCACCGATGACGCGTCGCCCGGCGCGCCATAGGCGATCCAGCCGCCATCGACCGGCAGGGCCGCACCGGTGACGTAGCCGGCCATGTCGGAGGCGAGGAACAGGATGGCCTTCGCCACATCGTCGGGCGTGCCGAGCCGGCCGGACGGGCAGCGCCGCGCCAGCACTTTCTCGTCCAGCTTGCCCTCAGCGATCAGCTTCTCGACGAAGGGGGTCAGGATATAGCCCGGCGTGACGGCATTCACCCGCACGCCGCCCTGCGCCCATTCGCAGGCCAGCGCCCGGGTCAGGCCCAGCGTGCCGGTCTTGGCCGCGGTATAGCCATTGCGGCGCGGCAGCGCGGTCCAGCTTGCAATGGAACCAATATTCACGATGGCGCCAGACCCCTGCGCCAGCATCGGCTTCGCCGCGTGGCGGCACATCGCGTAGGTGCCGGTCAGGTGGATATCGATGAGCCGGCGGAACTGCTCCAGCGGCTGCTCCAGCGTCGGGGTGAAGCTGTCGGAAATGCCGGCGCAGTTCACCAGCACATCGATGCGGCCGTGGCGTTTCTCCACGGCAGCGACGAAAGCCTCGCCGCTCTTCTCATCGGTGACATCCAGTGCCAGGCCCATATGGCCCGCACCTAAGCTGACCGCGGCGGCTTCCGCCGCACTGCCAGACAGGTCGCCGATGGCGATGTGCGCGCCGGCCCCGGAAAAAGCGCGGGCGGTGGCAAGCCCGATACCGCTCGCCCCGCCCGTGATGAGAACAATCCTGCCGGTGAAATCGATCATGCCGCCAACAATGCGGCGCTAATCGGCGAAGATCAATCCTCCGCCGGCTTGGTGTGCAGCTGGATGTAATTCTGGATGCCCATGCGGCCGATCAGCTCCAGATGGGTTTCGAGGAAGTCGATATGCTCCTCCTCGCTCTCCAGGATATCGACCAGCAGCTCGCGGCTGACATAGTCGCGCACTTCCTCGCAATGCTTGATCGCGTCGCGCAGGTCCGGCACGCCGGCCAGCTCCAGCTTCAGGTCGCATTCGAGGACTTCCTTCACATCCTCGCCGATCATCAGCTTGCCGAGATCCTGCAGGTTGGGCAGCCCTTCCAGGAACAGAATGCGCTCGATCAGCGCGTCGGCATGCTTCATCTCGTCGATGGATTCCTCGTATTCCTTCTTGGCGAGGTATTCCATGCCCCAATTGCGCAGCATGCGGGAGTGCAGGAAGTACTGGTTGATCGCCGTCAGCTCGTTGAACAGAATCTTGTTCAGATGCTGGATAACTTTCTTGTCGCCCTTCATGACGGCCCTCTCGCGTTCGGTGATGCGGCAGGAGGGCATTATACACGGACAAGCGGCCCCGGGCAAATTCAAGGGCGTGAAAGATCAATAAATTCAACAGTTAAGAGATAGCGATAATCAGTACCAAGGCAAGTGCGAGTTAGTCGCCGCCGGCCATGGCGAGAACCGGTTGCGCAAAGGCGGTGGCACCCGATTTCGCCTCACCCAGCATCTCGCAAATGCTGGGCTTGCAGCGCCCGCATTGCGGCTGGCTGCCGCAGGCGCGGTAAATCTTGCCGACGGTCGTCGCCCCGCCGGCAATGGCGGTGCGGACATGGCGTTCGGAGATCGCATTGCAGATGCAGACATACATGGCGATTCGGGTCCCTAGCGGGCACGTCTCTGGCGTGCAGGCCCCAATCATATGATAAGACTGCGAATGAGTGTCAACGAAAATGCGAATCGTTCGTAATGTTTGGCGCGCATAGCTCTGGTGGTCATGGCCGGTGGAAAGCTAGAGTGGATAACGCATCTTTCGGAGCCGCCCTATGAGCCTGGCACCCCTCGACGCCGCCTCCCTTGCCGTTCAGCTTCATGCCTGGGCGGCGATGGCCGCCTTCCTGCTGGGGCTCGCGGTGCTGTTCCGGCGGAAGGGAACGCCCCTCCACAAGGCGATGGGCCGCACCTGGGTCGCGCTCATGCTGGCGGTTTCGCTGTCCTCCTTCTGGATACACGAACTCAACCAGTTTATGGGATTCAGCTGGATTCACCTGCTGTCGATCCTGGTGCTCTATTCGATGACGACGGCCATCTTTGCAATCAGGCGCGGCGATGTGCGGGCGCATCGCATCGGCATGCTGTCCACCTTCGCAGGCGCGCTGCTCATCGCCGGGCTGTTCACGCTGATGCCCGGCCGCATCATGCATGCGGTGGTTTTCGGCGGTTGATCGTCAGGCCGGCCCGTATTGTCAGGCTGGCCATGTGACGATGTGGTCTTCCAGATCGTCCTCATCCACCAGCATTTCCGGGATGGCGCGGCGGCGCACCGAGATGCCTGCGGAATGCACGGTGCCGGCATCGCCGGAAACCAGCGGATGCCAGTCGGGCAGGTCCTTGCCCTCGTGCAGCAGCCGGTAGGCGCAGGTCGAGGGCATCCAGGTCAGGTGTTCCAGCTTGCCGGGCGACAGCAGGACGCAGCCCGGCACCAGCCGGTTGCGGTTCTTGTAGTCGCTGCAGCGGCAGGTCTCGGTGTTCAGCAGCTTGCAGGCGACATCGGTGTAATCGACGGCCCCGCTATCCTCGTCGAGCAGCTTCAGCAGGCAGCATTTGCCGCAGCCGTCGCACAGCGATTCCCACTCCGCGCGGTTCATCTCGCGCAGGGATTTACGTTTCCAGAAGGGCAGGTCCGTTTTCATCGGCTTCAGCATAGCCGCTGGCCTTATTGGATGACAGGGGCGGATGACAGGGGCGGATGACGGGGGCCAGATGACAGGGCAGGGCACTTGCGGTTACCTTGTATGCGTCGTTTCTGATGGAGGGGCCGATGCGTCTTGCCACGATCCTGCTGCTGGCCGCACTTGCCGTAGCGCCGGCCTCACCCGCCGAGGCTGCCAAGCGCTTCACCGGTGTGGCGGCGCTGTCTGAGGCCGGCGCTTATATTTCCGCCAGCCTTGCCTATCCGCAGAGCTATTACGATCCCGGCCGCCTGGCGGTGCAGCTGGTGGAGGTCTATCGCGGCGCCTTCATGTCGAATGTGCGGTTCCGCCCCAGCCTTGGCCATCAGGTGGTGCTGAGCAAGGGGATGAACCAGCATGATGCGATGGAGGATGGCCAGTGCGCCGATTTCCGGCTGACCGTCGAACGGTTCAGCGCGCACAGCCTGGGCGCACTTGCCGCCGGCGAGACCGGGCCGCTCGCCATCGACAGCACGGATACGATCTTCGGCAGCATCTGCCTGCGCAGCGCGCGCGATGTCACCGTCGATATCCGCAGCCTGTCGCTGGATCAGCCCGCTGAAGGGCGGAGCGCGTTCAACCGGCCCTTCGGCTTTGGCGGGGCAGGCGGCGACGAAGGGGGACGTTAGATGTAGCCGCCGGGTCTGTCAGGTCTGGACGCCGGCCTTCTCCAGTTCCGGGCGCAGCCGGCCTATGGCCCACAGCAAGAACATCCGGAAATCGCTGTATAGTGACCAGAGCGGGTGGCGGAAGGTGGCCGGGCGGTTGCGCTCCACCCGGAAATGCGCCACCCAGGCGAAGAAGTAGCCGGAGAGGAGGGCGGCCAGGAAAAGCCAGGCCGTGCCGGTAAGGATCCCGGCGGCCAGCAAAGCCAGCCCCAGCGCGGTCCCCAGATAATGCAGCGCACGGGTCAGCGGCCGCGCATGTTCGCGCAGGTAAAACGGCCAGAATTCGGCGTAGGTCCGGATCGTCGCTTCAGGATTTTGCATGACGCCTCCCTGCCATTTGCACTGCGGCTAATGTTGCAATGCGGCCGGTGAAAGCGTATTTCAACCAGTCCAGATGTTAACACGCTTTTTATACGGGAGTCCGGTTATGGGCTATAAGGTTGCGGTTGTCGGTGCCACGGGGGCTGTGGGGCATGAATTGCTCACCACCCTGGCCGAGCGTAACTTCCCGGCCGACGAGGTTGTCGCGCTCGCCTCGGAGCGTTCGGCCGGCCAGCAGGTGTCCTATGGTGAGGATACCGTGCTGAAAGTCCAGAATCTGGAGACTTTCGACTTTAAAGGCACCGATATCGCGCTGTTTTCGCCGGGTGCGAAAATCTCCGCCGTGCACGCGCCGCGCGCCGCCAAGGCCGGGACCATTGTCATCGACAACACGTCGCAGTTCCGCATGGACCACGATGTGCCGCTGATCGTGCCGGAGGTGAACCCGCAGGCGATTGCCGGCTACACCAAGCGCAACATCATCGCCAACCCGAACTGCTCCACCATCCAGATGGTGGTGGCGCTGAAGCCGCTGCATGACCGCTTCAAGATCAAGCGCGTCGTGGTCTCGACCTACCAGTCGGTGTCCGGCGGCGGCAAGGAGGCGATGGACGAGCTGTTCAACCAGACCCGTGGCATCTATGTGAACGACGCGATCACCAAGGAGGTCTTCACCAAGCAGATCGCCTTCAATGTGATCCCGCACATCGATATGTTCATGGATGACGGCTCGACCAAGGAAGAGTGGAAGATGCGCGTCGAGACCAAGAAGATTCTCGACCCGGCCATCGAGGTGTTTGCCACCTGCGTGCGTGTGCCGGTGTTCATCGGCCATGCCGAGGCGATCACCATCGAGACCGAGAAGCCGATCGACGAGAACGAGGCGCGCGCCATCCTGCAGAAGGCGCCGGGCATTACCGTGGTCGATCACCGTGCCAATGAAGGCTATGTGACGCCGCAGGAAAGTGCTGGCGAGGACGCGGTCTATATCAGCCGTATCCGCAAGGACCCGACCGTGAAGAACGGCCTGGCCTTCTGGTGTGTCTCCGACAATCTGCGCAAGGGCGCGGCGCTGAACACGGTCCAGATCGCCGAGACGCTGATCGAGATGCATCTGCGCAAGGCGGCCTGATTCCCGATCAGGATCCCTGAACGACGAAGGCCCCGCTGACTGGCGGGGCCTTTTTCGTGGCACGGCGATACAGGATAAAGACTCTAGCCTGACACCTTGCAGGCCTTGCCGATTTCCTCATAGGCCTTGGTGAAGCCGCTCAGCGAATAGGTGTCGGTGGTTTCGGTGCCGCGCGAGGATGCACCCTTGATCACCATGGTCGAGCCCTTCTTCATGGCCTCCACAAGCTGCTTGTCCTCCTGCGCGGTGGCCGCCCAGGCATGGTCATCGACGGTGAACAGCTTGTAGGTCGTACCGCCGATATTGACGCTGATCTCGCTGCCTTCCTTGTACTGGTAGCCGGCGATCACGCTGACCACGCCCAGCGATTTCTTGGCGGGGCGGTGCGTCACCAGCGTGTAGATCTTGCCGCGCCGTGTGTAGTCACCCTCATCCTTCGTCGGCTCGCTGACCATGTAGCAGACGATCCCGCCATTCTCCTGATAGGTGAAGGCGCTCCAGGCATTGTAGGTGCCGATCTGCTTGGGTTGCTGGGCAGTGGCCTGGCCGGTTATCGCGGGCAGGGACGCCAGGGACAGGGATGCTGTCCAGAGGGCGAGGCTGAAAAATGTGGAAATGCGAATCGACTTCATCATGCCGTTAACCTAAGCGAGAGCAGTATCTCCTGCCAACCCAGGATTGCCCCGGTCGACCGTCAAATTCATGTCGATGGGCTTCTAGGCGGTAAATTGAACTTTTTTGAGGCGCGGGTAATCCGGCGGTGGCCATGCCGCCGTATAAGTTTCCATGCAAGGACAGATCGACATAAGCCAGAGGTTTCGATGCGCGCGTGCGCCGGTCAGCCTTGCTGTGTCCGGTCTTGTCGTGCCCTGGCTTGCAGCGCCCTTATCTGCGGCGCCCCTGCTTGCGGTGAGAGGCGGAAAGCCCCTACATAGAGGGGCGGGCGGGAAACGGTCCGCAAGAGGGGGCGGCGAAGCCGGATCGATGTCAGTAAAGACCCAGGAACAACTTCTGATCGCGGTCGGACGGGATCGTGACAGGGCTGCCTTCGCGGCACTCTTCTCGCATTTCGCGCCGCGCCTCAAATCCTTCCTGGTGCGTCTGGGTGTGGCGCCCGAGGGTGTTGAGGAGCTTGTGCAGGAGGCCATGCTGATGGTCTGGCGCCGCGCCGACACTTTCGATCCGTCGCAGGCCAGCGCCAGTACCTGGATTTTTACCATTGCCCGTAACAAGCGCATCGATGCCCTGCGCCGGACCCGCCGACCGGAGATCGATCCGCTGGATCCGGCGCTGGTGCCCTCGGCGCCGACGGCGGCCGACGAGACAGTGTTCGAGGCCCAGCGTGATGCGGTTGTGAAACAGGCGCTGAAAAGCCTGCCATTAGAACAGGCGGACCTGTTGCGGCTCGCCTATTTCGAGGACAAGTCGCATGGCGTGATTGCGGCGGAGAGTGGCATTCCCATCGGGACGGTGAAGTCGCGCATCCGTCTCGCCCTGGCGAAACTGCGCCAGAGCCTCGCGAAAGAGTTGATGTGATGCAATTTCATGTGAGCGAAGAATATCTGATGGACTATGCCGCGGGGACCGCCAGCGAGGCGGTCAGCCTGCTGGTTGCGACCCATCTGGCCTTGTGCCCGGAATGCCGGGCCAAGGTGGCCGATTATGAGCGCATCGGCGGCGCCATGCTTGAGGACAGCCGTCCGGCCGATCTGCCCGACGCGGCATTGGCGGCGATGCTGGCCCGCCTCGATGAGGTGCCTGCCGAGGCGCCGGTGAAGACTCCGGCCGTGGAGTTCGACGACCATACCCGCCGCACCCTGCCGGAGCCCCTGCGTTCCTATATCGGCTGCAATCTGGACACCGCACCCTGGCGCAGCGTGACGAAGGCGCTTCAGGAAATTGAACTGCCGCTCGGCGAGTCCGGCTATCGCACCCGGCTTTACCGGATCAAGGGAGGGCAGGCCATGCCCAACCACACGCATGGCGGCAACGAGATGACGCTGGTGCTGGCCGGCGGCTTTTCCGACGATACCGGCCATTACGAGCGGGGCGACGTCTCCATCGCCGATGACGAACTGGTGCACACGCCGGTTGCCGATCCGGGCGAGGATTGCATCTGCCTCGCCGTCACCGATGCGCCCCTGAAGCTGACCGGGCCCATCGGACGGATCGTCAACCTGTTCATGCGCTATTAGTTTCCGGCGCGCGTCAGCAATTCCTCGACCTTCGGCAGGATGCGCTCGACGATTACGCTGACACCCTGCTCGTTGGGGTGGATGCCGTCAGGCTGGTTGAGTGCAGGGTCCGTCGCCACCCCGTCCAGGAAGAAGGGGTAGAAGACCACGCCGTGCTTTTCCGCGAGACGGTGATAGGTAGCGTGGAAGGCTTCCGCATAGTCGCGGCCGAAATTGGGCGGGGCGTGCATGCCGGCCAGAAGCACGGGAATGCCCTCCTGCTTCAGCCGGGTCAGGATCGCGTCCAGATTGGCATAAAGCTGGTCCACCGGCTGGCCGCGCAGCCCGTCATTGGCGCCGAATTCAACGATGGCCGCGTCCGGCTTTTCGGCCAGCGCCCAGTCCAGCCGGGCGAGGCCGCCGGTCGAGGTGTCGCCCGACACGCCGGCATTCGCCACGCGCACATCCTTGCCCTGGGCGCGCAGTGCCGCTTCCAGCTGGGCCGGAAAGCTGCTGTCGTCCGGCAGGCCATAGCCTGCCATCAGGCTGTCGCCCAGACCCAGGAGGACAGTATCGGCCCGCACCGCCTTGGTACCGGCGATACCGGTCATCAGCAAGGCAGCGAAAAGGGCGGGCAGCAGAGTGGCCGGCAGCAGTCCGTTGAATATCCGGTATAGCGGGCCATATCCGCAATGGGCACGGTCGCGGTCCGCTGCCGGTCCGTTTCCGCCATCGCTCCATCCGGCAACAATGCAGGCTTCCGACATGACAGCGCTCTCTTCCTCGGTTTCGGACTCGTCGCGCGATCCGATCATCGTGCTCGACGATGTGCGCCTTAACTTGAGAAGTGGGGCGGGCGAGGTCAACATCCTGCGTGGAATTGACCTTTCCATCGCAGCGGGCGAGACGGTCAGCATCGTCGGCCCGTCGGGTGCCGGCAAATCCTCCCTGATGATGCTGATGGCAGGGCTGGAGCGCGCCAGCGGCGGCACGATCCGCGTCGCCGGGCATGATCTTGGCCAGATGAACGAGGACCGGCTGGCGTTGTTCCGCCGTGCCCATGTCGGTATCGTCTTTCAGGCATTCCGCCTGGTGCCGACCATGACGGCGCTGGAGAATGTCGCCATACCGCTGGAGCTGGCTGGCGCCGCGGACGCGTTCGACAGGGCCGCGGCAGGCCTTGAGGCGGTCGGCCTCGGCCATCGCACCGGCCATTATCCCGACCAGCTTTCCGGTGGCGAGCAGCAGCGCGTGGCGCTGGCCCGTGCCTTCGTTGCCGGCCCGTCGCTGCTGCTGGCGGACGAGCCGACCGGCAATCTCGATGGCCATACCGGCGAACAGGTGGTCGAGCTGATGTTCGACCTGAAGCGCCGCTTCGGCACCACGCTGGTGCTGATCACCCACGATCTCGATCTCGCGCGGCGCTGCCAGCGCACCATCCATCTGGCCGATGGCCGGATCGTCGCCGACGAGACGGAAGGCGTGACCAATTTAGCCACGGCCGGGAGCTGACATGCCGGTCTGGCTGCGTTTTGCCCGGCGCGAGTTGCGGGGCGGACTGAAAGGCTTCCGCATCTTCCTCGCCTGCCTGATGCTGGGCGTTGCGGCGATTGCCGGCGTCGGCTCGGTCTCCGAATCGCTGCTGGCCGGCCTGCGCGCCGATGCCAGCCAGATTCTGGGCGGCAATGTCGATATCGAATCGGTGCACCGGCCGATCACGCCGGAAGCGCTGGCCTATCTGGAGACGCAAGGGCGCCTCTCGCACGTCGCCGACATGCGGGCGATGGCGCGCAACCCGAATGGCGATCAGCGCTCGCTCTCCGAACTGAAGGCGGTGGACGGCGCCTATCCGCTGGTCGGTTCCATCGAACTCGATCCCGCCCTGCCGCTGGATCAGGCGCTTGCCGAACGGGGCGGCGTGTGGGGCGCGGTCATTGACCCGAACCTGCTCGACCGCCTTGGGCTGGCTGTCGGCGACCGCTTGCGCGTCGGCGATCTGGATGTCGAGGTGCGCGCCGCCCTGGTGCGCGAACCGGACCGTGCGGTCAGTTTCGCCAGCTTCGGGCCGCGCGTGATGATCGCCCGCCCGGCGCTGGAGGAAACCGGTCTCGTGCAGCCCGGCACGCTGATCGACTATCACTACCGTCTCGTCCTGCCCGCCGGCACGGATCACGCCGCCTGGATGCGGGATTTCCGCCAGGACTACGCCGCCGATAATGGCTGGCGCGTGCGCGGCCTGGGCGAGGCAGCGCCGGGCCTGCGCCGCTTCATCGACCGGGTGGCGCAGTTCCTGACGCTGGTCGGGCTGACCGCGCTGCTCGTCGGTGGCGTCGGCGTCGGCAATGCGGTGAAGAGTTATCTGGACGGCAAATCCACCACCATCGCCACGCTGAAATGCCTGGGGGCCGAGGGGGCGGTGGTGTTCCGCACCTACCTGTCGCTGGTCATGATCCTGGCGCTGGCCGGCATTGCCGCCGGGCTGGTGCTGGGGGCGGCCCTGCCCTATGCCGGGGCGGCCGTGCTGAGCCAGCTGCTGCCGGTGCAGGTCGCGCCGGCGCTGTATGCCGGGCCGCTGCTGCTGGCCGGCCTGTTCGGCCTGCTGACGGCGCTCGCCTTCTCGCTGTGGCCGCTGGCGAAGGCGAAGGACATCCGGCCTGCCGGCCTGTTCCGTCAGCTGGTCAGTGGCGAATCGGGCCGCATCGGCCTGCCCTATCTGGCCGCCCTTGGCCTGTCGGGGGTGGCGCTGGCGGCGCTCGCCATCTTCTCCTCCAGTGACCGGGTGCTGGCCGGCTGGTTCGTGCTCGGCTCCCTCGGCGCTGTCGTCATCTTCCTGGGGGCGGCGCGGCTGCTGATGCTGGCGGTGGCGGCTCTGGGACGGCCGCGTCAGCCGACCCTGCGGCTGGCGCTCGCCAATCTGCACCGGCCCGGCGCGCCGACCGCCAGTATTGCCCTGTCGCTGGGGCTGGGCATCACCGTGCTGGTCGCCGTCGCGCTGACCCAGGCCAATATGGCGCGGCAGGTGACCGAGCAGCTGCCGGAGCAGGCACCCAGCTATTTCTTCATCGATATCCAGCCGAACCAGATCGAGCGTTTCCAGCAGACGGTCGATGCGATACCCGGCGTAAGCAAGGTCGAGCGCACGCCGATGGTGCGCGGCCGGGTCGCGCGGATCAATGGCGTGCCTGCCGATGAGGTGACCGTCGATCCGGAGGTGCGCTGGGTGCTGCGTGGCGACCGCGGCCTGACCTATGCCGCCGCCCCACCGCCGGGGGCACGCATCGTCGCCGGCGCATGGTGGCCGGAGGATTACCAGGGACCGCCGCTGATCTCCTTCGATGCGGAGATCGCTGCAGGTTTCGGCGTCGGCGTCGGCGATACGCTGACGATCAATGTGCTGGGGCGCGAGATCACCGCGACCATCGGCAATCTGCGTCAGATCGACTGGGGCAGCCTGTCGATCAATTTCGTCATCATTTTCGCGCCCGGCACGATGGAGGTGGCGCCGCATACCATTCTCGCCACCGTGAATACGGATGGCCCGGTCGCTGAGGAGGCGGTGCAGCGCGCCGTCACCGATGCGCTGCCGAATGTGAACGCGATCCGCGTGAAGGACGCGCTGGAGACCGTGAACCTGATCTTGCAGGCGGTCGGACAGGCGGTGCGGATCACCGCGTCGGTCGCCATCCTGGCCGGCACGCTGGTGCTGGGCGGAGCGGTAGTCGCCGGGCATCACCGCCGGGTCTATGATGCGGTGGTGCTGAAGGTGTTGGGGGCGACGCGGCGCGATGTGCTGTCGGCCTTCCTGCTGGAGTACGGCCTGCTGGGCGCGATGGTGGCGCTGATCGCCTCGGTCGTCGGTACGATTGTCGCCTGGGCCGTGCTGACCTTTGTCATGCGCTCCGACTTTGTGTTTGTGCCGGGGGTCGTGATTTGGACATCATTGCTGTGCACGGTTATTACGGTGGCGCTGGGCCTCGCCGGCACCTGGCGGGCGCTGGGCCAGAAGGCGGCACCGCTGCTGCGCAACGAATAGAGGAGCCGGCCATGCCTTTTATCCAGACTGGGCGTTCCATCCTGACGGCCGCGGCCTTAGGCGCCACCTTGCTGGCGGTCTCCTCTCTGCCGGCCCGCGCCGAGAACCCCGTCGACTCGCTGCGCGAGGGCGCGGTGAAGGCGATGGAGGCGCTGCGCGAGCTGGCCGAGGAGGTGCAGCGCTACGGCGTTCCCTATTTCGACAAGGATGGCAACATTGTCATCCCACGTCAGGAAGAACAGGCGGACCGTCCGCCGGCCGGGAAAGCGCCGTCGGAGGAGTCCGTGGCGTTATAGAACCGGCATCGGCTCCTCGTTCAGGATCGCCTCGATGCCCTTCAGCAGCTCGTCCGACAAGGTGACATCGGCACTGCCGATATTCTCGGCCAGCTGTTCGATGCTGGTCGATCCGATGATGTTCGAGGTCACGAAGGGCCGGCTATTCACATAGGCCAGCGCCATGTGCGTCGGGCTGAGGCCATTTTCCTTCGCCAGCGCCACCAGCTTTTCGGTGATCGCCATCGGCTTTGGCGCGATGTAGCGGCCATAGCGCGAGAAATAGCGGTCCATGCGCGAGCCCTGCGGGATGGTACCCCCCAGATATTTGCCGCTGAGCGCGCCCATGGCGAGCGGCGAGAAGGCCAGCAGGCCGACATCCTCGCGGATCGCCATTTCCGACAGGCCGATCTCGAACGGGCGGAACAGCAGGCTGTAGGCGTTCTGGATGCTGGCGACGCGCGGCAGGCCCTTCTGCTCGGCGGCGCGCAGGAAGGCATGCATGCCCCAGGGCGTCTCGTTCGATAGGCCGACGGCGCGCACCTTGCCGGCCTTCACGATCTCGGCCAGCGCCTCCAGCGTCTCCTCGATCGGGGTGGCGTCCGGCGAGTCCTTGTGGACATAGCCGAACTGGCCCGAGCTGTTGGTCTGCCGGTCGGCCCAGTGCAGCTGGTAGAGATCCACGTAATCGGTCTTCAGCCGGCGCAGCGAATCGTCGATGGCCTGATGGATGTTCTTTCGATCCAGCTTCGCCTGGCCGCCCCGGATATGTTCGAAGCCCTTGCGGCTGGCGCCCACCACCTTGGTCGCCAGCACGAACTTGTCGCGGTTCTTGCGCGCCGATATCCAGTTACCGACGATCGCCTCGGTGGCGCCGTAGGTCTTGCCACTGGGCGGCACCGGATACATCTCAGCTGTGTCGATGAAGGTGACACCATGATCCAGCGCATAGTCGAGCTGGGCGTGGCCTTCTGCCTCGGTATTCTGTTCGCCGAAGGTCATGGTGCCGAGGCAGATGACGCTGACATTAATGCCGGTGCGGCCAAGGCGGCGCTGTTCCATGGCGGTTTGTCTCCTCAAGGGGTGATGGCTGGAGGCACCGCACGGTGCGGCGGTGCGCTGGATCGATATCCGGTATAGCGGTCAAACGGCGGGTTGCAAGCGCCGAGAGTGCTGGCGGCACCTTAAATCGGCCTTGTGCGGTCCTATATATATTGAAGCTGTGGAGCAATTCGCTTACATCAGATGCAGTTTGCGTCCACCGCATAGCAGAGGGAAGCGATGGATACTCAAAAGCAGTATATGAACCGGGCGGAAGCAGTTGCGGCGGATATCGATGCCGGCCTGCGCGCCCACATGCTCAAAGTTTACAACTACATGGCAAGCGGCCTTGCGCTGACTGGCATCGTTGCCTACGCCGTCGCGCAGATGGCCGTGGAGAGCTGGAGCCCGCTGGCGCTGACCGATTTCGGCATGACGATCTACGGGTCGCCGCTGAAATGGGTGGTGATGCTGGCGCCGCTGGCCTTCGTGTTCGGCCTGTCGATGGGCATCAACCGCATGTCCTACGCCACGGCGCAGATCGTGTTCTGGGCCTATGCGGCGATGATGGGCCTGTCGCTGTCCTCGATCCTGCTGGTCTTCACCGGCGAGAGCGTGGCCCGCGTGTTCTTCATCACCTCCGGCATGTTCGCCGCGACCAGCCTGTACGGCTACACCACCAAGCGTGACCTGTCGCGCCTGGGGTCGTTCATGTTCATGGGGCTGATCGGCATCATCATCGCGTCTGTGGTGAACATCTTCGTCGGCTCCACGGCGTTGCAGTTCGCCATTTCGGTGATCGGCGTCATCGTGTTTACCGGCCTCACCGCCTGGGACACGCAGCGCATCAAGGAACTGTACACGCAGCTCGACGGCAGCGAGATCGCTGGCAAGAAGGCCCTGATGGGCGCGCTGTCGCTGTACCTGAACTTCATCAACATGTTCATCATGCTGATGCAGCTGTTCGGCACGCAGCGCAACTAAGCTGCGCCGAATCTGCTGAAAGGGTTACGAGGCCGTCCGGGATGTTCCCGGGCGGCCTCGGTTCTTTCAGAGGGAATCGATGAAGCGGGCCAGTTTCAGGTCGCGTTCGCTGACCCCGCCGGCATCGTGGGTCGTCAGCACGATCTCGACGCGGTTATAGACGTTCGACCATTCCGGGTGATGATCCAGCTTCTCGGCCATCAGGGCGGCCCTTGTCATGAAGCCGAAAGCCTGATTGAAGTCGGTGAATTTGAAGCTGCGGGCGATTGCCGGTCGCCCCTCCACCCGCCGCCAGCCTGTCAGTTCCGCGAGTGCTGCGTCGATTTCCGTATCCGTCAGTTGCCGTACCATCCGAAAAGACCTCCATGGCTGCTTCCAAACTCCTGAAATTCCCTGTCGGCGTCACCTTGGCGGCTCAGCCCGGCCGCGCTATCGTCGATCACATGAAGACACCGATCCACACCACGGCGCCCAGCCTCGACGATATCGAGGAGATGGCGCTCGCCGCACTGCAGGTCATCCCCGATCCGCTGCGCCAGCATGTGCGCGACGTGTTGCTGCGGATCGAGGATTTTCCCGACGAGGATACCGAACTGGAGATGGGTGTGGAAACGCCCTTCGACCTCCTGGGGCTCTATCGCGGCGTGGCGATGACCAACCGCAGCCTGCTGGATGTGCCGCAGGATGTGGACATGATCTTCCTCTACCGCCGGCCGATCCTGGATTACTGGTGCGAGACCGGCGAGGATCTGCAGGACATCGTGCGCCATGTGCTGATCCACGAGATCGGCCATCATTTCGGCTATTCCGACGACGATATGGAAGCCATCGAGGAGCGGGGCTGACTCCGGTTCTCGGGGTTTTCTGGCAGGGCGTCCGTTTTCCTGCCATTGTTTGCCTCTATCTGATGAGGCATGACGCGCTTGGCCCTTTCCCGCTCCTGCCACGGCCTGCTGCTGGTTCTGCTGGCTTTCTCGCTGCTGTTGCCGTCCCGCGCGGCGCGGGCGGAAATCCCCGTCGATCTGCAGCTCGTCCTCGCCATCGATGCCTCCTCCTCGGTCGATTACGACGAATTCAACCTGATGGCGAACGGGCTGGCGCATGCCTTCCGCGACGAGCGGGTGAAGCAGGCGATCACCAGCGGCGCGCTCGGCGCAATCGCCGTCAGCATCGTGCAATGGGCCAGCGC